>Ga0247841_10003986_pt1 | contig 26201 bp, 18 predicted proteins | sample LaCruzMarch2015__2_FD_192410 | JGI IMG/M metagenome (GOLD analysis project Ga0247841, IMG submission 192410) | Freshwater microbial communities from meromictic Lake La Cruz, Castile-La Mancha, Spain - LaCruzMarch2015_18m | ecosystem: Environmental > Aquatic > Freshwater > Lake | place: Spain... | reverse complement strand
TCCGCTCCCGGGTCTTCTCATCCATCCCCGTACCGGTATCGGTGACCGATATTTTCACATATCTCCCCGATTTGATGGCGTAGAGAACCGCCTGTTCATCACTCAACAGAACATCCTCCGTCTCCAGGCGGAGCTCCCCACCCCCCGGCATCGCCTGCCAGGCATTCACAAAAAGATTCATGAACACCTGCTCCATCTGTCCCCGATCCACCTCCACGCTCCGGAGATCCTTCCCGTATTTCCGGTAGATGGTGATCTCCTTTTTGGTTCTGCCGAACATCGAGGAGCTCTTTTCCAGGATGTCGTTCATATCGGCGGGCTTCACCTCATATCTTCCCCCACGGGCAAACCCCAACAATTGTTTTGTTAAATCCGCCCCGCTTTGCACCTGCTCCTCAATCCGCCTGAGCCGCTCATAATGGGGATGGGAGGCGTCCAGATCCATCAACGTCAGCGATGCATACCCCTGAATCCCCATGAGCAGATTGTTGAAGTCGTGCGCGATGCCGCCGGCAAGGGTGCCAATGGCTTCCATCTTATCCGCACGCTGCAAATGCTCCTCCAGCTTTTGCCTTTCCTCTTCCGCCCGCTTGCGCTCGGTGATGTCGCGGCTGGTAATGACATGGCCGTTGATGCCGGAATAGTTCAATAGACTACTCCCCAGGGATTCCACAAAGCTCCAGGAACCGTCTTTTTTTAAAAATCGGAATTCCGTCGAAATTCTCTGATTCGTGCCCTGGACCACTTCCGAAAAGGCCCTTTCAGCCCGCGCAATATCTTCGGAATGGATAAAGTTGAAGGGCGATTTGCCGATGAGATCTTCCGGGGGATAACCGAAAAGCTTTTCGACAGACGGTGTATTGTAGATGAAACGGCCCTGCTCATCCAGGATGGAGATGACATCCGACGAATTCTGGATCAGGGCCCGGAAGCGCTCCTCGCTTTCCCGGACGAGCAGGTATGTCTTGGCATTATGGATGCTGGCGCCGATCTGGTGCGCAATTCCCGATAACAGGCTCATGTCGCTCTGGTTCATCCGCCTGCTGGAGCGGTGGTTGTCCACGGCCAGAATGCCCTCCGCCTTTCCATCGTAAACAATGGGTACGCAGAGGAAGGATTTAACCCCCATTTGCCCTGCAAAGTCGCGGCTTCCCACCGCAATGATCTTTTCGATCTCCTGAAGGTCATTGATAAGAAATGGTTTTTGCTGACAGAAGGAAGTAACGAAAGGCCCGCGGGAATTGGGATCGTCCAACGAAAAGATCTTATGCTGCAGGATGTTTTCTTCCTCCTCGCTGTATCCGAAACCGACCCGGTACGTCAGGCGTGTTCGATCCCGGTCGGCCAGCATGATTAAGCCGCGGTCGAAATCCAATCTTTTTTCAGCCACTTCCAACGTCAATTTCAGGAGTTTATCAATGTCCAGGATATGGGACGACGCCTGGCCGATCTCCTGAACCAGCATGGCGTTGTTGTATCTGGTATTGATCTCATTGAGGAGATCCCTCGCCAAATCGCCGTGACTTTTCAACAGCGAGGTCAGTTCATTTTTTTCCAGGGAAACCTGATAACAAGATACGCCCATGACGATGGAAAGTAACGACAAGATGGCGATGGTGCTGTAGAGGGCGGGCAGGGCGAAGAACAGCGTGAGACTGATGATGGCCGCAAGGAGGGAACCGTAACGGACAATCCTTTTCCAGATGATCGAAGGCGCTTCCTCCCAGTGGATATGGTAGATACAGCGGTCCCCGGAAGTATGCATGCATGTGGGATGGTCAATCCGGGCCAGCTTGTTCGTAAACAACCTGGCGATGCCTTCGAACACGCCGAGACGGTTTTCACATTGGTAAGGCTTTTCCTGAACGCCGGGATTCTGGACGACGATCACTTCAATCTGATTGGCGCCGACCTTTCTGGCTTCTATGCGGGCGCTCCGGCTTATGCGGGGGTAGAGTTTCCCCAACATCACATAAGCGGCAGCCGGCGTTACAAACCCCATAGTGTACTGGGATACGGCGCCCGATGCCTTGGCCGAAGGCATGTACTGACCTACTTTTCTGGCGATATCTGCAATTCCCGACTTCTTGACAAGGATTTCATGGAATCGGTCTACCTGCGTCTGGGTCAGCCAGTGTCCCTCATCCTCCATCTGGTAGGTCGTGATTCCTGCATAATCCAGGATCGGCGCCATATCCAGCTCCGGATGATATTTCCGGATATATTCGTCAAAACCTTTAATGATTCTGGAATTATACAAAGGAATATCTTGCATGGATCTCCCTGCTGCCGTTACGCCAATTCGATGCCTTGGGGCTGATCCGCTTCCGCCTCTTGCTCTTGAATCCAGTTCATGTCATCAAGAAGGGTGCTTACCGTCTTGCGGATCCCCGCCATGGCAGATGTTTTCCTGATAATATGCGAAATGTTTCAATTGGATAAGATATTGCTTTTAAGGGGTCGAAGTATAGGGGGGCCGTTTTTGCGTGTCAAGGTATATTTGCATATCCTCAAGATTGAGGACGAATTGTGCTTTGAGAAATAAAAAGCGCTATTTTTTCTTTTTCAGGAGATGGACGCTGCGGGGGATCTCAACCTCGACCTTGGCCGCATGCAGGAACTGCTGCGCATCCCGCGGGTTGTACTGATCGATGATCATCTTCTTGTTACCGATCATCACCGTGCATTTTGCAATCGATCCCGCATACATATACGACACCAACGTCCCGCAGATCACATTCTGTCTTTTGTCCTGGCAGTCCAGCGAGAGGGAAACGCTCTCCGGTCTGATGACCATCAGAACGTCGTCGCCGGTTTTGACATCGTCCTGTTCGAGTGTAATCATAAGCTGGCCGTATTCCGTATGGACCACGGCGTTGCATGTGGTTTTATCGATCGACTCGATCCGGCCGTCCATGAAATTGACGTAACCGACGAATCCCGCGATAAACTCGTTCGCCGGTCGCTCGTAGATCTCGATCGGGGTTCCGACCTGCTCGATCAGTCCGTTCTTCATAACGACCAAGCGGTCGGAAATGGCCATGGCCTCGAACTGGTCGTGAGTCACGAAGACCGTCGTGATGTGAAGCCGCTCCTGGAGCTTGCGGATCTCCTCGCGCATCACCAGCCGCAGGTTTGCGTCGAGGTTGGAGAGGGGCTCATCGAGCAGCAGCACCTTCGGCTCGAGGCTGAGCGCCCGCGCGAACGCAACGCGTTGCTGCTGACCGCCGGAGAGCTTGTCGATCATCCGGTCTCCGAATTCGTCCAGTTCGACCATTTCGAGAAGTTCATGGACCCGCGCGGCGATCTTGTCCTTGGGCCACTTGTTGATTTTCAATCCGTAACCGACGTTCTCCGCAACGGTCATGTGGGGGAAAAGGGCGTAGTTCTGGAAGCAGATCCGGGTGTCCCGGAGGTTCGGGGGAAGGTCGTTGATCCTCTGTCCGTCAAGGATGATGTCCCCCGAACTGATATCGGTGAAGCCGCCGATCAGGCGGAGCAGGGTTGTTTTGCCGCAGCCGCTGGGGCCGACGAACGTAACCAGTTCTCCCTTCCGCACCTCCAGGGAGACCCCTTTGAGAACCTCGTTGTTTCCATAGAACTTGTGGATGTCCTTGAGAATCAGCATCGGTTTTTCATTGGCGTTCATGCTCATATATCAGACAACCCCTTTCATTTTCATGTCGGCTTTGTGGGTGCCATACTGCTGCCCAGGCGGGTCTTCTTGCTGATGAAATTCAAGATCATCATGCAGATCATGACGATCAGGACCAGCTTCATCGTCGTGGCGGAGGCGATGCCGATTTCGCCGTAGACGGCGGCATCAAAGATCTTCACGGCGGCCAGATCGAATCCCGGGCTGACCAGGAAGACGACGGCGCTCAGAGAGACGATCGCCGTCATGAAGGTATAGAGGAACCCCGCAATGAAGGCGGGAAACATGATCGGCAGCACGATTCTGTAAAAGGTGGTCAGGAAGCTGGCGCCCAGATCCGCGGAGGCCTCCTCGATCTCGATGTGAATCTGGTGAAGCTTGCTGATCCCGGCCTCCACGCCAACGGCCAGGAAACGGAAGACGCAGTTCAAGGCCAGGATCATGATCCCGCCGGTCAGCTTGAGCGGTGGTGCGCTGAAGGCGAGCAGGTAACCGATTCCGAGAACCGTCCCGGGAAGGGCGAATCCGGAGAGTGAAGCCATTTCAATGAACGTGCGGCCGAAGAATTTTCCGCGGACAATCACGTACGCCAGAAGAACACCGATCACGGCGCCGATCAACGCCGCGACGAAACTCACCCGGATGCTGTTATAGATCGACTGGTTGGAAGTGAAATCCAGATAATTCGCCAGGGTAATGTTGTGCGTCACCCCGAGGATCTTGTAGAAGGAGGCGATGAAGACGATGGCAAAACAGATGAAGATCGCCCCGGCCGCGACCGTGGTGATGATCATGAAGGGAACCTTGATCAGGGGGGTGATCTTTCTCGGCTCCGAGGCGACCGGTTTGCCCCCGATCGTTGTGAATTTCTTCCCCTCCAGCAGATAGTTGTGGATAAAGAATATCAGGATGCAGGGGGCGATCAGGATGACGGAGAGCACGCTCCCCATATTGAAATCGGACTCTCCGGTGATCATCGTGTAGGTGTCCGGCGCCAGGAAGGGGGTCCGTCCGCCCAGGATGGCGGCGTTGCCGAACTCGGCGATGGTCATCACGAAGATCAGAAGCCCCGCCTTGAGCAGACCGGGCGCGAGCAGCGGGATGGTGATCGTCCGGAGAATGGTCGCCTCCGACGCCCCCATGTCATAGGCACTCTCCTCGAGATTGGGGTTGAGCGACATCAGGGTGCTTTCGATCATCATGAAGGCCAGCGGAATGAAGGCGAGGGTCTGGGAGATCACGACGCCGCTGAAGCCGTAGAGCTGCCAGTGGAGGTCGAACATCTTGGTAATCAGGCCGTTTCGGCCGAACATGATGATCAGCGAGAGCGCAAACAGGTACGGGGGGGCGATCAGCGGGATCAGGGAGATGAGTTTCAGCGGTTTTCTCAGGATCCACGGTCCCCGCGTCGTCATGTAGGCCAGGCAGAAGCCAATGACCAGGCAGACCACGGTATTGATCGCCCCGAGCAGAAGCGTGTTGTACAGGGATTGAAAGTAATATTGCTTGCTGAAAAAGGCCTTGTAGTACTGAAGGGTGAAGCCTTCCGCCCCCCGCAGACTCTTGAGGAGGACCATGACGATCGGGAAAAGGAGAAAGAAGGCCAGAAGAAGGAATAAAACTGCTGCCAGAATGTTGACCAGGTTTGCATTCAGGAAATCCTTGACCTTGCTCCCGCTGCTGGACTGCAACTTGACCGATAACTCTGCGGCTGCCATCTTTCCCCTCCCGGTGACCGGAAACCGCTACCCCGCCGAAGTCGGCGGGGTAGCTACCCGAAACGACCCAAACAGAACTATTTGAAATCGGTTCTCAACTTCTGCTTCCAGATGTCGTTGTTCTTCGCCTTGTCGTCCGAGGCCTTGCCCAGGTCCAGATTGACGAATTTGGGCAGGGTCTTTCCATAAAGGGCATTCATTGCTGGCCGGGGGGTCACATAACCGATGGCCGCCATCATATCGCTGAACTCCTGGGTGCCCAGCAGGTCGATGATCTTCTTGCAGGTCTCAAGCTTCTTGGTCGTCTTGAAGATGAAGGAGGTCGTTCCGTCGTAGCCGGTTCCCTCGGCCGGAATCGACCAGAGGAGCGGATAGCCGTCATTGAGGCGCTTCTTCACATTCTCGTCCGAGGTGATGCCCAGCATGAATTCGCCACGGCCGACGAGGTCCGTCGGGGCGTTTCCGCTGCGGCTGTAGTGGTGGATGTTCTTGTCCAGGGCTTCGAGATATTTCCAGCCTTCCGCATCCCCGTAGAGGGCCAGGAAGGTGAAGCGCATCATGTTGGCGGTCCCCGAGCTCAGCGGGGAGGGCATCACGATCTCGCCCTTCCATTTCGGATCCAGCAGGTCCTTCCAGCTTTCCGGCATCTTGTATCCGGCCTTGGCGAGACGGTCCTTGTTCCCGACGAGCACGAAGGAGAACGTGGCGATGTGGTAGAAGTCGCCCTTGGGATCCATGAACACCTCGGGGACGCCCTTCCAGGCCGGGGAGACGTAGGGGACGGTCCAGCCGCTCTTCTTGGCCAGGAACCCCTGGGGCGAACAGGCGCCGATCACCATGTCCGCGCTGAAGTTGGGGGCCTCGGCCTTCATCTTGGCCTCGATCTCCCCGCAGGACTGGAAGGTTTGGTTGACGGTGATGCCGGTCTTGTCTTTGATGAACTTGGCGATCTTGGCATTGTTGTCCGGAGAGGTGCCCATGTAGGCGTTGATCTCCTGTGCCATGGCACTGCCGGCGAACACGACCGATAAGATCGCGGCGGCGATGACTGCTATGAACTTTCTCTTCATAATGTTCCTCCAATTAAATTTAAAAGTTAAATGTTAATTTTCGAGAAACGCCGGCCGGCAATGCGTCACCCCCTTTCATGAGCCGATCCTGATTTGCCTGATTCAACAATTCTTTTCCCCTGTTTTAAGATACCGGAATTGACTGATCCATAACAAATTCTCCAGGGCCTGTCAAAGAGAAGAGGGTAAATGCCCGGTCCGACCGGGCATCCGCATGCGGTCCTTTCAGAAAGCCGAGGCCATTCCTATACCATTCAATGTATTAGTCAAATTAATAATAATCATATAATCGATGATCAATGGTTATCATACGAAATAACATTTCAATTTCATTCATCTGTGCATGCGGACGGCGATCATTCCAGCGGGGGTCGGACAGCAGGAGGGTGAACCGAAACGGGAAGTCAGGGTTGATCGCCACCGCCCCCGCGGTGGCGATCAACCCTTTAAAACATTAGAGACTTTCAATCCGGATGTGGATGAGAATCCGCCTCTTTTCCAGTTCCCGGAAGATCTCCTCCGGGTCGAACGCAAATTCGGGCATAACCACACCCGTCTGCTTTACCTTCCCCTTCGCAATCAGGGCCGTCGCGATCCCCATCGGGATTCCCACGCACCGCGTGTAGGCCCGGAGCTTCTCCCAGCCGGCAACCGAGCCGTCCGAGGCCGGGTGCGTGTGCGTGAGCAGATAGCGGAGCTTCTTGCCGTCCTTGGTCCCGGTGACATCGATGTGCAGCGCGTAGCCGTAGAGTTTGGTCTCCTGCCCGACGGGATACTGCATCAGATAGGCCGATACCGCATCCATGATCCCGATCTCGACGCCGGCGATCTTGATCTTGTCGTTTCGCAGGATACCCCATTCGTAAAGGGCCCGGACAAGCTGCATGTTTTGCGGCGGCCAGGTCCCGCGGACCTCGATCAGGCGGGCCTGCTTTCCCTGCGCCTCCAGATAGGCGGCCACCGTCTTGGTCTCCGAATGGGGAATGATGTATTCGGGAAGCGTCCCGTAGGGGGCGGGCAGCTCCACATCGAGCGGTCTGGCGAATGGGGGCACCTGGACGAACTGGCCGTTTTCATAGACCAAGCGACAGGGAAGCTTCGGATCGTACTCATAGCTGGTCGTCTCCGTGATCGAGGGCGAGAAGGCGATCGGCCGGAAGGCGCCGTGGCTGATCCGGACCGTGTCGATCGTGTCGAGGCGGTCCATCGCATACTTCGCCATCATGTCGGTGATCCCCGGGGTCATGCCGAAACCGGGAACGTGGGTTCGGCCGTATTTCTTGAAGAGCGGATCGAACGGATACTCCTCGCCGAAACCGTTCAGGTTGATCCCGTGGCAACCGGCCTCCGCGATGCAGGCGGTGGAGAGGCCGTTCAGCGTGATCGTCGTGCCGTCCATGACGATGTCATAGCCCTTCATGATTGCGACCGCCGACGCCTTGTCCTTGACATTGACCTTCTTGAAATTGACCCTGGGGTCGTTAAGCCACTTCACCACCTCCTGGCCCGCCTTTTCGTCATAATCCCCGATCGTGATTTCATCAAAATCGGAAAACTGCACGAGATCCAGCGTGGATTCCCGGCAGATCTTCCCCCCCCCGCCCAGACACAATACCTTCATGATTCGTTCTCCTTTTCTCTACTGGTTATGGATTTCACCCCTCCCGTCCCTGCCGCCCTCGGGACGCGACCTCTTGAAGGAGAGGGGAGTTCATCCGGAAATTTTTTGCTTTCAGTAGACCAATATTGTATGTTTCGTCAAATTGATTGTTTATATGATGTCTATAGGATGAGGCTATAGGACCAGGGTATGCATCTAAACCAGCTTTGGGTCTTCTATCAGGTCGCGAAACACAAGAGCTTCTCCCAGGCCGCGGAGGCGCTTTGCCTGAGCCAGCCGTCGGTCAGCAACCAGGTCAAGCTGCTGGAAGAGACCTGCGGGCTGAAGCTCTTCGATCGCTCCAGAAGAAGCGTTGAACTGACCAACACCGGGGAGATCCTCCTCTCCTATGCGGAAAAGATCTTCAGCCTTGCCAAGGAGGCGGACAGCGTCATCGAGGAGATCAAGGGACTGAAAGCCGGAGGGATCCGGATCAGCGCAAGCAACACCCTCGGGGCCTATTTTCTCCCGGACATCCTCGATCTCTTCCGGAAGAAGCACCCCGAGATCGAAATCCGGATGAACGTCGGCTACACACAGACCGTGGCGGAAGATGTCCTCGCCTTCCGGAGCGATCTGGGGCTGATCGGCCAGGAGGTCTCGCACCCGAACCTTGTCGTGATCCCCCTCTGGGAGGAGGAGCTGGTTCTCATCGTCCCTCCGAACCATCCCTTCGCGGAACGCCGGGCGATCGGCCTTGCGGAACTTCAGGGGCAACCCTTCATCATGAGCGAAAAGGGATCCGGCGTGCGGGAAATCACCGAGAAGATTCTGGCCGAGGCAAAGATTACGGCGCGGGTCGTGATGGAGTTGGGCGAAAACGAGGCGATGAAGCGGGCGGTAGCGTCAGGTCTGGGCATCACCCTCATCTCGGCCACCGTGGCCCGGAGGGAGCTGGAGGCCGGGCAGATCCGGGCCGTCCGTCTCCCCGGTGCCCGGATCCTCCGGCAATTCAACATCATCCATCACAAGGACAAGTACATCTCCAAACTCATCCGGGCCTTCATGGACGAGGCCCTCCGCTTTCCCGTCGCCGGGAACCGCCCCCCTGCGGAGGGAAGAAAACCTGCCCGGGTAAGGAAGCGTCCGTCACCGCGTTCAGCGACCCCGGGCTGATCCCGGCCACTCTTCCTTAACCGCCTAAAGATAGAACACGACGGTCAGTAGTTCGAACCGCGCTCCACCTCGCCGATCGCCTCCTCGATCACATCGAGGGCCCAGTCCATCTCCTCCTGCGTAATCACGAGGGCCGGCCGGAGGGTGATCATGTTGCCGTCGATCGTCTTGAAGGCCACCCCCTTTTCCATGCATTTGAACAGGATCATCTCCGCTTCCCGGGTCGCCTTCTCCTTGGTTTTGCGGTCCCGGACGAGGTCGATGCCGATGTGGAGGCCGATCCCCATCACACAGCCGATCAGGGGATGCCGGTCCGCCATCTCCTTCAGGCGCTCCAGTACATGGGCGCCCAGACGCGCCGCATGGTCGCAGAGGTTCTCTTTTTCGATCACCTCGATCGCGGCCAGACCGGCCGCCGCCGCCAGCGCGTTCTTCTCGTGGGTGTAGTGACCAATGGAGCGGTCCCGGCAGGTGTTGTACTCATCCCGGGTCACGATTCCGGCCAGCGGGACAATCCCGCCGCCGAGCGTCTTGCCGAGGACCAGGATGTCCGGCGTCAGGTAATGATCGCTGGCGAACATCTTCCCGGTCCTTCCGAAACCTTCGATAATCTCATCGAAGATCAGCAGCGCCCCGTACCGCCGGCACAGATCCCGGACTCCTTCCCAGTACCGCTTGCTCGGGACCACGGGATTCGCGGAAACCGGCTCGCCGATCAGGGCCGCCATCTCCGGCTCGCGCCGCAGGACCAGTTCGATCTGCCGGAGACATTCGGCATCCACGTCGTCCGGGTTCGTAAACCCCCAGGGATTCCGGTAATAATTGGGAAACTCCACATGAAAGGCCCCGGGAACGAGCGGGCCGATGCCGCCGTGAAAATGCTCCTCGCCCCCCACACCGGCCGCCCCGAAACCGGCCCCGTGGAAGGAGTCCCAGAAGGAGATCGTCTTGAAACGACCGGTCACGAGCTTCGCCAGCTTCAGGGCCATCTCGACCGCGTCCGTCCCTCCGGGACAGAAGAGGACGCGGTTCAGATCGCCCGGGGCAATCTCGGTCAGTTTCCGGGCCAGCCGGACGGCCGGGATGTTCGTGTAGCGCCGCGGGCAGAAGGTGAGCGATTCGTCCAACTGCCTCCGGACCGCCCGGACCACGGAGGGGTGATTGAAGCCGGCGTTGTGCACCCCGTTGCCGTGCATGTCGATGTACCTTTTGCCGTTCAGGTCTTCGATATGGATTCCCTGCGCCCGGGCGATCACATTGAGGACGGGGGTGGAGAGGCTCTGGTGAAGAAAAACCCTCGCGTCCTCCTCGAACCAGCCCCTCGCCTCACCGGAGAGGTTCCGTTCCCAGTACCTCTGCCTGGCCTCCGTGGTGTTGATATCCCCCTGCTCCGCCTCCGGCCGGCCACCCGGCTTTCCGAACCCCTGTTTTGCCACGCTGCTTCCCCTTCCGATTTTTTTGCTCTACCCCGGAACAGGCGATGCTTATCCCGGGCGGCCATCCCGCCGATACCGCCTCTTTTGGCCGAATTTCCGTACGGATTATCCCTGTGGAAGCCATCCGGATCAAGGGAAAAAAAGTGATTGAACCCATGACAAAAGAAGATTTGACTTCACCGGCGTGGGGATGTTACTGAAAATAGGTACAAATTTCATTCGGGAGGGAGGAGAGAAGGCATGGAAAAACTTCACCGATCGGAAGGCGATATCAATATTTCCCCGCGCCGGAAGAAGTGGCAGCAGGAAAACCTGAATGAAGAGACGCGGGCGCTCCTCGCGGAGGATGAGAAATACTTCCTCAAGCAGTCCCTCTCCACCCCCTGCCTGAATGCCATGCGCGCCTGCGACGGGATCTGGATCGAAGACCTCCAGGGACGGCGGTACATGGATTTCCACGGGAACAATGTCCATCAGGTCGGCTTCGCCAACCCGGCGGTGATCGCCGCAATCAAGGAACAGTTGGACGAGCTCCCCTTCTGCACCCGGCGCTATACGAACCGGGTCGCCGTCGATCTGGCCAGGAAGCTCGCCGAGATCGCCCCGGGCGATTTGAACCGCGTCCTCTTCTGTCCCGGCGGCGCCGAGGCGATCGGCATGGCCCTGAAGCTTGCCCGGATCGCCACCGGCCGCCACAAAACCATCTCCATGTGGGATTCCTTTCACGGGGCCTCCCTGGACGCGATCTCGATCGGCGGTGAGTCGATCTTCCGCCAGGACATGGGGCCGCTGCTGCCCGGAACGGAACATGTGCCCCCTCCCGACGAATACCGCTGCATCTATGAATGCCGCGGCCGCGGCGGCTGCGACATGATGTGCGCCCGCTATGTCGAATACGTCCTGGAGAAGGAGGGTGATATCGCGGCGGTGATCGCCGAACCGATCCGGAGCACACCCTACATCCCGAAGCCCGAATATTGGCAGATCATCCGGAAGGCCTGTGACCGTCACGGGGCGCTTTTGATCTTCGACGAGATCCCCCACGCCCTCGGCCGGACGGGCCGGATGTTCACCTGTGAAAACTTCGCTGTGGTCCCCGACATGCTTGTGATCGGCAAGGGGCTGGGCGGCGGCGTCTTCCCGCTCGCGGCACTCATCGCCAGAGAGGGTCTTGATGTGGCTAAAAACCGCGCGCTGGGCCACTATACCCATGAGAAGAGCCCCGTCGCCTGTGCCGCGGCGCTGGCGACGATCCGCTTCATCGAGGAAAACCGCCTCGCGGAACATGCCCGGGAACTGGGACAGCACGCCCTGGACCGGATGGCCGCCATGATGGAACGCCATCCGCTGATCGGCGACATCCGCGGCCTCGGGCTCTTCCTCGGCATCGAACTGGTGAAAGACCGGACCACCGGCGAGCGGGCCATAGAGGAAGCGGAGGCGGTGATGTACGCCGCCCTCAGCCGCGGACTCAGTTTCAAGCTCACGATGGGGAATATCCTCACGTTGACGCCGGCCCTGACGATCACCCGGGAAGAGATGGACCGGGCGCTGGACATCATCGAGGCATGTCTAAGCGAGGTCGAAAAAGGCTGACAGCCTGCTGATGCCCGGCCGTCCATATCAAAAAACAGGCGCATGCCGCGGCACGCGCCTGTTTACTTTCATTCATGCTGGAACTTGCTGGAAATGTCCCGGATCGAAACGGCTACCCGAGGATGATCATCACCTGTTCCGTCTCGACCGTGTCATTGGCCTTGACCTTGATCTCCTTTACGGTCCCGTCGGCGGGGGCGTAAATCGGATTTTCCATCTTCATGGCCTCGAGCATGACAAGCTCATCGTCTTCCTTCACCTGATCGCCAACCTTGACCAGAACATCCAGGATCTTTCCCGGCATTGGGGCTTTCACCTCTACACTCATTCCCTTTACCTCCGTTATATAATGAACCTCTTTCTGTCCGCAGCTTCCGTCCCGCTGCAACCCTTATGCATCCCTATTCTCAATCGCCGGTGGAACATGGCCCCTCCGGGCGACGAGCCTTGACCTGAGCATATGGAGGCATTCTTTATCCTCCCTTGCCCCTTCTGTCAAGGTGAAATTGCAGGGTCCATCCCTACCCGTTTCTCCTTCGCTATTCGGTCGCCCGGATCAGACGGTAGACGTAATCCAGATCGGCCCTGATTTTATCATTTTGCTCCCTGTCTCCCGGCTTCATCCTCCACTCCGGGGAGAGTTCCGCGAGCGCCTTCTCGATCTGCCAGCGGTGTTCAAACGTTTTCCCCCACAGTTTCTGCAACGCCCTTTTCTGATCATTCTTGAGGGCGGATCCGTTGGTTTGATTGACCGACTGGCCCGTCACCATCATCCGATCGATCTCCGTTGCCGCCATGACGACGTTCATCTCCCGGTCGTTCAGGGTCTCCCGCTCCGATACGGCCTTCTGAAACTGAGAGGCGTTGGGATAGGTCTTCTTCTGAAGATCCGCCAGATGATCCGTCCGGATCCCCGCGGCCCGGATCCGCTGTTCCGCCTCCGCCGTCACCTGATACTCGACGGGAATGTAGGTCTTCTGCTGAAAGACGTTCTGGAGGATGAACAGGGAGATGAAGCTGATCAGGATCGCAACGATCGGCGTCGCCACCCACGCCCCTGTGATCTCTCCGAGCATCCGCCAGCGGATCCCCCTCCCCCCTTTGATCAGGCCGATCCCGATGACCGAACCGACGATCGCCTGGGAACTGGAGACGGGCACGAGCGGAAAGGCCGGCAAGCCATGGCCGAGAAGAAAGGTCTGCAGATCCTGCGATGCAAAGAGAAACAGAACGACGGCGTTGGCCAGAACGGCCACAAAGGCTGCGACGGGGGACATCTCCGTGATCCCCTCCCCGACGGTCAACATCACCTTCTTGCCATAGGTGAACGTCCCCACGGCGATGGCCACGCCGCCGAGCAGAAAGAGCTGCTGCGCCGCGTTGAGTTTGAACCATCCCAGAAAGGAGATGTCCGCAAAGGGGGAGATGGGGACAAAGATGCCGACCACATTGGAGATGTTGTTGGCCCCCAGCGAATAGGAGCCTGCAATGCCCGCGATCAGCAGGCCAGCCCGGGTCAGGGCGTCCAGGCTGAACATGTGGATCCGGGCATGTTTGATCCCATAGGCGATCAGCTTGTAGAGCAGCGCGGAGAAGACCGCCGCCAGAATCGGACTGATGATCCAGCTCAGGACGATCTGCTCGAGGGCGCCGTAATCGATGAGCGCCCCGGAAAAGAGGTCCCATCCCATGATCGCCCCGACGATGGCCTGCGTCGTGGAGACGGGATATCCGAGGACCGTGAGCCAGTAAACGGTGACGGCGGCGGCCAGCGCCACGACGAAGGCGCCGGCGATTGCGTTTACGGCGCCAAGCTCGCCCAGGGTCTTCGAGGCGCCCGCCCCGCTGATGACGGCCCCGAGGATCACGAAAATCCCGCAATAGATCGCGGCTTTTTTGAAGCTGATCATCCGGGTGCCGACGGCGGTTCCGAACACATTCGCCGCATCGTTGGCCCCGAGCGACCATCCGAGGAACAAGCCGCTGGTCAGAAAAATGGCAAACATTGCGGTCTCCTATAGCATGCGTTTGATGACGTAGATGTTGAGACGGTCGGCGACGTCCTCGGCCTCGTCGGCGATCCGGTCCACCTGCTTCGCAAAGAAGCGCAAATGCATCTTGTGGCTCAGCCGGAGATCCTGCCGTCCGAAAATCGTCCGCTGGAGACGGGTCGTGACCTTGTCCGACTCCTTCTCCCAGAAGATCACCTTGTGGATATGATCGGCCACCGCGTGGATATCCTTGAAAAAGGAGCGGCATGAGCGCACAACCGCCTCCACGGCCTCGACGGAATAGAGCAGGAGTTCTTTGAAATCCTCGTGAAAGCATTCACAGATGTCGGGGCGTTCGATCTCGAACTGCCAGATCAGCCCCGTAAAGCGATCGAGCAGGGCGTCCATGTCCTCGAGAAGCTCCATGACATCCCCCCGGGATTCCGGGATCAGGGTCTTCTTGTAGAGATCCTGTTCGATGGAGCGGCGCAGGTCATCCCCTCTGTGCTCCGTATTGCGGATGCTCGTCAGGGTCTGGGAAAAGGCGTCCAGGTTTCCCTTCAGATAGGCGTCCAGCCCGTTCTTGCAGAGAAGCCCCGCCTCGCTGACCTGGTTGAGAAAATCGTCGATCTCCTTTTCGAGCCCCATTTTTTTCTTCAGTATGCTCTCCGCCATCGCCATATCCCCCTTATGCGAGTATTTTAATTGATCCCCATGATGGACCTGTTTAGCCATTTCCTGATGATTTTTTGACTCTGTATAGAAGTGAATCCATCATTCCTTTGTCATACGACCTCGCTTCTTTTTCAAAATGAATCGTGATGAAAGCATAGGAAAGGGCACCCAACCCAATGATCATGCCAATGAGCAAACCATATATCACCATTTTGAATATAAACCACAGAATATCCATCACTCCACCTCTTCGTTAATAAGCAATCACCTGTTATAATTAATCTTATCGGAATATCGATCAAAGTCTAACCTGGGAGGCCGGAAAATGAAATATGAAAATATCTTATATGGAACCTATATACAATCGATAGGCGTGGGGAAAATGGGACAGGGGGATCGGACGAAACCGGCAGGATATTGATTTATCTTCCTTGTTTTAAGCCGTTATATTAATTTCATCTCTGATGCAATAGGCTTGGCATATGAATACTATATAGAAAACATAGAACCTCTCCATGCATCAGGGAAGTGAAAGCAGATAGGAGCGAAGATTGACATTCTGATTGTTGATCCCCAGTTTACTGCGAATATGGTTTCGATGGAGGTCAACCGATCCCGGTGAAATATTCAGTAGTGCGGCAATTTCCTTCGTTGTTTTACCATCTTTAATGAGACTTGCCACCTGAATTTCCTTGGGTGTGAGATTGATGAATTTCGATGTGATCCTCGTCAGAAAAGGCGATATGATATCGTTTAGGTGTGCTTCCAAGGTTTCAATACAGGCCCTTTGCTCCACCTGCAGGGCGCTGTTTTTCAATTTTTCCACATAAGGAACAACCAGATCCTTAATGTTGGATAAAAACATCTCTTCTATCTCTTTTCTGTCTTCCTCCCTCTTTTTAAGCAAAACTTTGAGGGTCGTGTTGACCTCCTCGAGATTCCGAGACTTCATCTCGAGTTCCATCTCTCTCTTCTTTAAAGCATCCTCCGCATATTTTCGCTCCGTGATATCCGTACTGACAACGATCAACTGCTCAACATGACCTTCCCCGTCTTTCATGGGAACCTTGATGGTGAAGATCCAGCGTTTGCTCCCCGCGGCATCCGTAAAACTCTCTTCAAGCACAACACGCTCTTTCTCATGGCTCAAGATCGAAAGGTCATCGCGGTGAATCATCTCCGCAAAGTCTGAATTGAGGAGAAGATCCTTGAAGGACTTGCCGACCATCTGCTCGGGAGCAATATTGAATGTTTCGGCAAGAACACGATTTGCCAAGATAATGTGGTTCTCTTTGTCCTTCACATAGATAAAATTGGGGTTGGCATCGATCACTTTTCTCAGAAATGCCCGCTGGTTTTCAATTTTCTTCTGGGCATTCAGGCGCTCCGTAATGTCCCTGATCGCTGATAACCTGACTGTTCGCCCGTACCAGGTCAACTGTGAAAATTTGATTTCCACCGGGAAAACGATACCGTTCTTTTTTCGGTGAAAAAGGATCGTTCCATAAAATTCCTGTTCGCCATTTTTCGACGGCATATCAATAGATTGCTGATCAAGATCTGATGTTTTCATCAGCAGCAGCTCTTTTCGGTTGAATCCGTAGAGTCTTTCGCCTGCCGGATTAACCTCGAGAATCTGGTCCGTTTCGTCATCGATCAAAAACAGGGCATCCGATTCCATCTCAAACAACTGTCGATAACGCTCTTCGCTTTCGCGCAAAATGGCCTGAGCCCGTTTGCGGGCGGCAAGCTCATTTATGCTCCGCCGATAAAGGATTTCTATCTTCTTCAAGGGAAAGTAAGCGCCCAGTGCTGCTACCAGGCTGGCAAAAATAATCGTGATAATATGAGATTGCCAGATAATGATATCGGAAAAGACAAGTTGCTTGGTCACTTCGTATATGGAGAAGAAAATACCGGTCATCAGCACGATTTTGAGAAGTACCGGAATCAATTTTCTCACCAGACTGCCATGATCACCTTCACTCCACTCCTCTTCGATCTCAAGTTTCGGCGCAATATTGTCAGCCGTTTGAGAAACAGACCCAACTTCCTCTTTCCCGTCCTTTTGATGCTCCTCGCCGATTTTCCGGCAAAGGACCATCAATTCCTGAACAAGTTCATCCCTCCTCCCTATTGTCATAATTTCACCTGTTCATCGGTTGTATGCCTGATCCCGCGTTAGGCATCCTAATTGTTTGCAGGTGCCCGATACGGCATCCGGCATCCGCAAACACAGCATATACGATCCAACATCCGCGGGATTACATTGCGGCGCATCATCGAATATCAAAAAGGTTGTTAGAACCTTTTTTACGGGATGTCCATTGAATAATGCACTCCGCCATCATGCAGGGTCCGCACAAAGTCCTCCGGGAGTAAAGAATCCCACTCGCCGGGGATGATCAGGATATTGAATCAACACAAGTCTTGACAAATATTTAATGGTTGGCATAAACTGAGTCAAACTAATAAATTTCACTCTATGGATAATCAACGGTTATGAATCTGAACCAATTGAAGATCTTCTACCTCGCTGCAAAGCAAGGCAGCCTGAGCGCCGCCGCGGAATCCCTTTACATCACCCAGCCCGCCGTTACAAAGGGGATCCAACGTCTCCAGGAGCATTACGAGATCAAGCTCTTCAACCGCTTCGGGAAGAAGATGGCCCTGACGGACGCGGGTGAGGTCCTCTACGGCATCGCCGAATCGATCTTTGAGATGGAGAACCAGGCGGAGGAGAGCCTTCGGGATTTCCAGCAGAGAAAGCGGGGGTATATCCGGATTCTCGCGAGCGAAAGTTTCGGCGCCTACTACCTCCCGTTCATTCTCGACCGTTTCAGCCGGGTGAACCCCAAGGTCCGGGTGTCGATGGACATCCTGCCGACGGAGCTGATCGTGGAGAGGACCGCGACGCTTGCCAACGACATCGGCTTCATCTCCTATCCCGTCCCTCACAAAAAACTCATCTCGCGCGAGATCCTGGAGGACAGCTACCTGGTCATCGTCCCCACGGGACACCCCTTCGCAGCGAAATCATTCATCGAACCCGAAGATCTCGCCGGACACTCCCTCATCGTTCATGAAAAGGGATCGGCGCCCCGCCGGAGCACCGAGGAGTACATCCGGAGACACAATATCAGTGTCTCCATCCCGCTTGAGCTTTCCAACAACGAAGCCGTCAAGACCGCCGTGGAGGAGGGGCTGGGCGTTGCCGTCATCACGCGGCGGGTCGTCAGCAAGGAGATCGAGATGGGGAGCCTCAGGGCGATTCCCCTCTCCGATCCGGCCATGACGCGGAAATTCTATCTGATCCACCACAAGGACAAGTACATCTCCCGATCCCTCCAGAGCCTGATCGACATGGTCGATCAATGGATTGAGGAATACCTTCGGGGGCTCGGATAGACCGATTGATTCCCCTTCGAGGTTCTTTACCTTCGTCTCCGGGAAACCGGGCGGCAAGCAGAGAACACAAAAGACGACCTGCGGTATGGGAAGAAACCGGTCGACGAAACTCAATTGAAGCTCTCCGCAGCAAGCTGCGGAGAATCTTCGATCCTTAAGAGGAACAAACAATATCCTTTTTACTCGCTTACCCCGCGGCAAGCCGCGGCGAATGCGCTCGCGGGCGGATTCAATAGGAGGAACCATGCAGCCGGAAATCCAGACGATCGAAGCCCGCAGCCGGCGGGAACGCGAATTGAAAAAGAAGGAGGTCCGCCGCCTGCTGGAAGACCTCTACCGGATGGAACCCAACACGGTCGGCAAAATCATCGACACCTTTTTCGATCATGATTCTCTGCCGAATTGGTATTTCCACTCGAACCGCGCCGAGGATGTGGCGAGCGACCTGTTCATCGTCAGCCAGCTCCTCTCCGCCAAGGACGAATACCTTACGCATACCAGCCTTGACGGCAAAAAGATCACCTATTTCCTGAACGTAGGCCGCGATTTTCCCGGCAAGCTCAAAACCATTCTGGGCCAGAACCGCCAGATCGACGTCGTCTCCTACGATTCGATGAAGACCCATTCAGGGATCCGGCTGATCACCATCGAAAAGGCCGGCGCGGAAAGGATCCCCATGAACCGGGACGAGGAAGCCGCCGCCGCGCGTCTCCTGGCCGAGCTCCGCCAGCGATCCGCTTCTCTGGACCATCACCGCGTCGAGGAGTTCATCGCCGCGCTACCGGCGAACTACCTCAACGAGGAGGTCAACAGCTTTGCCGTCCCCCGCCGCATTTTCCGGCACGGACTCATTTTCGAAAAGGTCCGCGCCGGCGGGGGGTTCTACGTCGGCCGGGAGAGCACCGAGGGCGAAAAGGGCGAGCCGAGCGAGCGGCTCTCCGCGCGTGAGACCCGCTTCCACCTTGGCGTCGAGGAGCCCGACATCGACTTCCTTCTGGAGGTGTTCGAGGCGCTGCGCGACCTCGACATCAACATGAATCGCTCCTACTACGACCGGTTCACCCCCCCGCCGGGCGGCGGGAAGGCCGTGGGGATCATGACCTTCTATCTTGATCCTTCCGTGGACGTCACCCTGCTGGAAAAGGCGTTGGCCGGAATGGGAAGGAAAGGAGAAGGAAGCCCAGCGGATGGGGGCCGGATTCTGGCCGACATCGAATCGATCCTGCGCGGCCTGAGCCGTCGCGATCTCTCCCCGGAGGAGACCTCAGGCCTGTTCGCGCGCCTGCGGGCCTACACCGACGTCAACGCCGACACCCGGAATACGGCCGAATTCGGAAACTTCCTCCTAAATTCCCTGAGCGACTTCCTGGAGGCAGCCGATTCGCTCGGCGTGTCGGACAACCCGCGGATCATGCAGCGCCTGCTCCGATTCGACGCCTTCGAGGAGTTCTGGGTGGACACCAAATGCGGCCAGCAAATCGCGGTCACCGAGGGCTTCCGGACGCGGCACAACTCCGCCCGCGGGACGGCCAAGGGCGGTTTGCGGATCGATCCGATCGTCGAGTTCTCCGAGGTGGCGGCCCTCGCCTTCATGATGACTTGGAAATGCGCCCGTTCTAAGGTCCCGTTCGGCGGCGGAAAGGGCGGTCTCAAGCTCAACCCGCGCGCCTTCAGCGACGCCCGTCTCGATTACTCCGATACCATCACCAACTTCGGACGCTCGCTCTTTTTGGTCACCGGCCCGACCCGCGACGTCCCGGCCGGCGACGTGGGCTGCGGTCCGCAGGAGATCGGCCTGCTCTTCGAGGGATTCAAGTCGGCCCTGCACGACCTGGCCATGATCGCCTATGGGTTGAAGAAAAACGTCGCTTTTCTCGGCAACAAGGTGCTCACCCTTGCCGACGCCCGTGCCATCCTGAGCGGAAACTTCGACGTAGACTGGCACGACGAGCGCATTCTGCGCGAGCTGGCAATGAACGAGGGCTATCTCGAACGCGTGGTCGCGCCCCAGATCACGGGCAAGCCGCGCATGGGGATCCAGGCCCGGGGAGGTGCGACCGGACGCGGCCTGCGGTATACCCTGCTCACCGCCGTGACCCGGCTCTATCTGGACGGCCACTGGAAGCCGGTCGAGGAGCCGACAGCCGGGGAGCGGCTTCTTCTGGAAAAACTGGCCGGGGTGAACGAGACCGCCCTGCTGGCCGCGGCGGACCGGGAGGACGGTGCAGGACCTATCGCGGATGAAACCTGGCGGGCACTCGACGAGGAGGTGTTCCCGAAGTTGCTCCGGGACAAAAGGATCGTCGTGCAGGGGTCCGGCAAGGTCGGCGGTTCCTTCATCGAGGAGATGGCCCGGTATCCCGTGATCTTTGCGGCCGTGGCCGACCGGGACGGCGCCCTGACCGGCCGTCTCGATCCGGTCGAGCTGCTACGGGCGGCCCGGAGCGCCGGTTCCGTGTTCGGTTGTGAAACTGGCGTCGAACGGCGGATCCCCGGGTCCGAGGAAGGCAAGGCCGTGCTGGAACTCGACTGCGACATCCTGGTCCCGGCGGCCCTGGAAAACGCCATCAGCGCGGCAAACGCCGAGAAGGTCCGTGCGGTTCTGGTGGTCTGCGGCGCGAACGGTCCGAACACAACCAAGGCCGAGCGGATTCTCCACCGGCGCGGTGTGACCGTCCTGTATGATTTTCTGGCCAACGGCGGCGGGGTGATCGCCTCCTATTTCGAGTGGCTCCGGAACATTGCGGAACGGCGCCGCTACGAGGCCGAGACGATCCGCGGTGAACAATTCCGGGTGGAGGATCTGGCCCGTTTCGTCATGCCCGAATTCCGTCCCCGGATCCTCGCCATTCTGCGGGAACCCGAGTCCCCGGCGGCGACGGAGGCCTGGAACACCGTGCAGCGCGATATCATGATTGCAGCCGTGAACGAGGACTACGAAGAGGCCGCCCGGGGCGGCGTTTCGCTCAAGACGGCCGGTTACGCCGCCGCCATCCTGCGCGTTCTGGCCGCCGAGTTGCTGCGCGCGCCGCAAGCCGACCGCCCGGGATTCATCGCCGGACTGAAGCCGGAGACACGCCGCCGTCTGGCGCGTTGTCTCCGCCATCCGGAGGCCGCCCTGATCGACCCCGGCGCCTCGGCCTTGGCGGAACGGGTTGAGGAGGGGCTGTAGATACGACACCAAAAGATATTTTCCCATAAGGAGTTATATTTTTCATGATGAAGCCTGATTTAGAACCGCTTGTTGACGGGCAAGAAACCGTCCCCCGTATTGGCAGTGCGCCCCCTGAAATCCGCTGGGACGACGGCCTGGGATTTCGCACCATCACGGGCGACACGATACCGGGCAATGAATTATTGAAGCTGATTGCGGAACGCATCCGGGTGGCGGCCCGTCATTTGCAGCTTACGCGGGATGATCTGTTTCGCATTTTTAGCCGGCACAGCATTTTTGAGGGGGAAGCAGACGAATCCGGTGTCGGAGGCAAAACCAGCTTCATCCTGGTCGAGACGCATCACCTGATCCAGGGCCGAGTGGGCAAGGGGGCGTTAAAACTTGTTTTTCCGCAGGATCTTTTGGGCAAAGAGAGTCACTTTCAGGAATCGGAACCCGGTGTCGTGGAGGTGGTTCGGCCGCCAGGCATGACCCGATGGACCAAGGCGGTCGAAGCGGAGGCACTGGTCAAGCAGGCCATGCGCGAATTTATGACGGGTGAAAGCCTGAGCATGAGTTTAAAAAGTCAGGCGACAGGTGCGCCCTTTGCCGGCAGCGAAGGATTGATGTTGTGTGCGGTGCGGGAATTTGATGAGGCCAGCGGGCGTTACCGGTTGAAATCCCTGCTCAACGGGGGGGAGGAGCATGCGCAGGAAGACAAGGAGTTGATTGAGTGGATGATGAACGGCGCTGCAGAAATGCTCACGCGCGCAAAGCGTATTGCGTACGACAAAATCGTTCACGCCGCCGAAACCAACACCACCCTCACCGCCCGGCTCGGTCTGCAGCTTGCCACCAATGTGGTGGAAGGGCATCTCAGGACCCTGCTCACCAGCGATCCGACGATCATCATCGGAGACGAGGATATGACGGCACGGCTGAGGGAGATACTGGAGCGTAAAAATTACTCGCCGACCGCGTGCGCTTTGGCCCGGGCCGCCGCAAAAATGCAAATGGAACATGAAATCATGCTGCCGGAATCGCGTGATCAACTCCGGAATCTTCTCCCTGAGCTTCCCTGCCAGGGATCCCCAACGCCCGCGCAATATCAGGCCCTGATGGAATTGTTGTTCGGGACCGGGGAACGCCAGCAGAGGGAGGACAAGCTCTATCATCACCGGGAGCCGATTTTGCGAGCCCTGTCGGTCGCTTTATCCACACGCTGCCTGGATGAATGCGGCGAACCGAGCGTGTTGGCGCTCTACCTGACGACGCTGCTGGATAACCAGTGGATCATGATGGAACGGGCGCTGGCCCGCCTGATACCGTCCGGACAAGCGCTGCCGGTGGGCTGGTTCGATCGTTATATCCTGCTTTCAGCGGAAGAACAGGAAGCACTGGCGGCACACATGCCGCCACCCGGTATCAGCCGCGAGGATCTCAAAGAGAAATTTTGGAGCGTGGTGAGCCTGTTGTGTGAATCCAGGGACCGGGGGACAGAGCGCATGCCCGATCTCTATCAGCAGGCGCGGGCGGAAGTGCTGGAGCGCGCTATTCAAGCCATCACCGCCACCGGAGAGGTGGTACCGACCGTTCAGAGAATCGCGTTTTTCACTCTGCCCCTGGCTTACGAGTGTGCGACCCCGAAACTCGGCGTGGTTACCCGCAAACCCATGGAGATTTGCGGCTCCGAACTGCGGTCGGAAGCGATGGCACAAGGGGCCATGATGGCAGTCGAAATCCTTTTGAAAAAACTCACCGGCAAAACAAAGCCTTTGGAGGGTATGACGGTGGCCATCGAGGGATTGGGCAACGCCGGGAAGAATGTGGCCAACCTCATGGTGCAAAAAGGCGCCACGATTGTGGCCGTCAGCGACAGCCGGGGGGCGGTCATCAGCCAGGGAGGTTTTTCCCGGCAGGAACTGGCCGCGATCGTCGCACACAAAAACTCCGGCAAGCGGTTCGATACCTTTCTGGCCAGCCCGGTGATTCGTATGCTCTCTGCAAGACAGAGCGCCGCCCTGGTCTATCACCCGGATCCCTCAGAACTCAAGAAGGTCGCCACCGATATCCTGGTGCTCACGGCTATTCCCGCGTCCATCCGCGGGGACAACGTCCGCGAACTTCGCGTCAAAGTGATTTGCGAATTGACGGGCGCCGCCGTGTCCGGAGATGCAAAACAGATCCTCAAGGAGCGAGGCATTCAGGTCATTCCCGACAACTTGGCCAGTTCCGGTGGATTGTTGGTATCCCTGTCGGAAATGCTCCAGAACAGTTTGGGGCAGGTTTGGGACCGCCGACTGGAGGAAGACAATCTATATCGGCAGCTTGAACTCAGTTACGAGGCGGTCTGGGCGGTGGAGCAGCGTTACGATCTGGATTTGGCCACCGCCTCCGACATTCTGGCCCTGCAACGGATGCACGATCTCGCCATTTACCGCGAACACCTGGAAACCCTGTCCGCTCAACTGGCAGAACGGATCGGGAGTATCCGTGCAGACGAACGTGTGCTAATCCTTTCCGACAATGACGAGGACGGGGTGGCCTCGGCGGCCATCATGCACCGGATGCTCACCTGCCTGGATCCTGGTGTGGGAGACCGGATCATCCATTTGAACGAGTCGTTTCGCTCCCCAGTCGTGCCGGACCTCATACAACAAACTCAAGACACGGACATGCCGTTGAGACATGTCTTTGCGTTAGACCGTGCATTTCCCATCGACGAGCCAGGACGAACCTACGTTGCCCAAGTGGCGGACCGATGCCAGGTGACGCTGGTCAACAATCATGAACTGCCCGCGCCTCTGCTTGAACTGGAACCATGCGCCACTGCAGAGGCCGGCACCGGACGCAATTTCAAACCCGCAACTTTGGGCATCTTGCATATCTCCCCGCAGACGCTAAAATCCATCGTGCCCGCCGACCAATTTCCCACCGCGATGATCCTCAAAGAAATCGCAGAGCTGCTGATCCGCGATGAACAGGTGTTGCATCAGATCGCCTGGCAGGCGGCCGTAGGCTGCTGTCTTGATGCGGCTATTGAAACCACCAGCGAATGGCGATTATTCTATAGCCGGTTCAATCCGGACCGTACCCTGGAGGCGGCCCGGGCCTTGCGGATGATTACCCGTGCAAGCGGGTATTTACAGTCCGTCCAAGCGTTATTGGGAGTCGATCGTCCCGATCAACTGGAGACGCATGAGATTTGGGAACGTTGCATGGCGGCCTACCGCATCCTGAACGAGCGAGTGCAGGTGCTGGTCGAGAAAATCGTGCTGGAAAATCGCGGACGGGCGTTTGCCGGCCACTTTTTTACCCCGGACGAAGTGGCCTCACCAACGGCCATCGCCGGAAATGAAAACAAGGAACTGGATTTCTACCACTGGATCTCGGAACATCTGACCCAGCGCGGGGATTGGTGGGAAAAGCCCATCATTGTCGGGCAAGTTGTCACGGATGTCTGCGGACGCCGGTGCCTGGGTGTGAGAATTCGCAGTCCGCGCGGAGTGGAGCTCATGAAGGCAGGCTTGCCCGAATATTTTACGACCGGTGGATTGCCCAATACGGCGATTGCCAGAATACCGCTGGAATCGACCCAGGCTCCACAGCAGGTATTCCAAAGTATCGTGGATCAAATTTGGATGAAGACCACCCGTGTTTCAGTGCTTACACCGCGGGAAGATATGGACCAAAATTGAGGTTCATCCGGTTATTGCATACTGATGAAAAATGTCTTCGCTTCCTGAACTACACAACCAGCCAGTCTTGACGAAAATGCGAGACTACAAGCGGCATTCATCGATGCAAAAATTATTGACACGACATTCCTTGGAGGTTATATTCCTTCTATGGCATGGGAAGTTGAATATACCGACGAATTTGAAGCATGGTGGATTGGTCTGGACGAGGAAGAACAGATCGATATTGCTGCGATAGTCGGTTTATTGGAAGAAAAGGGGCCTCATCTGCCGTACCCCTACAGTTCGGATGTCAAAGGGACCAAGTATGGCGCAATAAGGGAGTTGAGAATTCAACATAAAGGGAAACCATATAGAATCTTTTATGCCTTCGATCCCTGCAGAGCGGCCATTCTACTTATTGGCGGCCGCAAGACCGGCGGTACACGTTGGTACGAACAATACGTCCCATTGGCTGAAAGAATTTATGAGAAACATTTGAAGTCTTTAAGAGATGAACAAGGGGGTGCATGATGAGCAAACCGTACTCTATACTGAGAGAGAAAATGAAACCCGCGGCAAGAAAAAAAGCAGCGGAGAAGACAAAGATCTTGCTTGATGCAATGCCTTTGCAGGAATTGCGTCAAGCCAGGAATCTAAGCCAGGAGAAACTTGCACAGACATTGTCTGTCAAGCAGGCTGCGGTATCAAAACTTGAAAAGCGGACAGACATGTACATCAGCACATTAAGAAATTTTATCAAGGCCATGGGAGGCGACCTGGAAATCATCGCCACCTTCCCTGATGGGTCTGTTCAGATCAGTCAATTTGAAAACATTGCGGCAAAGACAGAAAGAGGACATTCCCCGAGTTCGGCTTGAAATATGCGAAGGCTCAACAGCCAATTTTATCATCGTGCAGCCTGCAGAAGCCTTCCTGCTATACGTAACAAAATGATGGTTGACAGGTCATAGGCAAGCGATCATCATCTATCTGATTTTCTTATATGAATCTAAGAAAAGGAGATAGAGATGATAGGCAGCAT
>Ga0247841_10003984_pt1 | contig 26209 bp, 12 predicted proteins | sample LaCruzMarch2015__2_FD_192410 | JGI IMG/M metagenome (GOLD analysis project Ga0247841, IMG submission 192410) | Freshwater microbial communities from meromictic Lake La Cruz, Castile-La Mancha, Spain - LaCruzMarch2015_18m | ecosystem: Environmental > Aquatic > Freshwater > Lake | place: Spain... | reverse complement strand
TTCAGTGTCTCATTGTTTGAACGAGTGCCACTAAAACAATTACTTACGAATCATGATTACAATCTGACAAATGAACTCGACATCAACCAATTGTCATTACTGTAGTTATCAATGGGACAGTAGTGATCTGTGATCCAGAAAGAGGGATCTATACTTGCGACGTCTCGGAACCTACCCAGCCTCGCCCTGCTGGGTGTATTAAGAGCGTCTCGATCCCGTGGGATGTTGTGGAGAGGGGCGAGTATCTGATAGTGGCCACTGGCAATACCGGACTGGTGACCGGCAGAATGGTTGAACCTGAGATCTTCGAAACTACCAATATGTATGCACTGTCCGGAGATGCCTTGGGGCTTACCGTGCAAGGGGAAGTCGCTTATGTTGCATCGGATTATGACGGACTGCGGGTGGTGGATATTTCCGATCCCACCCAACCCGTGGAAATTGGCAGCTTGGACGAGCGCGAAACGGCTTTTAAAGTCGATGTGGTGGGTAACCTGCTCGCAATGGTCGATACCAGTTGCTTCAAGATCGTGAATATCTCCAATCCGCGAAATCCAGTGCTCCTATCAAGTTATCAAACATGGGGATACATTTCCGATATTGAACTAACGGATAACATCGCCTACATCGCCGATGCATCTAATGGCTTGCTGGTTCTAAGTCTTGAACATCCTGAAAGACCGCATCTGATCACCACTCTTGATGCCGGTGAATATCCACAGGCGCTACAGATCGTTGGCCATCATCTTCTGGTCGGGAGTAACGATGGAACCAGGATTTTTAGCATCCTCCGTCCGGAAGCTCCCGAACTGGCAGGATATTACCTCGACGGAAGAACGGCAGCAGCATTTATTGAAGATCATGGATACATCTACTCGAAGGAAAATTCTCGAATCGGAATTTACCGCCTGACCGGGGAATTGGATGCCGGGTTGAATGACATTGTCCCACCGAGTGTTTTTGTTCTTTATACTCCTTTTCCTAATCCCTTTAACTCCTCGACCCTCATTCGGTTCGATCTGCCTAATCGGGCTAACGTCCTTCTGAGTGTGCACGACCTTGCCGGACGGGAAGTGGCCATGCTCGCGACCGGCGAGATATCGGCGGGGACGCATAGTGTAAGGTGGGACGCGGGGAACTTCGCCTCTGGCATCTACTTGGTTCGACTTAAGACGCCGGGGTTCACTAAGGTTAACAAAATGACGCTGGTGAAGTAGGCAGCAGGCGTTTCGGAATAGCAATCAAAGACAAACCTAAAAGCGATTTGGCAATGAAACCGTTCAAGGTAACAATGCTGGGGATACCCTCGGTGCAACAATGATAAAGAAAGATGTCAGGCCTACACAGAATGAGGTCGAACAGAAGGTAAACCGTGAGAATCTCCGCTATCGGCGCTGGGGATGGCTCTCCTGGCTGGGGCGGCTACTCAACTTTGGCACTATAATCCGCCCTGGATCAGTCGGTTGGCCGGAAGATCATGAAGAAGCCCCCATGGCGGAATTGGAGCGGCTCGCTAAATACGGGATCAAGAGCGAAACCGGCGGGACGCGACTTGAGTATGAAGATGTCCGCCGAGTGATGTTGCTTTGCAATGCCATTGCCACAACAGACGACGAAGTGAGTGAAACCAGCACTGCAATCGTGTTAGAGTGGGCGTCCGAACTGGGCCCGCAGGCATTGACCGAAGGGCAGCAAGAGGAATTAGATACGGCTTTTCGAGCCGGCGTCGAGAACCCTCTGCAACTGCGCAACGAGGCCTTTATTCTTCGCAATCGCCTTTCCACAGAGTCTCGGGTGAGAATTGTTGAGGTCTTGTATCGACTTGCGCTTACCGGTGGCTCGGATGCAAAGGTGCTCGGCAGAGTGGTTGACATTGGGGAGCGCCTTAATCTGAAGACGAATGAAATCCGGCTTGCACTGGTGTCGGCAAGGAAAGCATATGGCGCAGGTATTGCCGGTTCCGCAACCACGACCGCTTAAAACCTGATCCCGTTATACATTACGAACCGGCAGGTCGTTGGGAATTGGCGCGGGTGGCCGGTAGCTTCAGGGATTTATTTCACACAGCTGGAGGCTGGGCCGTTTGTGAAGACGAGCAAGCTGACGTTCAAATAGCAGGATTAGGAATTAGTCAGACTAATACAGGAGCGGCTACTGGTCGCCCTTGTTTTTACTGGAATAAGAAGCTGTAAAACCAACGGAGGTTCTTATGGAAAATGCGATCATCGGGATTATGGCTCTTCGTCCGACGGACGACCACCTGCTTATATCGCTTCTATGGTTCCTTGCCATGGAAAGCGAGGCCGTGAACTACTACGACCCCGACTTGCCGATCAAGGCGATATTCAGCGCAGAATTCGGTCCGAATGAGTTCACATGGTCACGGCGTTTTTCAAACTGCACCACGGTATCAACATACCCGACGACTTTCAGGATTACAACTTAACCCTTCGACAATTCGTTGATAAGGTGAGCGACCTTCCCAAGCTAAGCAGCGCGGACTATCTCGAACACTTGCAGGGGATACAGTTCACGCTGCATGAGGGGTTGACTTCTGACGAAGACGACACGGATTCAGTGGATGTTACAAATCTGCGGATTCACTGACACTTTGGCGGTACCCGCGTTTCCTGGCATAAGAGTACAGAGGTCATCTCGAGCCTACCTGAACCGACTGGGGTGACCTAACAGTCTGCCAGGAGTCGAAGTGAACTAATTTCTTAAGGCGCTTGCCAAGTTTCTGCGGATGGTGATCTGCAAGCGGTAGAACATTAAGGGGCTGTCCATCGATTGGGCGGCCCCTTTTACTATTAACCAAAGGGCATCATGGACAACGAACCGAAAATTCGGATCTCGATAATCTCCGAGCAAGGGGACGAAATCTTGGAATTGCCACCTACTGAAGCGCTCGCAGAAATGAAGCGGTTGATAAATACCTGCCAGAAGTGGCTTTTCGTGGATGGCGTTCATACGAACGTTAACAGGTTGACGGTCGGACAACTCAATCCTGGAAGCGAGTATATGATCACGAATTTGATCAAGGGCGGGTAAGAAGGAAATGTTAAGGGGAGGTTCGGCAAGGCAATGCTTGACACACCGCCGATCTCTCTTTATCTTATTGGTACTACAATCACCTGCCAAATATGAGGCGGTTATGAACCGGCTTCAACTGACCTTCGTCCTGTCCGCTTTCGTCCTTCTCTTCAGCGCGACTAATACCCTCGCGCGCATCCTCAACGTCCCAGAAGACTACCAGACCATTCAGGCGGGCATCGACGCGGCTGAAGCGGGAGATACGGTGCTCGTGCAACCGGGGGAATATAGGGAGAGGCTGCGAATAGTCAGAAGTGTGATTCTCGGCAGCCTGACTTTAACTACAGAAAATCCAGCCTACTTAGACTCTACGACCATCGATGGTCAACAGCAGGGTACAGTGATCGAAGCAACGTCAGCAGACCAGAACTCCGTTTTGTTGATACGCGGCTTCACCATTAAAAATGGTCAGAGACCTGGTTACAGCGGTGGGATCTACATCCCAAGATTCGGATCAGTTCTGCTACAGGATTTATTAGTAACAGCAAATGCAGGGACAGTACCAGGTGAGCACCCTTATGGTGGTGGTATTGAGATGGGTGGGCGAAGGCAGCCTAATGTCGGTGCGAATTCCACGATAACAATGGAAAGGGTAAGAGTGATAGGGAATCGATCTGAATATGCAGGTGGGGGCGTAGCGATCTTCTTTGTTGGTCTCGCAACATTAAGGGATTGCATCATCGCAGATAACGATGGCGGCGGGTATTCGGGTGGGATTTACCCCATATGCAATTTGATCATGAGTCATGTTCTCATTGCCAATAATGTCGCCGGAAACTCTGGCGGCGCTTTTCACACATACCCCGGAGGAGGTGAAGAACGCCGGTTTGAACTCGATTATGTGACCATAGTCGGAAATCGAGCTGGAGAATACGGAGCATTTGAAGGTGGGTTCGATGCTGGATCGTCATTAACCAACAGTATAGTCTGGGGGAATGTCAGTACGAATGGCGGCTCACTTGAGGCTGTTGCGGCGCAGATAAATATTTCTTTTTGTGACCTCGAAGGTGGTGAAGACGGTATCGTTGGACCACGCCCGAACTTTGAAGCAATACTCGATTCCGACCCCCTCTTCGTCGACGCAGACAACGGCGACTTCACTCTCACCCGCTTCTCCCCCTGCGTCGATGCAGGCGACCCCAACGCTGAACTCGATCCAGACGGAACCCGATCAGATATGGGCGCCTTCTACCTCCACCAGACCTTCCATTGCATCCCGATGCACTCGGGTTGGAACATCATTTCCACTTTCAATCAGCCACGCGACGCCGCTGTCCGCTCAATATGGAGCGAAATAGTCTCACGCGGCAACCTGACCCTCGCCAAGGATCAGTCGGGGCGCTTCTATAATCCCGCTATTGGAGCCGGCGGCTTCAGCAATATGCAGCCGTGGGATGTCCGGCAAGGCTACATGGTGCGGTTAGTGAGAACGGATACTCTTGTCACGCTTAATGTTCCAGTCGAAGTGACGACGCCCATCCCTTTAAGACAGGGCTGGAACATCTGCGCCTATTTCCCCGAAGAGGATCTCACCGCTGCCGAAGCCTTCGTCAATCTCGGCGACGACCTCGTGATGGTCAAAGACGAAGTTGGCCGTTTCTGCCGACCATCGATCAGGTTCAGTAATATGGGCAGGTTGACTCGAGGGAAAGGTTATCAGATCAATGTGGCGCGGGATGTGGAACTCGTTTACAATGTCCAACAGGGCAGGATGGCGGAAGCGCTGATTTCACATGATGTGATACCGACGCACTTTACAGCGTCTATGACTGATCGCAATATGAGCATAGTCGTTAGTTCTGCCGACCCGCTTCAGGGCGAATTAGCGGCTTTCACCACAGATGGGCGTTGTGTAGGCTCAGTCGCGACTTCAGGTCTGCCGCCATATGGTCTTGCTATCTGGGGCGATGATGCTTGTACCGATGTCAAAGACGGCGCAATAGAAGATGAGGTTCTGAATTTCCGCTACTGGGATGGCGCTGTTAAGTATCCTGCTGGTGTCAAATTCACTGAAGGCGACGGTCGTTATGTCACTGATGGTTTCGCACAGATGACGATCTCCGGCTTTGCTTCGCAACCGATCAAATGGAGCCTGTCCGAACCCTACCCGAATCCGTTCAATTCTTCCACGACTATCAAATTTTCGTTAATGGAGAATTCCAAAGTGCGCCTAACCGTGTTTGATCTGTCAGGACGTGAAGTGGCTGCACTGGTGAATGGCGAACTGAAGGCAGGGAACCACTCGATGACTTGGAACGCGGAAGGTTTTGCAGCCGGACTGTATGTTGTCAAGGTTGAAGCCGGGGCATTCAGTGCAAGCCGAAAAGTCACTCTGATCAAGTAAGACTTTATAATACAAACAATCAAATAACCTTCGGAATGTCAGGGAATAGACAATGAAGACAATCATGGCTCTATTGGCGGTTCTGGCGGCGATGGTCGGAAGGCTGGGCAGGTCAAGTCACTCCTGTGGCTGATTTTAGCCCGAAGCGTAGTTGAACTGGCATTTGACAAATAAGGAAACAAGAGCTAACTTGTTAATCGACCAATGATCTGGCTAATTAGGAGTCCGTCGATATCACTCATAACCTTCCTTTCTCAATAGAATAACCTTCTCCATTAAATTTCTGATCACGACTAATATGTGGTTTATTGAATGAGGCGGTCAAAGTTGCTCATCGATACCTACCCGAATCCCCTCAATTCAACCTCATAAACAGACGAGATCTCGATTCAACTGTTTGATCGACTTCGACAAAGGATCGTGAGGGTTTGTCATTTAGCATTCAGACATCGGAAAAGCGTCACTGATCTTTTTGTGGATGTCCTTGGTTCAGGATGTTACCTGCTCAAATTGCATATAGGCAACCGTATCCGCGCCGTGTCTTTAACCATTTGAAATAATTATCTGAAATTCATCGAACCTATTCACACTCTCATGCTCCTGTCGAATACTGGAGTTGCAATGAAATCTCGCTTCTTTCTCGCTGCGGTCCTGATCGCCAATCTGGGATCCGTCAAGGGTCCATTCGCGCAAGATAACTACCGCGTCGAGGAGGTCGGCAGTTATTTCGTCGGTGGCCTCAAATCCGTTGCTGTTGTCGGAGATGTCGCGTACGCAGGAATCGGTGATGAATTCACAACCCTCGATATCTCCAACCCTGAGGACATTCAGCCTCTCGGCTCGGTTCGCCTTACGGCTGCAGCGCGAGCCATTGCAGTTGGAGACAACTACGCAGTCGTACCTCATGAAGACTCCGGTTTCGACGTTGTCGCGATTTCAGATCCCGAGCGCCTTGAAGTTATCGGCTCCGCCCAGCTGGCCAGAGACGCGATGGGGGCTTGCTTTTACCAAGATCTGGTTCTGATTGCTGATTATTCCGGCGGTCTGCGAATTTTCGATTTGCACGATCCCCAGACTCCTAATGAAATCGCCGTAGTAGATACTTTCGGCGCCGTATGGGACGTCCGAATCAGCGATCAATATGCATTCCTTGCGGTACAGGGGCGCGGACTGAGAATTCTCGATTTGTCCGATCCCGAACATCCCTCGTTGACCGGCGCCTTACGAACGAACTGGAATAACCTTTCACTCGCTTTGGAAGATCATTTCGTCTATTTAGCAGACTATAACGCCGGGCTTCATATTGTTGATGTGTCAGATCTGGAGAATCCTCGTGACGTCGGTTTTCTCGCCAATGCCAATCAACCAAGAACCATTGACGCTTCCCCGGGTGTCGCCTATTTTGGGAATCGTGACGGTCTGCATGTCATCAACGTCGCTGACCCACAGCATCCGGTAGAGACCGGCTTCTACATTGGCGCTGGAGGAATTGGCAAGCTTGTCTTCCGAGACCCCTACATTATCTCAATTACCGGTTCTGACGCTTTAGCGTTCTACCGGTTTCAATCAGAATCCCCCACCATCCGCCTGCTTCCCCGTCGTTTGAACTTCGGTTCGCGGACGCCCGGCGTTCAACAGTCGCTTACCCTATCGCTTTGCAATATGGGCGGCAGCGACGTGGTTCTTGCCGAAGCGCGGAATAACCTTAATTGTTTTCGCGTTGACTTCAATGGCCGACAAACCGTTACACCCGGCGACACTTTACGGGTTGACGTCTCCTTTATGCCCGAAACTACCGGCGAGTTCCTCGACACGGTGAGGTTTACCGTAGTCGAGCCTGAAGGGGAGATCTATGCGGCGTTACGAGGAGGCGGCACACTCATTCGTCCGATGGCGCAACTCGGAATCGAAGATAACGGCTACTACTACCACATTGAGGTTCAAGGCAACTATGCTTATCTCGGGGGAACCGACGGGTTAACTACCATAGATGTATCCGATCTGAGGGCGCCCGAAGTGATCAACCGCCTGACCATCGCGGAACATCCGCTCTGGGGAAACGCTGGTCTCGGTTACTTCGCAGTTGAAGGCAGCTATGCCTACTGTCCCACTTACCTATCAGATTGCCTTGGCAATATCTTTACGGGTGGGGTCGCTGTGGTGGACCTTTCACAACCGCGCGATCCTCAAATTGTTGACTATTATGATTCTGAAGAGGACTTCTCTGCCGTTGCTATTGCAGACGATTACATTTATGCAGCCGGTTACAGTGGCTTTCGGGTCTATGACAGGAATAGCCACGAAACCCGGGGACACTTTGATTATGAGTATTGGTCATTGGATATGAAGACACGCGCAGGTTACGCCTATATCTGCTCAGGAGGCAGCGGACTGGCGATTATTGATGTGCAAGACCCCGATCAACCTGAAGAGGTCGCACGCTTCAATTCGTCCGGTTCTGCGAACGCCATCACCTTTGTTGGCAATCAAGCCTTCCTTGCCGCAGGACGTGCGGGACTTTCCATTCTTGACGTTTCAGATCCTATTGATCCCGAAGAAATTGCCACTTCCCCATCGGTTCGAGAATGCCTCGGAGTCTCAATTCATGGAGATTTTGCTTTCCTGAGCGAAGGACAATCTATCCGTGTTGTAGATATTACCAATCTTGAAAATCCACGAACCATCGACGTTTGCGATGTTCTCAACGAAGGCTTGGTCGCCTCAAACGGGCGCATCTTCAGTCAGACCTATTCCAGTTTTAACACACTCGACGCAAGCGAAGTTGCCCCCGGCAATGCTGTCGCGGTGGAAACACGGGTCTCCTTGGTGGAGGGATGGAATATGATCTCCATTAATGTTCTTCCGCCGCGAGAGCTTTGGATCATTGACGCCGGTCCTGATGTTATCCGAATGACAGAACGGCTCAGAATTGATCAGGATCATCACCATATTTTGTTAATGAAAGATGCGCACGGTCACTTCTATCACCCCGGGACTCCATTCAACAACATCCCGAATTGGAATCTTTTACAGGGGTATATGGTGAAAGTTGATCAGGATATTGCCACAGCTTGGGACGGAACCCGGATACCGGCGGATACTGTTTTCACGCTTCAGAGTGGTTGGAATATGATAGCCTATTTCCCAACTTACGCTCTCGACCTGCGCGCTCCTGATTTCTATGCCGTTTCGCCAGTTCTGGAACATGTTACACTTGTCAAAGATGGGAGCGGTCGCTTTGCAGTTCCGAGTGCGAATTTTTCCAACATGCAACCGTTGAGAATGTCGCAGGGCTATATGATTAAAGTTGATACACAGGTTGAATTCTCCTACCCGCCCGAACAGGGAAACATCCGAACATCGCCACCTAAATACCTTCCAGAAACTCTTCCATGGCGGACTCCCAAACCTACCGGATCAAACATGAGCCTGTTAGTTGAGGCTCCCCATCAGATTAAAGAGTCCGCTTGGATCGCGGTTTGCTCTGAGAAAGGCGCTATTGTCGGATTGGGAGTGATGGATGAAGCAGGCAGGTGTGGTATTTCGATTTGGGGGGATGACACGTCAACAGATGAGATAGATGGACTTTTAGAAGGCGAGAGATTTACGCTTAAGCTCTGGGATTCCGACCGAGTAACCATTTTCGATTTACAAGTCGAGACGCCCAAAGCTTCCGATTTGGTCTATGGAACTGATAGTTTTATCGTTGGGAGAGCGATAGTCGAGACGGCTCAGCCAGAGACATTCTATCTGGATCAGAACTTCCCGAACCCGTTCAACGCGGTTACTCGCATTGCGTTTGGGTTGCCGGAAGCGTCACAGGTTTCGATCCGAGTGTTCGACGTAGCCGGACGTGAAGTCGCAACGCTTGTATCGGGCAAGCTTGAGGCTGGTACACACACTGCGGTATGGAGTGCTGAAGGTTTCAATTCGGGCGTCTATCTGGTAAAGATGGAAACACCATCGTTCAGTGCGACGAAGAAGGTTACGCTGATCAAGTAGTTCCGCAACGCGATCAGCCAATCTGATACTTGGGCAACTCGATTAAGCCGCCCTTGTTCGTTTGGGCGCAGGACAAACACCCCCGTGAGCGACAGACTCACGAGGGTGTTTCTCTTGATGGATGTTCACGACGGACGGTTCACAGTATCAGAACCGGTAGGAATAACCTAACAACATAACCAGATCATCTTTCCGCGCGCCAGCAGACGCCTGGTTGAACGTCACCGTTCTCACGCCGTCGGTGTTGGTGATCGTCTCCGCTGCCGCGTCATACTCGGCGCCGTTCCAGTAGCGGTTCTTATTGGAACTCGAATATGAGGTGAGCCGGAAATCCACCCTCAGGTCATGCCGTGGAAGGAACTCCCACTCCAATCCCGCCGTCCAGTCTAACTGCGACATATCGAGTACCACGTCCCTAACCGTCTTCAAGGTTAAGGTGTCAACCAGCGCCGCCACGTTTGGATCGGTGAGATCCATCCCCATCAATATATAGTTGTCTCGCGGCGAGGTCGGCGACACGTTGTTGGATCCGGACTTGCTCGACATTCGCGGCGAGAACCACGGTCTGAGCTTGCCGTTGAGCAATTCATAGCGGAAAATCAGCGAAGTGTTGCTGAACTCCATGTTCGTCCGGCCATTAAACGACTCCGAGGTTGATGATGCATAATTCAAGGTCGTCGTCAGCGGGAAGGCTGCCTGTTTGTTAATCAGGCCGAAGTTCCACATCGACTGCTCGCTAGTGTTGAGCGAATCGTACTGATCTTCACCCGTGGAGGTATTCATCCCGAAGCTGAACCGGTTCTTCGAACCTAACAGGGCATATTCCTTGGTGAGATTGAAGCCCATCGAACCGTTCGAGTTGTCGATACGCTGAGCGGCAAGAATCGAATCGCCGTCATTGGTGTTGTTTTGTGAAGAGATGTTGAACGACAGGTCAGGAACATAGGGGCCGCCCATATAGAACGTGAGCGCCGCGTCCCAAGTTGAGTTGGTGTTGGTGAGCGGACTCTTCCCGCTAAGATTGTCCGTATTCTGGTTGAAACCGCCGGAGAGATAAACCTTCCCATTCCAGAACTGTATCTGGTCGCGCACGAAGAATCCCTGCCGGTCGGTCGCAATCTGTGGCATGGCAAGCGTGTGGAAACTCTTGGCGTAGCTGTAATATCCGACGCTGAAGTCATTGCCTAAAACCCGCAGTCCCAGTTCCGACTTGTGCGACAGAGTGTTCTTGACGGCGTTCTTGATGACGGTCGCTTTGTCGGTGGAAGTATCGGCCGGCGTCGGACTGAAGTTCTGATTGATCCAGATGATGTTCTTGATACTTTCGGTGCTTTCAAAAGCAGGATCGTTGATGTTGTCATTGTAAAGCGACCAGGCGACGTCACTGTTAAAGCTTAACCGCCGTTTGAACATGTAGAATTGGAGGTCAATTCCGCCGACGATGTTATCCTTCGGTTTGACGCCGTAGAGGATGGAGGTGGGGTCGTCCTTCACCTTCATGGTGGTCAATCCGATATTGAAATCGTTCGGATCGCCGATCGAGAACCTCATCGCCCCCATCCAGCGCTTGTAGGTTCCCCGGTTGAAGGTCGAATCGACACGATCGACGAGAGTCGGATCGGCGCTGTTCCAGACCGTATCTATGCCGGTGATCTCGCTATCCACCGGGCGTAGAATTTCGCCATAGACGAGTGAGAAACTGCCTGCCCCGCCGCGTAAGTCAAACTCGCCGCCTCGCGTCCGCTTGCCCCAGAGCACAAGTTCGTTGTAGCGCGGATAGACGTCTAAGAATCTGAGACTCAAGATTCCCATGCCTAACTCGACCGAATAGCGGTTCTGCGGTTGCAGTTTCTTATCTTCCTCGCTGCTGAGATCTGCTTTGACATTGAAGCGCCACAGCCCTGACTTGCCGCCAATCGAAGCCCACTCGCGCGTAACTGTATGCTCGACGCCGTTCAGATCCTGCGAGGAGTAGGACGCTCCGATGTTCCCCCAGAGCTTCTTCGGTTTCGCCGGAGCGCCCTGAGGAGTTTTGCTTCCGGTCGGAGCGGCTCCTCCTGCCGGAGCTTCGCCTGAGGTGAACAGGAAGCGGTAGATCGGCTCTTTCGATCTCTTGCTGTTGAAGTCCAAGCGGTGGCTGCCTTCTTTGACGTCTTTGACAAAAACGGTCAACATTTCCTCAGTGATTTCGGCGTCCTGAATCACTTCTTTGCCATCCACCTTCAGGCTCAGATCCTCCTTTCGCAGGATGCGCTCTTTCGGATTGATCATCACCATAATCAACAGATCGCCCGCCGGGACGGAACTCTTCGGCATGGGGCTGAGGAGGGTCAGACCGGTTGAACCCTGTGCATTGAGCGCCTTCTCCGACGGCGGCGGCGATTTCAGGGCGATGTTCAGCGGCGCAGTCTGAGGGTTCTGCGCCGGATAAGTGACCGGCGTCTCGGTTCCACCGACCACGCAAGTGAACTCGATGTAGTAGCTGAGCTGATTGTCACCGGTTGCGTATTCGGGGATCTCGGCTTTGAAGCCGTCCGGCGTCGAGGTCATCTCGACGTAGTCCCACGTCGTTAGATAGGACTGTTTGAACCAGACTTTGGCTTCACGGACGGTCGTGCCGGTCTGGTCGCCATCGAGCTGCGCCTGCATAATGATCGCTTCGCGCTTCAGCGAGAAGGCGACCGGCGTGTGCAGGATGTTGGCAGACTGAGACTGCGCTAACAGCGCTCCGCAGCTCGCAAGGATCAGCGCCAGCGCGATAAGGTTCCGTATGATACTTCGCATTTTATCTCGCTTTGAGAATACTAATTGCAGTGATTTGAAAGTCTTGGAGGGCGGACTTTAGTCCGCCCTAAGTGTTGCCGCGTAGGACGGGCATCCTGCCCGTCTAAGAGTCGGGCTGGAAGCCCGACCTACGCGCTTGTCAACCGGGACGGTTAACATCCGCCTGCTCTGGGGCAGGATCTACGCATGAAGCGGGCGTCGCCGCGTGTGACAATCCCTGTTATCAGAGTGGGAACGTGATCAGCATCCGCTTCTCCTGCCCAGCGGCGTTGCGGAAGACGATGGTGTAGGTGACAGAAAGGGCGGGAGGTTCATCATCACCTGCACCAAATTCCTCTACAAGCCCGGGATCTACTGCGTCGACAACACCAGCATCCTCCTCGATGCACTCAACGGCCACGCCCTTCAACTGGTCAGATCTTTTGCAAAGATAACTGAGAATCGTGAACTCTCGATTGCTGAGGACGGCGTCGTTTCTTTGAACCGCAGCTGCCAAAGAGTCTCGACGCTCCCACGCTGATCGGATGACGACCTCGAGCTCGGTGTACCCATTATTCAAGCAGTTGATCTTAACGGGGCCTCTCTGTTTACGCGCGATATCAAGTTCTTCCTCAAAGAAAGTCAATACCCCATTCATCCGATCGATGATCGAATCCGCCTGTGCGGACATTTGTGCAGGAGTCAATTCCGCACGAGCCGCGCCGGCGGACAGTAGCAACACCGCCAAGGCGAGTGTGATGTATTGGATCCGTTTCATTGCTGGACTTCCTTATTGGTTATGTCGTTGCGACGGTTTTCAAGGTTTTGGATAGCTTGGGCGTCGTTCTGGACTTGGTTGTCCTTTAGCACTTGAATCGGCGCAAAACCGCGCAACTGGTTCAGAGCGTCTTCGTCCATCAGGAAGTTCAAGCGTCCGCCCTGCGTCATCAAGGCGTTGTAGAGCGCCATATTGATTCCAGCTACATTGCGCGGATCGGGAACTTGCGGATCCGGCGTCCGGAACGAGCGAACCTCTGAGGCGTATTCCCGGACGGCTCCGTCCAGCGTGGCGGGAGCGCGAACGACCACCTGCCAGACATGCCAGCGGCCTTCCACCAGCGGAGTTTCTGAGCCTGTGCCGGTGTAGTTATGGTTGTTGACCGAGGACGGGGTTCCGTTGAAGCGGGTGTTGGCTTGGGTGCGGTTGGCAATTACTGATTCGTTGTCGTCGGGTCGGTTCTCGCCGGCGTCCACAATGGTCAGCGTCCAATCCGAAGGAGCCGTAGCGCCGCCGGACGGCCAACTCCAGCTCAAGGGGATGCTGTTCAGATTGGCGAGGGTCGCGCCGTCTTGAGGCTGGTTGACTTGAGGATTGGCGGGATTGTACACGTTGATGGTTCGAGTGATCTGCGCGAGGCTGGCGCCATCGAGACCGAGCACCTCGATGCCAAGGGTGAAAGTCGCAGTGCGGAAGAGTCCGTTTTCGATGTTCTCCAGAACGGTACTCACGTCCGCGAACTCCGTCTGACCGTAATCGCGCTTATACCAGTCGCTTGTTTCGATTCCCGACAGGTCGGTATTGGAGTATCGCCCGCTCCCATCCGGGGAGTGGTCGATCCAGTTGCGAAGGGTGAAGGCGCGGGCGTCGGTGGGGTCTGACCAGTAGTCGATCAGGCGGTCGTTCCCGAGGTCTTCCCAGAGATGGACATAGACCTTCTGATCGAGCAGATCGGCAGTGGCGTTGATGGTCACCGAGAAAAACGTCCTGAAATCTTCAAGACCGATTCCTCCTCCGTCTTCGACGGTCTTTCCGTCAAGGATATCCCCGACGACGAAGACTTGCATGCGGGGATTGAGGAAACCGACGTTGACCGTAACTCCAGCTTCCGAAGGGAGAGCGAAAGCTAAGGCGAGCATAAATGTCGCTGACCAAACCCCAGATTGTGAAATTCGTCTCATAATTGAGATGGCCCTTCTATTTGGTTAAGTTGTTGCAGTAACGTATGGAACCGGACTCAGGGAAGGTCGTGCTGGAAGTGGGATGAATCGGAAAGTACCGGTAACGATGCCGACGGCGAAACAGAGGAGGAAGAGGTTATCTTGAGCAGCTCAAGTTGGCAAGGGCTCAATGGTGATGGTCAATTAATATAGTTGGTAATGTTGGAATAGGCGTTTGTCAAGGGTTTGGTTCGGTTTTTTTAAGGATAGAGTGAAAATAGTAACAAGTCATCAGTCGATATCACCTTGCATAGCCTCAAACGTTGAGTTAACAGACGATTGAGATTATGTTAATAGTTAATCATTAAACTCTGGCCACGTGATCTCTTCATACTGAGCAGAGGATAGTTCGCGCTTGGCCACCGCTGAGTTGTCAACCGGAACGGTCAGCCTACACGAGATGCCGCTGCCTGACGGGAGCCTTCTTGTCTGCTTCCAGTATCTGCTTGATCCGGTCGATGAAAGGACCAAGCTTGGTCTTCGGGCGCGGCTTCGGTCGCCCATGTCGCTCTCAGCCACTCGAACCGTCTCGCCTCACAACCGCTACAAACCGCTTCAGCGCCTCAACTGTCACTTCAGTCGAGAATTAGTGCCTACCGTCTCCTCAACGCCTCACGTCGCCTTGCATCGCCTGTGTCGAAAAGCCGCGATAAGTTCCCCAGCCAGTACTTTCCGACCGCTGTTTACGCTCTTGATTCACCGTGAGTTCTATATTAAATTTAGATAACACTGGTGCCTCCCAAGATCTTCGTCACCTACACAATAGACTAAGAGAGAATGCAATGCTGAACACCACGACGAAACTCTCGGCAAGCCATCCTTCGCACAGCCGCCGCTTGAGCCTCGCATCTGTACGGATGATCTCGGCGATCCTCCTTGTCACTATCTTCCCGTCTACTTCGCGATCTGAAGCCCCTTTCGCCGTTGATGTCATCTACGGCGCCAACACCCGTGATGAGTGCAAGGGCGGGTTCGCCACGCCTGACGGCGGCTTGGTGCTGTTCGGTGAGACTCAGCGTACCGACCGGCGCTTCACGGACGCTTATTTTGTTGAGATCGATCCGCAAGACCGCATAATGGCCGAGCATACTATCCTGCGTGACGGCAACGACCGGGTGAATCGGCTCATCCCGACGCCCGACGGCGGCTACCTCTATTGCGGGGCGGATTTCGACACCATCTCGCAATATAATGGGAGTATATATTACGCACGAGCGAGCCTGGTCAAACTCAACAGCTGCTTTGAAGTGGTCTGGCGGAGGCTCTACGGCAACCGCACAGAATCGACTCGTTTCAACGATCTGCTCCTTATGCCCGACGGGCGGATCGTTGCTGTCGGCGAGGATTACAACAATGGCGGATGGATGATTGTATGCGATGAGAATGGGTGGGCGACGGCGTCGATCCTCCTACGAGGACATGGCGAGCTTTATCAGGTGCTGCCCTATGACGACAACCACGTCATCACCGTAGAGGATGGCGACGAGATCCGCAAGATGGATCTCGACGGAAACACACTGTGGGTGGCTGAGACGCAGATAGATAGAACGGAAGCGACAAACTTAGTCGAGACTGCCGATGGGTGTTTCGTCAAGGCATACGGATACAGGAACTCCTATCAAATCAGCAAAATTGACCGCGACGGGCAGCTCATCTTCCACCGCACTGGTAATTGGGACGAGAGCCTGCAGATTGACCGACTCGTCGTCTTAGAAAACGGGGACATCATCGCGATGGGAGCCGAAACATTCGCCACTTTCGACTCGAACGGTGACTTTGTCAATGCGACGAATTTGCGGCTGTATGAAGGTCGGGACATCGAGATAGACTTGAAGACGAGTGACCTGATCTCTTTCGGCGAGCAACTCATCTGGCTCGGCACCGCGAGTAGTTCCGGAGGCGACTTCTGCTGTGCGAAACTCGACATTAATGCGAACGTGACCAGCTACAGCCGTTACGGTACACCCGGCGGGACGAAAGAGCGAGGTTTTGGGGTTATACCGCTCCGTGATAACCTTATGGGTGCGCTCGTTCTCTCCGATGTGAATCGCGACGCACGAAGTTGGCCTGTGATGATCCTCTTCAACGAACAAGGTGACAGCCTCGGCGTGGTCGCCCTCCCGAACCGCGACCACTCCTACCGCTACATTAATCTGATCCCGTCGTTCCCTAATCCCGAAATGGAACAGTCCGGTTACTTCTTCTCGGGGGTCTCTATTGTGGACTGGCAGCACCTCCATCGTGATCTATCACTGTACGACGTCGATTTCAACCTGCAATGGACACTTCAGATTGAGTATCAGGAAGCTGAGGTGTATAAAGATTCCCTCTACAACGATTTCTGGGCCGAGCGCAACGGGAATCTCCTGTTGCGTAAGAGAGAAACGCTCTATAAAGTTAACCATTTGGGCCAAATGGAAGATAGCGTCGAACTCAACTTCCACCGGATCGTGGGCTTCGCTCAACCGGTGCCCGATGTCTATGCGTTTCTTTCTGACTCAAATCAGCATTCAGAAGTGAGCCTGTTCGATTCCGATCTTAATATCATCAGCACCCTCTCACCCGACTCAGCGGTGTATAGCACTCCGCTTGGAATAGTCTCACCATCGGAAGGCGAATTGTTCGTCTGCTGCCAATCGGTTGACCGAGAATTGCGCACTGCTATAACCTTGTCGAAAGTCAGCTCGGAAGGCGTTATTCGATGGCGACGACAACTCAACCGGTTTCAACACTCAGCGAATCTATCCCTGAGGTTACTGACTGATCCTGTCCAAGGATTGTTTTTTTGTAGTCCAGCATCAATACAACGATATAGCCTAGAGGCTGAGTTCCTCGGCAGGGCTACAGTAAGTAACCGTGAAAATTGGTGGTATCCTGATTCTATCCTCGACAATTTCGCTGTGGCTCGAAGCGGCGGCGTCTGGTGTGCTGGTGTTGCGGGCAGTGACCTGAGGCTTGCGCACCTGACGCTTGACAGCCTTACGGTTCCTGTCACCGTAAGAGGGGACGAGGGAGAACCCTTCCTTCTGCCCTCCAACCTTGAGCTATCCTGCTACCCAAACCCATTCAATGCCGTCTTGACAATTCGCTATGAAGTTTCGGTAGGTAGCGAGACGAGGCTGGAAGTGTTCGCTCTCTCTGGCCAGTGTCTGAAATCGCTCGTTAATGGGACGCAGAGGCAGGGAGTTCACTCGGTTTCGTTCGACGCGAGGGAGTTGCCGTCGGGGCTTTATCTGATTAGACTTAAAACCAACAGCGGATCGGTGACGCAGAAGATCGTCCTGCAGAGGTAAGGTCTAAAAAATCCGGCGACAGAATGGCAGGAAGGGGCAAGGTATAACAGCAAGAGATCTGTATTAGCGAGGTCACCTTGCCCAGAGGAATAGGTAGCACTCGATTCATCACGGAGTTCCAATGCACAGCAGACATTACAGCCTCATCGCGCTCCTGGCGCTTTGTGTCTCAATCCTGTTCGGGGTGAGTACCGCGCTAGCTATTACCGGATTCGGCGCGGTTCGTGTGGGTCGGCTCTATAACTACTTGGCTGGCGTCGGGGAGAGCGTCGTCAATGGGGATTACGTCTATATGGCGACCGGAGCTTCTGGCTTACAGATCCTTGACTTCACCGACCACGACAACGTGACGGCGACAATGGATTTGGAGGAGAACGTGGATGGCGTCATAATGCAGAATGGTGTCCTTTATGCACGATGCTATCCCGGCTTCCGGTACCTCGTAACCCTCGATATAAACGATCCGCTTCACCCTGTTGTGGTCGATACCGTACTCAGCAGATGGGGTGAGGAGTATTACGGGCCCATCATCCAAGATACCGTGATGTTCTTCGGGCGCAACCGGACGGAAGGGCTCGTCTATTACAGCCTTGCCGATCCGCTGCATCCGACGAGATTACCGCCCAGCCATCTCACTCAGGATGCAAGCGAGATTCTGCTCAGTGGTCAGCGGATGTTCACGGTGCGGAGTGTTGACGATCTTCACGAATGGGACTTCTCCGATCCATATCACCTGCACGAAACCGCACGTTATAACTACGATCTCGGCCCGATTACCGGCATTAGGCTAAGCGGAAACCGACTCTTCAGTGTGTGCGGAGGAGTGCTTGAGTTCGACGTTTCCAACCCCGATACTATCATTTGCGTGGATAGCCTCGAATTCCATAGCGGCACGTATGACTGGGCTTTCATGGATGATGTTGGATATATGCGGGGAGAGGGGGTCGTTCGGGTTCTCGATCTCCGGACGCCCCATTCGTTGCAGCTGGGTGCGGATGTTCAGACGGATACCTATTTCTATCCGCGTAGCATCTCTTTGGGTGAAGGGAGTTTCTGTGTTTCGGGTAATCCGTTGCGATATGAGTATCTTCCGCGCTGGGAGATTGAACGCTTTTTGATTGATGATCCATTACAACCTGCTTTTGGGGGAAAGTTTGAGACGGCGGGGAAGATCACCGGGATCGCTTCAATGGGGCGGTATATCTATGTGGCCGCGGACATCTTAGGGATTCGGGTAGTGGACGCCGACGATCCTGCTAATCCTGTGGAGGTAGATACAATCGCGGTCGGTAACCGGCCGACTACGGTCTCTGTTGTGGACGGTAAGTTAATGGTAATAGACTACGATTTGCGGCATTGGTTCTTTGATCTCACCAACCCGGAGTCACCAGAGTTGTTAGGGCACATCACATGGAACGACGCGATCAAGCCGGTCGGTTTTCGAGGCGCTGCGTTCTTCGGGATCGCAGATCAGGACGTGCTCATCTTCGATCTATCCGACTTTCAGCACCCTCGCCTGATTAATAACTACTACGAGAACATCGATCCGATTGATGCCAAACTACAGGATGATCGAATCATCCTCTCCGACCGCAATCGTGGCCTGATGATACTTGATGTCAGCGACGTGGCAAATATCCGCCAGATCGAGATCGACGACAATCAGACCACATCCGACCTGTTCGTCTCGGGAAATATAGTTATTGTAGAAGTGACAGAGCCGGAATCGGCGCTAAAGTTCATCAATGTATCCGATCCCGCGCAACCGGTCGTCCTCGCGAGTATTCAGCTTTATGGCGTCATCTCTGCGGACTTTCAGAATTCGTTGCTTCTTTACGACGGGTCCTATTCCGCCGGCATCATTGACTTTTCCGACCTTGCACATCCACAAGTTGTTGCCCGTTACTCAACCACAAGTCATTCAACCTACTCAGCGTTCCTCAACGGTGATTTTGTCGCATTCGCTACCGAATCCAATCTGTCGATCTGTGATATCTCGTCGCGCCGTCGAATGCCTCGCTGGGTTGAGACCCCAAGCGCATCGTTAGAGGTGACCGAGCTGGATACCATTCGACTGCACTTTGTGGCGCGCGACCCGGGCGGGAGGATGATTACGCTCAGTCTTGACCGAGGAAGACTCCCTGAAGCAGCTCACTTCACCGATAACGGAGACGGCTCGGGCGATCTGTTCTGGGTTCCGGTCATCGGCGACTATGCATACTACCAGATTGAGTGCATTGCCGATAACGGCGAAGCGCCGACTCGGCATTACATCTCAGTGATGGTGAACCGCCTCCCTGTACCGCCGCGCTTCACTGACTTTCCGCGCGACACCACCTTCATTGATCCGGGAGATACTCTCAACTTAGTCATCCACGGCGAGGATCCCCACAATGGCACGATTAGCTACGGCATCAACTATATCCACCGACCGCGTAGATTCAACTTCAGCACACCTTACGACGGAACCTGCAAAATAAACTGGACTCCTACTCGCGCCGACACAGGCTTCTACGACGCGTGGATTCGGATCACCGCATGGAATATCAGTGATTCGGCGCTTTTAAGGATAAACGTCGGACCAAGGTTAGGCGTCGAACGAGATCCTTCGCTCCCAACCGAGTTCGCGCTTGACTCACCCTATCCGAACCCGTTTAACGGAATCATGAATTTGAATTATGGATTGCCTCAGAAAGCCAAGATCCGGCTCAGTGTCTTCGACCTAGCGGGGCGTGAGATAGCAGTGTTAGTTTCTGGAGAACAACCGGCAGGAAGCTATCAACTGACATGGAATTCCGAGAACTTCGCCAGCGGGCTCTATTTCGTCCGTTTGGACGCCGGAGCATTCCAGTCAACATGGAAAGCGACTCTACTCAGATGAGTTGCTGGCAGAAATCCACGGTGATGACTACAGGGCGAGGGAAACCTCACCCTGTAGTCGCTCCGTTTGCTGTTCTGGTTGGCATGTTTTGCATCTTATCAAGCCTACATGCTCAACCAGACACGCTATGGGTTCATAAATACGATCCAGAAAACGAAATCGCTGAATGCTTCGATATACAACTTCTTCCCGACATCGGATTCGTTCTTGGAGGGCAGGTTTTCTCAAACGCTAATTCTTCTGATTTTGCTATCATTACTACAGACAGCTCCGGTAACGTTGAGTGGGTTCAAAAGATGGTTGATCCCGGATCACCCGAACACCCCGAAAGAAGTAGCTCTGGCACACTTGGAATTACAGTATCTGATTCATCTCTCTATATGGTTGGGGAATGGGCCAGCAATTCGGGCGGCGCAGGCTTGATTGCGCGAATGTATTTGAATGGTGACTCTTTATGGATGTATTCGTATGGTGGAACACGCGCTTCGTTTAGTGCATCGTTAAGTAATCAGTGCGGGGGCATTTATGCGGCCGGATCTGCATACGCGTACAGCAACAACGGATCCTCCGACATTCTCTTTATCGATCTTGACGAGACAGGACAAGAGCGTTGGCACAGAACATACGGTGGTGATGGTGGAGATTATTGCTGGAATATGATCCGAACATCGGACGGGGGATTTGCTTTTACAGGTGAAACGTCGTCATTTGGCAACGGAATCCAGTTCTATCTCGTTAAGACTGATTCGCTTGGCGAGGAGGAGTGGTCAAGGGCTTATCGAGGCCCCGGAGGATCAGTCGCCGCGGCTATCGGTCAACTTCCCGATGGCGGGTATGTGATGGCGGGCAGGATCTATGTGAGTGATGAATCTACTGAAAGTGATATGTTGATTATTAGGGTTGACGCGGCGGGTGAAGAACTTTGGCAACGACAATACGGCCAAGCAGGCAGGTATTACAACGAGGAGTTGTATGATCTGGTTGTTCTTCCTTCAGGAGATATCGTAGTATTGGGCAACAGCTCCGATTACCCAAATAATGGCGTACTCATGCGCCTAACTTCCGACGGGGATCTGAGATGGGATGAACGTTACTACCTGATACGAAATAGCTGGTGCCGTTCTTTGCTTGTGCTCGAGGACGGCAGCTATGCTTTTGCCGGTAGGAACCTCAACGGCGCATTTATGGTGCGCACCGCGCCCGATACAACCGATAGAATAAACAGTGTTCGATTGCTTGATCCAGCTTTCCCTTCGTTTACCGCGCTTGAAGCTCCATACCCGAATCCCTTCAATGGAAGAGTCACCATTGGCTTTGAACTGACCGCCCCAAACCAAGTCACGCTTAAGGTGTTCGACCAACGCTGCCGCGAAGTCGTGACACTACTCACTGGACAACAACGGGCAGGAAATTATCAGGTTATCTGGGACGGAATTAACTCGAGTGGAATGCCGGTCACCTCGGGTATGTACTTCGTCCGTCTGGAGACACCTGTTTTCACCAAGGTGAACAAGATGACGTTGGTGAAGTAGCCCTCCGTCCAGAACATATTCATAGACAAGGGCGACTCAATCGAGTCGCCCTTGTCACTCTCAGCCACTCGAACCGTCTCGCCTCACAACCGCTACAAACCGCTTCAGCGCTTCGACAGTCCCTGCGGTCGAGAATTAGCGCCTACTGACTCTCCAACGCCACGGATCGCCTTGTGTCGCCTCGAACGAGCGGGGGAGAGGTCGTGATACGCTTTGCCGCCACGCTTATAATCGTGGTTTACCCTCTTTGCGCCTATACTACTGAGTACCCTCCTTGACATTCAATTAAATCGTGAATAACTTATTGTTTGATCAACGATGTAAACTAACCGCGGATTGTCAATGTCGGTATCACCTTCCCCTTTCACTAGAGTCAATGGCTCCTAATAGATCTTGGTCGCATACCGTATGATTTATTGAAAGAGACTGCCAATGTCCCGCAATCTCACCTCCCGCTTAACCGTTGCCACTGCAGCGGTCATTTCGCTCACCGTCCAAGCGTCTGCATCGACAGATGCGACTCAATTCAACGCACAAAGCCTGAATCAAGGCCGTCCTCTGTTCTTTACCGAGAACAAGGGGCAGTGGGATGAACGCGTCTTGTTCAAGGCAGACGGCGCGGGTGGGCTTACGTGGTTCATCGAACGAGATGGCTTTACGGTACTGTTCAGTGTGCCTGACACGACTGCCGGTCCAATTCCTGATCCACGGTCAATTGGTTTGCCCGACGAGATGCGACGGTTCGACACGGTTGACCGCTATCCCAACAAAGCACACGCCTTGAAGTTCAAGTTCCAGAACGTCATTCCCCGCGCAACCAGCAACTTCCTTCCAGAACAGACAACATCCGCAACAGCCTCATCGATTGAATCCACTGAACGCCTATTGTGGAACAACAACTACTTCCTCGGCAATGATGAGTCTAAATGGGCGCCGGACTGCGGGAACTATCAACGAGTGGTATTGAAGGATGTCTGGGAAAGCGTTGACGTTCATTGGCGTGGCGTTGGTAAGGCCGTTGAGTTTGACTTCGTAGTAACTCCCGGCGCGGACGCGAGTCAGATTCGGGTCGAATGTCTCGGCCTCACCGGTGACCTTGAAGAGACGGCGGACGGCGGGGAACTGCTCTTGCCAACCTCGTTGGGAGTCCTCCGGCAAGCGCTCCCGGAAGCCTACCAGGTCGAACTAGACGGCACGCTTTCGACCGTTTCCGCTGAGTTTTCGATCAGGGAGGGAAATGCCTTTGGTGTGGCGCTGCCGGAAGGACATGACTCCACCAAGCCGCTGGTCGTTGATCCGCTGGTTTACAGCACGTATTTGGGGGGAAGTGGAGATGATGTTGCTTATGCCATCTCGCACGATGACGCTGGTGGGGTCATAGTTGCGGGATCTACACGAAACAACGACTTTCCTCTTACTGAAGGTGCATTTGATACCAACTACGGGGGCAATCAAGACGCTTTTATCGCTCGGTTGAACGCTGAAGGGAACGCCTTGATTTACAGTACTTACTTGGGGGGGAGCAGTGGTGACGGCGCTCTTGCCCTATTGCCTGACGGCGCTGGTGGAGTCGTTGTAGCTGGAACTACTTTGAGCCGTTACTTTCCCACTACTGAGGGTGCCTATCAGAGGAACTTCGGTGGTGACAATGAAGCCTTTATCGCTCGCTTGAACGCTGAAGGGAACGCCTTGATCTACAGCACTTATTTAGGGGGAAGCATTGGGGAAGAGGCTTATGCCCTTTCCACCGACGACGCTGGTGGAGTCGTTGTAGCCGGATATACCTCCAGCAATGACTTTCCTGTTACTGAAGGCGCTTATCAGATGAACAGGGCTAGCGATGGTGACGCCTTTGTTACTCGTCTGAATGCCGAGGGGAGCGCTTTGATTTATAGCACCTACTTAGGGGGAAACAGTACCGAATTTGCTTATACCCTTTGCCCCGACGGCGGAGGTGGGGTCGTAGTTGCTGGATATACCTACAGAGGGAACTTTCCAACTACGGACAGCGCCTTCCAGAGAAACTACGGTGGTGGTGACAGTGACGCTTTCATAGCTCATTTGAATGCGGATGGTAGTGCATTGATCTACAGTACCTACTTAGGAGGAGGTGGTTATGACGTTATCAATGCACTTTCGCCAGATGGCGCTGGTGGAGTCATAGCAGCAGGAGGTACTAGCAGCAATGACTTCCCTACAACTGAGGGTGTCTACAAAAGTAACATAGGTGGTCGGTACGATGCCTTTGTTACACATTTGAACGCCGAGGGGAGCGGCTTGATATACAGTACATTTTTAGGGGGAAGTGATTATGACGTGATCTACGCCCTTACCCCCGACGATGCTGGCGGAGTCTTGCTGGCTGGCTATACTGCCAGCAATGACTTTCCGACTACGGAGAACGCTTTTCAGAGAAACTTCGGTGGCGAGAATGACGCCTTTATTTCTGGTTTAAACGCCGAGGGGAGTGCCTTGATCTACAGCACCTACTTAGGGGGAAGTAATGATGACCTTACTAATGCCCTTTGCCCCGACAGTGCTGGTGGAGTCGTAGTAGCTGGACGTACCTACAGCAATGACTTTCCCACTACTGAAGGAGCGTGTGACGAATCATTCAACGGCCGTTCTGACGTCTTCATCACTGATATTGACATCGGCTTACCATTCCCGGTAATGCTCTTTGGCCATGTCTATGATCTTGCCGACGGCACCCCTATTGCTGAAGCTTCGGTTTTCACCAGTCCGCGAGACAGCGTTCTGACTGATCAAAACGGCTACTGGTACTTTGATCGAGTAAGGTTCGGAGTATTTAACCTGACCGCATCGAAAGCTGGATACAACGATTCAACCCTGACCGGGCTTGAAATTGCTGCCGAAGAAACCTTGGAGGTGGACTTCAGTCTTCGTCACCCCGATTTCTCCATCTCGGACGATCAGCTTGGAGCGGAACTTCCCGTTGGCGAGAGCATCGATATTCCGTTCAGCATCTCGAATCAAGGCAACGGTCCGCTCGTATGGTCGGCGGATAAAAGACTCCTTGGCGACGGCCAAGGCGAACTTGGGGAATTGCGGCTTTCTTACAATGTCACCGATTCCACTGGCGATGATAGAATCGAAGGAGTAGTATTGGCTCAGGATAAATTCTACATCTCAGGCTCCGCAGGAGATCAGCCGAGTAGGATTTATGTCCTTGATCGGGACGGATCTCTCGTCCGTAGTTTCTCGCAATTTGGTGATTCCCGCTATGGCTATAAAGACCTCGAGTGGGACGGAGAATTAATCTGGGGGTCAGGAGACGATTCTGTCTATGCCTTCGATACGAGCGGTGAATTGGCTCATCATTGGCCGGGGCCGTTCAATCCAACTAACAATATTGCGTGGGATAGTGATCGCAATTTACTCTACCTTGCCGGAACCACAACTAATATCACCGTTTGCGACGTTGAAGGTAATATCGTTGGCGATCAGTTAAATCGTCGAGGATTACGCATGTATGGCCTCAGTTTTTGGTCGGATGATCCGGACGGATACCCGCTCTATATTTTGCACCTCCCTCCCGACAGTCAGCCGACAATCCACAAAATGAATCCTGCCAACGGTGACACGATGTTCGTTGCCGAATTGCCCGTGCCAGCAGGACAATCGTTGACCGGTTTGTATATCACCAATCAGTTCGACGTCTATAGTTGGGTAATGATGACTATTCTAAACGCACCTCCGGCTGATGGTGGCGACTGCATTCAGATCTATCAACTCGACGCCCGTAAGGACTGGTTTGATCTCGACGTCTTTGAGGGCGAGCTTTCAGCCGGCGAAACACAAGACCTGATTTTAACGCTCGATGCGACAGCTCTGCCTGACACGCTGTTTGATGCCGAGATTGTATTCCGTCATAACGCCGACGTTGACGGTTTCCATTTATTCATCTCACTTCAAGTGATTTCAATTCCTCTGCCACCGCCCTTCTCCCTGCTTCTGCCGGAAAACGGCGACACCTTGACCGCACTGCCATTGCAAGGTGACAGTCTGCGCATGCCGCCAATTGAATTCATCTGGGGAGCCGTCGGCGCCTTCGATACCGTCTCGTACCGCTTTGAGATTGGACTCAATGATGCCTTAGTGAATTTTGAAGTTTCTGACACGTCTCTGGCGCTGAATCTCGACACACTGGGGCTACCGATTGGATTTGGCAGTCGCATCGAATGGAATGTAGTTGCTCAACCAAGGGGCGAAGACGAATTTCCCTGTATTCAGCCGTTCCATTTTTTCATTATGCCAAACGCGACAGACCGTCGCGAAGAAC
>Ga0247841_10003983_pt1 | contig 26214 bp, 22 predicted proteins | sample LaCruzMarch2015__2_FD_192410 | JGI IMG/M metagenome (GOLD analysis project Ga0247841, IMG submission 192410) | Freshwater microbial communities from meromictic Lake La Cruz, Castile-La Mancha, Spain - LaCruzMarch2015_18m | ecosystem: Environmental > Aquatic > Freshwater > Lake | place: Spain... | reverse complement strand
ATTAGAAGCGACCCAATTTGCAGAGACATTAAAAGAAGTCCCAGAGGCAGAGCTTCCAAGACAAGTTGACTTATTGGAAAGAACTCTTTCTATTTTGGTAGAACGTATAGTACGGCAGCCTGTATTACCGGCAACAGGGGCTAGCAGGTATTTTACCGCTTCCCAAATGCCGAATCATAAAGAAGTCACAAGGATTTTGCAGCTTGCTAAAAAACATCTAACAGATAGAGAGGCAACTTCTACACTTTCTTCATTAGAGCCAGTGGAAAGATGTCTAAACTCTGCAATTAAAACCTGCGCGATTCAACTACCGGGTGGCTCAGTTATTGAGGATGTTCCTTTTTCAAAGGACAGTCTTATAGATGTAATGAGTCAAGAACTTGGTGATGAGGGAATGCCTCTTATTGGAGAATCTTCTTCTGATTCGCTATTAGAAAGTATTTTAGTGTCTTATAAGAATCATATGTTGCAGCTAGATGATGTAATTCCTGGCGATCCTTCGCTTGCTCGAGTGTTATCCTTAAATTTATCATTGGATGACCTTATTAAAGATCAGACTATTTTAGCTCAAAGCACTGGCAAGCAGGCAAGTGATGGAAGAAAAACTGCAATAGCGATGTTTTTAGCGATGATTCGGCAAATCGACTATTTAAATGATGACGCAATTGCTGAGGTCCCTTCCATAAAAAAGCTTCTATATGATTATTCAAAGCTCCCTGATGAAAACCTCGTTTGCCTCTACCTAATGATAAAAGACTCTTCTATAAAGCTCATGCACCGAGTAAATATTGTTGTCCATGTAGAGATGATAAAAAGACGAAAAGCAAATGCAGCATTGGATGCGAAGCTAAAAACTCTAGATGGAGCACTTCCAGAAGGGGAGAAATTCTATGCTAATAGTTTTGGAGTGCTAAAGAGTGGGCAAGAATCATCTATTTCGCGGTATTGTGCTGAGCTACTTAGTGCACCACAGAAAGAATATGAACGTTTACTGCAATCTAAACTAAGTGCACAGCTTCCAGCTTTTGTTTTAGAACCTCTATTTGATCGATGCATAAAAGCGTCTACGACACGAGGGTTCATAGCAATTCTGAAAGCTAGTAAAAACGTTAAAGATTCTATTTATCTAAAATTTTTAGAGTCTGGTCCTTCTCCTATTCTTGTCACTCGATTACTTACTTTAGCATGCTATCATGGCAAGGTAGCTGTCGTCAGGGAAGTTCTTTCTAAGCATCCAAGCCTTGAATCCGTTACCCTTTTAAATGCTTTTAAGTATGCGTGCATGGGAGGTCACATCCCAGTTTTAGAATTATTTCGCAGTCGGTTTCCTTCATTCCTTCGGGGAGGTGAAGGTATTGGTTTGGCTCTCAATACAAGCGCTGAGTTAAATATGGAAGCTGTTGCAGATTTTTTAATGGGAACAGAGCTTTTTAAAACATGTCCTGCATCAGGGGATAACAGCGTTGCACATGCGGCCTATGCAGCAATTGAACATGGCAACTACTCGTTTTTTGAAAAGCTCAGGAATACGGTTCAATTCAGTCAAATCCCTTTAGAAGGAGATTCTAGAGACGTAAGTATACTTGCGATTCTCAATGCTCTCGCTAATCGCTCTCAATTACCCTTAGTCCTAAGCGTAATGAACATGGATCATTTTAAACGGTCTTTGCCTGAGGAAATAACAGTTCTTCTCGGGGAACATTGTGGCACTACTAAAGGAGCTTTTCTTTTCGGATGTGGTCAAGGATGGGAGTCTCTTGTGCTCCATATTATTGCTAGTGCTGAATTTGAAGAGATACCAGCTCATGGAAACTTTGGAGTGGGTAGAGCCTTAGTTCTTGCTTCTGAACAGGGACATACCTCTATTGTAAGAGCTATTCTTGCAAGTAGTAAGCTTGCACAGATGCCGGCTGATGGAGATCATAGCATAGCAAAAGCTTTTTGCTCCGCAGCAGATAACGGACATTCTGAGATTGTTGATACGTTTTTAAAAAGTTCGAGATCGGATGAAATTTCTTTGGAAGGGGAATTTAGTTTGGCAAGAGCTGCTCGCTCTGCATTGAAGAAAGGTCATCTTCCTGTATTTTTACAGATCAGATCCCATCCTAGAATCCAAGAAAAAATGCCTGAGCAAAAAGCGCTTCTTGCGGAGACGCATGGTCCCATAAAGCAAGCTTTAGCAGCGGCTGTAAACCAAAAATCATTGCCTCTTATACAGGCTATTCTGGCAAGTCATGAGTTTAAGCACATACCGCTAGTGGGGCCTTATAGTTTGATGTCTGCTATTGATGCAGCGATAGCTGCTGGTAATTTTTCTATTGCGGGCGCCATTTTATCTAGTAACAGGACTGCAGAAATCCCCTCTGAAAAAATACTCTCTATTTGGAATCAGGGACTTGCTCGTGCAGAAGCTCATTCCCTTGCTGCAGGGATTTTGCAGGGGACTGGCTCTTCTCATATTCCCATGGACGGAGAAAGAGGCCTTCAAGCTACTTATAGAAGAGCCAAAGCAGAAGGTCATTTATCCTTATATTTAGCTTGTCAGTCCCATTTTCGGATTCAATTAGAATATTTAGTAGAAGAAGAATGTTCTCTTCTAAAAGAAGAGAATGGGGGTATACGAAGAGCTCTAATGTCAGCTTGTGAAAACGGTTATCTAGCTCTTGCTAAGGCCATCTTCAAGGAAGCGGAAGTATTTGATCGGATACCTGCTAGTGGAGATTATAGCTTACAAGATGCTTTCGAATGGGCCCTTCAATTTGGCCATATGGAAGTTGTACAAGCTTTCTTAGATTCTAGCCGAAGAGAGGAGATTCCTTTAGGTCGTAGAGAGTACGCAGTAGCTGTACTGGCTCATAGAGCATTAGGCCCAACAAATAGTATAGCTAGATTTTTTTGGAGCATTGGTACACCGCCTCCTATAGATCCAGCTCCCTACGTCCAACGTGGATTCAAACCGGATTATGTTGATCGGTCATATTCACCAGCTAGTATCGATTATGACTAATCGACAGTCTGCCAAGAAGTCACTTTAAGTACTTCTTTAGGAATCTCAAATAAGAAGCGGGAAGGGGTCGTCGAGATCTCTTTCCCCATCTTTTTTCTCATCCTAGCCATACTTAGAGTGAGGTGTTTGCGGGCTCTTGTCATAGCAACATACATAAGGCGCCTTTCTTCTTCCAGGCCCCGCTCCAGTACACTTTTTTCGTGGGGGATGATGTGATCTTCCACTCCAACCAAGAAACAGGCATCAAACTCAAGACCTTTTGAACTGTGGATCGTCATGAGATGAACTTTGTCATCTTTTTGCTGTTTATCTTGCATTGGAAGCTTATCTTGACCTAGTTGCGAGGTAGATAAGAAGTCAGTTAAGGTGCCTTCTGATTCTGCATCTTGTTCATATAACTCCAGAGACTGCACACATTGCAGGACATTTTCCCATTTGAACTCACGCATCTTTTCCGATTTTACATCTTCTTGGATCGCTTTTTTATAGTCGATCGCGTGTACTAGCCAGTCGAACGCTTTATGAAGAGGCTTCTCAGAGAATTTTTCCTGAGCATTGGAGATGGTTTTAAGAAAGCTTGCTATCCCACTCACCGCTCTATCGGAGAGCTCATCACCAAAGGATAGCTCTTTACTAGATACCTTTTGCAAGACAGTAAAAAGACTCTCTTCCTCTTTGCGATTGTACTGAGTCAGCACATCGAGTGTCTTATCAGAAATGCCCCGTCTTGGCACGTTAATGATACGTAGAAGCGCTTCTTGGTCCTGTGGGTTAGCGATCACCTTAAGATAGGAAAGAACGTCTTTAATCTCGGCTCTTTCATAGAATTCTGTGCCGCCGAATACTTCAAAGGGGATCCCTCTTCGCCACTGCCCATTATCTTCCCAGGCAGCTTGACTCAGCGCTGTTTCAAAATTTCGAGAAAGGAGGTTAGAGCGGTATAGAATAGCCATGTCTTTCCAACGAAGCTTTTTATGCTTACGAAGCCAAATCAATCTTTGTACGATAGATTGCGCTTCTTCATTTTCTGTCGGAGCATGAAAGAGGGTGATCTGGTCTCCCTCGTTTACCTGACTCCAGAGTTGCTTGGCATGCCTTTCTTTGTTGTTTGCAATGACATGATTGGCGGCTTTTAGGATATGAGGGGTAGAGCGGTAGTTTTGTTCTAGCTTGATCACAACGGCCGCTTCAAAATTTAAGATGTTTTTGATTTCAGCGCCTCTCCATCCATAGATCGATTGGTCATCATCACCGACAACGCAGAGATTGTTGTGCTTTTTACTTAAAAGGTAGGCCAGGCGGTATTGGACAGGGTTTGTGTCTTGGTATTCATCGATCATGATATAGCGGAACTTTTCTTGATATGCTTCCAATATACTTGGATGCTGCTCAAAAAGTTCTACTGTTAAAGATAGCAAACTATCAAAGTCTACAGCGTTATAAGCACGCATACAAGTATGCAGCTGCTTCATGATCTGCTTGCTAAAATCGTCATGCCAGGTAGGGATTTCTCCGATGACTTCTTCTTCCGATAAACCTTTGTTTTTGGCCTCGGAGATTTTTTTCATGGTCGGTTGAATGGAGGGAAGATCCCCATCATGCTCTAGAGAGTGACGGATCATCTGTGTTAACAGACGTTTTACGTCTTTTTCATCATAAAGGCTGAATTCTTTCGTATATCCTAAATGATGGATCTCTTTTCGCAGAACCTGCATGCAAAAGCTGTGAAAGGTGCATAGAGTTACCCCTTTCGCGGCTTTGCGAGGGATGATTTTCGAGAGTCTCTCCTTCATCTCACCAGCGGCTTTATTGGTGAAAGTGAGTCCCAAAATGCTCGCTGGATCTACACTTTTATTCTGTATAAGGTGGGCCATTCTATAGGTAAGAACACTTGTTTTGCCGCTACCTGCACCCGCGAGGATAAGAACCCTTCCTTCTGTGGCTTGTACGGCTTTTTGTTGCTCTGGATTAAGATGAGAGAACATGGATGTAGTAGTTTTTTTTTAAGTGGAACTGGGAGCTATTTTGGGCAGCAGCATCTGCAGGTCTAAAAGAACATCTTGTTTATTTATATGTTCGGGAATGAATCTAGGAAGTACATTTACTTCCAACCCATGAGGAAATTGGGAAGCGGACTCTCGGAAAGCTTCACGTACGACGCGTTTAAAACGGTTTCTTACATGAGCTTTGCCAAATTTTTTTGAAATTGTGATGCCGAGTTTGGGGCTAAGGGTTGATTCTCTATTAATAAATTGAATAGAAACAACCCTGCCCGCTAGGCGACGACCTTCTTTAGCAACTCTTTGAAATTGCCTTCTTTTAAGAAGGCGGGAAGTCTTTGGGAATTCCAACTTTAAGCTGTGGTAAGGCGTTTTCTTCCTTGTCTTCTTCTACGGTTAACGATTTTTCTACCGCTAGAAGTGCTCATTCTTTTACGGAATCCACATGCTTTTTGGCGTTTGATTTTACTAGGCTGATATGTACGTTTCATGATGTAAACCTGATTTCTAAAAAATTTTGAGCCTATCCTAGCCTAAATCGGCTTATCGAGCAAGAGTAAAATCTTGAGAGATCGCACTTGAAAAGAATTGGGCAGGGGCGTATAAATGGGCCTAACTTTTATTTTAGAATTAGGTTTACACATGAAAGTAAGAGCTTCTATTAAAGCAGATCCTTCGAAAGGGGACAAAATCGTACGCAGGCAAGGCCGCGTTTACGTAATCAATAAAATAGATCCAAATCGTAAGCAGAGACAAAAAGGTCCTGCACGCAAAAAGTAAAGGAAAGAGTAGAGATTTATGGCAAAACTTTCTTCGATAGCAAGACAAAAGAAACGTGAGCGCATGGTAAAGCTCAAGTGGGAAAAGCGTCAACAGCTTAAACAAGTGATCCTTAACCAAGCTACAAGTGATGAAGATCGCATGAAAGCGGTTGCTGATCTAGATAAGCTCCCTAAGAATTCTTCCCCAGTTCGCCTCCGCAACAGATGCCAGCTTACAGGACGTTCAAGAGGATTCTTAAGAAAGTTCAAGCTTTCCCGTCTTTGCTTCCGTGAGATGGCAAATGCTGGATTGATTCCTGGTGTAGTAAAAGCAAGCTGGTAAGCGTAAATTTTACTTCATTATCTTCTATGAAAAAGGCCTCAGAAATGAGGCCTTTTCTTATTTAACTAGTTCCTTTTCAGCCGAAGGGAACAGTTCGCTAAAGAGCTTCCAATCTGTAAGTTTTTCATTCCATACATAAGAGGAAGAAAGAAACTTGCCTTCTTTCCAATCTTTTTCAAATAGAGTAAAACTCATAGGTCCTTTCTGAGCACTTGTTTCATCTAAGTAATACCAAAGGGTATTTGCAAAGCTGTCATCTATAGAGCTAGCAAGAGAAGTTACAGTGGGAGTCGGGGTGGTTTCTTCAGTAGCGCCTTCTTTTTTTGTCTGAGATCCTTTCCGAAGCTTTTGGATAAGAGGAATCATCAGTAAAAGAAGAAGTCCAAAAATCCCTAAAGTAAGTCCTATGAAGAACCAAAGATAGGGGTTTCTTTGTTGTCTTTTAGCATAATAGGCGCATGCGCAGCCCAAAGCGACCCAGATTACAGCAGTTAGAAAATTTTCCATGATATTACATCCTTAGTAAAGAGAAAGAGGGATTTTAATTACCTCTTGGGAACAAATCTTTTTTTCTTTATCATATTTTAGTAAAAGTAAGCAAAAAATACGAGGGGGAAAATCCATGCATAGTCCATTACAGCATATCGATACGAAAGAAGTGGAACTTCCAGAGACTGTATTCATCAGAGATATAGAAGGGAAAGTGTTCCAATCTATCGCGGTACAGTGTCTCTCTAGCATAGAGGGAGTTGCGCTACTTGAGGGGAATTTTATCGACAGTTTGCTCGGTAGAGATGCAACGGAAGGGATCAAAGGTATCCAGGTAGAGCAGGATCCTAAAACACATTCTGTGAGCCTAAAGATTGAAATTAAAGTGGCCTATGGAATTTCCATCCCTGAAAAAGCAGAAGAAGTGCAGATGAAGATTGCTGAGAAGATCAGTACCTTTACAGGACTGCATGTGGCTTGTGTACACGTCATCTTTAAGAATCTTATCTCTGTAAAAAGTGTATTTTCTCATGAAGAAAAGATTTTAAAAGGTGGTATCCCTTTTGCAGAAGATGTTCTGCGAGAGTTTAGCGAGGAGTTTTAATAACCTTTGAGGCCCTTTGATGAGAACGTCTAGCGTATTGCTTTCAGCATTTCATTTTATTTTAGCGTCCCTTTTGCTAATGGCGGGGATTTTAAGCCTTGGATTTGGCAAAGTCCCTCATATGAATTTTGCGCTTAGGAGATTTTTGGATTCTAATCCAGATGTCTTTACCCTCATTGGGGTGGCTCTCATTGTAGTAGGCGCTGTTTTATTCGTTAGTATGTTCGCTTTATATAGAAAGATGTTTTATCAGGTGAAGATGAATGCTAATGATGTAACAGTAGATCCTATTCTCATCGAATCCTATGTTAAAGCTTGCTTCAGAGAGGTCTTTGAAGGACCTTCTCCTTACTGTGAAGTTCTTATACGTAAGGATCAAAAAATGGAGATCCTTACTAAACTTTCCCTAGTTAACGTAGAAGAGCATGAAAAGGTTCTTTCTCAAATCGAGAAAAAATTAGGAATTATCCTAAAGGAAAAGCTCGGATATAAAGACGAGTTTTTTCTGACGGTATCTGTAGAGTAAAGAGAAGAGGCTTTGAAAAAAGCCTCTTCTACAGAATACTATGATATATTCAACAGCAAGATGTAGCGGTTTGAATTCTTTCCATTTCCTCTTTACTCATAAACTCCCGGGCTGTGTCCCATAGTTGTAGGAACTTTTCCGGCTGTGCTAGCTTGATATCTGTTAAGAATGCGCATTTATCTGAAAAGTTCATATGGGGAAAAAGTATTTGCAACATGTCTCTCAGATCTTCTGCACTCATCTGTTCATAGATGGGATGTTCTATAGCCCTAAGTTCGTCATCAGTACATAGTCTTTGTAATTCTGGGAGGAGTTTGGTTTCTTCTTCATGAAGATGGAGTAAATTCTCTCCTACAAATTTCCGATAGGCGAGATAAAATTCATACCCAGCTTCTATTCGGTTAGGGCTTGTTTTAAGAGCATCTAGCAGATCTTGCAGATTTTTTAGAGTCTGTTCTAAATGCTCATGGTCACTGTGAGCTTCGTGATGGATTTTAGAGCCTTTCATTTCGAGTAGGGTATGGAAATTTTGTTCTTCATGTAGAGCGTGCCCCTCTTGGAGTTCTTTGATCTGCTCCCACTTGCTTTGAATAAAAGTTAGTTCAGTATCATCAGTAAAGTCTGTTTTAGCAATGAGTCTTTCCAGCTCGCTTAATGCAAAACTGACATATTTGTGTTCACGGTAAAGTTTAACTCTCATGGTAGATACCTTTTAATGATTTTATTCTTCATGGTTTCTAAGGGATAATTTCCCCCGCATAATAGATATTCTAAGCTTATGCCTTGAAGGACGGAGCGGAGGTAGGTGGCTTCCATTTCAGGGTCGGGATAGCCCAGGTCTTTATAAAGTTTTTGCTCTGCAGTAAAAAGGCGCTCAAATGTCTCCTTATATTTTTTCATTGCCTCTTGGATTGCAGAGATACCTTCTGTTGAGAGATACAGCATATTCAAAAAGCGTAGCCAATCGGGTTTTGTTTCTAGCTCACTTAGGACATAGTCAATTAAAAACACGATGCGATCTTTAGCGTCTTTGATGGTTTCCAAATTTTCTATTAGAGGTGTCCATTCCTCTAGTCTTTGTTTTGCAAAAATGACTAAAAGCTCATTTTTACTCTCGAAATAATGGTAAAAAAGAGCTTTTGAAACTTTTGCCTCTTTAGCAATGTCTGCGACACTGCTGCCATGGTATCCGTTCGCTGCAAAGACTCTTAGAGCCGCCTTAAGAAGGCTTTCTTTTGTATCCATATCACATCATTTTTGTCTTACTTGATTGAGTCGCTCTTTTTCTGAGGGATCTTCCGTTTAGAAGTTTATTCCCAACGGGCAGTAGGATCCCACTTGAAGCTTCTTGTAATTTTAATACCTTGATCTAAGTGTAGAGAATAACAGGCGCTGACCGATCGGTCAATTGTATTGTTTTTTTGAACTACACTCAGCATCCCTGAAGTTGCCAAGCGCGATGCGCTTAAGGAATACACAAGCAACCCAATTTTTTGTTGATGAGGAATTTTTTTAGTATTTCTATGAAGAGAAGTTTTAACAGAGGTTGGGGCCTTACGGCCCCAACGGTGTGATTTCTAGAAATCAAAGCGTAATTTTGCTGTAAATCCTTGTAGATTTAAGTCTCCATCTCTTGATGAAGTATAAAAATCAAATTGGTTTTGACTAAACCATACTTGCTCTTCCCATCCTGCTTGAGCTGACAGGTGGAAGCGGTCTTTACAGAACCATGCTTCTTTTCTTAAACCAGCTGCGATTTCCAATGCCGGCTTGATCGAATGAAACCCTTCTTTTGTCTCATAGTAAGTCGTACCTGCTGCTGTATCACTACGTTTGATGTTAAATACACCCCAAAGAGCTGATAGAGCCATGTCAGCAAAAAGGCTCCATGTACCGCTAAGAAACCATGCAGTATTTACCCCGGAGCGAAGCCCTAGAGCCCAGAAGCTTGTTTTATTGTGGACTGACATGTCTGTCCCACTTGCAAAATCATAATTTACATTATATTTTTGTGTTTGCCATGTCCCCTTTAGGCCAAAGAAAGGACGCAGAGATAAAAATTTGCTGATGTAGAAATTTCTTCCGAGCTCTCCATCGAGCACATTGAAGTTCAATTTCCATACGGCACTTGTAGAGTTAAGCAGGGCATATGAATTAGCCATTGCAACAGGGATGACGTTCGTAAGGGGATTTATTCCATCGCGAACAGTGGAATTATTGTTGTTTTGAGAATTGAACCATGTGTAGTTTAAGCACATATCCCATTTGTCATGCCCAAAGCTAAATCCGATTCCTGCTTTAAAGCCCGAGCGGAATTTGAAATCAGGATCGAACTTCCTTCCTCTTTTATTAGGTAGGATGTCTACACTGCCAGTAGATGAATTATTAAGGTTTGCTCCAGATACAGCAAACTCTAGACTGTCTTCTCTCGCTGTCCAGTAGAGGTAATCACCGGTTAAAAATACGCCGTAGCCGTCAATGACGCGCGGGCCGGCACTCGGTGTGATATCTCCAAAGAGTCCAGCGTGATCGGTGAGTTTTCCTTCGGGAATTTGAATGGTTTTTGATTCTGCACAAAAACTAGATCCCATGCAGAGTAGTGATGCTGCAAGAAGCGTTGATCCTGATTGCATGTCGGTTCCTTTGGTTGAAACAAGCAAAGCGAACTATACAAATAGTGCTAAAAAAAATCTTCAATTAAGTATGTAACAGACGTATCTGCAGAAAAATTTAACTTTTTTTGGTGTTGTTTGAAGCAGAGCGTATCGCTGCAATGTCTTTGCTGGTGATACCAGAAACTTCTGAGAGCTCCTCATCGGTGGCTTCTAGTATCCTTTTCATGCTGCCAAAATGTGTGAGTAGTCTTTTGCGTTTTACAGGGCCGATGCCGGGTATGTCTTCAAGCGCGCTTTTAATGGTTCTTTTGGATCTGCTTTTACGGTGGAATTCAATCGCTTTTTCATGAGCAAGATCCCTGATCTTTTGCAAGAAGAAGAGAAGCTGAGATCTTGCCGGTAGTTGAATAGGTTCTGATGTATGGGGAATAAAGACTCTTTCAAGTGTCATCCCTTTATCGTGGCGGGCTCCTTCTTTAGCAAGTGCGATCAGATCGACATTAGCAATATCCAGCTCTTTAAATACATTTAGCGCGATATTGAGCTGACCCTTGCCTCCGTCAACAATGATAAGGTCGGGTAAATCGTCTTCTTGCTTGGCTTTGGTAAGGCGTCTTGTCAGAGCTTGTTTCATCGCAGCATAGTCATCCCCTTTGAATATCCCTTTGATATGAAAATACCTCGTTCTTTTTTTATCTCTTTCCCCTTCTGTGAAGGCAACGAGGGAGGCTACAAGATCAGAGCCTGAGATATTGGAGGTGTCGAAGCATTCGATTCTTTTGGGATAGCGGGTGAGTTTGAGTTGCTCTTGCAAATCGAGCAGCATTTTTTCTTTGAGATCCTCATGATCTTTTTGTTGTATATACGAGGCTTTGGCATTCTGCTCTGCCATCTTCACTAAAGAGAGCTTGTCTCCTTTTGAAGGATGAATAATTGAGACTTTATGCTTTTTATCATCGGATAAGATCTCTGCGATGATCTTTTCATCTTTTAGCTTGAGGGGAAGGAGGATCTCTTCAGGCAGGTGTGAGGCCTCTTTGTAGTTCTGCAGAAGAAAGGAAGAGAAAATCTCTTCTTCTTCTTGCGCAAGATTGGAAAAGGAGTAGTGCTCTGAGCCTGTAAGCTTGCCTTCTCGGAAAAGAAGTTGCATCAGCATCACCTCTTCTCCTTCGCGGTACAGTCCAAAGACATCGGTGTCTTTGCCAGTGGCTTTAGAGACGATCTGCCCAGTTTCTGTGACATGCTCAATTTGCCGTATGGTTTTAAGTAGAGACGCGGCCCTTTCAAACTCTAACGCTTCAGAGGCTTTTTCCATTTCTTGATAAAGTTGTTTTACGATCTCCTTGTCTTGTCCCTTTAAAAATTTAATGGCTCCTTGGACGTATGTCTCGTAGGCATCGTGCGTGCAGAAACCGACGCAGGGAGCCACGCATCGTTTGATAGAATACAGAAGGCAAGGTCTTGTCCTGCGTTTGAGCTCATCATCAGAGCATTGTCTTAACGGAAAAAGGTTAAGAAGAAGATCGTACGTTTGTCTTGCAGCATAAGCGCTCGTATAGGGGCCAAAGAAAAGGCCGTTCTCTTTCGGTTTGCCTTTATAACGGACAAGTTTAAGCATTGGCCACTTATGACGGTGGTTGATCATCAAGCTGACATAGGTCTTGTCATCTTTTAAAATCGCGTTGTATTTCGGTTTGTGCTTTTTGATCAGAGTATTTTCTAAAAGAAGAGCTTCTTTCTCAGATCTTACGACGATTGTTTCTATCGTTTCGATATCAGCGAGGAGAAAGGGGATCATAGCGCGCAGGTCTCGGCCTGGCGCAAAGTACTGCTTTACTCTTTGTTTAAGCACTTTGGCTTTGCCCACATAGATTACTAGACCCTTACTATTTTTCATTAAATAGACGCCAGGGTCTGAAGGGAAAAGATCTAGTTGTTTTGGATCAAAGGGCATAAAGGTGTCTTTTTTAAGGATATACTATAGCGTATGCAATCCTATAGCACATTAGGATATTTTAGGAGGTAGAACTAACGTTTTGAGGGGAGCTGGACAACTTTAGGGCGTGGCGCTTTGGAAGGATGTTCTTCCAGAAATTCTTCTTCTTCATTTTCTGAGAGCAGTAGGATACTTTCTAGCGAAGATGTAGCCTGCGTGCTTTCATTTTGGCAGCTAGGTAGTAGCACAAGGCTTGGTATAAAGAAAAAAAATAGAGCAAGCTTATCCATACTGTAGGTCTCTAATCCTAAGAAGTTGAGAAACGATCTTAAGCTAGATACTTAGTAAAAGAAAAGCACTTTGTAAAGGGGGCTTTGAAATTTTTTCTAGACAGATACACAGTTTTTTAGGAATATCAGCGTAGAATAATTCGGGAGCTATTGAGATTTTATGATTTCATTCCAGCCGTTAAAAAAAGAAGACATGCCTTTAATGCACGCGTGGTTCAATAGACCCCACGTGCAGGAATTTTATTCTCTACGAAGCTGGAAGGAGCAAGAAGTTTTGGAAAAGATGTCCGCTTCCCTATCTCATGAAAAACATCTCTTTGGATTTATCATCCGCTTAGGAGACATAGCTATCGGCTATATCCAATGGTATCCCGTTAAAGATCATCCCTGGCCTCACCAAGAACTTGATGATAAAGTGCAGGCACTAGCGGCCGGCATCGATCTTTTCATCGGTGAAGAGCAGTGGATCAACAAGGGCCTTGGAAGGGAGATCATGCACACCTTCCTTGAAAAGGAAATATGGCCGAACTTTTCCTATTGCATCGTAGATCCCGATATCAGCAATACAGCATCCGTCAGGATGTTCCAGAAATGTGGGTTTTCTCTTCATAAGACCGTGCAGGCGAGTAACAAGCTCGGCAGGCTTGCTCATCTGTGTCTTATGATTAAAGAGAGGCAGTGCTGTTAAAGACCATAAGATAGATCTATATATTGATTTGCTGGCGCCGGTAAATCAATCTTAAAAAAAGCAAAAAATAACAAGCGTAGTGTGTTTTTAATAACTAGTGAGAAAAACCATTTTGTCGGCTCGGACAAAATGGTCAAAAGGACTTATTTCTATAGAGAAAGAGTTTTCAAGTCAGCTGCTTTTTCCACTCTATAATCTTCTGCAGAGCTTGCATCGGACTTAGGTCATTGGGATCTGTATCTTTAATATCTGAGAGGATCGGGCTGTCGGCTGTCTCTAGAGCTGCGAAGATATTAAACTGATTCACGTCTTTGGCTTTTTTAGGAGCGGGAGCTTTTTCCTCTTTCTCTTCGAGCGACTTTAATACTTCTTTGGCTTTTTTGATGACGGGAGCTGGAAGCCCTGCAAGCCTTGCTACGTGTATCCCGTAGCTCTTGTCCGTGCCTCCTCGTACGATCTTGCGAAGGAATACGATCCCTTTTTCGGATTCATGTACGGCGATGTTGTAGTTCATAGCCCCAGGTATTTTTCCTTCAAGCTCGATCATCTCACAGTAGTGTGTGGCAAAAAGTGTCTTGGGTGTTTTACCAGGTGTTGTAAGAAGAAATTCAGCTACAGCCCATGCGATCGATATCCCATCGTAGGTACTTGTTCCTCTTCCAATCTCATCGAGTATGACAAGGGATTTGGATGTAGTATTGTTCAGGATGTGCGCTGTCTCTGTCATCTCCACCATGAAGGTTGATTGCCCTTTGGCGATGTTGTCGCTCGCTCCAATGCGGGTAAATACTTTGTCGATGATACCTATATGGGCCTTGTCCGCAGGGACGAAAGAGCCCATCTGGGCGAGTATCGCAAGGAGCGCTACCTGTCTTATGAATGTAGACTTACCAGCCATGTTAGGGCCTGTGATGACAAAGAGCCTGTGGTCTTTGTCATCGAGCAGCGTGTCATTGGCGATGAAGGACTCAGATCGAAGGCTCGCTTCGATGACAGGATGCCTTCCTGCCACTACATCAAATACTGAGCTTTCATCAACGAGGGGTCTTGTGAATTTGTGTTTCTTCGCAACGATCGCAAGAGATAATAGACAGTCTATGTGAGCTACGGCAGTTGCGATTTCACGGATATGTTTCGTATAAGAGGTGATCTCTTTACGTAGTTGTTGGAACAGCTCGTTTTCAAGGGTAGAGATTTTCTCTTCAGCTGAGAGCATCTTATGCTCATATTCTTTTAGCTCTGGGGTGATGAAACGCTCAGCGTTGACAAGAGTTTGTCTTCTTTCAAACTGCTCGGGGATCTTACCCGACTGGCCACGACTTACTTCAATGTAGTAGCCAAACGCTTTTGTGTAGCCCACTTTTAGAGTTTTGATTGCAGTCAAATCTCTCAGCTGTGTTTGGTAGTTTGCCATCCAGCTATGACTGTTAGACTGGATCTCTTTTAGCTCGTCGAGCTCTTTATGGTAGCCCTTTTGGAAGATATTTCCATCACTGAGTCTAAAAGGAGGATCTTCTACAAGCGCGCTTTGTATTTTTGTAGCTAAGGGGGAAACATCGGAAATCTTATCGATCTGTTTTTTTAGTAGAATGGGAAGATCATTTTGATTTAACAGGCCTGCTACTTTCGGAACTTGATGCAGTGATAACCCAAGGCCAAGTAAATCTCTAGGCGATGCAAATCCTGTCTCGATTCTCATGATCAGCCGCTCTAGATCACGTACTTCTAATAGATGGTTTTTAAGTAGATCGGAGGAAGTAAAAGAGAGTAAGAACTCTATTGCATCTTGGCGTTCGCGGATTTCATCTACAGACATTAGGGGATGGAGGAGTAAGTGGGCTAGAAGCCTTCCTCCCATAGCGGTGGATGTCTCATCAAGTAGAGAAAGGAGAGTGTAGGATTTCTGTTTTTCATGAAGCGATTCTACAAGCTCTAAGTGCTTTTGCGTGGCGCTATCTAAAGACATATACCTCGAGAGCACTTCCGCTTTAAGATCGTTTATATGCTCAATAGAAAGATTCAGCTCATTTTGTACGTAGCTTAAAAGGGCTCCGGCCGCACTTGTAGCGCACGTTAAAGAGCGTATGCCGAAGCTATCTAAACTATGCAGACGGAAATGGCGGAGTAAAAAGTTCGAGCTGCTCTGAAGATCGTACTGCCAGTCTTCTCGTATGAGAAGGCTTGCACTGATTTCATTTTTCATTTGCTCTATAGCCTCGATTTGGTGAGAGGCGAATTTTTGTGAGACGATAAGTTCTTTGGGACGGAGTCTGCATAATTCATCAATAAGCGAGGAAATATCGCCGAACTCATACACCCTTAGGTCTGCTGTCGTAAGATCGAGTATGGCAAGACCGAGTCTTCTATTGATTTGATGTAAACAGGCGATGAAGTTATTACATTTTTCAGAAAGAAGGCTAGAATTCACAACGCTTCCAGGCGTGACTATCCGAACAATTTCCCGTTTGACGATCCCTTTGACCACCTTGGGGTCTTCTAGCTGCTCTGCGATGGCCACTCTATAGCCTTTGGCAACAAGTCTATCAATATAGGTCTCTGCTGTGTGTGCTGGCACACCCGCCATAGGAATTTCTTGTCTTTTGGTAAGTGTCAGATCCAGCTCTTTAGATAATAAAACGGCATCATCATGGAACGCTTCGTAAAAATCACCAAGACGAAAAAGGAGCAGAGCATCAGGAGCTGTTGCTTTGCAGTCATTCCATTGCATCATCATGGGAGAGGTTTTTGGTTCACTCGGAGCTGTCATAGTAATTCCTTAAAGAGGTGCTAAAGAAATGGATTATGTCGAAGGGGGCTGTGTCCTGGCAAGAAAAAACTCAGCGGTTGAAAAAACGATCCCACCAAGGATTTTTTTCATGGGTCGCAGGTGAGTTGGGGCAAGAGCTTTCTTTAGGGGTATGTAGAGACTTTGCCTTTCTTACGGCTTCTTGCTGATTTGCAAGAGCATCCGTAAACGATTTGTGGACTGCAGGGTTAGTTTCCATGGGAGAATGAATAGGGCTTGGTGGTTTAAGCTCCGTATTTACTTCTGATAGCACTTTTCCTACCTGGTTGCGACAGCTCTGACACCAGCCTATCATCAGTTTTAAGTCTTCATCGAGCTTTTCGAGTTGCTGTACAAGCTCTTGCACTTTATCTTCTGGCTGTTTGCTCTGCAACCGTGAAGGTGGACTTGAAGCTTGTTGGGCCTCCAGCTTGATATGAAACACTTTGATAAGTAGGGGGATCATGATGTTTTTCACTTGCTCGCGAAGCATCGCAAGGCCCGGATCGGAGATCGGGCTAACGCTACAGTTTCTCGCATCAGGGGCGGCTGTAGCAGCATCGGTGGCTTGTGTTTCAAACTCTATCATAGGAGGTGCTTATTTTATTTGCTCGCTACTCTACTGCAGCAAATCCTTTTTTTAAAGAGTTTTTCTATGTGGCTCATTCTTTCTAAATAATTGTTGAATATCTCGTCATTTGGATTTTTAAAAATCTTTCCTAGGAAGAAAAAAGGTACAAAAACTGTAAAGGTTTATAATTTAATAATTTATGTATTTATTGAAAATGCAGCTAACAACTTAAGTGGTTGATTTAAAATTGTTAGTATTTGAAATTATTGTAATAAAAATATTATTAACATAGAATTAATATTATAAATTAACAGTAAATTATAGGGTGTTTTATGACGTCTCCAGTTGGAAGAAGTGGACCTAGCTCACCCCCACCCGAGAGGGGCGGTTCGGTATCTCCTTGTAAATTGACCCTTCCTGGATCGGGTCTTACAAGGACTGTAAGTGTTGTTTCAACAGGAGAGGCATCTACTTCCTCGAGTGCTTCGCCTAGTTCTCTTGAGGCTTCTCTAGAAGTTTCTCACTCTTCTTCAAACAGTTTTTTAAGTGGGTTGTCTAAGGTTACCAGTGGATTATTCCGATCACACTCAGCCCCTGCTACTGGGGCGGGTCGTTCTTTAGCGGGATCTGTAACAATAGGCGCTCCTCCAAAGAGATCTACCGCGGCTTCTTCTTTAACTTATACATCTTCCGCAGGTGCTCAAAAGACCCTTAAAATTAGTGATCTGCCATCTTTTGGCACAAAAGGTCCAGAATATGGAGCAAGATTAGAGGCTCTTTTTATGGATGTTGGTGCTAAGATTTCTATTGATCTTGATCCTTCTGTAGACGTAATTGCTAACCCTGAAAATGATTCTGATGATGATCCTTTTCCTGATGCTGTAAAAAAATTGACGAACATGTGGAGCGCTGGAAGCTTAGAGATTTTAGATGGGCATAGGATTCCCTCTCATGACGAATTTGTAGCTGAATTTAGTGGCGAGCGTTCAGCGGCAGGAGGAGTTAAGCATAAAGATAAGGAGGCGTTTGTAAAGCGATGGGTAGAATCACTTGTGAGGGGTGGGGGATCCGATTTAAAGCGGCTAATTGAGTGTATCAATGCAGCCCATACAGAAAAAAAGGATATGGAACAACTTGTTAATGATTTGGTCAGAAAAGCCAAGCTGAGTGTAAATGGGGTTTCGGCGCCAGACCTTTCAACAATCCCTTCAGAGGGTAATCTTCGTTTAAATGCTCTTAAAACTTGGCTTGAGCCTATAATGGCTGCTATTCCTGAAGAAAGGATGCAACCTCGAGTTATCAGATCGCTGAGTCAAGGGACGATAATGCCAGTTCGAAATATGGCAAATCTTTTGTTCAATAGAGAATTTAATCTCGCTGGTGATCCCTCCTTTGTTGAGATTTCCCCTAGAACAGCTGATCATTTAACTGCTCTTGCTACAAATCAAGGTGTTCCTGCAAATTTGGAAGAATGGGAACAAAATTCTGAAAAATCCTTTGAAGTAAGTGTAGATACAGTTAGTGGCAAAGTTGAAGCAAAGTTCTACTTTAATTTAAAATTGGATCCATCTTTCAAATTTGAAGGAACTCTTACTGCGAATCTTGGATCTGGTGGAGCTACCGTAGAAATTAAGCGTATACCTTAAAAACGGTTGACCCAAGGGTCTTATACCCGCTATAAATGGGTAGATCACAGCCGGGCGTTTTTATTCATGTCTTTATATTCAAAAGAAAGCTTAGACAATCTTCGACAGCGGGTCGATTTACTCGAAGTCGTCTCCTCCCATGTTCCTATGCAGCGCTCTGGGGCTAGTTACAAGACCTGCTGCCCTTTCCATGAAGAGAAAACTCCCTCATTTATGATCCAAAAAGGGGACACCCACTACCACTGCTTTGGTTGTGGGGCTCATGGCGATGCTATCGCTTTTCTGATGGGTTATTTGAAGATGAGTTTTGTCGATGCGATAGAAAATTTGGCTGAAAGATTTCAAGTCACTCTAGAAAGAGTCGAGCAGATAGAACAAGATAAAGGTCCTAGCAAGTCCCAGCTGAAAGCGGCTCTTGATAAAGCCTGCAGCTACTATCACTTTTTTTTACTCCACACAGAAGAGGGGCAGCAAGCTCTTCATTATCTATATGAAAGAGGGATCGATCTTGCTTTTATCCGCAGGTTCCAAGTGGGGTATGCGCTGAAACAATCCGATGCGCTCCTTACCCTTATGAGATCTGAGGGTGTCACTGAGGAAATTCTGCAAGAAACCGGACTTATGTCTATCACTTCGAATGGAAGAAAAAGAGACTTTTTTCAAGAGAGAATCACCTTTCCTATCCGTGATGCCATGGGCGCTGTTATCGGCTTTTCTGCGAGAAAATTCAAAGAAGAAACCTTTGGTGGCAAATACATCAATACCTCAGAGACCCCTCTTTTTAAAAAATCGCATGTCCTATTTGGGTTGAGCTACTCTCGCCAGACGATTGCCAAAGAGCGCAAAGCGCTCATCGTTGAAGGGCAGATCGATGCACTAAGACTTATTCATACAGGATTTGCCTACACTGTTGCAGGGCAAGGGACCGCTTTTGGTGAAGGGCATGTGAAAGAGCTTCTTTCATTGGGTGTCAATCATGTGTATCTGGCTCTTGATGCAGATAAAGCAGGTAAAGAGGCTGCGGTAAAGATCGGCGATCTTTTCCAGCATAAAGGGGTTGACGTATCTGTAGTTGAAATGAGTGAAGGAGCAGATCCCGATTCCTTTTTAAAAGAGAGAGGGCCTGAAGCCTTTACTAAGCTCCTGTCTGAGGCAAAAGAATATCTGAACTTCGTATACAGTTATTTGTTAGGACCGGGACCCATTTCTCCATCGAAAAAAAGTGAAATCGTAGAGTCGCTCGTCGCTCGTATCAAAAAATGGGAACATCCCGTTCTTGTTCATGAGAGTCTGCGCAAGCTCGCTTCGATCGCTAATGTTCCTGAGTCGACACTTGGCATGGGACCTCACGTAGCGGAAGGCTTTGTAAGACGAAGTGAGGCGGTGGTAAAACTCTCTATCGATCCTAATAAGATTTTAGAGACCGATCTTCTGCGCTGGCTTCTTCTTTCCTCTACAGATCAGCTGAGGATGATCGAGCTTGCCAAACTGAACGTCCGGCCAGATCAAATAAAAACCCCTTCCTGCAGAAGCTTATATGAAGCTCTTCTTACAGCGCACACACAAAGTCTTCCTGTTGATCTATTATCCCTTGGATCGATGGTCAATACACAAGAAGAGCAGCAAATCCTAAGTGATTTGATGGAGCGCAAGATCAATGTACAAAAGGCGGAAGAAGGGATTAAAGAATCGATTCGTAAGATTCTTTTAAGGCATTGGATGGAAGAGAGAGAATCGATCAAAATTCAAATCCAAAATAGCAATGGATCTGAAGATGATGTCTTGCTTCTTGCCAAGAAATTCGATGAGCTCAAAAAAAGACAGCCTGTCATCGTTGATTTATGAAACATAAACCTCTGATTTTTTTTGATGGTAACTGCTCTTTTTGCAAACGAGCAGTCAGACGCATCATCCTCTGTGATAAAAAAGGTAAGCTTCAGTTTGCCCCCCTCTCTGGTAAAACGGCAGAGCGTACTCTAAAAGGGGATTTAGCGTATCTTAAAACAAGCAACACTCTTGTTCTCATAGAGCGTAAATCGCATCAGCGTATCACTGTAAAAATAAGAGCCTCAGCCCTACTTCGTATCCTATGGATCCTTGGAGGAGTGTATAGATGCTCAGTACTATTCTATCCGCTGCTATTTCTACTCAATCCTCTCTATAGAGTCGTCGCTCGCTACCGCAGATGGTTTTTTAAGGCTAATGTAAAAAGTCTGTCCGATTATCAAGATCGTTTTTTGCCTTAAACGGGGTAGGGTCTTTTTTTGAAAGCTGTTGTGTTTAGGTTAGTTGCAAGTACAAAGTTCACTCATTTCAAAGCTCGTAAGACGAAAGTTGTCAGGCATTGCTGATGTAGCTTCATAAAGTTTTTTCATAACAAAAAAGTCTGTTGTATCAATTGTGAGGGAGTATTCATGTTCGCTAAGGGAAGTCTGAACGGTGCTCCGAATACCAAAATATTTAAGAGCTTCTGCTACCTGAAGAACAACGCCTTTTACATCTTCAAAATAGATGTTTCCTGTCTTCTCACATAGCTTCCACGTTATTTGAGGAAATACGTTCTTTAATTTGTCTAAGGTGAGATCTTTTCGTTTTATTCGGACAAATTCGCTTAATCCCCGGTCAGTAGAAGGATAAATGTGCATTTCTTTTTTCCCACCGACATGTTCTTGATACACTATGGCACTTGACATCGAGTGAGGACCTGCATAGGGACCGAATAATTGCATACCAGCAGCATATAAACGCTCTCTCTTGCAGAAGCTATAGCTACAGAGCCATCTACAGCCATGACTAGCTGATCTCCAAATTTTTCATATATAACATCATGTTCTTCAGGTGTTGGATAAAACATTGCGTAATTGGGAATAACTTGGTGAGCAGTATGAAAATCTAAAGCTTTTATGTTGTTTAAAACTCTCTGAACACTAGTTGCTAATCGATCATCAAGAATGGGGCTTGCTGAACCAGTTCCGTCTAATAGAAAAACCGGAGCTTTTTGACTTTTAGATGTCATAGAAATTACCGAAGCCGCACAGAAAATCTTAAGAAAACAAGCCATAAATCATCCCCTAATTTAAATAGATGAAAACAAAAGCAAAAATAGTAGCAATTCATCATTTTTAAAAAAAAAGAAAAATTTCCTGCTTGGTTAAGGTTTCTTTTACCAAGAATCTCTTGATTTACTTCCTCAAACTTAAAGATGTGTATTAATTAAGGTATTGTTAAGATGCTTGCTCATTTTAACCCAATGGAGATTGCAATGGCGTCAGCTATATATACTTCGCTCACCTGTCTGATATGTAGAGAGAATCCGCATGAAAAAAATCTTACCGCTCCTCATACTTGGCATGGGCATGTGGTAACATGTAATCCTGGAAGCACAAGTAAACAAAAAGTTCTTCATGCCATCTGCGAAAGATGCTGGCCGGAGGTTTCGGTTACCAGGTCTTCTTCTTGTCCTTCCTGTCCAGGAAGAAACTCTACTAGCATGAAAAATGTGTTTGTAATAAGCCCAAATGCCACTCTTCTTAGCACTCAAGAACCTACAACGAGTAGTCAAAATAGAAATGATGTGCGACATAGGATTCCTAGATTGCAAATTCCAGGAAGTGGCGCAGCTCCAGCTACTGCAGTACAACAAATAGATCCTCAGCGCCATTGTAGCCCGGTTGTTACTGGTGTTTCGGCGACAGTATTATCTGCCAGTGTAATAGGAGCTATTGTTGCTGGAATCCTATTTCCTCCCGTACTTCTTCCCATCATAATTGCAGGAGGAGTCTCTGGAATCGTTCTTTTGGTAGAAGTTACTGGAGGAGCGAATCCAAGAGGTAATGATCGCTCATCTGGTCCACCTTCTCCTGCATCAATTGGAAGTTGGGATTAAGCCAGATCGTGGCTAATTTTTTCATGCAATCCCTAAGGAATCGTTTATTCCAGAGGGATTGCATGAATGAGTAGTTTACTATCGATGTTGAACTTCTAGGATTTTGTTTTGAAAAGTGCAGAGAGAAAGGTTTCTGCATTTTTGTAGCTTATTGCTTGGAGCTCTTTTTCTTTTAGGTTTAACCCTTCCCTTGCCATAGCAAAGAAATGGGGATAGCAGGAAGAATTTGCAAGCTCCTCATAAAAAAACATAGTGCTGTTATACTTGGCTTTGATGCTTGGGGCATCTGCATCACAGAAGAAATCGGCTCCCATGCAAAGGGCATTTTGTCCTCCGAGCATGAATGCATGCTCGATATGCTTTAGAAGATCTTTTGCATTTTTACCGCCAGAGAAATGGCAGAAGAAGTTCATTCCCATAAGCCCTTTTCTTCTGATGATTTCAACGGCTAGCTCGTCGGGAAGATTGCGGGCCATGGCTGTTACAGAGCGCATGTTAGAATGGCTTGCAAGGACAGGTATTTTGTAGCCTTTTTTATCGATGGTATTGAAAATATCATCTATGAGGTAGTCACTGGCGTGACTTAGGTCTATGGCGATCTGTTTGCTATCCATCCATTCAAGAAGCCTTTTTCCATCTTCTTTAAGACCGATTTTTGCCCCTACGCCGCCTCCATAGCGATTTTCTCCATCCCACGTCATGCTGATATAAGCGATGTTGCCAAGCTGCTTTCTCATCTTGTCGAGTTCTTTTAAGGCTATATCGATAGAATCGCTTTCTGAGCAAAACCCAGAGGCGTTTTCAAAAGCTGCGATGACTTGTGTTTTTTGGCTAGTACGATTAAGAAGATTTTCTGGGGTAAAGGCCTCTACATACTGAGGGTAGAGTTTTTTAAGCTCTAAGAAACGAGCGATCTGCTGTCTGCAAGAGGCTGGAGCTTGATCGTTATTTGCGACGTAGATAGCAAGAACTTGTAGGGCTACATTGCCCCCTCTCATTTGAGTAAGGCTTGCTCGAGACAATGGATCCAGAGCGCTTCTTCCAGGTAGATGTGTAAGATAAGATAAAAGGTCACAGTGCAAATCAATAACGGGAGAAAGGGATTCAGTCATAGTTGCTTCCTTTTATAGGGGAGCTGACTTAATCTCAGCGTCCGTCTTGTATTTTAGCAAAGTCGAGCAGCTCTTTAAAATGAGAAAATACTTTTTGAAGTAGTGCTATTCGGTTCGTTTTAAGCGAGGCATCATCTACAACAATCTTTACTGTCTCAAAGAAGTTCGCAAGTAACGGCTGCAAGCTTGATAGGTGATGGAACGCTTGTAGGTAGTTACCTTCTTCAATCGCAGCATGTACTTTTTTACTTGTCGATTCTAAGCTTTCCGCAAGCCGTTTTTCTGCTGGCTCTTTGGTAAGAGACATTTGGAATGTGGCAGGAGCTGCATTCTCAAGAAGGCCTTTTGCTCTTTTGTAGACTTCGAGGAAGTTCTGGAACTGTTTAGGCTCAGAGCTTCTAAAGGTAGATAAGGCGGATATCTTGCAGAATTGATCGTAAGGGTCGGTGCAAAGCCCTTGGAGACAGGCTTCAATTTCTTCTTTTTTGAATTCGTAGTCTTCAAAAACGCTTTTCGCTCTGTTGGTTATAAACGTAAGGATTTCTGCAACGATGGTAGAGGTAAGCCTGTCATCTTTTGCAAGATGAGGAAAGTTTACTGCACATTTTGTAAGAAGTCCTTTCAACTCTACTTTTTTCTTCTCTTGGATCAGCATTTTTAGAAGACCGAATGTCTGTCTTCTAAGAGCATATGGATCGCTAGAAGAAGTGGGTTTTAGACCCACACTGAAATAACCGAGAAGGTTGTCGATTTTATCAGCTATACTTACAACGATGCCACAGGGAGAAGAGGGCAGAGGAGAAGACTCCGATTTAGGCATCCAGTGCTCTTCAATCGCTAGGGCTACATCCGGGTTTTCTTTCTGAGCTATTGCGTAATACTTGCCGATCGTTCCTTGAAGCTCTGGGAATTCACCGACAAGAGTTGATGCAAGGTCTGCTTTACAAAGAAGAGCGGATCTTTGGACTTTTTGGTCATCGCCAAGGCTTAGTTCTTTACTGATCACCATGGCATGTTTTGTTATGCGAAGGACCTTATCAAATACCGATCCTAAATCTTTTTGGAAAGTCATCACTTTGAGTTTTTCATTGAAAGACTCAAGAGGGGTGGCGACATCTTGCTCGTAGAGGAAAACACCATCGGAGAGTCTTGCAGAAAGAACTTTTTGGTTACCGCGTTTAATGAGCGGATTGGGAGTGTTATCCGCTGTGATGATGAATAGATTTTTTAATTTTCCACTCGTGGTAGCAAGAGGGAAATACTTTTGGTGTTCAACCATCTCGCAGATAAGCACTTCTTGTGGAGCCTTTAAAAACTTTTCATCAAATTCAGCATAGGCAAGTTTTGGCCACTCGACGAGGTTTGTTACTTGAGAGAGGACTTTGTCTTTCTCGAGTACTTTGAGATCTAATTTTTTTTCTATAGAGTATAGCTGTTTGACAATAGATTGTTTTCTCTCGTCTCTATCCGCTAGTACATAATGTTTTTTTAGAGTAGAGAGGTAGTCTTTTGCGCTGGCGAGCGAAAATTTTTTCGGTGCTAGCTGCGCATGACCGCTGGATTGTCTTCCAGATATTATATCTCCAACTTGGAATGGCACTACAGTCGTTCCTAGAAGTGCTACGATCCAGCGAAGAGGTCTAGGATAGGAAATATCGAGATCGCCCCAGCGCATTTTTTTGGGGAAGTCAATATCCAAAATGAGTTTTGGAAGATGCTCTGCAAGTACAGCTATTGTGGATTTTCCTTCTTGAACAAAGTTGTAGAAGAGATAGTCTACCTCTTTTATCGCTTTGAGCTCGAGGCCAGCTACCTGGCGACGCTCTACTTGTTCTTTAGTCGGAGCTTTGGAAAGTCCGATGGATTTGAAGAACCCTTGTCCTTGAGGTGTGGCCTGTCCATTTTGATCAAAGGCTGAAGTAAAGGGAGGGCCTCTTTTTTCAATGACTTTATCAAGGCTTCCTTCACAGAGTCCAACGATAGATGCGGCAAGTCTTTGTGGTGTTCCGTAGATCTTGATTTCATCATAACTTAAGAAGTTATCATCGAGGAGCTTTTTAAGACCCTTTTCGAGGTTTGCACAACCTATAGAAATGAAAGTCGCAGGGAGCTGTTCCGATCCGATTTCTAGTAGGAATGTACTCTTCTTACTCGGATTAAACTTTGAGGGGATCTTTGGATTGTATACTTTACTCGTTTTGGGCTTTTGCTTGCTAAGAAGAGGAAATCCTTTCTTCTCTCTCGACGCGAGGTATTCGGTTGCTACAAGTCTTGCAAGGTCTCGTATTCTTGCTATATAGCCCGTTCTTTCTGTAACAGAGATGACACCTCTTGCATCGAGCATATTGAAGGCATGAGAGGCTTTAAGGACAAAGTCATAAGCGGGTATTGGAAGATTTTTTCCGATGAGCTGGTTGGCTTCTCTTTCGAAATCTTCAAAGTGTCTCATCCACATTTCAGTAGAAGCTTCTTCGAAGTTATAGGCGCTCCATTCTACTTCATTGGTATGAGAGATATCGCCAAGTGTTAATTCATCATTCCATTTTACATCAAAAATGTTATCCACGTTCTGGATGAACATAGCGATTCTTTCAAGACCATAGGTGATCTCAGCACTTACAGGATGCAGCGGGATGCTTCCAATAGCTTGGAAATAGGTAAACTGGGTGACTTCCATACCGTCACACCACACTTCCCATCCAAGACCCCAAGCACCGAGTGTGGGACCTTCCCAGTCGTCATGAACAAAGCGGATGTCGTGTTTTTTAAGATCAAAACCGATCGCTTCTAATGACTCCAAATACATCTGTTTGATTTCAGGAGGGGATGGCTTGATGATGACTTGGTATTGATGGAATAGCTGTACACGGTTGGGGTTCTGTCCGTATCTTCCGTCCGATGGCCTTCTAGAGGGTTCTACATAAGCTGTTTTATAAGGCTCGGGACCGAGACAGC
>Ga0247841_10003980_pt1 | contig 26234 bp, 23 predicted proteins | sample LaCruzMarch2015__2_FD_192410 | JGI IMG/M metagenome (GOLD analysis project Ga0247841, IMG submission 192410) | Freshwater microbial communities from meromictic Lake La Cruz, Castile-La Mancha, Spain - LaCruzMarch2015_18m | ecosystem: Environmental > Aquatic > Freshwater > Lake | place: Spain... | reverse complement strand
CCCGCTTGCGCGTGAACAAGCCTTCCCGTTAGGAAGTATGGCGCCCTGTGTTGTCCCGACTTTCCTCCCCCGTCAGAAGACAGGAGCGGCAGAGCGGACTGCCGACCGGGTACAAAAGTACAATTAAAATGCCAGAATTGACCCGTTGGTTATTTCTCACCAAGGGTGAGGAATTGAACTGAGGAGATCAAAGAATTATTAATTTTACCGGGTTTGAACATCCTATCTGTTTAGCCGTTTGATTATTTATTCATGAAGGATCTTAGCGTAGGAAAAGAAAGCAGGATAATATTTCAGTTTGCCATGCCCATGCTGTTGGGTAATGTCTTCCAGCAGCTGTACACGATTATTAACAGCATCATAGTCGGCAATTTTGTTGGAAAGCAGGCACTTGCAGCTGTAGGTGCTTCATTCCCGCTGTTATTTACTTTGATTTCTCTGGTAATTGGCGTCGGTATAGGCGCTACTATCATTATTGCACAATTTTTTGGAGCCAAGGACATTAAAAATGTAATCCGGACCATCGACACACTTTTTATTTTTATGTTCTTTGCTTCCATCCTGGTGACTTTAACCGGCATTTTATTAAGCAAGCCGATATTTCAGCTTATTCAACTTCCGGCCGATATCCTTCCCTATGCGGTTGATTATTTTAATATTTATATGCTGGGATCAGTTTTCTTTTTCGGATTTAACAGCATCACTTCAATATTGAGAGGGATGGGTGATTCAAAAACCCCTCTTTATTTCCTGATCATTTCAACCATTCTGAATATAGTTCTGGACCTCATCTTTGTTGTGGGTTTCAAGTTAGGCGTGAAAAGCGTGGCATTGGCAACGGTAATCTCACAGGCAGTTGCCCTGATCCTGGCCATCATTTATCTGAACAAGACACATGATTTTATAAACCTGAGCTGGCGAAAGCTCCAGTTCGACAGGGAGATTTTGAATAAGAGCCTGAAAATCGGATTTCCGGTCGGTTTCCAGCAGGCTTTTGTCGCCTTGAGCATGCTAGCGATGTACTGGCTTGTGAACCGGTTTGGAACCGACGCCACTGCAGCTTACAGCGTGGTCTTCCGAATCGATACCTTTGCTTCTATGCCGGCCATGAACTTCGCCATGGCGCTTGCGGCATTCGTCGGGCAAAACCTGGGTGCCCGTAAACCGGAACGGGTGAGGCATGGATTGTTATCAACTTTTTATATGACATCCGCCATATCCATTGTGATGTCCATTATTGGTATTTTCTTTGCCGGGCCGGTGATGCGTTTGTTTACAACCGACATAACAGTCATTGAGATTGGAAAAGGCTATCTTCAGGTCGTCAGCGGATTTTACATTGTATTTTCAACGATGTTTGTGGTTGGTGGCGTGATGCGGGGTGCCGGTGATACGTTCATTCCCATGCTGATCACCTTTTGCGCATTATGGGTTGTAAGGATTCCTGTTGGCTATTACCTTTCGGAAAAATGGGGCTATTTCGGCATCTGGTGGTCAGTTCCCATCGCATGGGTCATTGGTCTGGGACTGTCTTACCTTTATTATTTGACTGGCCGGTGGAAGAGGAAGACGATTGTGAGTCGTCAGTCGTCAGTCGTCAGTCGTTAGTAAGGAGTTGTAGATGAATTTTAGCCCGTTCTTAAAAATATTCCTTTTTATTAATGAGCGAATACGCCCGTATTGCCCTACTGGACTTAATCACTGCTTCAACGGTTGTGATTAATAACTCTCCCTCTTCGCTATAAACCCGGAAAACCTCGTGGTTAAGGTTGCCGTTCAGATCGGTTTCTACCTGGTGGATGACATTTCCCTGTTCATCAAATGAAAACTCGGTGGTATTTTTTCTTTGCCTGTTTTCTTCGATGATGCGGACGACCCGACCATGCTCATCTTCTTCATAAATATTTCGCTCGATAAGCTGATCACTGCCGTTATAATGCAGCTCCTGCTCCCTGAGCCCGGAGGCTTTGAATTGATTGATTACCGTAAATGGCTCTTCTTCTTCTGATGACCATATCTTTCGGGCACTGATGATACCATCGATATATTCATCCTCCTGCCTGAAAATCACTTTATTATCACCGTTGCGCCTTTCTACCTTCACCATCTTATCACCCTCATAAAAATACTTTTCTGATAATTCCAGTTCATCTTCATCGTCTTTCAACTGCATTCCGATAAGCTTTCCCCGGTCATCATAATGATATTCATGAATGTCTTGTGATCCATCCAGGTAATGGGTTAGTTCCCGGCTTACCTTGCCTTCATGATCCCATACTAATTCTTTCCGTTCGAGGATTTCATCATCTTCGCCGTCAAGCAACCGGCCTGCCTCGTCAAACCGGTATTCTATCTTATCGGCAATATCACCGTCCTGTGTATATGCTATTTCAAGAAGGAGTTTACCCGATTCATCGAACTCCCGGTATGATTGTTTATGGTCAAACTCTTGATCCAAATCGATCTCTTCGCCTGGTAGGTGATCGAACCTGTAAATTGTTTCATTTTTTATTTTTTTACTCATGGTTGCCTGAAAACTTCAATCTGTAAAGTGAATCTGTGATTTTGGCCAAAATTGGTTATTTTTGTCCACTTGACCAAGTAGTTTAACATTTTTCCTTTTTTCACCTGTTAAATTTTTTACCATGAACAAAATTCTTATTTCTGCTTTAAGCTTAACGACGATCTTTATGATTTCTTGTCAACAGCAAAAATTCACTTATCCTGTAACCGCGAAGGAAGATCAGGTCGATGATTATTTCGGTACCAAAGTTGCCGATCCTTACCGCTGGCTTGAGGATGACACCACAGCTCAGACGGCACAGTGGGTGAAAGCCCAGAACGCGGTCACTTTTGGTTTCCTTGAACAAATTCCTTATCGCCAGAAAATACAGGACAGGCTGACTAAAATCTGGGATTATCCCAAAGTCTCAGCACCCTATAAAGAAGGCGGGAGGTATTATTATTCGAGAAATAACGGCCTTCAGAACCAATTTGTCCAGTTTTCAAAAGAAACCCTGGATGGAGAAGAAAGATTGGTTTTGGATCCAAACACTTTTTCAGAAGATGGTACTGTATCTCTTACTAATTTTTCTCCTTCGGAGGATGGAAAATATATCGGATACGGGATTTCCCGCGGAGGATCCGACTGGAATGAGTTTTTTGTAATGAATGCAGGCGACCTGCAGAAACTGGAAGATCACCTGTTTTGGATCAAATTTTCCGGTATTTCATGGTATGCTGATGGCTTTTTCTACAGCCGTTACCCGGAACCTGCCAAAGGCGATGAACTGTCAGGAATGAACGAGAACAATAAAGTTTACTTCCATAAAATAGGGGATAAACAGGAAAACGATGTCATAATTTATGAAGATCCGGCTAACCCAAACTGGGGTCATTCAGCTTTTGTAACAGAAGACAAGGAGATACTTTTATTATCTACCAATGAATCAACAAACGGGAACCGCCTTGCTTACCGTAAAGCAGCCGAAAGCGCGAAGGAATTCGTTCAACTGGTAGATAATTTTGATTACAACTACATGCCCGTTCAGCATATCAATGGTACTTTATATGTGATGACTGATGCCGGTGCGCCTAAGTATCAGCTTGTTGCCATCGACCTGAAAAACCCGGCCAGGGAAAACTGGAAGGTGGTGATCCCTGAAAAAGAAGAAGTGCTAACAAGCATTTCAATGGTTGGCAACAAGATCATTGCCAGTTACATGAAAGATGCCCACGATGTCATCCAAATCTTTGACGTCGGAGGAAACTACCTCTATGACCTTGAAATGCCAATCCTGGGCAGCATTGGCGGATTTGGCGGTAAACTGACCGATACGATCACTTTCTTTACGGTTACATCATTTACGACCCCGGCTACGATTTATAAGTATAATATTAACAATAATAAATCGGAAGAATACAACCGTTCTGCCATCGATTTTGATCCCAGTCTTTATGAAGTAAAACAAGTATTTTACGCATCCAAGGATGGTACAAAAGTCCCGATGTTCATTGTGTACAAGAAAGGAATTAAACTGGACGGACAGAACCCAGCCTTGCTATACGGTTATGGTGGCTTCAATATCAGCATTACCCCTTCGTTCAGTATGAGCAGGCTTATTCTCCTCGAGAATGGATTCGTTGTTGCCATTGCTAACCTGAGAGGTGGCGGCGAATATGGTGAAGAATGGCACCAGGCCGGTACGAAGATGCACAAGCAGAATGTGTTTGATGATTTTATCGCTGCTGCAGAATATCTTGTTGCAAATAAATATACCTCACCGAAGAAGCTGGCTATCCAGGGCGGTTCCAACGGCGGACTTCTCGTAGGCGCCGTGATAAACCAGCGTCCCGATCTGTTCGGTGTAGGTTTGCCGGCAGTAGGTGTGATGGATATGCTTCGTTATCATAAGTTTACCATAGGCAAATACTGGGCAATCGACTATGGCACGAGCGAAGACAGCAAAGAGATGTTCGAATATCTGAAAAAGTATTCGCCACTGCATTCCATAAAGAGCGATGTGGAATACCCTGCTGTTCTGGTGACCACTGCCGATCACGATGACCGTGTGGTTCCCGCACATTCTTTCAAATACATCGCAACCTTACAGGAAAACTACCAGGGCAAAAACCCTGTGATGATCCGCATCGAGACCAAAGCCGGCCACGGCGGAGGCAAACCAACGGCAATGATCATCGAGGAATATACCGACCTGTGGGCATTTACGATGAAGAATCTTGGGGTTGTGCCTAAATATTGATTTCCCAGCCTTAAATGCTTGACTTTTGCATTTTGATTTCCTATATTTGAGCGCAGATTATTAATGTAAATTCTGGAAATCATGAAAAAAATCTTTTCGTTGTTACTTTTCGTATCCTTCCTTTTGATTATTTCCGGCTGCAAAGAGGATGATCAAAACAATGGGAATGATGAAGAATCTGATTGGAACTTCGAGGTAACCTTCGTCCTATCTGATCAGTATAATTCTACTTACGTAGCAACCGGCACAGCTCATTACGAGAGAACCGGCGACAATTTCACAGCTACCTGTACATATAGTATCGGGCTGATGACTCACAGCAATATTGTCATAGAAGGCACGATTGACGGAAGTAATTTAACTTTTACTACCGAAACCCTCATGCTTGAGATGAACTATGGTGGTAACAGCTATACTGAAGAAGTACATTTCACTGTTGGAGAGGTCATTTCCAATGGCAATACATCTACCGGTAACGGGACTATTCATCAGCGAATACTTCCGGACGGCCCATGGGAGGACGGGACTTATACCTTTACTGCCACAAAATAAAGACCATGAGAACGTAAAAATTCATAGACAATTGAACCTTGAGCATTGATCATTAAGTAATTAATGAAATGCTATAGGAATACTTCGAAAATCGAAAATCGAAAATTTCTTCATTCTCCCGGCATTACTTCCGGCTTCGAAAATGCCGGATTTGTTACAAATTCATGATCAGTTAAACTTAACAGGAAGGCCTTCAGATCAGCTTTCTCCAACGCTGTCAGCCCTGTGCCGCCATAAATGATATAGTGCATTAAGGGATCAACATAAGGTGAGTTGACCAGACCGCCGGAATAAAAATCGATCACTTCATCAAGCGTCTTGAATCTTCCATCGTGCATATAAGGTGCTGTAAGTTCGATGTTTCGCAACGAAGGAGCTTTGTATGCGCCGTGCATCATGGGATCCCCGGTAATAGAAAACCGGTCACGCGGGTCGTTGAAAATAGAATCTTTAGCATTATTATAAAACAGGTTTGTAGTGAACAGCGGATTTCCGCCGCCACCATGACAATGAAAGCAATCTGCCCCTTGTTCTGTTACAAACAAAACATAACCATTCAACTCAGAAGGCGTTAATTGCGTTTCTCCCCTTAAGTATTGGTCAAACCTTGAATTGGCCGAAATAAAAGTGCGGATAAATTGTGCAATGGCTTTGCCCATCCGGTCGATCGTAACCTCCTCGCTACCGAAGGCTTTCTTGAAAAGCTCCGGGTAGCCGGGGATGCTTTGAATCATAGTCACCGAACTCAGTGTATCGCTATCCATCTCATGGGGCGCGATGATGCTCATGTAAGTCAGCGCTTCGATATTCCGGCGCATCGGATCGGGATTATCAGTCCTTACCGCACCGTTCCAGAGGTACCCGGATTGGTTCCAGACCTGGTTGAAGAGCGGGACCATATAATGTGGTGTCGGGATACCCGTAACTCCATAGGTTTTGCCACCGGTATATTTTGGATGACTAATACCGCACTCAAAAGCGTTTTCCTGAAGGTGGCAGGTTGAGCAGCTCATCTGCTTTTCCGGTTCAGGATGCCCGGATATTCTGTCATCATAAAATAAATTCCGACCGAGTTCAACCCCTTCGATGGTCATGGGGTTATCTTCCGGGATATTGAGTTTGGTGGGAAAGCCGAACGGGGTTACAATTTTATAAGGCGTTGGTTGATAAACCGGAATGAGCTCGATCTCGTCATGGTGATTGCATGAATTCAGGAATGCCGAAAAAAGGAGAAGTGTGATGATATGTGCAGTTTTACCGTGCATAGTCAGGGCCTACCGAAAAAACATCAAAACCATTCTCACAGGCAGTTTTCATAGCTTCCTGGTTCTGCATCATCAGGGCAGGCATATAATCAAAATCCCAGGTGTGCGGCGTAGTAAACCAGCTATTAACGTTCATATTGATCCCAAGCCGGGTCGTATCATTTGGATTGACCATGATGATAAATGAAGAATAAACTGCCAGATATACGCTCACTTTGAAGTAATTCTGTACAAATCCAGTAACCTGGCCTGTAGTATCATACGTTTGACCGATGCCGAGATGATAATTGAACGGGTTTATCTCCGCATTTACACTAAGCCATTTGCCGTTCATTTTCATGTAATGATAACCGCCTCCCAGTTCGTCGGGCCAAAACATGTTCGATTCGGGCGGATTCGGGAAAAGATCGGATACGTTGGTTTCTTCATCGAGACCGAAAGTAAAGACAACGGAATCCACATAGCCGCAAGGGATATCATCTGAAATGACCCAATACTTTGTTTCAGGGATATCCGAGTCGACATAACGAATGCCCTGGTTGTCCTTTATCTCATATTTTGTCCCATCCTCGAAATAAAGCGCCAGGTTTGAGATGAAGTACTGCACTTCCGTGATCATATACTGGTTTCCCGCCTCGTTCACGTAACTAACTGTATCGTAATCCAGGTTTGTTGTGTCAACCATTTCTGTGAACCGGACAGTTAGCATTCCCGGTTCCGGGTCTTCTTCCTTGCAGCTGACGAGAATGGAAATCAGTGCAATGGCAGTGATAAGGGAAGTAAGGTTTTTCATGATCTGGTTTTTTGATATTTATAGCCAAATATAATGCCATAATAAATATAAATCAGTAATAAAACTAGGCAAAGGTGATATTTGATCAGAATAAGGAAATAGACGACATTACTTTCTCAGTACACCTCCCCCGTCCCCTCGCCTGTCAGCAGGGGAGGGGTGCAGGGGTAGGGTAAAAATACTACAATACTATTTCGTCTACGGCGAATTCTGCTTGGCAGGTAATGTTTTGTGGCTGCTTGAAAACAAATGCAGTGAATGCCCCAAAGCGGATAAAGTATTGTAGCAGCGCTAATTTCCATGGGTCGTCATTCCGACCAGAAGGCACACAAATCATCACGTTAAGGCGGCAGCAGTTATCCTTAATCTGCTGATAATCTTTAACCATTCTTTATTGATTATGTGCCTTAAATCCTGTTATCTTTGTTTGAAGGAAATTGAAGTAAATATATTTAATTATGCCATATTTAATTCCTCTTCCCTTAGGGCGAAAGTTATAGTCGTTCCGATAACCTACGGGTTAACCCTCCGGTTATTAAATTCCTCGCTTCTTGCGGCGAGGAAGTGCATGAAATTTTTTTTTATAGAGAGGCTAATTCAAAATTTATAATTTACCATGTCTCACGGACGATTCGATAATCCTGTAGTAGCTTCTCTGGCCGGTTTCCTGGACCGGTTCAGGAAACAGGAGCTTGCTTCACGCTTATCTGAGAATGATCGCTTTGATGGTAAAACAGTGCTGATTACGGGTGCAAACTCGGGACTGGGCTTCGCCCTTTCCAAAGAGATTGCACGTAGGGGAGGACATGTGATCATGGCCTGCCGGCGGCAAATACCAGAGGCTGGCGAGAAAGCAAAAAAAATGAGCCATTCGGATAATTTGGAAATGAGATTCCTTGACTTAAGCCGAATTGAAAGTATCCATCAATTTTGCGAAGGATTGAAATTGGATGGAATAAAGCTTGACATCACCATCCTGAATGCCGGGGTGACCCCTCCGAAAGCACGGAAAACGGCATCAGGTCTTGACGAAATGTTTCTGGTGAATTACCTGGCCAACGTGATGCTGACCCATTTGCTTATTACATCCGGAGTTATCAATATCAATAACAATACCAATCGCCGTAATTTCTTACCGAGAGTGATCTTCATTTCTTCCGATTCGCACCAGGGATCGTCTTATGTAGATTATGAGGAATTCGGTAAATACTTTGATTACGGCGTTTCCAAGGCTATTGCCAATTACAGCTATTTCAAACTCTTGCTGAATACGTATGCCACTGAATTATCCAGAAGGGTAAACAAAGACGGCTTGAAAGCGGGAATTAACGTCATTTGCCCCGGGCCTGTCAACTCTAATATTGTTAAAGAAGCGCCTCTTCTGTTAAGGATTACATTAAAAGCCATTTTCAGCATCATTTTTAAATCCCCTGAAAAGGCTGCCAAACCGGTGATATATATGGCCATATCGCCTGATTATGAAGGTAAAACGAATGAGTACCTTCATATGTTCCGTCATAAAAAAATGGATCCGAAAGTGTATAGCCCCGAAGAAGGTGCTAAATTATGGGACCGTTCCGTTGAATTATGGAAACAGGTCGACCCTCTTGCCAGAATCATAGATTAAGTACCGATGAAGCTTAGAATTTTTATTTTTAGTTTGATCTTTGCCAGTTTGGCATCTTGCTCTGTTCAACCGCCTGTTGGGCAAATCTCTCAGGAAATAAATGAAAAATGGGAATTCAGCCAGGCCGGCAAAGATGACTGGTTACCGGCTACAGTTCCCGGAACCGTCCACACCGACCTGTTGGCCAACAAAATCATTGAAGATCCTTATTACAGACTGAATGAAAAAAAGCTTCAATGGATTGACAAGATTGACTGGGAATACAGGACTATTTTCGTGGTGGATGATCAGGTTCTTTTACGGGATAGGTCAGAATTAATTTTTGAAGGACTTGATACCTATGCTAAAGTTTATTTAAATGGAGATCTCCTTTTCCAGGCGGATAATATGTTCAGAACGTGGAATATAGATGTCACAAAGAAGATCCGGAAGGGGGAAAACCAACTGTCTGTTTTGCTGGAGTCTCCGACCAGGAAAGGCCTGGAGGAATTGAAAACCTTTGGATTCCAGCTTGCTGCCGACAATGACCAGTCGGAAGCAGGCGAAATGGGAAATGACAGGGTCAGTCCTTACGTTCGTAAAGCGCCCTATCATTTTGGATGGGATTGGGGCCCGCGACTCGTCACCTCCGGCATCTGGCGGCCGGTAACCCTAAGGGCATGGAGCAAAGCGCATATTGTTAGTGTTCATATTTTGACTGATTCTTTAAACAAGGATAAAGCAGAATTAACAGCAAACATCGAGATTGAAGCTGTTGAAAAAGGAAGGTTCGAAATCAATATAGGGGGGGACTCCAGCCCAGGGGCTGGAGTCCCTTTTAATTTAAAACCTGGAATTAATCAGGTATCTGTTCCATTTATAATTAATCATCCTTTACTCTGGCAACCTAATGGTTGGGGTAATCAAAAGATATATTCTATTCAGGTTGACCTGAATCATAATGATGAAAACCTGGATTCAAGGGAAATAACAAGCGGGCTTAGAACTGTAAAACTTATTCAGCAGCCTGATCCTGACGGAAAGGGGAGGAGTTTCTATTTTGAAGTGAATGGCAACCCTGTCTTTGCCAAAGGGGCAAATTATATTCCGGAAGATATCTTCCTTGACCGCGTTAGTCCTGAGAAATATGAGTTTATAGTGAAATCGGCTGCTGAGGCCAATATGAACATGCTTCGGGTTTGGGGGGGAGGTATTTATGAGAATGACATATTCTATGGTCTCTGCGATCAATATGGGATCATGGTGTGGCAGGATTTTATGTTTGCCTGCGCGATGTACCCCGGTAATGATTCTTTCCTTGAAAATGTCAGGTTAGAAGCGTTAGACAATGTGAAACGCTTGCGCAATCATCCTTCAATCGTGCTTTGGTGTGGAAATAATGAGATTGAAACTGCCTGGAGTGAATATGAGGAAAGCAGGGGCTGGGGCTGGAAACAGCGGTATAACGCAGATCAGCGAAAAGTGATTTGGAAAGCCTATGACACTTTGTTTCATCACATCCTGCCGGGGGTAATTGAAAAGGAAGATCCCGGCCGGTCTTACTGGCATTCTTCTCCTTCGGCAGGCATGGGACAGTTGGCTTCCTATGAGTCAACTGCAGGTGATATGCATTACTGGGGCGTTTGGCACGGACTCCATCCCTTTACCGATTTCAGGAAATACCATGCAAGATTTATGAGTGAATATGGCTTTCAATCATTTCCGGAATTCAATTCAGTCAGGAAATACACAGTACCGGAGGATTTACGTATTGAATCAGAAGTGATGATGTCGCACCAGCGTAGCGGGATCGGGAATCTCCGGATACTACAATATATGGAAGAAGATTATATCATTCCCGGTGATTTTGAGCAGTTTTTATATGTCGGACAATTGCTGCAAGCCGAAGCTATCAAGATTGCTATCGAGTCACACCGGTCTGATAAGCCATACTGCATGGGTTCGTTGTACTGGCAGATCAACGACTGCTGGCCGGTTGCATCCTGGTCAGGGATCGATTATTACGGAAGATGGAAAGCTTTGCATTATTTTGTCAGGGAAGCTTTTAAACCGGTTGTGCTGGTTAGTGTTGAAGAAGATGATAAAATGAAATTAAAAATAGTTTCGGATAATGTTGAAACTCGAAATTTGAAATTAGAAATGCGGCTGGTTGATTTTGCAGGGAAGGTCGAATGGCAATATAATCAGGAAACCGGGTTGAAATCTAAGGAAATTATTTTCCCTGTTAAAGAAATACTCGGAAATGCTGATCCGGCTGCTGTAGTCCTGGTTTCAGAATTAAAGAATGGTGATGAAATTCTTGATTCCGATCTTCATTATTTCGTAAAACCCAGGGACCTTAAGCTTACCGATCCTGTTATCAAGACTGAAATTATTGAAAAAGGCGATATTATTGAAGTTTCTCTCACTTCGCAAAATCTTGCGAAAAATGTCTTTCTTTATGCAGATGGCCTTGAAGGGCAATTTTCGGATAATTATTTTGATCTTTTGCCAGGGAAAACGATTTCAGTAACTTTCCCGAAAACAGAAACAATCATAAAACAGGTTAATTTGTTCAAGATCTTGCATCTTTATCTGACGAATAATTAGCTTCGCCAAACTCTTTAATCCGCGGTAATCCGTATAGATATGTGTCATCCATGTGCTGTCAAAATATTGACACATGGATGAATACAGATGCTACGGATCTACACTGATATATTTTTTTCTGATTATCAATAAAATAGCCATATCTTTGCACCCGAATTTCCCTTCCCTGAAGGATTAATCAAAGATAAATTAAGCATGACATTTCAAGAAACCGGGTTGCACGAGGATATTATCCGTGCAACCGATGAACTCGGCTTTGAGCAGCCGACCCCGATCCAGGAACGGATCATCCCTCTTATCCTCAACAGTGAAAAAGATTTAATTGCCCTTGCCCAGACCGGGACTGGTAAAACGGCGGCTTTCGGCCTTCCGCTTATCCATCTTACTGATATGGATTTTAAAAATGTACAGACCATAGTGCTGTGCCCCACCCGTGAGCTCTGCATGCAGATCACCGGGGACATGGAAAAATATTCAAAACACGTCAGGAGCTTTAAAACCGTTGCCGTATATGGCGGTGCTGATATCAGGAACCAGATCAAAGCCCTCAAATCAGGTTGCCAGGTTGTTGTAGGCACACCCGGGCGTGTAATGGACCTTATCAACCGCAAAGTGTTGCAGTTAGCTTATATCAAATGGCTGGTTCTCGATGAAGCCGACGAAATGCTGAACATGGGTTTCAAAGATGACCTGGATATCATCCTTGCCGAAACACCAAAAGAGAAACGAACCTTTTTGTTCTCTGCAACAATGCCAGGGGAAATTGCAGCTATTGCAAGGAAGTATATGAACAAACCGGAAGAAATTTCGGTTGGAAACCGCAGCCAGGGCGCCGATAATGTCCGCCATGAATTTTATACGGTGCATGCGAAAGACCGTTATGCAGCGCTGAAAAGGATCGCAGATATTTACCCCAATATATACGGGATTGTATTTTGCCGCACCAGAGCCATCACTAAAGAAGTGGCCGATAAACTGATGAATGACGGTTATAATGCCGACGCTCTTCATGGTGACCTTTCACAGGCCCAGCGTGATTTTGTTATGAATCGTTTCAGGATCAAGCAGCTCCAGTTGCTTGTTGCCACCGATGTGGCTGCCCGCGGTCTGGATGTCAACGACCTGACACATATCATTAACTACGACCTCCCTGATGATAACGAAGTATATATACACCGCACCGGCCGAACAGCACGGGCCGGCAAGAGCGGTGTGGCTATTTCAATCATTCATTCCCGCGAAACCGGGAAGATACGGGCTATTGAACATATGCTGGACAAAAGATTTGATCAGAAAAAAGTTCCTACTGGAGTGGAAATCTGTGAGAAACAACTTTTTAACCTTGTCGACAGGGTTGAAAATGTGGAAGTGGACGAAACCCAGATTGAGCAATTTCTTCCCGTAATTTATAAGAAGCTTGACTGGCTAAGCCGTGAAGATTTAATCAAACACTTCGTTTCAGTCGAATTCAACAGGATACTCTCCTATTATAAGAATACCCCTGATTTGAACGTGGCTCACCCGGAGGAAGACAGAGACAGAAAACGCGGTGCCCCGAAAGGACAGTTTATGACATTGCAGATCAATGCCGGATTTCAGGATGGACTTAATCCGCCACGTCTTATCGGGCTGATCAATGAACAGACCCGCAACCGGAATATCGCGGTAGGGCGAATAGAAATCGGACAGAAGTCTTCCTTTTTTGAAATTGAAAAAAAATCATGGGAAGAAGTATTAAAGGCTTTTCAAAATGCTAAATTTGAAGGAGTTAAAGTGAGAGTGGAAATTTCCGGTACGGAGCCCAAAGCCAGGTCAAAATACAGGTCTAACGATAGACCAGGCTACAGGTCAGACGATAAGCCGAAAGATAAGCCCAAACCCTGGGCGAATGAATTGTCGAATGACAAGAAAAAAAGCAAATCGAATGAATGGTCGAAAGAAAGACCGAAAAGCAGGTCAAACGAGTGGTCGAAAGATAAACCGAAAGGCAGGCCGGACGATAAGCCAAAAGATTCGTACGGCGGCAGGAAAGGGAAACGATCACCATATAAAAACTGGTAGCAATATTTACAGTATTATAGCTTTGTAAATCATGGCTCAACAAATATCAACTCCATCAGCACAATCCTGGCAGTCGATCATTGCGAAGTACAATAAACCAAGTATGTCGCACAGTATTTGGCAATTGATCAACTCGATCGTTCCTTATATCCTGTTATGGATTCTTATGGTGTTCACACTGAAAATATCGTTCTGGTTAACATTACCGCTCATCATTCTCGCAGCCGGTTTCCTGATCAGGATATTCATCATTTTTCATGATTGCGGTCATGGATCATTTTTTCGTTCTAAAAAACTGAACTTCCTTATTGGCAGTGCATGCGGCATGCTTGCATTTACACCATATCATAAGTGGACCGACAGTCACAGGTTGCACCATCAAACGGTAGGAAACCTTGATAAACGCGGAATTGGCGATGTGTGGACGCTCACTGTGAATGAGTATCTTGCATTAAGCCCGTTTAAACGCTTTTCATACCGTTTTTTCCGGCACCCGGCAGTTTTGCTGGGCATTGGCGGAATTGCGATCTTTATGATCGGACAAAGGTTCTCCAACCGCAAGATGAGTAAGAAACAGCGCCTGAACGTTTATGCCACTAATATCATTATGCTCATCGCAGCCGCTATGGTGAGTTATTTTATAGGGTGGCAGGCATTTATAATTATCCAGTTGCCTGTTATGTACTTTGCTTCCATTGGAGGGATTTATCTTTTCTATTTGCAGCACCAGTACGACGAAGTTTATTGGTGCAGGCAAAAAGACTGGGATTATAAGAAGATGGCCTTAGAGGGAAGCTCGTTCTTTAAATTGCCCGGAATATTGCGCTGGTTTACAGGAAATATCGGGTTTCATCACATCCATCACCTGGGGCCGACCATACCGAATTACAACCTGCCAAAGTGCCATAAAGAAAATCCTTTATTCCAGGAAGTCAAACCAATAACTTTTTTCCAGAGTTTTAAATCATTGAGTATCAGGTTCTGGGATGAAGCCAATCAACGCGCAATCGGGTTAAAGGAGTTGCGGCGCAAAAGGGTAGTTGCATAGAAGTTAAGAAAACAAATCCTTTTCGTGAGTGACATCCCGGTCGAGGATGGTTTTTCTTCTGGCTTTACGGGACTTGAGTGCCGCTTCTTTAATGATTTCTGCAATTCTGTTATTCAATGCTTCGATTCCACTGGTTCCCAGGTGGATATCCAGTGATTTTGCCAGTTTGCGGGCAGCGGATTGGTTCAGGAAATTGTTCATGGGTATTGGTTATTGGTTATTGGTTATTGGTTATTTGTTATTAAGTGGTCATTAGGTTGTCATAAAGTGGTCATTAGGTTATCATTAAATGGTCCTACTGCCTATTGCCTATTGCCTATTGCCTATTGCCTATTGCCTATTGCCTATTGCCTATTGCCTATTGCCTATTGCCTATTGCCTATTGCCTATTGCCTATTGCCTATTGCCTATTGCCTACAAAGTAAGGTATAAAGGTAGGAAGAGTTTTTTATTATTTCTTTCTGCGGTCTTTTTTCTCCGATTGAATCCTTTTTTCTTCAAGTCGCTTCTCTTTGGCAGCGCGGGATGGTTTGGTGGGTTTTCGTTTTTTAACAGGCGTAAGCGCTTTATCTAAAAGTACATAGAATTTTTCGATCACATTTTCTTTATTCTGCAATTGAGATCGTTCGCTTTGAGATACCAGGATTATTTCGCCTTCTGAATTTATTTTTGAAGTCAGTCTGGTTTGAATGATTTCCTTTTCTTCATCTGACAACAGGGTAGAATGAACAATATCGAACCGCAGTTCAACCTTAGTACTTACCTTATTCACATTCTGGCCTCCCGGTCCGCTGCTGCGGGAGGCGGTAATCGTGAATTCCGGGGAAAAGTCACGTTCTTTGAGCATCGAAAAAAAGTGGTTAATTTTCAAAGATAGGTATTTTTGATACCCTTAGGGGTATCCGAAAATGAATACCCCAAGGGTGTCGGTTATCGAAGACCCGAATGGTAACAAAAGAAAAACCCGCCTGTTTGGGCGGGCTTCCTGAACATTGCCTGAAGGGAACTAATTTTCACAAGCAGGATATTTGGTCTTGACCGGCAAATCCCACTTACATCTGAAAAACCTGATCCACTGCTCACGTGTGCCGCTGATCCGGTAAATGTTTTCATTGTAAGTTACTTCCGCCACATAAGTGAGTTGATTTCCGTTGATGAAATCCTCAGCGTCGAGCTGCTGATACATAGCTACAACCAGCCCGGGGTTTTGAATGGCCTTTTCAATGGTCAGATTCACAACCTTTTTAAATTTAGGTTTACTCTTAAATCCGTCTGCAGAAGCGAGACTTACCATCGTGCAGGCAATTAGTGCTGCGATCAAAGCAAATTTTAAAGTTTTCATGACAACCTCCGTTTTTAAATGATTTATTTGTTTGAATTATACTGAAACTAAAGAAAAATGCGAAGCATTTTTCTTTTAGTTTCAGTTATGCCGAGAGGAACAGCGGTTATAAATTCACAAATACCGAAAAATTGGTACAGGCTCTGTTCCGACTCGGTATAATGATAGAAAGAACTTTGTTTCTTTTTGTTGATGAAACAAAGGTAAAGCGACCCCGGAGGGCAAACATGGCGGAATATTCCTATCGTTTTTTTTAGTGGAATTCAGGGAGGCATGAGGCATGGCGCCTTGGAGGTGTGGAATAAAAAAAGCAGCCAGCTGACTGCTGGCTGCTGACTTTTTTTTATATTGACGACTTCGCCCTAATCCCTCACGCACCTTACACTGTGACCGCTTATTTTAGCGCCGGCAAGGCGATGACCATAATCCACCTGGGATATTATAGTGTACATCCATGCAAGATCAGGATCTGCCTCCGTTGTACTGAAAAAGAAACCCACATCGGTAATGTCTTGAAACCCCCCGCCGCCATCAGCCCAACCACCCGGAAGGGCCGAAAATCCAGTCGCGTTGGTTGCGCCGGCATTTGGATGACGCCAATGGGCTGACCCATTCTCTTTTAGTCTTCCACATACAGTATTATTGCCTCCCATGTATTGCGTCAGGATCTGCCACTCAGCATCTGTAGCAGCGTGAAAGCCTTCGGGAGCAATATTTCTGCTGTCAGTAACAGCTTTCCAATTGTAAAGCCTGCCATATATTACACCTGCCGTGTCGTCATCGAATTTATAGTTGCAACAGGCGTCCTCATGGTTAGTAGCCCATTCGTCACTGCTGTTCATAATGGGGATTGGATCGCCGTTGCGGTAATGGGTTACTTTCAAATTCTCAACAAGCCAGTCCTGTGAATCAATAGTGACTACATGGTAAACATTCCCGTCAATATCGGTAATTGTAACCGGGCTTGGATCGATGGTATGAAACATCACCTCGTTGCCATACCCTGTTCCAGAGCTATTGGTAGCATAGGCCCTCACATAATAGTCAGTTCCGGGAATTAAAAACAGCATCGTGCTGTAAAACTCGTTCAACCCTGTGTAATCGGATGTTTTACTGTTGGCAATGGTAGGGTTTGGTAAGGTATCCCAGCAAACGCCCCTTTCGAAATGTTCTCCCACACTATCCACTATATCGCCACCGCAAATGGCAGCAGTTTGGGTTATATCCGTCACCGCCGATGTGGTGATTAAGGGTACCGGAATTTCAGGATCATTGTCTTTTTCCTTGCAACTAACTGTAATCATAAGCAGCATGGCCATTATGATCACTGCATTAATGCTCATTTTGTTTTTGGTTTTCATAGTTTTTGTTTTAAAGTAATTAAATCGTATTTGGTTTTGGTAGGAAGCTTTTGTGAGCCAGAAGACGAATAATTAAACCTCGCCATAAGAAAGTTAATATTATTTTTAAACTGACTAATTTAAAGCTATAAATATGATCCTGGAAAGAAATGTAAATATAAAAAAATAATAGATATTACTTTTTATGATTTAGCAAAATTTTTTTTTGAAAAAACATTATTGTCTCTCATTTTTTTTAACGAGACAATATTTATAAGAAACCGGTTCAAGGTCGGAAAAGAATCTTGGAAAGATATTTTGTCCCCAAAATCAAATAACATATCGAATTGTTGTATCTTTGTTAATATACAAGTATATTTATGGTATTGCCACCTAAAAGTTATTGATTATCACTTAGATACTAATTGTTTTCTCATGAATACATCAGGCTGATTTAAATTGAATGAAAAAGATTTACAGCTTACTTTGTTTATCATTCATACCATTATTTGTTTTTTCCCAATGGATATGGCAAAACCTCTCTTCAGCTCCCCCACCGGCAATAGCAACCTGGACAGGTTCTGCTGATAACGATTGGTTTAATCCTGCAAATTGGGATACAGGCATTCCCGTGATAACTACCAATGTTATCATTCCGGCCGGATTGGCCAATTACCCAACAATTCAAAATAATCCCGCATACTGTTTTGATATCTTTTTTCAGTCTGACTCCAATGGTACAGCGACAATACTGGATAATGGGAATTTAACTATCAATGGTATTGCAACTGTTCAACTGTACTTTTCCGGTAACGCTGCCGACTGGCACCTGGTTTCTCCACCAGTATCTGCTGCAACTGCTAATGTTTTCCTCAACATGTACATGATGAGTTTCAGCGAAGCTACCGACGATTGGAACTTTATCACAGATCCATCAACCCCAATGAATGTAATGGAGGGATATGCTATATACTCTACTTTATCTTCATTTAATACCGTGACCTTCATAGGAAACCCGAACTTAGGAGAACAATCAGCAGGATTCACTGCTTTAAGCCAGGGATGGAACCTTTTGGGAAATCCCTATATTTCATCGATAGACTGGGAAATGGTTTCCATTCCTCCGGGTCTGTCAAATGAAGTTCAATATTTAGAAGCTGCAACAGGTAATTTTCTCGCCTACGTGAAAGGTACAGGTGGCCCCGGATCACAGTATATTCCTCCCATGCAGGGCTTTTTCGTAAAAGCATCCGGTTCAGGGACTTTTTCTCTGGGCAATCTACAGAGGACACATAACGGGGCAAATAATTTTTACAAATCAAAAAACACGGAATTATTGATCCTTGAAGCCTCCGGCGAGATTTATTCTGACCAGGCCTGGATCCATTTTAATGACTCAGCAGGTGTTGAACATGATGGGATCTATGATGCCTGCAAAAAGATTTCCACTTCGAATCCTGAACTGCCACAGTTATTTTCTGTCACGCCATCCGGCACCAGGCTTTCTGTAAATGGCATGCCCGACACAACAAAGGTCTCTCTTGGATTTACGGCTGTTGAATCAGGTGTTTTCACGATAAGCGCACCAGAGACCGGTTACTTTCCCTTTGTTTACCTGGAAGACCTTGTAACTGGCACCATTGCCGACCTGTTGACAGATAATTACACCTTTGTTTTTATTGCAGGTACCCTCGAAAACCGTTTTATTGTTCATTTTACAGAACACGATGCCGTTTCTGAGAATAAACCTGACCTTGTAAATATATACTCTTATCATAATGAAGTATATATTTACCTTCCTGAAAATACACAAGGAGTTATTACAATAACTAATCTGCTGGGTCAGGAGATAACTAAAACCAGGACGACTGACAATGTCATTCATAAGGTGTTTATTAATTATTCAGGTCTCTATATCGTTAGGGTCGTCTCTGATGGATTTACAATGACCAAAAAGGTGATTATTGGATGATCAAGGAACTATCATTTCCGGTAGCGATAAGGCCAAAAAGGTAATTGTTAAATTTTCTAACCACAAATGAAACAGCTATTTTGTATTTTTGCAGCTTTATTAAAGGAAAAGTCTGTTTTATTTTACCTCAAAGGTATTGAATATCAATAATATAATAAACTAATTCGTTTTTTTTCATGGTAACTCAGCTTAGAGAAAATTAATTTATAATTTTTAATTAATGAAAAATACAGTGTTTTACGATTTGCATGTTGCAAATGGCGGAAAGATGGTTTCGTTTGCTGGCTTTAATATGCCGGTACAATTTGAAGGAATCAATGCAGAGCATGAGACAGTCAGAACTGGCGTAGGCGTTTTTGATGTTTCACACATGGGTGAATTCTGGATCAAAGGGCCAAATGCGTTTGAACTGGTTCAGCATCTTACCACTAATGACGTCGCTAAACTGGATAACGGTAAAATCCAGTACACCTGTTTCCCGAATGACAGGGGAGGGATTGTCGATGACCTGCTGACATATCGGGTTGATGCTGAAACATACCTGCTGGTAGTGAATGCTGCTAACATTGACAAAGACTGGGCATGGGTCGAAAAGAACAATATTCATGGCGCCGGCATTTACAACGCTTCGGATGAGATTTCACAACTTGCCGTGCAGGGGCCGAAAGCATTGGCTGCTTTGCAAAAATTAACCAAAACCGACCTTAACGAAATTCCATACTATACTTTTAAGAAAGTTGACCTGGCCGGGGTAAAGCAGGTTATTCTGTCAAATACCGGTTATACAGGTTCAGGCGGTTTTGAAATCTACATGGAAAACTCTGACGGACCTGCTATCTGGCATGCAGTGATGAAAGCCGGCGCCGAATTGGGCATCAAACCAATCGGTCTCGCCGCGCGTGATACCCTGAGGCTGGAAATGGGCTTTTGCCTTTACGGAAATGATATCAACGACACTACTTCACCCATTGAAGCCGGCCTGGGCTGGATCACAAAATTCACTGAAGGAAACAACTTCATTAACCGTCCAGCAATTGAAAAGCAGAAGCTGGAAGGCGTTAAGAAGATGCTCAGGGGATTTCAGATGATCGATAAGGGAATTCCTCGCCAGCATTATGAAATCTGTGATAAGGCCGGAAAAATCATTGGCGAAGTCACTTCGGGTACAATGGCCCCATCTTTGAAAATCCCTATAGGAATGGGATATGTAGAAACCGCGCATGCTGCTGTCGGTAACAATATTTTTATAAAAGTTCGCGATAAGCTTCTAAAAGCTGTTATTGTGAAAATCCCCTTTTATAAACCCTGAGAATTTTCCAGTTATACTCATGACAAGTCCGCGACTCGAGGTCTGTTTTTTACCTTCTTTGTTAAGTACGGTTGAGCGCCGGCCTGACAGGAATGTGGTGGTAGTGGATATTCTCCGTGCAACAACAGCTATGTGCACGGCTTTTGGATTTGGTGCGGCTTCACTGGTTCCTGTGGCCGGAGAAGAAGAAGCTTATAAGAAAAAACAACAGGGTTGGCTTGTAGCCGGGGAGCAGGATGGAATAAAACTCCCTTTCGCCGACTTCGGCAATTCCCCCATTGAATTCCAGAATCCTTTAATCAAAGGAAAAGACATTGTTTTTTGCACGACCAATGGAACGAAGGCAATTCACCTGGGGAAAGATTTCGGAAAGGTGCTTATCGCTTCATTCGTAAACCTGGAAGCAGTATGCGGTTGGCTGAAACGTGACCAGAAGGAGGTACTCATCCTGTGCGCCGGCTGGAAGGACAATTTTTCCCTTGAAGATGCCATCTTTGCCGGCGCCATGGCAGATCTGCTTGTGAATGCCTATGGGTTTTTGCCGTTATGTGATACTACGATGGCCTCTATGGCATTGTGGGATCAAGCAGCACCAAACATCATGAAGACCGTGTCAAGGTCATCCCATTATCTGCGATTACTGGGCATTGAAAACCGAAAAGGATTGGAGTACTGTTTTTTTCCGGAGAAATTCCATGTTATTCCTTGCCTTATTGCAGAAAAATTAGTAGATATTGCTCTGTAAACTTTGCGAAACTTTGCGCTTCTTTGCGAAACTCTGCGAAATAACATGATAAAGCTATAACGCAAAGTGACGCAAAGTAAACGCAGAGTTTCGCAGAGAAAAAATAAAAGAATGATTACAGCACAAAAACGATGATAGCGATCAGGACTGCGGTTCCTGCTGCGACGAGCACTCCACCTGCTGCAGCATCTTTAGCCCATTTGATCTTTTCGTTATAATCGGGACTGATAAGATCGCCGAGCCATTCCACAGCAGTATTAAAAATCTCGGCCATGAGCACAAAGCCGATTGCAAGTACGACGAGACCCCATTCCATGAGGCTTATTTTTTTATAGTACCCTAGTATGAAGACCACACCAATAGCCAGCAGGTGAATGATGAAGTTCGGCTGCGTAATGGCAACGCCTGAAAAGCCCCTGATTGCGTATTTAAAACTCCTTAAAAGCTTGTAAAGGAAAGATCTTTTTGGCTTCGGTACCATGGCTGATAAATATTTCCATAAAAATATATAAAATGTCAGGTCGCGATTAATAATCTTGGCATTAAGATGAAAATAAATTATTTTTGCGCCACAAATTAAGCGGTAGTAGCTCAGTTGGTAGTCCCGACTCAGTCGGGATCCCAAGCTGAGGGATTAAATAAGCGGTAGTAGCTCAGTTGGTAGAGCATCAGCTTCCCAAGCTGAGGGTCGTGGGTTCGAATCCCATTTACCGCTCAAATCTGAAAACCAGCAAGTTACAGAAAAGCACACGTCAGGGGGTAGGTGGATAATGCGCGGTGACCTCCTCGTAATACCAGGTCGACTCAGAAAATTCAAAATTAATATGTTCGACTTGAGAATAAGAATTTCCTCCATTATATTTCATTTCCTGGATAAAACTTGTAATGACTACATCCTGTAATTTTATGTTATAATATTCATTACTATCAGCAGTAAAAAAATGCAGCCACATCTCCTGGAAGACATATCCTTGAAACGACCTTTCAAGTAAATCATTGGAGGATGCATCAATATTTTTTACAATATATACATGGTAAACGGTCAATTGCCCGGGTGAACCTGGTTCATATTCCATCATCCAGGAATATCCCATCACTTTAATCACGTTTTGGTAGTTTTTAAAGTTAAATGAACCTAATACATCCGGACTGGTTATATCCAGAATAGCGAAACCCCGATCATCCCCTGCATCCTGTGCCTCATAATCATTAAAAGCCCTGGTTTGAACCGATCCGTCCGGAAATTTAAAACCCTCTTCTGAAGAAAATATTTTGCCTGCAACCTGGAGTTTTTCGGTAGGATTAACCGTTCCTATTCCTATGTTTTGTCCATTTGAAATTATTGGCAGAAGAATAACCGATCCTGCCAGAATTGATCCTGAGATAAAACTCAGCCAAAATCCCGAAATGAAATTTTTTTTTGTTTTCATGGCTAAATTATTTATATGTTATCAATAATGAGATACAAGATACAACAGATTTCCGCGAATAATTATTTTAGCACATTGATTTTCATTTCACTAACAAAATCGGAAAATCTGATGTGCTGTTGGGTATGATGGTTGTGGGCGCCTGGGTTCCTCCGGTTAACTCTTTGACTTTTTGGGCGACATAAGCATCCAGAAACTTCACACTTATCACTCCGTCATTGTCGTGATCGGCACCACCGGCCATGCCTGCCAGCAAGGCTTCAGTAAATGCCCCGTTCTGCCAGGTGGAGTTTTCCTGCGAAACCTGTTTGCCTGTCGATGAGGTAAATACGATGGCTCCGTTTTCGGCACTTGTGAGCTCGTTTACCAAGCCGTTGATATCCACATCCCTTCTGATGTTCGTACCCATCACATTACCCGAATGGCAGGCATCAACGAATAAAATGACTTTTCCGGCTATGGATGAAACGGTGGTCTGGATATCTGAAAACATAAGACAGGTGCGCTTAATATAGTCAATATCTGCATTTACCGGCAGAAAATAAAAGATCCCGGTTGCATCGTTAATTCCGTGCCCGGCAACGAATATCATGGCCACATCGCGCGCTGTGGTCTCTTTCTGTACCCATTCGAGACCGTCAAGTATATTGTCTTTAGTGGCAATGGCATCAGCCAGAAGCTTTATGTTTACCTGGTTGTATAAACCGCCTTTTTGCAGCGCTAACTTGTCGGAAAAATCTCTGGCATCTTTAGCCGCATAGTTCAGTTTATAATCCGGTTTATCGTAATTGCTTACACCGATAGCCAGGACATAGAGATTGGGTTTTAAGATATTGCTGCCCTGCGCAAGATCGACTACCTTGCCGGACCACACAATGTTTATGATAGCTGCTTCGCTGAAACCGAATTCGTTTTCTGCCAGTACCGAAATTTTACAGTTTTGGGATGGAATGGTAACAGTCGTGCTATTTTCTGTGTCAAACAACTGTTGAAAGCCCCTGGTGGTTTCCACTGCCCGTCCATCTACCAGCATCTTAACCGACAATAAGGGCTTATTGTTTGGCGAAGTGGCAGTGTATTTTACTAAAACTGCGTTTGAACTTGTCACGTAACCATCAATGGGCGAAAGTATGGTCACTGTAGGCGGAAGCATTTGTGTGATATCCGTTGTACCCGTTTTTAAATTGTTTTCTGCATTTGCCTTTGCGATGGCAGCTTCTTCGCTTAGCGTTTCCAAAACTATAGCCACAATATCGGGACGGTAATAAGTAGCGCTGAACTGTGAAGCCGGATAATAGGATGGTGCAGCATCGGCGCCGTTGTTGATATGCCAGCCAATAAGATCCTCTGACCCCGGGGCGCAGTCGTAATAACCCGATTTGGTCCAGAGCACCCAGCGCTTGTTGTCGGGGTGAAGGTATAAGGAAAGCAACAATCCTCCATCCGTCATGTTGTACCACCGTATAGTGCCATCACCTAACGCCGCCGCAACAACCCTGTTGTTCCCTGCAATATTAACAGTCCATGCACTGCTTTGAGTAGGTGTTTTCCATTTTTTAATACCCGTGGCATCACAGCAATATATATTCCAATTGGTGCCAAACACTATACTTTCTGCATCTTTTGATATATCTGTGCTGAAACACGCTTCACCACTTTTCAGAAAAGTAATTTCTTTTGAATTTAGCCTGGGTTTGTATGAGTCATTCCAATCCGTCACCGTAATGGCAGAATATGAATCCGTATAGGATGGCAGTGCAGGGTCAGCAATGGATAATGCTCTTTCTCCGATATTGAAAGTTAAAGCATTCTTTGAAAAAGGTTTAATTCCTACTTCACTCCCGTCGTAGCTTATTTTGAAATGCGATCTATTATTCGCAGCATAATCATTTATTTCCCCTTCCTTGTAGAAATATTTATTTCCTGAAATATCCATCCTTCCAAAATCTGGTTGAGAACCACAGAAAATAAAGGAGCCATCAGGCATGGATTTAATATCAGTAACTAAACTACCGCATGCCGGATAATCAGAATAGGCGCCTTGTCCGCCCAGTTTCCAAACTCTTATTTGCTCCCACCATATTCCTTCAGTTTGCAGACTGTAAACACCACCGGCTATCAATGCATTACCATCGAAAGAAAAAGAAACCTTATTTAGTTTCTCGTCAACAGTCGAAGCATCGGTGACATCTGGTTGATAAAGCAGGGAAAGCGTTCTGCTGTCGAAGACCTGGATTTGTGCGGCATCACCATAACCCACGGCAAGTTTAGTCCCATCCGGCGAGAAGGCCAGGGAAAGAGGCTCTTTACCCGAAAGATCTGAATTTGTTTTAATGCATTCAAAATCAGAATTATAGAGCCTGATTTTACCATCATAGCAAACGGTAGCAAACCGGCCTGTGTTGTCAAATGCTACATTATAACAAGCTGAGCCATAACCGGTATCCGATTTCTTTAAAGTCCATGTGCCGGTATTATAAATTCTGATGCCGTTATTTCCTCCAAGACCTGCCGCAAGATATCGTCCATCGGCAGAATACTCCAGATCATCAATAACACTTGGCAAACCTGCTATCCGGTCGATCATGGTTGCAGTTGAAACATTGAAAATATATATACTACATGACTCAACCCAATTGTAACCCGTCCATCCTCCGACAACAACCATCCTGCCATCAGGTGATATTGCGCAAGAATACAGCATTCCTTCGTCGTCTTCGTCGATGGGTACCCGGAAGGTTTTTACCAGTGCGCCGGTTTTTGCATCCCAGAGTTTTGCTGTTTTATCAAAGCTGCAGGTAAGAATATATTTTCCATCAGCGTCGGTGCTGATCCTGTTTATCCTGGCCGTGTGCATTTCCGTGTTTAGGGTAAGGAATGGGGTGGCAGGCTGGGAAAAAAGAGTGAAAAGTGAAAAGTGAAGAGTGAAAAATGTAAGTGCCAGTTTCAGAATCATGTTTTTCATCTTGAATTGGGTATAATGATTGAAGGATGTACTCCAAAATTCTATCATGTTTAAAATTGGCATAAATATATAGATTATCCGGTTCACCAACCCATCAAAAAACTGGTTATTTCATCATTCCTGATTATACCGGGTCGGACCAGAGCCTGTACCGATTTTTCGGTATTTGCGAATTTATAGCCGCTGCTCCTCCCGGCATAACTGAAACTAAAAGGAAAATGCTTCGCATTTGCTTTAAGTTTCAGTATATATTTGTGCTTCGTCCAAAATATCAGCACTATGAACATTCGATATTGTTTTATTATAACCATTTTCTTCCTGACATCCTTTTCCCTCTGCGCTCAACAGCGAGGAATGCAACCTGTTCAGGTTAATATAGAAGGAACCGCCACCACCTTATACCAGCAGAGCCATGCTTTGCTTATCGGGGTAA
>Ga0247841_10003979_pt1 | contig 26245 bp, 16 predicted proteins | sample LaCruzMarch2015__2_FD_192410 | JGI IMG/M metagenome (GOLD analysis project Ga0247841, IMG submission 192410) | Freshwater microbial communities from meromictic Lake La Cruz, Castile-La Mancha, Spain - LaCruzMarch2015_18m | ecosystem: Environmental > Aquatic > Freshwater > Lake | place: Spain... | reverse complement strand
GGCGGCCGGATCACCCAGGAAACCTCGTCCGACCAGTATATCTATATCCTGACCGGACTGGACCGGTTCTGCAAGGTTGCCGGTAAAGCCGAACGGGACCAGGCCACGGCAATGATTGTCGCCCTGAGCCGCTACTGGCTGGATCGGAACTACACGCGCAATTATTTCGGCCAGCCCCTGCACTGGCCGCTGAACCGGTTTACCGGCTTTGCCTGGTTGAACTATGTCTATACCGGCGACGCCATCATGCGGCGTGAACTGGACCGGCTGGCGGCCCTGCCGGAGGTGGCCGATAGACTGCCGTTTGCCGAGCTCAGCCTGGCCCAGTTGCAGGAAGAATACGAAACACGGGAAAAATTGTTCGTTGAGAAAAAACACAACCGGATGCTGGTCGGCAGTTGCGCGGAGCCGGCCCAGTCGGGCGCCCTGTCGATTGACGCCTGCCTGGAATACAATGCCCCGCACCGCGCGCTCTGGCTGCGCCAGTTGAACGACCTCTATGAGCGCGGCCGGATTTCGATCCGCAAGGACGGGCTGAACCTGATCAAGGGCTTTTTCAATCCGGCCACCGGCGGACTGGACCCGGTGATTCCCCCGGGCGACGTCAATGGCGAGCCGCATCCTTCGGTTTTCTACCGGTTCATGACGTTTGCCGGCAACATCCTGTCCGGCATGCACGCCCCCATGTTCGCCCGCGCGGCGGTAAACGCAAACGATTATTTTCCGGACCACGCGAAAGTCACCCTGGCCCGGCGCATTCTCGAGCGCGCGGATCATGCGACGCTATGCGCCTACATGGACCCGGACGGCCATTTGCCGGCATCCATGCAGTGGCATCTACATGTATATTCCGGCGACGCCGTAGCCCACTGGTTGTGGGCTTTCTGGCAGGGGCGGACCCGGGGGCTTTGGTAACCACGCGGCCCTCGCGCCGCGGCTAACACTGGAGCATAACTATGAAACCGAACCGAATCCGGATGGAATTGCTGGTGCTGATGAGTCTGGTGGTGTGGGATGGATCAGTCGGCACGACCGGCGTGTTGGCCATGAGCGAACCACCCCTCATTACCCTCGTGCGCGAAGGCCAGGCTGAGTGCGCCATTGTCGTCGGCCGGGAAGACCCCGCCGTCAGCGTCTATACCATGTCGCGCGACAATCTCACACAAGGCCTGCCGGCCAATACGCTGATATTCGCGGCCCACGACCTGGCGGATACCCTGCACGAGATGGCCGGCATTTGGAATCCGGCCAAACAGATTCCTGTCGTTAATGACTCCGCCCAAGCCCGCGCCAAGTACCGTATCCTGCTGGGCTCAGCGGCCATCGAGGCCTACGGCCTGCAGGCGGAGGCCGCGGCTTTGCCTTATCCGGCCTATGTCTATCGGGCGGTCAGCAACGACCTGCTGATCTTCGGCTCGTCTTCCAAAGGCGCGGCCAACGGGGTCTATGGCTTTCTGCAGGACCAGCTCGGCATGCGCTGGTTCGGCCCACAGGACCTGTTCCGGGTCGTGCCGCGGCAGACGAACATCGTTGTCGGGGCGCTGGACATAAAAGTGGCGCCGTCGTTTCTGGGCCGGATAATGAACATCGAAGCTCGGATTGAAAACCCGACATATACCTGGCGACGGCGAATGCGGATGAGCGAGTCGGTGGACCAGCAGGAACCCTTCATCAACACGAGCCATTTCATGTATCGAATATTTCCGGCAACCCAATACTACACCAACCATCCGGAGTATTATGCCATGCGGAGCGGGCGGCGCATGAATGCGTCGGCTGATTTGGGCTGGGCCATCTGTTACTCAAATACCAACGTGGTGGAAATCGCGGCGGCGGCGGCCAAGGCCCATTTCGGCGCCAACGCCCGCCACCAAAGTTTTTCGCTTGGCATCAACGATTGCATGGCGTACTGCGAATGCGAGGCCTGCGCCAAATTGCAGCCCCCGCGCACCTTCCAGGGCCAGCGAGTGGCCTCGGACATGTATTTTCACTTTGTCAACGAGGTGGCGCGGCGGGTAGGCAAGGAATTTCCGGACCGCTACCTGGGCGTCATCGCCTACAACGACGTGACCGCGCCGCCGGTGGGCGGCGTGGAATCGAACGTGCACGTGGGGATCGTGAACGATGTTTCGGAATACTATGACGCCACCTATCGCTCCAAGGACGAGGATCTGGTCAAAGCCTGGCAGGCCAAAGGAATTACGCTGGGCTTTTATTATTACACCGGCTTGGCCAAGCTGGTGCCGGCCTATTTCTCGCGTATGCTGGCCGGGGTTTTGAAGGACAAACACCGGCGCGGGTTCACCGCCGTCGAGTGCGAGGTTTATCCCGGCTGGCCGTGGAACGGCCCGCAGGCCTATATGCAGGCGCGCCTGTGGTGGGATATCAACCTGGACACGGACAAGCTGCTGGATGAATATTTTGACAGCCTGTTCGGCCCGGCAGCCGATCCGATGCGGAAACTGTATGCCTTGTTCGAGGAAATTCATCTTCGCCCGCGCGGCGGAGGATTCCTCTATGAGCATTACAAGTACCAGCAGTTCCGGCCGTATACGGCGGCGGATTTGGCGCAAATGCGCGCACTATTGGCGGCGGCGCACGCGGCAATCCCGGGGCTGGGCACGGGCAATGGAGGGCGTGACGGCAAGCAAGGCCAGCGGGTGGCCTATGTGAGCAATGGGCTCAAGGTCTTCCTGGATATGTTGGAGGGCAAGGTGCTGACCGAACGCCTAGCAGCCGGCATGGCGACCCCGCGAAGCAACGTGGCCGTGCTGGAGCGCCTGGAGGATATCGAACGCGGGATGGCCCTCATGGAACGACATACAGCATTGTATCGCGAAACCATTTTGGCCGACCCATACCAGGCAGGCCGCTACACCCACGACACCTGCACACCTGTCCGGAACCAGTGGCAACAGGGGTTGGGAAACGTGATTGGCCTGGCGCTGGCCGACCTGTATCGGATGGATACCAATCAATCATCGGACCAGGCCCGGGTAAATGCGCGCCTGGCCGGGTTGGTGGCGGACTGGACCCGGGATGAATCCCTCAGCATGATGTTCAAGATTCATGCCAAACTTGTGAGCTTTGGACCGAACCTGGTTCTGAATCCCGGCTTTGAACTCAGCCAGGCTACAGGAACCCCGAACCCGCCCCATTTGGAATGGCTGACGACCACGGCGCCGGATTGGGCCGCATGGCAAATGATACCAGGTCAGGGCAACTTTGGCGTCACTGAATCGGAGATGCAAGAAGGCCGGCGCAGCGGGTGTATGACGGGAATTGGGGATGGCTGTTTTATCACCCGGGTACCCGACGTGAAGGCCGGCGACAGTTACTATCTCGAGGCTTATGTCAAGAATACCGCCCATACGGTGCAGGAGAACAAGCCGTCCGTCAAACTGGAAGCACGCTGGCTGGACTCTCAAAACCGCTGGACGCAGGGGGCAAGCCATGTGGCCACCCAGGAACTGGACCGCTGGGTCAAACTCCAGCACGTGGTCAAAATCCCGGAAGGCGCGGCAACGGCGGTAATCCTGGTCCATGTGAATAATTTGGAGGCCGGCAAAAAAGTCTACCTGGATGCGGTCAGTTTTAGAAAAATCCAGTAAGATAACAAACGCAAGGAGATGGAAGCATGGCTAAATATCTTTTTCTCGGGATGTTGTTGTGCGGGTTGTGCGGCCTGACCAGTGGTTGTGCCCGTATTAAATTACAGAAATGCTCCATTTACCTGCCGCCGGATGCGCCCCCCAGCGTCAAAATCGCCGCCGATGAATTGCAGTTACACGTCAAGCTGGCGACCGGCCTGACCTTGCCGATCACCAACGCCCCTGTCCATCCCATGATCGCCCTGGGGAATAGTGCGGCCGCCGCCAGCGCGGGCATCCACACCGAGACGTTGCCTTATGAGACGATCCGGATTGTCACGAAAAACGGCAATCTCTATCTGCTCGGGCGCGATCTGCCCAACGACGGAATCACAATTCATGGAGGCCAAAGCCTGGGGACATTATACGCGGTGTACGAATTCCTGGAGCGTGAGCTCGGCGTCCGCTGGCTGCTGCCGGGTGAACAGGGCGCCTATATTCCAACGCTTGGCCAGGATTTTAAGCTGGGCGATTTGGACATAACCTACACGCCGCCATTCAGCTGTCGCAGGTTCAGCGACTTGAATTCCCGTTTTTTTTCCAAGCGGTACGCGGAAAGCTGGTACCTGCGCGGACATACCTATACCCCGCCCAAATCAAAGGCCGGGTCACGCTGGATTTGGGAGAATCACTCCTGGGATGGTCTCTACGCAGATCCCGGGAAGCCATGGGCGAAATATTTAAAAGACCGGGAAAAGACCTTTGCCGAGAATCCGGATTTATTTGAATTATCGAGCAATGGCAAACGCGTTCGGCCCGTGGCGGATTTTTCACTATGCCTGTCCAATCCGAAAATCGCCGCCGATGTCGCCGAGCGCGTGGTCAGTTTCGCCCACAACCGAAACGACTATCAGCAGTCCATTTCCCCCAATGACGGCACGCCAAGATGCGCCTGTGATAATTGCAAGAAGTCGCAAATCGTGTTGACCCCGGAAGCGACCGGGTACCTGGCGTATGAAAGAAAGAATTATATCAGCTGGACCCCGCTGGTGCTCGACTATTACCGCAAAGTCGCCGAACTGGTCAAGGCTACGGATCCTAAAATCGAACTGTGCGGGCTTATTTACAGCTCATACGAATTTGTCCCTCCGCAAAAACCAGCCGTCTTGCCGGATAATTTCTGCGCGGCGATGGCGCCTTTGCATACCGGATACGGCCCGGTGCGGCTGTATGAGCCGGTCAACCAGGCATGGTGCCAATGGTTCGACTCCTGGAAAGGCGTTTTTCGGCATCAGCTATACTATGGCGTGGACTTCTGGATGCGGCAATCGGCCGGCGCGCCCTTGCCTCCCTTCACAAACTTAATAAAGCAAACCTTCGATCGCATGCGCGAAGCGGGATATGTCGGGGGGTTTTTTTACGGCAACCAGGGACTGGGTCAGAGCGGCCCCTATGCCTGGATCATGATGCAAATGCTTTGGAACCCAAGCGCCAATCCGGAAGAGCTGTTTGACGAATTCTGCTCAAAAGCCTATGGCGGGGGTGGAGCGGACATCAAGAAACTCTATCAGTTAGCGGAAGAAAACATTCAGAAGTTTTTTGCCCGGCGGAAAGGCCGCTTCGGATATAACATGAGCCCCGAAATGCTGGAAGAGGTGTATGCCAAAGATTGGGACAAATATCAGGCCCTGTATTTGAGCGCCGAAGGCAAAACGGCGACCCCGGCGGAACGCTGGCGGCTGGCCATGCTCGGCGAAAACCTGAAACTCTTGTATTATCACCTGACCCGGCAGGGATATGTCAAGGAAGACCGGAACTCCCCGTTATACATGTCCGACGCCGCTTTCCAAAAATTTAACGAGCGGCGGAGGACGGAGGGCGACTTGGAAGGATTTGTCGTTCCTGTGCCGGAGACCAATTACCATGTGTTGATTCCCTTGCAGGCAAAAATTACCAGCATTGCAAACACGGAGACCAACAAACTTGAAAACACATGGTTTCAATATCACATGGACATCATAATTATGTCGCCGACTGATCAAGACGCTGTTTTGCAGTTGTCTTATTCAAGTTCCTCCAACAATGTTACCGGAAAGGCGTATTTGCCGGAAGTAGGCTATTTTAGCGTGTACGCCTTCGACGAAAGCGGCAAGGACACCTACGGCAATGTCATTAACAATCCCCGGCGCAAATCATATTATTCCGGAATTGCCGATAGGGGTAAAATTGTTTTCCCCGTTCAAAAAAACAAGCTATATTGCCTGACGTATTGCGGGTTGATGGATTATGCGGCCAATTCGACATGGAGACTGGATTCGGTGAATGTCCCTTATGCCGTCGGACAGAGAATCAGGCCGCAGGGATTGCTGATGGCCGCCACCGGTGCGCCCTTGTATTTTTATGTGCCGGATAATGCCGCCAAATTCCAGTTGTATTTCAACGGCGGCAGCAAGGCGGAAATTCGCGATTCTGCGGGAACACTGGCGGCCACCGTCCCCGGCGGCGATTATAATGAAGCGACCATTGACCGGGTAAAGGACAAGCTTCAACCCGGCTGGTGGAAAGTCAACTATCAGGGAACGGCTACCGGCTATATTCGGCAAAGTGATGAGCTGTCCGGTTATTTTGTCATCGACCCGGCACGCGCCCTGCGGGTGGAACGGGTCAAATAACCGGTTGTGCGCCAAGCGGAGGTTTTAGTTTGCGAGTCGTTTTTATGGAGGCCCAGTCATGACTTTTTTTGAAAACACCTGGAAGAAACAGCACCGGGCGGCCAAGGCCTTCACTCAGAAGGCGCGCGGCGACTTCGGCTACCTGGCGCCGGAGGCGCTCATTTTCCCGCCACTCCGCTGTCATGGCGCGGAATACATGTTTTTCGGGCGAATCACGATCCTAGAAAACGGCTGGATCGGCGCGGTGGCGGAGTATGCCGGGCAGGTCTACACGCCCCGCCTCGAGGTCGGCGACGACACCTCGTTTGGGCACGGGATCCACCTCTTTTGCGCCACGCGCATGCGCATCGGCGCCCATGTGATGATTGCCGACCATGTGTATATCAGCGACAACCTGCACGGGTTCGAAGATATCAATACGCCGCCGGCCATGCAGCCGCTGGTCGTGCCCGGCCCGGTCACGATCGGTGACGACACCTGGATCGGGGAACGCGCCTGCATTTTGCCGAACGTCACGATCGGCCGACATTGCGTCGTGGGGTCCAGCGCGGTGGTTACCCATTCCATTCCCGATTATTCCGTGGTGGCCGGGATCCCGGCACGCGTAATCCGATATTACGACCCGGGCCGTAAGGCCTGGATCAAAGGGCACCCGCCGGGTGATGACGTGAATCCCAAGGGATGAACTGGACGGCCGGCTGCTTATCGTTTACCCCGTATTTCAACGGCAAGGATTTATACGGAAGCGGGGCTGAACGCATCCACCACACGCATTCCGGACTAAACCAGGTCCTTGATCAGCGGGCGGACGACTTCCTCCACACAGCCGTCCGGCACGCCGGCAAACGGCCGAAGCCGCAGGCGGAATGACATCGGCGCCGGTATCAGCAGGTACTGGGGCAAGGGACGCGGACCGCAACTGTTGCTCCCCAGTCCGCCCTGGCGGCAATCCAAATTGAGATAGGTTTCTTCCCGGCGCCGCAGTTCGTGGGCATGCATGACCCATATCAAATCTTCCGTAGAATAATGGTGGGCGCTGACGTTCAGGAGCGGCTGACCGATTGCCAGCAGTCCCGTGCCTTGTCGATTCGTCAGGGCGACCCAGCGCACATCGGTCTTGTTGCCGTTTTCCTGCGGCCGGATATAGGGCACATACTGATCCTGAACGGCACCGGCATACAATCCCACAAATGCACTTTCCCTGCGGTCCTCGTAGTTTTCATGCGGGCCCCGGCCATACCAGGTCATCCGGTCAAATCCGGCCGGAAGCACCATCTGCAGGCCAAACCGCGGCAAGTCCGGCAATTGATCCTGAAGCGGCTTGAGATCGGTTTGGATGACAAGGTCGCCGCTGCCGTAAACCGTCCAAGTCTGGTCGCAGGCAAACGCAGGCGCAAGGGACTTGGCCGCCAGCACGGTCTGCACCCGAACTTGGAACACGGCCGGTTCCGGCCGGCTGAACGCCAGGGATGCGACGCGCGCGATCAACCGATCATAACCGGCTTCCCGCCACTTCTGCGCAATGCGACCCGACCAGCGGTCGCCAACCATCTGCCCGGCATAGTGCCGGACATTCACGATCATGCCGCCGTCGTTATCCGTCGGCGCACGCCAGAGGTTGAGGCGCGGCCCCGATTGAAGGAGCGCCCGGCCGGCCAGCACCCACCGGGTCAGTGTGCCCCGATGCCAATCAAAGCCAACCATCCACTCGCCCGCGCCAACTTCGATCTCATCCCGGTGTTCCTCGATTTTTAACGCCGGCATTTCGGACCGCTTGATGACCGGCCGGGGCGGAGTTTTCACCGGCACCGAAAATTGCTCCGCAGCGACTTCAAAACCGGCGCTTGCCCAGGACGTTGCAGCGGCTTGGACAAAGGAAAGATTCAACCAGTATTCCGCGCCCGGCTCACCGGCGGGCAGACGATAAGGAAGGACCACGTCTTTCCGCCCGCCGGCCTGGATTTCCAATGGCGCCAGTGTTCCCTCCTGAAGAACGCGATCATCCTGCCGTAATTGCCACCGGCACTGCAGGTGGTTTAGCGCGCAAAAATCATGGCGATTGACGATTGTCACCTGTCCGCGCTTGAGGGCCACGGCCTCCACGCGCACCGGCGCATACACGTGCTTCAGCTCCCGCATGCAGGGGTGGGGCTCGCGATCCGGCGACACGAGACCGTCGGCGCAGAAGTTGCCGTCGTTGGGCTCATCGCCAAAATCGCCGCCGTAGGCAAACCAGGGCGTGCCGGCGGCCGTCTTTTGTCGTATGCCGTGGTCGGCCCATTCCCAGACACAGCCGCCCAGCAGGCGGTCATGCGCATAAATCGCGTCCCAGTATTCCTTGAGATTGCCGGGGCCGTTGCCCATCGCGTGGGCATATTCGCACATAAAGAACGGGCGCGGATCGTCCTTGGCGCCTTCCGCGGCCAGCCTGGCGACCTCCGGGTACATGATGCTCACGATATCCACCAACGGCGCCTCTTCCGCTCGTTCGTAGTGAATGGGCCGGGTGGGATCGGCGGCGCGGATCCAGGAAGCCATGGCATCGTGATTAGGCCCGTACCCGGTTTCATTGCCAAGCGACCAGATAATAACAGATGCATGATTTTTATCGCGCTCGACCATGCGGACCGCCCGGTCCACGAACGCCGCCTGCCATTCCGGCTGACGCGATGGAATGTCGGGCACCGTGTAACCGAATCCATGGGCTTCCTGGTCAGCCTCGTCAATCACATAGAGGCCGTAGCGGTCACAAAGGTCATACCAGCGCGGATCATCGGGATAATGCGACGTCCGCACGGTATTGATATTATGTTGTTTCATCAGCACGATGTCGCGGACCATGGATTCAATTGAAACGGCATAGCCCGTATCCGGATCGAACTCGTGGCGGTTGACGCCCTTCAGTTTGACCGGCACACCGTTAATCCACAATTGACGGTTGCGGATCTCCACCTGACGGAAACCGATCCGGATCGCCGCCGCCTCTGCCACGCTGCCGTCCGGGGCAATCAGCGTGCACGCGAGCGTATAAAGCGTCGGTGTCTCCGCCGTCCACTTTGCGGGTGCGTGCACCGGTTCCGCAAGGGCCCACGACCGTTCCGCATGGCCCGCCAACGCGGGCCCGGCGGCTTCGTTCTTCTCCAGCACCACCGCTCCGGCGGGATCCAGCAGTTTTACGCCGAGGCGAAAGCCAATGCGTATGGCCGGACTGTAATTTATCAACCAGGCCGTTATCTCCAGACGGGCATCCGTATATTCCTTGTCCAGCACGGTCCGCACGCGGACATCCCGCAGATGCACAACGGGTACAGCGGCGAGATGGACATCCCGGAAGATGCCGTTCAGACGCCACATGTCTTGGTCCTCCAGGTAGCTGGCATCCGACCATTTGAATACTTGTACGGTCAATTGATTGCCGCCCGGCCGGATTTGCGGCGTGATATTGAATTCGGCCGGCATATGACTGCCCTTGCTGAACCCCACGCTTTGGCCATTAACCCACACATAAAACGCGGACGCCACGCCCTCGAACGTCAGCAGAATCTGCCGGTCTTGCCAGGCGTCCGGAATTTCGAATGTCCGGCGATAGAGCCCGATGGGGTTATCGTCGGGCACGCAAGGCGGATCCATGGGAAAGGGGAACGCCGAGTTGGTGTATTGCGGCCGGTCATAGCCCTGCATTTGCCAGACGCCGGGCACCGCAAGCGAGGCCCAGGAACTGTCGTCAAAGGCATCCAAAAAAAAACCTTCCGGCGCGGCCCACGGCGTTGCCCCGTAGAAAAAACGCCAGAACCCGTTCAGCAGATGGAAAACGCTCGACGCCTCCCGCTTGCCATTACAAGCGGAGGATTCATCGGCAAAGGGAATAAGCGTGGCATGGGCGCCCGCGCGGTTGCGATGCAGGATTTGCGGGTTTTCCCAGTCCCGAACTTCGGTCTTATCCATTTTCATGCGCACGGTCTCCAATTAGCGCTCACAATTACCGCGCCATGGTACGTTCAATCAAGGTCCACCACAATATATAATCGAATCCGTTAATTTGGCACTGATATTTTACATTGATGATTTTGGTCCTTCTTTATCGCACAGGGAAGTATGGATCGCCTTTAATTGGTTGACATATGCCTGTGGGATCAGACCGCTCCGTTCGATAGGGACATCCCAGGTAATGACGCCACCTTTGTTCGTGACGTATTTCGTGTAACCAATGACCAGTTCGTCGGGAAATCGCGGATTGCCCTTGCACCAGGTTTCGCCAAGATAACTCAGGACATGGCACCTCGCCTTGTGCCCATTCCTCTCGACCCAGGCCCCGGGACATTCTGGCAGCGCTTTCGCAATCTCTCCGGCAGTATAGTCCTCGTACTCCGTGTGACAAACAAGCGGGGTGCGCACGCCGGGGTTGAAAGCGACGATGGCGTCAATGTTCCCGGCCTTCAATGCAGCAGCGAAACTTCGGAAGTTCGGCACGTCGGCGTGGCGGTACATCTCATCGGCGAAGTAGCACCCGTCAATCCACCACCCCCGAACCTTCGTTCCCCATCGCACCGACCACTCACGTATGATTTCTTCCCATTTCCGCTGAAACTCAACCATCCGCTTGCCACCCTCGCGTTCCCACTCCAGGCGTTCGACCGCAACCGGGTCGTTGGCCGGCGCCCCGCTGGGCAGGTAGACCAGCAACTCGATTCCCCGCGGGTGCAAATAACCGTACAGATCGGAAACAAGGTCGCGGCGAGAACACTTACTGGGCTGAATAGCGACATATCCGTCATATGTGGCATTCGGCGCAAGGAAGTGCCCGGAGTTCTGTCCGATCGTGATGAACAAATACGGGGCACCAATGGCGGCCAGTTGATCCGCCAAGCCCTTTGCGTCAAAGGCATCAACTTGATGGTTCCATTCCTCGGCGCTCAGCTCAGCGCCTCCGTTCGAGCCTGGCGGAGCCCCGAGCCAATGGCATAAAACGCCCCAGCCACGCGCCGCAAACCATCCCGTAATGTCTCCTGTTCTGTTCACTTTGCTCTGTTTTGCGAACAATGACATGTTTTGAAACAGTTATACTACTAGCACTCACCCCCGGCAACAAGGTCGATTTTTATGCTCACGCCGCCCACAGGGCAATTATTTTACAGCTTTGGCCCATTACATAAAACGATTATGTACTTGAACCATGCTGATTCCAAGGCATACCATACTCCGGCAAGCAGTTTGGTGGATTCCTTTATCCTTTATTTAACGTACAGGAATTTTCCGCCATGGGCGGATCCGCCTCCCGCCGACGCTAAAGCTATGGCGGGCAAGTCGGCGGACAATCTTGCGGTTCTAACGAACCGCGGCTACACCAGTTCGGTGTGGGGGCCATTCGACTTGTCCGCCTTCCACGGTGGATTGAACGGCTTAGTTGTCTCGCTACGGGACTCTAATTCATCCAATCCGGAAACAATCATCATGGCAGGTCATGAAAAGCGAAAATATCAGAGCCGTCAACGGGCAATAAGGTTGAGCGCGTTTGTTGCGATGGCCTTGGCGCTCGCCGGCGTGGTTGTGGCCGAGTCATTATCCAACCAGGCCAGTCTTGCCGACACGCATTCAGCCAGCAACCTGGTTGACTCCAATGCTTCCACCCGCCCGGCCCTGGGCTCAGGCAACATGATCGACACGTTTCTGAACTTGAACCAGGAGCGGTACCGGGAAACGCTCGTCCGGACACGCGCCTGGCTGGACAACCTGGAGGTCAATCCAACCGACCTGCGCGCCCACGGCATCAAGGGCAAGAAAAAGCTGGCCGAATTGCTGGATGTCTACTTGCGGCTTTCTGACCTTGCCACAGCCGACGACAAAAAAGCATTGCAGGAGCGCATCCGAAGCATTACGGCGGTGACGACCGCGGCGACCGCGCCGGGCACGCCGCCCACACCGGCTACGGTAAGATACCATGATATGCTGCGCATTACCGATCAGCAATTCAAGGAAGACTCCACTTCCTATCTGCGCGTGGCATTCCTGATGGACCGCTTTGGACTGGATACCACGCTCTATCGCCAGGAAATCCAAAAGGTTCTGCCGCGGCTCAATAACCATATGAAATACCGCGGATCCGATCAGCGCATGGCCTTTCATCTTTATTATAAGCATTTTGGATTGGAAGAGCCATTCCCCCTGCAAGCCGCCTACCAAACCGGCGTAATTGCCTCCCGCCACGATTCCGCCTGGTTTAAGCAAAACAAGATGGAAATGTACAGCCTGACCCATGAAATCTTTGCGCCGTATGAATTCGGCGAGAAACTGGATGCCGACTTTTTTTCAGAGCCGGACAAGGCTTATTTGCGTCCCCTACTCGCCGACTTAACCGCATATGGCATCGGCCTGGACGATACCGACATTACGGCCGAACTGACTTCCTGCCTGCGCTACCTGCATTTCACCGACATGCCCATATACCAAGAGTCGCTCCAGTACCTGCTGAAAAGCCAACGGCCGGAAGGAAAATGGGGCAATTACGAACAGCACCGGGGCTATTACGGGGATTACGTCAACCAGGCGTTTTACCTGCACACCACCCTGGTGGTGGTGGATGCCTTGACCACGGCCTTCCATTACCGGGAGCGATAAGGTCGGAAGACAGACGCCAGACGACGGACGACAGACATCGGAGCAACTGAAACAGCGAATTAGCCTTCGGCAAATATTTCGTGTGGGAGGCGTCCGGCAACCGCCGGATGCGGCGACGGTCGCGGCGCGTAGCGCCCCTCCTACAAAAAAACTGAAATTCCTAAATAAGGATACCGCATGAAATCACAATCCAAGTCACCACCGAACGCAAGCTCGATTTAACTGTGTGCGCCGGTCAACGCACTGGTGGAAGGGCTTTACGAGGAAAAAGTGCCTTTGCGGGAAATCAAGCGGCATGGCGATTTCGGCCTGGGCACGTTCGATAACCTGGATGGGGAAATGATCCTGCTCGATGGCATTGTGTACCAGGTGAACTCAAAGGGCCGCGTGGCAGTCATTGATGACGCCTGCCTGACACCGTTTGCCTGCGTCACTTTTTACCGGCCAATCAGCCACGAGGACGTGGCGCAGGAAATGGATTACCCGGCGTTCCTGGACCTGATCCAGCATCTCCTGCCCTCGCCCAATCTGTTTTACGCCATCCGCATGGTGGGTGTCTTCGCCTACGTGAAAACACGCTCCGTACCCAAGCAGGAAAATTATCGCCCACTGGTGGAAGTGGCCAAAGATCAGCCGGAATTCGAGTTTCAGGATGTGACCGGCACCCTCGCCGGCTTCTTTACGCCATCATTTATGAGTTCGGTCAATGTGCCTGGGCTTCATTTGCATTTCCTCTCCAGCGATTTAACCTGCGGCGGGCATGTGCTTGAATGCCGTCCCCGCCAGGGACGCATCGGCGTGCAGTTCATCACGCGCCTGGAACTGTCGCTGCCCATGACTTTCGATTACCTGACCCAGGACTTTACCCGCAATATCGAGCAGGATTTAAACAAGGCGGAGAAGTAAAATCGGACACCAGACGACGGACCCTCCTTCGCCCAAGGGGCTACGGCGGGCAAGCCGCCCTCCGTCCTCAGGCCGGGAACTGCAGTTTAACGATGGAGAAATCGTCGTCGAGCGGGCCGGCGCCGTGCATGCCGCGCACGGTTTTGGCCAACTCCTCGATTTCCGGCTTGCCGGCGCCGGTGGAGGCGGCCATCAGCTGGGCGAACTCGCCGAACGTCCACAGGGTTCCATCCGGCCGGGTAATTTCATACACCCCGTCGCTCATGAGAAACAGGGTGCTACCGGGCGGCACAGGCCGTGTCTCGGTGCGGTAGGCCGTGCCCGGCATACCACCCAGAACCATGCCCGGCGCACCCAATTCACTTACGGTCATTTTGCCGGCCGGGTCCTTGTTGATCAACAAGGATGGCGGGTGCCCGGCGCTGGCATAGCGTAAAGTCCGCGTGGAACGCGCATACACGCCGTACCAGATCGTGAAATACATGTTGTTGTGTTTTTCCATCTGGAAGGCCTCGTTGAGCGCCGTCAGCATGGCGCCCGGCTCCCCGAAATCCGTGTTCGGCAAGGTCTGCGACCGGAGCACATTCATGGCCGAAATGGAAAGCAATGCCGCGCCAACCCCGTGCCCGCAGACGTCCAATAAAAACAGACAGAAACGATCGTCATCCAGCCAATGATACCCGAAGGCATCACCACCCAACGAAGTGGAAGGGATGAACTGCCAGCTTGTGCGCACGGACCCCTGGTCCAGCGGCGCGGGCAGGAGCGACTGCACGTAGGCCGCCGCCTCGGCCAGCTCGGCCGCCAACGCCTTCTGACTGGCCAGCAGGGCCTGGTAGGCTTCGTTGCGCTCTAGCAAATTGATATAGCCCTGCGAGTGATGCCGAATACGCGCCACCAGCTCGATCCGGTCCGGAAGTTTGACCAGGTAATCGTTGGCGCCCAAAGCAAACGCCTCCGCTTTGGTGGTGGGCTCCTCCTTGGTCGAAAGCACGATTAACGGGGTGTCCCGCAGGGCGGGTTCGGCCCGGTAGAATTTCACCAGTGTCAGTCCGTCAATTTCCGGCATGACGAGGTCCTGGAGAATGACGGTAGGCGCCAGCTCGCGGGCCATCTTCAAGGCATTGGCCGGATCATTACAGTAATGAAAGCGAATATCGGCTTCGGGCGCCAGCATACGGCGCACGGCCTCACCGATCATGGCCTGATCATCCACCAGCAGGACCTTGATCGCATGCTGGGTCAACTCGGTTTTTAACGGGCTATCATTTGTGTTTTTCATAGTCCTCTTTAATGTATTGCAGTTTTCAGTAACGATGCATTTCGCCTTGGGTGCGGAGACTGAATGTGTGATCTTGGCTCGGCGGCGGTGTTCTCGCCGGACGGCGCATACACAAGTATAGCGCCGCCGGCGACGCCTGGCCGTCGAGCCAATCTAACGCATTCTGTTCCGCAAGGCTCGCAGACGCGCCCAACCCAAGGCGCAATGCAGTCACATCCGGCAATACCGGATAAAGAACCCAGTCCTTGCTTTATTCATTTGAATGGCAGTCTAATTTAAACAGCCTTCGTTTTTCTTTTTTCGATCCCCTGCATGATGACATCCGCGATGGCATTCAGCGGCAGGATTTTTTCCGCGGCGCCCAGTTCTGCCGCTGTCCGCGGCATCCCGTAAACGACGGATGTGGCTTTATCCTGCGCGATGGTCAGCCAACCGCAACGCCGCAGGGCCAACAACCCCTCGCCGCCATCGCGCCCCATGCCCGTCAGCAGGACGGCAACCCCCGGTTGGGACCAATGCGCCGCCACGCTCTTGAAAAAAACATCCACGGATGGACGATAAAAACAATCCTTCGGTTCGACACTGTATTCCAGCGTGCCACGCTTCGTCATCACGAGATGGTCGTTGGTGCCGGCCAGCCAGACCGTGCCTATCTCCGGACGGCATCCGGACGTGGCCACCTTGACACGGAGCGGACACTGGGTGCCGAGCCAGACCGCCAAGTCCTGCGCAAATTCCTTGTCCACGTGTTGGATCACCACCAAGGACGCATGGATAGATGCTGGAAACCTGCGAAAAATATCGGTCAGCGCGGCGGGACCGCCCGTCGAGGCCCCCACAATCATAAGCGGCGCAGAGCTAACCTGCACAGGCGGCCCTTCGAACCGCGCGGCTGGCGCTGGGCCAGGCGATACCTGGCGGCCGATCAAGTGGCCCATAATCTCGATCTTGCGCAACAATTCCTGGGCGCCGGCCAGCTTGCCATCTGAACCCAGGACCGGCGTATTGACGGCATCCAGCGCCCCGTAGCCCATGGCCTCGAACACCAGGCTGATATTGCCGTCCACGGTGGCGGTCACGACCAGGATGGCGCAGGGTGTCGCCAGCATGATGCGCCGGGTGGCTTCCGCACCGTTCATTACCGGCATGATCAGATCCATAAGAATGATGTCGGGGCGATCGCCCGCACATTTCTGCACGGCCTCAGCGCCGTCGCGCGCCACCCAGGCCACCGTATAGTCCGGGCGGCTGCGCACCACGCGCCGCAGCGCTTCCGCCGCCATCAGCATATCGTTAACAATCGCAATTCTCACGGCTCTCCAATCAGATCGACAATCGCTTTAAGAAAGGATTCATCGTGAAAACTACTCTTGGTAAGATAATAATTGGCCCCCGCTTCGAGCCCGCGCAGACGGTCTTCCTCGCGATCCTTGTAAGACACGATAACCACCGGCAGCGACTGAAGCCGCGCATCCTGCTTGATGTGCCGCACGAGATCAATACCGTTCATCCGGGGCATGTCAACATCACTGACCACCAGGTCATAGCGCCCCATGCGCACCGTGTTCCAGGCCTCCATACCGTCCACCGTGACATCCACGGCATAGCCGCGGTTTTCCAGCAGTTTGCGTTCCATTTCGCGGACCGTGATCGAATCGTCCGCCACAAGGATATGCTTGCGTTCCTTGGCCAGCGCGGCCTTGTTTGCCGCCTGGAACTGCTTGAGGCGGCCGCCCGACAGCAGGTTTTCGACGGAGCGCACCAGGTCTTCCGTATCAAGGATCAACACGGGCGTCCCGTCATCCAGGAGGGAAGCCGCCGTAATATCCTGGACCTTGCCGAGCCGCGTATCCAGGATGCGTACAACCAGTTTGCTTTCGCCGAGAAACCGGTCCACAACCAGCCCATATGCCGAGGTCCGGTCGCCGATAACCACAATGGGCCATGCCGCCGGACGATCGGCAGCAACGTTGATTTCGAGCACGTCGCGCGCATCCACCAGGCCAATATTCCGCTGATTGATCACCAGATACCGTCGGCCCTCCAGAAAACAGATTTCACCCGGGTCCGCCACGACCAAGCGGTCTATCCGCGTCAAGGGAATGGCATAAGGATCGCCCGCGATCTCTACCAGCAGGGTGCGCAGGACCGAAAGCGTAATCGGCAACTGCAGGTGAAACTGCGTGCCGGCTCCCAAACGGGTCTCCACCCGCACCATACCGCCCACTTCCTGGGCAAGGCTCCGCACGATATCCAGCCCTACCCCGCGCCCTGAAATTTCCGTTACGGTTTCGCTCGTTGAAAATCCCGGCAAAAACAGGAAGTCCAGAATCTCGGCCTCGGAAAGACGTCCAACCATATCCTCCGTGCTGAGCCCGCGCGCAACTACCTTCCGGCGAATGCGTGCCAGGTCAATGCCGCGACCGTCATCGGATACGGTAATGTGCAATTGACCGGCCTGATGCCGCGCTTCCAGAGTTATCCGGGCTTCCGGATTTTTACCAGCCTTCTGCCGTTCTTCCGGCGTCTCCACGGCGTGATCCAGCGCGTTGCGCAACAAGTGGGTAACCGGCGCCTCCAGTTTTTCCAGGATCTCGCGATCAACGCCCGTGGTCTGACCAACAATTTCAAATTTAACTTTCTTGTTTAATTGACGGGCCAAGTCGCGGACCATGCGCGGAAAGCCCTGGACGCCATCGGCAAACGGACGCATGCGGCTGATCAGGCCCTCCCGATACAGCCTGTCGGCCAGGTCTGAAGACTGCTGTGCATAGAAATCAAACTCCTCGAGGCGTTTGGCCGTCAATTGGCGACAGATTATCAACTTCTGGCGCAGATCGGAAATACGCTGGGCAATGGCATCGTCGTCCTGGCCTTCGCTCCGCGCCATGCAGGCCTGTTCCAGCAGCCGCGCCAATTCATTCTGTTTTGTTTTTAGCGTCTGCAATTCAGCGGCAAATGGCTCAAACCAGCGGGTTTGCACCATGAATTCACCCATCATCCCGAGCATCCGATTCATATTTTCGGAAGACACCCGCACGGTCCGTTCGCCTCCATCCGCGGCGGCAACGGCTGCCTTGGCGGCCGGTTTTGTATCCCGAACCGGCGTCAGCTCATTCTTCGGCAGAGGTTCACTGGCCGGTTGTGGTTCCGGAGCCGGCTTTGATTCTACGGGTGCGGGAGACACCGCCTTGCCGGTCCGAATCGCCGATAATTTCTGGATCAGGGCATCAATCTCCGGCTGGTGCTGGGTCCGCCAGGCGATGGCTTCTGCTTCCGGCACCTTTGAAATCTGCGCCAGCATGTCCACGCCGCCCAGCAGGATGTCTGCCGCGTCCGGCTCGATGATCAGCTCGCCTTTCTGGGCCGCGACAAAACAATCTTCCAGCACGTGTGCCACTTTGACGGCAGGATCCAGATTGACAATCCGCGCCGCGCCCTTGATGGAATGGGCGGCGCGCATCAAGGCCGCCAATTGTTCCGTATTGCGGGGATCCTGTTCCAGGGCCAGCAGGCCTTTGTTGAGAATCGCCGTCTGGGCCTCGGCCTCCTGCCGGAACAAGTCCAGCATGGAAAAAGCGCTTAAATCCTGTCCGCCTGATGTCGTCATGCCAACCCCTTTGCGAAAGCGTGAAATATCAGGTCTTCGTCGAGCAACCCAATTTTACGCTGGCTTTCCGCCAGCATGCCGCGGCTGAACTGCGGAACCGCGTGGGCTACCGTTGCCGGAATGGCCTGCACGGTGTCTTTGTGAAACCGGAGCACACCCATCACCTCATCCACGGGCATGGTGACGCCGAACTGGCCCTCCCGGGCCACGATCAAGCGCGGCCGCGCATTGGCAACCGTGTTCGCCGCCGGCTCCAGGCCCAGCAAGGCCGCCAGTGAAAAACAAAGCAGGAGTTCGCCGCGAACGCTGGTAAGTCCCAACAAGATCTGGTTCGAGCGGTGCGGAATCCGGCGGATGGGGCGCAAACCCACAATTTCCATGCACCGGCGCGCCGGCAGAGCCAGCCATTCCGCGCCAATCCGGAAGACCAGGACCGCATCGGTAAACCGGGCTTCGACTTCCTTTTCCCGCGCCAGTAACTGGGTCCATTCCTCGACATAACCAGCCGGCGCCTCGCGATCGAGCAGGGCATGCGCGCTCTGCTCGAATACGGGACAGTTCCGGCAATGAATATTCCGGGGCAGCTCCGAACAGGACTTGTCGCCTTGGACGCCGATGCGGTTCCAGCAATCATTAACAGGCGCAATGCTCATGACAACACCTTCTGATGTTCACGGAGGCGTGCGGCACGCTGGCGCAGATTTTCGGCGCCCGCCTGGTCACCCCGACGCGCTTTCAGCAGCGCCAGATGGAACAAGGCCTCGTAATAATCCGCATCCAGATAAATAGCCCGGTTCATGCATTCCTCCGCCGCTTGGACTTGCCCCGCCGCCGCATTGATCACGCCCTGGATGAAATGAGCTTCCGCCAACTGAGGATTTTCCTTCAGCAGGCCTTGGCATATCGCGGCGGCCTCGTCCAATCGTCCCTGGTCCGCCAGGGCACGGACGCAGTCAAGCCGGGATTCCGGCTCAAGCCGGGCGGCAGAGGAGGGTACCAGAGAATGGATCGAAGCCACGCCGGATTGATCCTGAATCGCAGCCTGATCGGTCGTGTTCTGATGAAGGGATCTTTTAACCGCTGATGACACGGATTTCACGGATACGGCTTGTTCTGATCCGCGTCTATCGGTGACATCCGCGGCCAATTGATTTGGCCGCGGCGCTACCGTCTTGGGGCACACTTTGGTTTTGCAATAGGCAAAGACGCCGTTGTGCCGGACCGGTTCATAGCGCTCCGCAAGCAACGGCAACATTTCGGCATGCCCGACAAACAGAAGCCCTGCGGCCTTCAAGCGCCAGTCAAGAATCTCAATGATACGCCGGCGCGCTTCTTCGTGCTGGTAAATGAGCAGGTTCCGGCAGAAAATAACATCGTAATGCAGTTTCGCCGCAATCACATTCAAGTTCATGATATTGCCTTGGGCAAACTTGACGCCGGTGCGGACTTCAGGCCGGACGACGCACATGGCGCCTTCCGTTTTAAAATAGCGTTCGCAACCATCCAGCGCGGCGCCGCGAAACGAATTCCGGCCGTATGCGCCTTCCTGCGCTTTGCGTAAAGACGCCCGGCTGATATCCACGGCGTCAATCTGATAGCGATCCGGCAAAAGCCCCGCTTCTTGAAGGGTGATGGCAATGGAATACGGTTCTTCCCCGGTGGAACAGGGAATGCTCAACACGTGCAACCGGTCCGCCGGATGCGCCCGCAACCAGGTGGCGCCCACGTAGTTGGCCAGAAACACGAATGGCTCGCGATCACGGAAGAACCAGGTCTCCGGCACCGTGATGGCGTCGATCAGCGCCTGGAGTTCTTCCTGGTCCGTATTTACGCGCTCCAGATAGGCGGCCGCCACCGTGAGCCCGCAGGCCGCCATGCGTTGCTTCACGGCATCCTCCACCGCATGTGAACCCAGGCTGAAAACATCCAGCCCGATTTCCCCGGCCAGCCATTGTTCCATACCGTTCGGCATCATGGTGGCGCTTCCTTTTCCGGAACCGCAAACAGCATTCCTTCCAGTTCCTTCGGCAGCAGATGCTCAACCACGACCTGTTGAATAAAACCGGATGCGCTCACAGCCACTTTGCCGAGATAGGGCGTTCCCGGCGTTGCCAGCCCGGAATCCGTGAAATCGGAGGCTTGCTTATCCAGGGTTTCCGTCACCGATTCCGCCAGCAGGCCGATGGTGCGCTGCCGGCCATCCTGGGCCGTATACGGCACCAGGATAATCCGCGTGCTGAGATGCGCGGTGCATGGCACGCCGCCCGTGAGTCGTCCGAGATCTACCACCGGCACGGGCGCGCCACGGAAATTGAAGAGACCGGCAATATAAGCGGGAACCCCAACACAGGCGCGCAGAATTGCCAGGGGCACGATCTCGATGATCTTGTGCACCTCGAGAGCATACTGGAGCTGTCCGGCCTTGAAAGTGATCAACAGCATATCAATTCCAATTACACCTGGAAGGCCGCCACCTCGGACTGCAGATGGTGGGCCGCATCCCGCAACTGAGCTGTGGCCTCGTTAAACTGGCGCAATGATTCCGAAGTTTTTTGGGCGCCGCTGCTTAACTTCGTCAAAGCCTGGCTGATCTGCTGGGCGCCCATGGTCTGGGACCGCATGCCGTCATTGACCGACTCGAATTTCGGCGCCAGATCTTCAACTTGCGCGATGACACCAGTCAACTGACCGCTGACGGCATTTACCGTTTGGGCACTGCGTCCGACTTCAGCGCTGAACTTGTCCATCTCCATGACGCCAGCGGCCACCGACGCCTGCATGGCCTGAACCATGCGCTCGATATCGAGCGTCGCCACGGCCGTCTGATCGGCCAGGCGCCGGATTTCACGCGCCACGACTGCAAATCCCTGGCCGCATTCGCCGGCTTTTTCAGCCTCGATGGCGGCGTTCAGCGACAGCAGGTTGGTCTGGTCGGCCACCTTGGTAATCGTGGTCACCACCCCGCTGATGGCGCTGGTTGTTTTGTTGATCACCGCCAGTTTATCCGAAATTGAGCTTGCGGCTTCCACCAGCTGACGAATGGAGAGCTCCATGCCGCTCAGCCCATCCCGGCTGGTATCAGCCAGCTTGACGGCGCCTTCGGCCACGGTCTTGACCGTTTCCATGGTACGGGCCAGTTCCTGGGACGTGGCCGAAATTTCCTTGACCGCCGCCGCCACATGCGTGGTGGAGGCGCTGAAATCCGCAACGACTTCTTCCTGCTGGCGCGACGTGGCGGAGATTTCCGTGGCCGTCGTCGCCAGCTGAGTGCTCGACTGATGAACCTGCCCGACCAGCGACGTCAAGCCGTCGGTCATACGCGCAACGGAATTCCAAAGCACTCCCGTCTCGTCCCGCGGCGGGCGGCGGATTTTATTAACGTCCTGGATGGCTTGCCGGGCTTCCGCCAGTTTGCCGCGCGAAATTAACTCCGCCACCCGGACAAGGTCCGTGATGGGGCGGGTCATGGACCGGGCAATGACCAGCAGGACCAGGGTGGTCAGCAGGACGGCGATCAGGCCCGTTATGGCATTCAGCGTGCGAATGGTATAGGCCGAGGCCATGACCTCCCTGGTCAGCGCGCGCGCCACGACAATCCATCCGAACGCCGGATCGGTGCGATACCCCGCCATGACATCGCGGCCTTTATAGGAATAGCTTATGACGCCGTTCTTTGTCGCCATGATATCCTTGCCAAAGGCCATGTCGATCAGGTTGGTATGCATCACCAGCGAGGCATCCGGATGCGAGCAGATCAAGCCGCTGCGATCGGTCATAAAAACATAACCCGAGGGTCCGATCTTGACCGGTTCGATAAATTGCTGTGTAAAGAATTCCAGATTCAGCGCGCCCAACAGCACCCCGGCGGGCGCATTGCGCACCCGCACCGGGACCGCCACCACAAGCACGGGTTTGCCGGAGGTCTTGCTTATGACCATGTCGGATATAACGACCCGGCCGGCTAGCGCCTGTTTGAAATAATCACGCTCGGTGATTTGCAAATCCCGGGATTCGCGGGGATTGGACGAGCAGACCGCGGCCCCATGCCGGTCCGCGAGCACGATAATCTCGTACCAGGGCGTCTCCTTTTGATAGCGTTGAAGCAGTTCCACGGCCGCTGTGATCGCCGCCGGCGGCGCGCCCGCCGTGTCCCCGACGGCCGCTTCAATGGCCGACCGTTCGCTCCACAGGACAATTTCGCGCTGACGTTCGGTCAGCCAGATGGAAATAATTTTGATCGTCGTATCGGCAATCTGCGTCACCCGTTCGCGGGCGCCCTGCTCCATGGCCTGCCTGGCCATCCGATCGGTCAGCAAGGTGGATGCGCCCAGGCTGAGGATGAAAAGCAGGATGGTCGGAACCACGATCTTCGTTCGCAATGTGCTTGTCATGACAAGGACCCTGTAGATATCAGGTTATATCTTGAAACGGGCTATTTCCTGCTGGAGGCCGCGGGCCGCTTCTTTCAATTGCTCCGTGGCCGTATTGAACTGGCGGAGCGACTCGGTCGTTTTGTGCGCTCCCTCGCTCAACTGGATCATGGCCTCGCTGATCTGCCGCGCCCCCGACGACTGGGCCTGCATGCCTTCGCTGACCGATTCAAAGCGCGGCGTCAGGACTTTGACCTGCTCGATAATCCGCCCCATCTGCGCGCCAATTTGATTGACGGCCTGCACCCCCTGCGAGACTTCACCGGTGAACTTATCCATTTCCATGACGCCGGACGTCACCGAGGTCTGCATCTCGCGAACGGTCTGTTCGATTTCCAGGGAGGCCACGGCGGTCTGGTCGGCCAGCCGCCGGATTTCCCGGGCGACGACCGCGAATCCAAGTCCATACTCACCGGCTTTTTCGGCCTCGATGGCCGCGTTCAACGACAGCAAGTTGGTCTGGTCGGCCACCTTGGTAATGGTGGTTACCATGCTGTTGATGGCATTGGCTTTTTCATTGATGACCGCCAAGCGGGAGGAGATCGTTGCCGTCGCGGTGGCCAGCTGGCGCATGGAGGTCTCCATGCCCGTGAGGCCGGTGCGGCCCGTATCAGCCAGGCCCTCGGTATCCGTAGCCACGGTTTTAATGCCCTGCATGGTTTGCACCAGTTCCTGCGACGTGGCCGAAATTTCCTTTACGGAGGCCGTTACTTCCGTCGTGGAGGCGCCGAATTCCGTCACGGCCGCCTCTTCCTGGCGGGACGCGGCTGCGATCTCCGTGGCGGTGGACACCAGTTGGACGCTCGAACGCTGAACCTGGCCAACCAGTGAGACCAGGCGCTGGGTCATCGTGGACACAGCGGCAAACAACTGGGCAGGTTCATCCTTCGTTTTTCCCTGCATGGCCGGTTGCATGGCCGCGATGGCCTGGCCCGCTTCGGCCAAGTTGCCTTCGGCGATGACCTTGGCCACCGCAATAATTTTATTGATCGGTTTGGCGATGGCCGTGCCGATCAACAGGGCCAATCCAATGGCCAGCAACATCACGATGATGCCGCCCAAAGGACCGACCAGCAGGAGACGATCCACGGCGGTATCAAGCTGGACCAGCACCCCGTGGTAATCGTCTTCGTACATGCCGGCGGCAATGACCCAGTCCCACGCCGGAAAATACGTTACCGTGGCCACTTTCATGCGGGGCACCGGCTCGCCCTTGTTCTGCCAGGGATAGCGCTGATAGGCTAACGATCCATTTGTGGTTTCCAAACCCTTGGCAATGATCTCCTGGATGAAATAATTGCCATTCGGGTCCTTGGATTCCCAAATATTGACACCATCGCTTTCACCGCCCTTGGAAATGATGTAATGCCCGCGCTGCTCGCCCTTGCCGCCGAGAACATAGACATACCCCGTCTTGCCGACAACAATAGACAGGATGGTCTCGCGCAGTTCCTGGTTAACGTCGTCCAGATTGAATCCTACGTATAGCATGCCAACCACCCGTTTTTTAGCCGGCGAATCCCAGATCGGCTCATAAGCGGCCGCATGCCACTGGGCCATCACCCGGGCGCGGCCAACATAGGTCTCGCCCTTCAACACGGCGGCCAGCACCGGTGTTTCTTCGCCCTGGGCGGTGCGATGCGCAATAAACGTGCCGATGGCCCGTTTGCCGTCGGCCGCCGGCACCGTCGTGGCCACCCTCAGCATGTCGCCTTCCTCGTTCATGCGTTGAAAAATGGTGCAATAACACTGTGAAAACCTGGTGACAACATCCACTACCGGACTTGGCACTTTAAAATCAGTGTTCGTCAAAAACGGGGTCTGACCCAGCATCATCACGGGCAAGAAGACATTGGTCGCCTGCGTGGTGAATTGATTACGCGCGACCCAGGCGATCTGGTTGGTGTCGAACGCAATCGGTCCCTGCGCATTGAGTTCGGCCCACGCGGATTTCAGGTGTTCGCGCAGGCGCCGCTCCGTGCGGTGGTTGGACATATCGCACACGCGATGGACTAATTTCGCGATCTGGGCGGTGTCGTTTTTGGAGATCGCGCTCATGTCGCCGATAATATTTTCCATCAGGCCCTGCTTCTGGGCCAGAATGAGCAAGGACATCACCACCACGGGCAAAGCCGCCGCCAGCACGGCGAGCCAGACGATTTTATGTTTCAACGTTAATTGCATAACAGCCCTCCGGATGAATGGACCACGGATTGTTGATTGTTTGGATGCACGGATGATACGAACTTTATGCGCAAGCGGCAAGTAATTTTCGCGGGCTTATCCCCCACGAATTGACATCTCGGCCTCATTTTGACACTCGCAGCGCTAATGGACGAGTAAATCCGACGGGAGCGGGTCATATCGGCAGTGATCCACCTTGGGGACGGTGTATCCCCCGCAATGATAAATGCGGGGGCGCTCGCTGGTTTGAAAGCGTAAGACCACGGGAAGGGCCGTATCCATTTGATCCGGTACGCCGTCAACGATAACGCGGGAGCCCTCCTGGCGGAACGCATAGCGTGTGCCGGTTGCCAGTTCCGTCACGTCAACCACCCGGCACTCGACCCCGACCAGCACGAGGGGATTCCCCGGCCACTTGTCGATATGCCAATAAAATGCGCGTTCGGACGCCGAAAACCGACCGTGATGCGTCCAGTCGCTCCGGGCGTTGGCATCGTTGTGCAGGCTGAGCACGAAGCGCTCGTTGGCTTGATAGATGGCCTCGCCGTTCTTCTTGAGCCAGGCGCCCACTTTTTCCACGCACCGCTCCCAAGGGTCAGGGATAGATCCGTCACCCCTGGGTGCCAGGTTCAGCATCAGATTGCCCTGCCGCGCCGCCCCTTGCCGCAAAAATTCGACGACGTCCCCGGGACTTTTCCAGTTATGGTCGCCCTTGTGATACCCGCCGCTGTCGTTGAGGTTCATATAGGCTTCCCACGGCCGACCTTCGGGCACTGAGCCCATGTGCCCTTCCGGTGTCTCAAAATCGCCCGGGATACCGCAGCGGCCATTGACCAGGATACCGGGCTGCAAGCGGCGCGCCATGGCATTGAGTTTTTCCGCCTGCCAGCCTTTCCCGTCGAATGGCCACCAACCGTCGTACCAGAGCACATCGATGGGGCCGTAATTCGAAGAAT
>Ga0247841_10003976_pt1 | contig 26263 bp, 25 predicted proteins | sample LaCruzMarch2015__2_FD_192410 | JGI IMG/M metagenome (GOLD analysis project Ga0247841, IMG submission 192410) | Freshwater microbial communities from meromictic Lake La Cruz, Castile-La Mancha, Spain - LaCruzMarch2015_18m | ecosystem: Environmental > Aquatic > Freshwater > Lake | place: Spain... | reverse complement strand
AAATGAGCCAAACGCCATTGTACGATCCAAACAAACCGCCAATTTTGGATATCAATCAGATTAAGAGCATCCTGCCCCATCGGCCACCATTTCTCCTTATCGATAAAATCATTGAAATGACTGAAAGCAGGGTCGTTGGAGTGAAAAATGTGACCATGAACGAGCCATTCTTTGAGGGCCATTTCCCGGATGAACCGGTGATGCCCGGCGTGCTGCAGGTGGAAGCCATGGCACAGGCAGGCGGTGTATTGGTTTTAAGTACCGTTCCTAATCCGCAGGATTACACGACTTTGTTCCTTAAAATTGACCAGGTCAGATTCCGGCAAAAAGTAGTGCCTGGAGATACACTAATTTTTGATCTGAAACTTGTCGGACCTATCAGAAGAGGTATCGCCCACATGGAAGGCGTTGCCTATGTAGGTAATAAAGTAGTGATGGAGGCTGTTTTAATGGCTTCAATCGTTGCAAAAGGAACCAATAACATCACAAATCAAAAGAAATGATCCAACCATTAGCATACGTTCACCCACAGGCCAAAGTAGCCAATAATGTCATCATCGACCCTTTTGTTACGATTGAAAAAAATGTCGAAATCGGAGAAGGCACCTGGATTGGCCATCACGCAACTATTATGGAAGGCGCCAGGATCGGAAGAAATTGCAGGATCTTCCCGGGAGCAGTGATCTCTGCTATCCCACAGGATCTGAAATTCGACGGAGAAGAAACTACCGTTCATATCGGTGATAATACCACTATCCGGGAATTTGTCACGGTAAACCGCGGTACCAAAGCCAGTTATAAAACCGTTATCGGGAAGAACTGCCTGTTGATGGCTTATGTTCACGTTGCACACGATTGCGTTATAGGAAATCATGTGATCCTGGCCAATGCAGCCACGCTGGCCGGCCATATTGAAATCGATGATTATGCTATTATTGGCGGATTAGCTGCTGTGCATCAGTTTGTTAAGATCGGGACCCATTCCATGATTTCAGGCGGAGGTATGGCCAGGAAAGATATTCCTCCCTATACCAAAGCTGCCCGCGAGCCACTCTCTTATGTAGGCGTCAATTCCATAGGACTTCGCAGAAGAGGCTTTACCAACGAACAGATTAACCAGATCCAGGAAATCTATCGGATCATCTACCGTAAAAATTATAATGTCTCCCAGGCTGTCAATATCATTGAAGCGGATGTGCCTGCCACACCCGAGCGCGATGAGATCCTGACTTTCATCTCCAGCTCCGCCAGGGGTATTATGAAAGGGTATACCAGTTTGTACAATAATAACAGGGAGTAGGCAATAGGCAATAGGCAATAGGCAACAGGTAGTTTATGGAACAATGGAACAATGGAACAATGGAACAATGGAACTTTGGAACTTTGGAACTTTGGAACTTTGGAACTTTGGAACAATGAAACTGCTAAAACTCGGAACTGATAAGTTTCATAGCCCAAAAACATAAAGCGCCCACTATTGCTGAAGCCGGGATAGTCAATACCCAGGCCGTGACAATACGAAAAGCGACTTTCCAATTTATACCTGCCAGATTTGTTGTGGAACCAACGCCAATAATGGAACCGGCAATAGTATGTGTGGTTGAAATAGGGATACCAAGTTTTGTTGCTAAAAAAATGGTAAAAGCTCCGGCAGTTTCAGCACAAAAACCATGTACCGGTTTGAGTTTAGTGAGTTTCATTCCCATTGTTTTAACTATTCTCCACCCACCCAGGGCTGTGCCAATTGCCATGGCCAGGTGACAGGATAGAATAATCCATAATGTATCCCAATGAGAGATAGAAAGCTGCCGGTCCGGATTAAACATCCCTGCTGCAACCAAAATAGCAACAATTACGCCCATTGTTTTTTGAGCATCATTGCCACCATGCCCGAGAGAATACATGGCAGCCGAGAAGAGCTGACCTTTCCGGAACAAACCGTCGACCTTTTTTGGCGTCCATCTTCTGAAAATCCAGTATACAGCGATCATTAATCCAAATGCAGCCACTAATCCAATGATCGGGGCTAAAGGAATAAAAGTAGCTGTCTGAACTATTTTTTCCCACCGGATGATATCCACTCCTTTATAAGCTAAACCGGCGCCTGTCAGGCCACCTATCAAAGCGTGGGATGAACTGGTAGGTAGCCCATACAGCCAGGTTACAAGGTCCCATACGATAGCGCCCAGTAAACCCGCAAAAACAACATACAGAAATGCAGAATCATCTGAATCTATGATAACTATTTTCGAAATAGTATTTGCTACTTTCGGAGCAAATACAAACATCGCTATAAAATTGAAAAATGCCGCCCACACAACAGCCAAACGGGGAGATAAAACCCTGGTGGAAACAACCGTTGCAATGGAATTGGCGGCGTCATGAAACCCGTTTATAACATCAAATACAAGTGCAACAGCAACAATCGCAATAACAGTGAGTAATAATGGATCCATCCAATTAAGGTTATTACGAGTGTTCTGTTAAAATACTTTCAATAGTGTTGGCAATGTCTTCGCATTTATCGACAGCTTTTTCAAGTCGTTCAAAAATTTCTTTCCATTTAATCAGAAGCAATACATCTCCTTCTTTAAATAGTCGTGAAACAGCACTCCGAAGAATTTCGTCAGCTTGATTTTCCAGGTCATGTACTCTTTTACAGCACACAAGAATCTGGTTCTTGTTTTTTAATTTCCTGAGATCTTTTACGGCAACTATCAGTTCTTCAATACAACTTTGAATAATCGTAGAGAATTCTACTGCTTCATACCTGATATCGGTAACACCATAAGCTGATATCCTGAATGCGGCAGCATTGATCTGGTCTGCAAGATCGTCAAGCCGTTTTACCAGGGTATAAATATCATTACGATCAAGAGGGGTTAAAAAAGTTTTATACAATAAATCCGTACAATTCCTTGAAAGCTTGTCAGCATGGCGTTCCAAATCCTTAATTTGCCTGGATATTTCAACACGGCCACCTTCATTGTTCATTAGTGTTAAAAACAGGATACTAATCTGCTGATCAATTGGTCAAAATAATCAAAGAAGGCATATTCCTTTGGCAAAATTCCTCTAAACATAATCTGGATTTTTATTGAACGAATGTAAATATGATAAACTAATTATAAAAATAATGTTGATAGAATATCAAAATTATTTCATCTTTTCCAAAAAGCCGGTGAAAACAAAACCAGGAATGCATAGATTTCCAGTCGGCCAATAATCATGTCAAATGTAAGTAAAAACTTAGCTAAAAAAGGCAGGTGGTAAAAATTACTTGCTGGTCCCACCGTACCGAGCCCCGGGCCAATCCCCCCCATACTTGTCGCTACTCCTCCGACTGAGCTTAGAAAATCCACACCGAAAATAATCATCAGCAACGAGCTGAAAAAGAATATAATAAGATACCAAAAATAAAAGGCAATGACGGACCGCATCTGATCGCCTGAAACCGGATTACCCTGGTATTTCACACCATATATCACTCTTGGATGGAGAAAAGTCTTGATGTACATCTTGAGATTTCTGATCATAAGCAGGTGGCGTACGACCTTGATCCCGCCTCCGGTTGATCCGGCTGAGGCGCCGACAAACATGGCAAGGAAAATCAGAAACCATCCGGCAGCAGGCCATAATAAGTAATCGGCGGTTGCAAAACCTGTACAGGTAATGATCGAAACAACCTGGAAGAGTGAATCACGAAATGCTTTATGCAAAGAGGTTCCATGGGTATAAAGAATTATAAATATGACCAGAGTGAAAGCTAATGTTATCCGGGTATAAAATTTCAGCTCTTCATTCCTGAGTGCTTTTCTTAGCTCACCGCGGGAAACGATGAAATGAAGGGTAAAATTGATCCCTGATAAAAACATAAATACGATAATCACATACTGAATATAGTTAGAATAACTTGCTATACTGTCGTTTTGCGTTCCAAACCCACCGGTAGCTATGGTTGCGAAAGAATGGCAGAAACTGTCAAAAACCGGCATTCCTCCAAGGATAAGCAGGATAACTTCAGCCAGTGTCAGTATAATATAAATAACACCAAAACGTTTTGCGGTATCTATAACCCTTGGCCGGATTTCATCAAAACTTATCTTTGAAGCCTCGGCACTGAATAGATAGACACCTCCGGCTTTCAAAGAAGGAAGGACTACGATCACCATCAGGATGATCCCCATTCCGCCCATCCAATGGGTCAGGCTTCGCCATAATAAAATGCCTTCTGGTACAATTTCAATATCGGTAAGAATAGATGCACCTGTTGTCGTGAATCCCGATACGGTTTCAAACCAGGCATCGATAAAATGTGGAATGGACCCGCTGATAAGAAAAGGCAATGTGCCAAACAGTGAAGCCAGAAACCAGGTCAGGCTGACGGCTAGAAATCCCTCCCGAATGCCTGGTGTTTTCCTGACTTTATTCTTTGTCGCTAGAAACAGAATAAGGCCTGTAAATCCGGTAATCAACACCGACAAGATAATTGACCATAGATCTTCTCCTGCATATAGCAATGAAACGGGTATGCACACTGCCATGAAGATACTTTCGATCAAAAGTATAAGACCTGCGATATAAACCAGCAACCTTTTATTAAGCCTTCTCATAGTTTAAGAGGCTTTCATCGAATTCAAAATTAAAAATTCAAAATTAAAATCTTAAAGTGATCGTTTAATGGGTTCCTGTTGATTGAGTCCCTTCCACGGGATTATATTGCATTTCAGGCACTTCCGCATTACTTCCCTTTTTATGGGGAGTATGGGGCTGCCAACCCAGAGTAGCCATCAAAACAAAAAAACCAACGATATAAGCAACAGCAACATGCCATCCACCTTTAATATAGTTTACAGTATTTTTAGCTTCAGGGTACATATTCGACAGCGCAACTCCTGCTGAAGAGCCAAACCATATCATTGACCCGCCAAACCCTACTGTATAAGCTAACATTCCCCAATCATATCCACCTTGTTCAAGGCAAAGTTTGGTCAGCGGGATATTATCAAAAACCGCCGATACGAAGCCCAGGATAAATGCACTCTGCCAGGAGGCGGGAGGTAATTCTTCGACAGGCATCAAAGAAGCAATGGTTACCAATGACATCAGAAAGACCGTTCCCATCCAGGCTTTTTGCAGTTCGCCCCAGGGAGTTTTCCGGAAAAGAGTCCCGATTAGTATCGCGATCCATACACCAAGCGCCGGGAAATCAAGAAGGAAATTTGTCAAAATAGCTCCAACCAGGATCATAAAGACTATGAATATCTTCAACCAGTCGACCCTGATACCAATTTTTACATCCTTGGTAATGGGCTGAAATTTATGCTGCTGTATAGATCCAAATACTCCAAAGATTAAAAAAGCTGCAATGGAAGCAACAAATGCATGCAACACCCATACAGGCTCAACTCCATCTATCCACATAAGTGTGGTTGTGGTATCTCCGACGACACTTCCGGCTCCACCGGCATTGCTGGCCGCAACTATAGCAGCAAGGTAACCGATATGCACCCTTCCTTTAAAGACCACCATCGCTATTGTCCCTCCGATCATTGCTGCTGCAATATTGTCCAGGAAAGAGGATAGCACCATTATCATAAAAAGCAGTACCAGTCCACCTTTCCAGTCGTTTGGCAGAAATTTTGGAAGAATTTCAGGGATATTGGATTCTTCGAAAATCCTGGCAAGTATGGCAAACCCAAATAAGAGACCCATCAGGTTAACCAATATCCTCCATTCCCCCTCCTCCCCTGCCGAACCTACTACATGATGCACCAGATTGAAAGACGGATCGAAGATAAATTTAAAGATGAGAATCGCCACAAGTCCGGTCAAAGCCACATACATGGTTTTTTTATGGAAGAGTGCCACACCGACCAGGGTGAGGGCAAAAAGGATAAACTCAATCCGGATCGGACCGATAGAAGGTATTACAGAAGAACTTTCTGCAACGGTCATAGCAACGTCAGTAAGTAACATAAGGGTATATTTTTGGGGCGCTAAGTTAGAAGGGAAAAGCGATCACTTTGACATTAATGAGCAAATATTTTTTATGCATGGGGGCTTAGGGGCGGGGAAGCAGGGAAGCGGGGAAGCGGGGAAGAAGGAAAAAGCTTTATTTGCTAAGGATATACTTTACAGTTATCGGACTGATTTCGGTTTCTTCGATTCTTAATAAATAAATTCCTTCGGGATAAGATGTTATGTCTAAAACAAATTGACTATTTGGTCCTGAAAAGAGTACTTTTTTGTTCTTCTCTATAATCCTCCCCTGCCAGTCTATGATGGAAAGGTAACAGGCTGCGATTTGCCCGGTTGTTTCGATATAAAGCATCCCGTTTCCGGGATTCGGATAAATGCGTAAACCGGATTCGGGATAATGATCCCCGATGCCGGTGCAGGCAATGAAATCAAAAGTCACGATCAACTGGCCGGTCGTCATGCAACCATCAGGAGAGGTAACGCTAACTGACAGGGTTCTGCTTTCAAAACCGATACCGGTAGAACCTATGCTGATCGTTCTTGCCGTCGAACCATTAGACCAGATATAGTTTGACCCTTCGTTCCCTGCATCAATGGTGATTGTATCGAAAACACAAATAACAGTATCATTGCCCAGGGTAACAACAGGCTTCGCGTTGACTGTCACACCTACAGAACTACTTGCCGTATTAAAACCATCCGAAACAACTACTGTATAAATAGTACTTACAGAAGGTTTTACAAAAGGATCAGACACGGTTGAGATGAAGCCGGGAGGATCAGAAGTCCAGGACTGAGTGTAATTGCCGGTGCCGCCACCGGCAAGGCATAAAAGCTGGGTGGAATCACCAGCACAGATAATATCCGGTTGCGCACCGGGGTTTACATTCAGCGCACTTCCGCTTATAATGACCGCAACAGCATCTGTCTGGCTACAAACGCAACCGGTCAGGGCATCTGTAACACCAAGCGTAAAAAGCGTGGTTTCGTATAGGTTGACGGTGGCAGGCTGGGAAACATTCGGATCGATCAGCTTATATTCAGGTTCCTAATGATAATTATAAACCCCTGAACCTGCAGTTGCGCTACCCTGAAGAACCGTCGGTGTGCCGTAAGTTATCACCTCGTCAGGCCCCGCATCCGGTATAGGAAGCGGAAGCACCGTTACCGTCGTATTGGCCTGAGCAATGCTGTATCCATCACTAACCGTTACAGAATAACTGGTTGTTTGAACTGGATTGACCACAGGATTTTGAATGCCTGAAGAAAAACCGGGTGGATCTGAGAGCCAGGTGTAGGTGTAATCTCCTGATCCTCCGGAAGCAATGGCCTGTAACTGGCTTGTTTCTCCCTGGCAAATCAACGGAGGATCTGCGAATGAATTGGTGGAGAGTACTCCGCCCGTAATTGTGACGAGCGTTTCATCTGTTTTAAAACAACCGCCATTATCATCAGTTGCTGTCAGATAAAAAAGTGTAGATGAAAACAGGATAACAGTCATGGGTTGCAGTACCAGAGCATTTTCAAGTTGATCGGCAGGCTGCCACTGGTATGTAAAGCTTCCTGAGCCACCGGTAACCTCTCCTTCCAGCATAGTCGATGTGCCATTGGGAATAGTTTTGTCAACACCTGCATTTACAATGGGATCCGGATTCACCGTTATAAGAGCCTCGCCCGATGTAATCCCGGGGCAGGAATTATCTTCAAACCAGGAAAATTCGTAAATCGTGGTAATAAGAGGCGATACAGACTGGTTGTAAGAGGTTGAATAAACGGTAACTGTTTGCGGATTTATCCCATTTTCCGTATAGATGATGCTCCAGGGTGGAATGCCGGTGAGATTGAAATTGATCTGGGCAAACTCGCCTGCACAAATGGTTGCCGATCCACTCAATTCACCGGTAGGCTGGTGGATTGTAATCATCGCCTGACCACTTACCGTCCCTGAACAAAGCTCATCCTCAAGCTGAATAAACTCATAAAGGGTACTGACCAGCGGGTTAACTGTCACATTGAATGGAGAATATGATGCGATAAAGGTTTGCGGATTTTCCCCGTTCCCTGTATAAATGATGCTCCAGGGCGGAGTTCCGGTAAGGTTGAAAGTGATCGCGGCAGACTCGCCGGCACAAACGGTCGCTGACCCGGACAATTCACCGGAAATCTGGTGGACCGTAATCATGGCCTGACCACTTACCGTCCCGGCACAAAACTCTTCTTCGAGCTGGGTAAACTCATAAAGGGTGTTGATTAAGGGATTAACTGCCACATTGAATGGAGAATAAGTCGCGATAACGGTTTGCGGATTTTCCCCGTTCTCCGTGTAGGTGATACTCCAGGGAGGAGTTCCGGTGAGACTGAAAGTGATCTGGGCTGACTCACCGGCACAAACGGTTGCTGATCCGCTCAATTCACCGGTTGGCACGTGAATTGTAATCATGGCCTGACCACTTGTCGTCCCTGTACAAAAAGCATCTTCAAGCTGCGTGAACTCATAAAGAGAATTGACTAACGGACTGACTGTCACGTTGAAAGGAGAATATGTCGCGATGACGGTTTGCGGGTTTTCCCCGTTCTCCGTATAAGTAATGCTCCAGGGCGCAATGCCGGTAAGATTAAAAGTGATCTGGGCAGATCCTCCGGCACAAACGGTTGCTGATCCGCTCAATTCACCACTGGGCTGTTGGATCGTAATCTCAGCCTGGCCACTTGTTGTCCCTGTACAAAGCGCATCATTAAGATAAGTAAACTCATAAAGCGTATTGACCAATGGGCTGACTGCCACATAGAAAGGAGAATATGTCGCGATAACGGTCTGTTCATCGACGCCATTGGCTGTGTAAGCTATAGTCCAGGGTGGAAGACCGGTAAGCTCGAACATCAATTGGGCGGTCCCGCCGGCACAAAGGGTTGTTGATCCGCTCAGTTCACCGGCAGGCTCATGGATCGTAATCATAGCCTGGCCACTTGCCGCACCGTTACAAAAAACATCTTCAAGCTGTGTGAACTCATACAGCGTGCTGACAAACGGGCTAACTGCCACGCTGAAAGGAGAATATGTCGCAATAACGGTCTGTTCATCGGTTCCGTTGGCAGTATAAGTTATAGTCCAGGGCGGAAACCCGGTGAGCACGAAGATCAGTTGGGCAGTTCCGCCGGTACAAATAGTATTATCACCGCTTAAATTACCAGTTGGGAAATTAACGGTAATCAATACTTGTCCGGATGCTGTCCCGGTGCAATAAGCATCGGATAACTGTGTGAATTGGTACTGGGTAGTGACCAGCGGATTCACTAACAGGATGAATGGTGTCGAATTGGCAACAACGGTAAGCGGGTTCATGCCGTTAGTCAGATAAGTTATATTCCAGGGTGGACTTCCGGTGAGATTAAACACAAGTTGAGCAGTATCGCCCTGGCAGATCGTTGCATCACCGGTCATGACGCCGGTTGCACTGGGATAATTATAGACCTGGTAGGCGGTTCCTGTCAATTCCCTGGTACAGTTAGTATCAGAAACCTGGGTCAGTGTGTAGGTTGCCGGGCCGGGAGGGTTCACATAGATCGTATCAACAGGACCGGTAAGGCCTGGCGCGTTGAAATAATTTGATCCATTATAATATATCACTTCAAAAGGTCCGGCGCCGAACAGCTGAACCAGCATATAAGCCTGAAAACCAGGACAGATTGTCGTATCATTGCCGACCAGGAAAGCATCCGGCAGGTCATTTATTAAGACGGTGGTAATTGCAGGGGGACTGCTCTGGCTAAAGACTGTGACTATGCAGGAATAATCTCCGGAATCAGCCAGGGTGACATTTGGAATCACAGGGTCTTGTAAGGTTGATGTAAACCCACCGGGACCGGTCCAGGCATAAGTGGCATTAGCAATAGTTTCAGCATGCAAGTGCAAAGTATCACCCACACAAAGAGGGCTGTCGTTTGAAACGAGCGGGGGGAGGATCGAACAGTCGGTGGAGCCTGTCCCTGAAGTTTGGGAAAAAGTAATATCACAAGGAGACCGTGAGAAATTTGTAATGAGAAGAATATAGTATTCTCCGGTTTGGCCATAAGGGATATCGCACCATTCCTCCGGATCTGGCAAATAACTGCAATCTACCATTGTACTGATAGTCAATCCGCCCGAGCATGGAGTAAAAGGATCAGTGAATGGACCCCAGCAAATAAAGTCAATATCTTTCAGTGGTGTGCTATACATATAAATGGTAATCGGTCCCGGGTTGCCAATTTTCATGTGATACCAGGCAGGGGCAGGCTGCTGAAGTAAACAGCCGTAATATGGTCCTGGTTCAGCATTGCCAGTTGTTCCCGCCGGGAAATTATAGATTGTACCAGTGCAAAAAGGATCGGATTCGGCGCAGGTGAGTCCCTGTGAATGTGCATTCACAAGGAATAAAACCATTAAGCCGGCGAGAATGGATTTAATTTGCATTACCGACAAAACTAAGGCATAAAGATATAATTTTTTTTCAAAAAGAAATATCGATTTTATACTCATTCATGCCTTTGTACGCGGTAATCACTTTCACAGCCGTTCATTTATTGCGTTCTTATTAATGATCCGTTTTCTTTACGGATATCAACCTTTCAGTTTTTGGTCTGTAGTATTATCATTGTCTATAGTCCGGTTAAATTTCACAGAAAACCCTGTAATGCCCGATATATATTGTTCCTACGGGACTTGTATTAACAGAGAATTAATTTTATCCTACCAATATCACGTCCCTAAAGGAACTGTCCCGTTAGGGACAACATATTGGTAGAGAGATAGATGGAATTCATGAAAAGTCCCGTCAGGGACGATATATTTGTTTACCGGACAACAATGATTTAATATCTCTTTTGTACTGAAACTTAAGGCAAATGCGAAGCATTTTCCTTTTAGTCTCAGTTGTGCCGTGAGGAACAGCGGCTATAAAATCGCAAACCTGTTCCGACTCGGTATAAATGCCGATCACTAAAAATTAATTTTTATCTCTTCTGTATTGATAAATCGCGAATAAAGGAATGAAAATAACACTCGTTATGGTGGCAAGCGTCAATATTTTATCTGCGCCAGCCCAATGGTGGTCAAAAAAACAATCCAATTACGAATGAGAGTCCTGCAATCACGCCCAAAATGTAAACTGCTTGCTCCATGACAATTTCAGCATTAAATGAAGATACCAAATTAGGTATAATGGGGCATAAAACAAAATGAAATGATTTGGTGGGAAATTCATAAAAAAGTTGACCGTTGATTCCATGCACTCACCACACCAGCCATTCCCCGTAAATCAGTCCAATAATCGCATCCATAATGGTTAACGTAATACATATGGAGCCATCTCCTGGCGTTAAAAAGGCAAACCACATTTATTTGAACCTTCTGTACTTCAATGAAAATTCTTCAATCAACTTAATGACATCCAACGGCAGCAACGGCAAAGCATTTGCGACGATCCATTCAGGAATTTCCCTGTAAAACGCTTCCGCTATTCCGCCCGTAATGCATGCAACCGTGTCGCTGTCACCGCCAATTGATATTGCCAGCCTGATGGCGCTCTCATAATCATCGCTTTCCAGAAAGGCTATAATCGACTCAGGAACGGTTTTCTGACAGGTTTCATTAAATCTGTAAACCTGTCTGATATCATCAATTCGCCTTTCCAGATCGTATCCAAACGTATCTTGTATGTACTTTTTGATATCAGCCTTGCCGGAGCCATTGCGTGCCAGAAATATGGCAGCGGCGGTTGCCTGTGCTCCTATTATGCCTTCGGGATGATTATGCGTTACTTCGGCACTTCTTTTTGCCTGACGCAAAACTTCATCCAGTGTATTATATGCCCAGCCTACTGGGCTAACCCGCATTGCAGAACCATTGCCATAACTGTTATATGGTTTGGGATTATCCGAATAAATCCAGGATTTAAAGAATCCTCCATAACCTCTGTAAGGAAATTTCCTGCTATATGTCTGATATGCCATGGTATAATCAATGCCATTGAGTATGCTGTCCATTGTGGCAAATGTCAGCACGCTGTCATCGGTAAAATCCGTGCCCGCACCGAACATTTTGAAATCGGTTGTTTTCACGTTTTGCCACTCAAAGACGGAACCGATGATATCGCCGATGATGGCTCCCAGAATGAGTTGTTGTTTGTTTGAGTCTTCCATAGTAATGATTATTGATTGTCTGATTTTCTGGGTATTCTCCACGAAACCCCGCCATTGATCATAAAATAGTTTTTGATATCATTTAGACTAATACTGCCAGACAGGTCAATTTGGATATTCTTTGTAATCAAATAAACACCGCCGACATCTATGAAATTTTTGGGCAATTCACCTGTAGCAAACCAGTTATAACTTTCAATGAACGTGATCAGGTTCTCCGTAAAGTCATATTCCAAACAGATTGCCGCAAATTCCACAGGAACTGAAAACCCATCAATAAAATCCATTCCAAAATTGTAACTGATGTTGAATTTTTTCGTGATGTCGTTTTGCATTAACAGGTAAAACGATGGCATTGGCCTTTCTGGCTTGAAAAACTTGTCATCAGAAAATGGAAAGGTCAGGTTAACCATGAGTGAGGTCATTGGTATGATTCCTTTTCCTTTATAAATTAATAATTTAGCTCCAGCCGTTATCAGACTGAATCCCATATTGTTTATACTGTCCGTTTTAACCTGAGCAAAATCGGTTTGAAGTCTGGCTTCCAATATTTTGTTGATGCCGTACCGTGCCAAGAACGTGTTAAACAAAATCAGTTCCTGAATGGTATGGTTGCCACTGGTTCTTTCATAGGCGGAACCCGTTTCGATCTGGAAGTGCTTTGGGTAGACAAGTAAGGGGTTGGTGGCGAACCCTGGGCGGTCAGTAGTCATTGTGGGCAATTCAGCGGTCTGGCATAGGACTGTAATGGTCATTGTAATAAGAACTATGCCTATTACAACCCTATACATCTGGTTCCTTTTTTGCCGACCACACTTTGTTCCTGACTAATCCGTAAAAGATGGGTGCAAGAACCAGCATAAATGTTTTGGTCAAGTCGGCATGATCGCGGTATACGGTAATGGTTTTCGTAAATCCAAGGATTATGCCCAGCAATAATATTGCAAGCCCCGCATAGAGGTAGTATTCGGAAGGGATGGATTTAAGAAATTCCATTTTATGCGTATGCTAAAATTACTGTTTTTACATACTCTACAACATCTTTAAGTCGTTCAGCATTTTCTTTTGACTGCACCATTTTTGAAAAATCAACTTCAACTTTTTCTTCACTAAGTAAAATATTTACATTTAGTTTCAAGGTTTCTGTAAATCTTTCCCGTATTCTCGCAGCAATTTTATCTAATAATTCTTTCTTTAAATTTTCGTAATCTGAATATTTTGAAAACAGTTGTTGATTAATCTTAAAGAAAATTTTATGTTTCTTTAAGACATCATTATTATTTGGTAAATATAGAAATGCCGCTTTACCCTTAGCATTGTAATCTTCTGCGGGTTTTTCTCCAAATTTTGATAAATCAAGAATCATATACAATATTCTTGTATCAGTAATCTTAGATTGACTTTCATACATTTTGCTTGAATCAATTAAATATTTATTATCGACTGCCCATCTTGATATATAGTTCTCAAAAATGGTATTAAAATCTTCTTTTTTTGGTTTAAGTTTTCTAAAGATATTATTCGCAACCAAAAACACTGCTATTACTACAACTAAACCTGCAATATCTTTTATTGCATCAAGCCAATTTTCAGCGCCATAACCTTTGAGATGCAGGTTGATGAAGATCGCCAATATCCCAAATCCACCAAATACGGCGGTTAAAATTTTTTCCAAGCCTTCATTGTAATTTTTCATAGTTCTGATTAATTAATGTAAAACGCTTTTATTATTTCCCTGTCGCTGTTGTAGCCAAGGGCTTTATTTTTAAAATATTCTTTAAATGTATCGGCTTCTTTATTTGAAATGCCAGACATGATAACATAATCGTAAATATTTTCCCAGTATATCCTTTTGAAAACCCGCATATCGTTTTGTTCGATGTGCCGTCCAAATTCCCGTTCAATGTTTATTTCTCGTTCCTGCATCACGAGGTTTATCAGGAAAAATGGCATATTCAACCGTTCAGCCATCCACGTGCCCAGCAGCCAGAACCGCATCAGTTCATATTTCTGGTGGACGATTACTGTAGCGTGATCGCTTGTAGATACGTTGTTGTACCAGTTACCGCCGCCAGATACATATCTTTTTGGCTCAGTAAGGTGTCGTTGCAAGGTATCGCCATCGCCAGAGGTATCATTGGTCGCCAGTACCTTTGCTTCAATGAAAAACAATGCCTTATCCGTTAAAACAATGATGTCAGGCTCGGAGCCCCTGTTGGGCAGCTCTCCGAATTCCTTCCTCGCCCTGTCAAGCAAGTCAAATGAGCCGTCTTGTCTGGGGGAGTATGACCATAATATGAGTTCAGCCGATCCTTGTTGTTCTCCCGTTAAACTTGTCAGGTAACCAGATAATAGATCATTTCTCTCCAGATACCTGAAAACATTCCACGTAACGGCGTCCTCGCTGTTCTCCCGTGCTATCCTGCTTTCGCGCTTGACTTGTTTGATTCGCCTGAAACGGTCTTTATCTGAATCGTCCGTCCACAACAGGTTATCAAATTCCGTTTCATACTCAAAGGTTGATGGGGAAATATAGATGTTATGGACGGGGCATTTGAATTTTTCCTCTCTGCGGAAATGGTGCCGCTGCCTTTCGACACGTTCGGCGCATTCTTTGACAGGACATTCAACGTGCCCGTCAGTGATGGTAATATGCTGTTTTAGATCGTTAATTCCGTACATACAGTCAAATAATATTAAAAGTAATACTCCAGCAATAGAGCAAACCCAATGATCCCCAGAATGATTAGGTAAGAATAGGGATTTGCAAAATTCAATGTCCAATCAGCCCATTTAATTCTCTTTGACACAATGGCGCGGGTGTCGTCTGGATTATAATAAAATATGCCCCATTTGTAATGGTCTGTATCATTTCTGCCCAGTTCATCTGGTTCAAACAGTTTTTTCATTGATTTGGCATTGAAAGAGTTGTTGAGCAATAAAGGTAGCAATAATTTACTCATATAAAATCCCTCCAAATTCCACCCATTCTTCGCGTCCATAATGGGTTAACGCCTACAATATGGAGCCAGAATATGATGATGGCGCTGATTATTCCATTTTGGGTTGCTTGCCCATTTTTTTCTTTAGCAACCAATGGTATACATTTTGGCTACCTGCTGTTACAACATATGCATGGAAGAACTCCCATCCCTTTCCGCCCATATAGTTTAGGGCATCGACCATAGAATTAAAGGTTTGAACCTTGCCAGTTGCTTCATCGCGTAAGCGCGTGTCTTGAAAATAACTATGTTCTTCCCCAAAATCTATAGATACTGTAACTTTAGTACTCATAAATTTTTGAATACCCATCAGTTCACAATAGACATATTTTACCGTGTCAACTGCTATTTCATTAGTCTGGGATTGAAGTTTGCTAACCAACCCTAACGAAATAATTAAAGTCAGAATAAATAATGCTTTTTTCATTTCAAATTTATTATTTCTTACTCATTTGGCTTTTCAGAATCCGCCCCGTTTTTTAGCGTGGGTTCTGGGCTCCACTTATGTCTTATATAATTTATAATTTGTCATTAAGTATTTCAGGCAATGTTAATTTTTATAATAGCGATGTTTTCTTTTAGTATTTCAACGGCTTTGACTGGATTAACTTCCCTTTCATTATATCCATAGATGTCTTTATTGCAACTACCGCAGTATGAAACCTCAATATCATTTTTATTGCCACATCTGCAAACCCATATTTCCTTTTCTTTTGAGGACAATAACTTCTTTTGTGTTGAAAACTCCCCAACCTTATCATAATGTTTTTCAATGATTTGAATGAATTTCTCTAAATCATTAACATCGTCTTTCGTATAAAATGGCTTGTCATTGACGACGATTTGAAGTGCCTTTTTTTTAATGACTTCATTAGGATCAAGCAGGTATTTATGTAATTTCTCGGAATCAAAAACCATTAACTCTTTGATTAACCGATAAATTAATGGTGCCACGTTATTAGAATTTTCACTCATTAGATAATCATAAAGTAAAGTAGTCCTGTGGATTTCGGATAATGATAACAGATAAGTTAAAAATTGCTGATATAACTTATCTCTATTATCGGACGAAAAATATGAATTAGCGACTTTTTCAAGAATCTCGGAAGATATTTCATAGATGCTATTTTCCGAGATGAACTCCCAAAGGGATTCATCCATTTCTAATTCATTACCTTTTGCTAACTGTATGATATTGTTTCTCTTTCGGAGTTCATTCATTTTTTCAACACTGATAACCTCTAATTTATCCTGTTGGCTAATTTTATCTTTATTTTTACTATTTGTTTCGATAATCACAGCCGTTCCCGTTGCCGTCACCATAAACATTGATTTTCCCTTCCCTGATATTTCGTCAAGGTCAACCTTTAAACCTACAATACAGTTGGCTCCTATTTCATAAGCAGATCGTTTTAGAATTTCAACCGCTTCCGTGTAAATTGACGACAATTGTCTTTGGTATGTTTGGGAGCGCCCGCCAAACACATCGCTGAACGAAGCAAAAAAGTCGCTAAAAAAATTGGTGCCTGCTACAACGTGAGCAGAAATTGGTTTAATATATTGCTTAATGCTCACGCCTTCAATACTTGAGGTTGTCGTTACTAATATTTCACTAGGATTTCTCATTTTAGTTTGGTTTTTTATTTGCAAATCTGATGGTTACAAGAATGGTTTTTATTTTTCTGAACTGCCAGACAAACTCTGTCCTAAAGGTATAAAAGTTTTCGCTTAGACATTTAATCTAAAGATGGCAATAGGGGGTAATAATAAAGTTGAATGTCCGTAAAAAGATTGCAGATGGATTAATTTTCGTAAAAAACTTCCCCGACCCTATCTTATCACAGGATACCTTTGCATTTTAATAATCCAATACCAAGTAATGATCGAATTCCAGTATTTCAATGGTTGCCCCCACGCCAAAGACACATTCCAGAACCTTCGGGAAGTTATGACTGAAATGGGAATTGTTGATGGCGACCTGCATATCATTAACGTTACCAGCCCAGAAGCCGCTCAAAAGATCAAATTCCAAGGATCACCGACCATTCTGGTCAATGGAATAGACATCTGCACGGGCGAGAAGCCTGTAGGTTTCAGTGATTCCTGCCGTGTTTATGAGTTTGACGGGATACGGACTGAGGTGATCCCGATGGAGTTCATAAGAAAAAAGATGGAAGGATATAGGTGAGAAGCCTATCGTATTATCTGGGAATGTTTTTTGCCTTTTTTTTCACCTTCCGTGTTTCTTCTTTATAACAATACGCAATTCACGGCAGCCATAATCTTTTCCGCCTTTTTAATTTCAATATCATAATCTAAAGCATTTCCATCAAAAAAGAACCTGACTTTCACAATTTTATTCTTCGATAGTTGTGCTATCTGTTCTTTTGTAAGAAAATATTCAGGAAAGATGCTACTATCACCTTCATTGTGTATAATCGGTTTTACTGGAGGTAGTTTTAAAATACTATTATCATCCAGTTTTATCATCAGCGAATCTGTAAGTCCAATATTAAGTTTTTCCACTACCGCACCATTTGCATAAAAAATAGCAGTACTAAATTTGCCACCTTTATTTATAAAATACATATTCGAAGATACCGTATTAAGAGAAATTAAATACGCTTCTGTAATTTTGTTATTTTCATTTGTAAATTCATCTATCTCATTTTTGACATACTTACATTTTTGTCCGTAGCATAGGCTACCAGCCAGCATAATGATCGAAAGTAAAATCGTTGCTTTTTTCATCTTTATATTTTTTATTTTCTTACTCATTTGGCTTTTCAGAATCCGCCCCGTTTTTTAGTGTGGGTGCTGGGCTCCACTTTGTTCGATTATGTATTTATTAAACTCAGGATAAATATTAAAGGTGCCAAGTTAAATATAATGGGCGAGAAATCAAAATGAAATAATTGGGATTGATATTCGCAAGAAAGTTCATTTGTATCACATTGCAACATCCAAACGCCCAGTCATTCCCTAACATATATTCCCCTCATACCATCAGGGCTGTATTATTTATTGTGGATAAAAAAAGTGGGCGGAAAATCATAATTGACCGTGACATGGTGCCGCACATAAGTGCCAATTAAAAAACGCGGGACAAGCACATTTTAAGGCTTACTGACGGGCTTTTGGTGATGAACGGAACACGTATATATCCATATTTTAAAATAGATCAGAAAGCGTTATATGAAGAAATAGGAATGTGTATTTTAAGATGCCGACAAATCAGGATCACGCCGCCCGTTAAACGCGTCCAAAGGGGTTACAAATGTCTTTATGGAGCCAGAATATATATGGTGAGGGTGGGTGAAAAGATGCGGTAAGGGATAAGATGAAGGAAGTTGAATATGCAATTTAGGATTGGATTAACTGAAACATACCATAATTGATCCTGACCAATTGCATTACTTTGAGCGGCAATTGATTTTTTATGGGATTAGTAGAATTATCTTTCGTAAATTAGTCCTGACAATTTCAGATAGTTATAGAATGTGTTAATCAACTCAATATAAACCCAATGACCAGAATTCTTGTCATATTATGCGTGCTATTGATCTCACAAATCTGCTTTTCTCAGGATTTAATAATCACGATAGATAAAAAGGTAATTCAATGTAAAATTCTTGAAGTGGGCATTGATAAGGTTAGGTATAAAAATGTAGACATTAAAAAGAGTCCCGTATTTGAGATTTTAATAGCAGACATACATTCAATCAGGTATAGCAGCGGTTATTTCCAAAAGTACAATACATCACCCGCTGATTCAGTTGTGCAAGATTCCACTGGAAACATTTCATATAACTCTACCGCACGTAACCCAGATGGATCAATTGACACCACAAAGTTTGCTATGCTTTACTTCGTCTATCATTCTCGTTCATCGGATGACTTACTATTTCCTTTATATTTTAATGGTCAATATATCTGTAAGTTAAAGAACAATACCCGATTACAATATAAAATATTTTCAGCTGGTATGTTAACTGCTGAGCGAAAAAGCAGATCATTTGGGGGGGAACCGATGGTAAATATAGATGTTGCACAAGGTGGTGTCTATGGAATAAATATTGAAATCGCTAATCCGCAAGCATATGCCGCTGATAGAAGATTTTCTATGCAATTAATCACTGAACCGACAGAAGTTAAAAATTTCATAGAAAATGAGTTTTATGGGTTTAAGCCTTTTAAGACCTGTGATTTTAAACTTCAGGAAGACCCGAACGATTTACTTATTGAATGAAAATTACATAGTTATATTTGATTCGATCATAATTGCTGCCATACACACATCAACATTTTGTAAAAAAGTTGGTGGTTCCGCTTTCCGCCCAAGAATTACGCCCTAATTATTATCGGCTGGAATAATTAATGACCGATTATGTGCCATGGAAGGCGTATTTAAAGGGTTTGGGTGGGGTTTACAGTTTGAGTGTACTAAGTAAACATGCCAACGGATCAATACCTGTCAGCGGGTCTTATATCAAGAAATGTGAATGTTTATTTGGTTGGCTCACGCCCACCGCTATATGCCCCACTCCACTACTCCAATATGCCCCAGAATTTATTGGGGGAGCAAGTTAGATTGTGATCGTTGATGAATAGCGTAATAAGAGAAGGAATGATAAATCAAACTAATTATTTAATTTAGAACTTTCGAATACATCTAACAAAATAATCTTTGTCGCCTTTGTTATAAAAAAAAGCAATTCTTCTACTTGTTGTAAAATGAACCGAATATACATTAAAATTATCCTGTTCTGTTGAACTGCAATAATCCCCAACGAGAAAATCACCTATTCTTTGTCGTTCATTATGCATCGAAATTAATTCGTCAATTGCAGGAAGGTACCAATCATTGTAACCACCTAAAGTGAGAGTATCGCAAAGATATGCTGCGGTTTTTACTAAATTTTTTGGATTTGCTGAGAAATAATCAACTATCATTTTTGTATTACTTTGTCCGTCGTTCCTATATAAAGCACCAGTTTTACTTTTCGGCCCCCACATGACTTTTTCCGAAGTTTGATCATATGGCGCAGCAATAAGCCCGTGCTCACCTAAATCATAAATAAAGAAGACTATACCGCCTTGATATTCATCTCCAATTTTGATGGTTTTTGCAGTATCATTATTTTGCCCAAGTAAGATTTGAATTGAGCAGACACACAGAAGCAAGGCAAACGCTGTTTTCATCTTAGTAATGTTATTTTAATCATCAGTCAATCCTCCTGCCAATATAATGCATATGTTAGTATCAAATCCTAAAGTTAAATTAAATTCTTGTATTCCAAATTGTAAAATAGTTCTTGGCGTTATCCCAGCCGCCCCAATACCTCCATTCCAACAAAATCTCCCCCAAATTCCGCCCTTATTATGCGTCCAGAAGGGTTATAAGGTTTATTGTGGAGCCAGATTACCCTACTGCCAACTATAAAGTGGCGATACTAATCCTTTTTATAACTGACGGGATTGTTTAACATCAAATGCTGCGAATCCTTCAATTTAAGAATTTCCCTGAGTTTTTCCTGATCCATCCAAGCCCGCACTCTGGTGTCCAAGCCAATGGATGCGCAGAAGATTGATATGTTTTGGGATACGATGCCAGCATCAAATGCTGCCCAAACCAGTTTTAATGAGTCTTCCTCACGGGTGAACCTTGAAAAATCTGATACCATCACGCAAAACAGCGGCGCAACGGCGAAATTCACCTGACTTCCCGCCACCAGAGCCCTATGATCCCCGCCTTGGATGAAGTCAAGGCAATGTTTATTATGATTGTAGAGATAAACGCCAGATTTCATAACAACATACACATCAATATCTTGGTAATTTCTCGCTGACGGTGCCGTGCGCTTCCCGCTCTCAGGTCGGTTTATCCCGTTGGCAGCCCATAACAGGTCGGATATATCTTGGAGATTCAAACTGGTGGTATCAAATTCGGTTGCCGATGCCCTCAATGATAATGCCGTCATCACTGGCAATCCCCGTGTTAGGTCGGGCGGATTTAAGATGATGGTCTTTGATTCTTGGGCAGCCATTGAACATACAATGGATGCAAAGCAGAAAATAGCGATGATCTTTTTCATAACCTGTTTTTATAGCGTTCAAATTAAAGTGCCATTCCTGTATAAACATACCTGCCTGCATTTTGAACACGTGTAGATATCCCAGCCTCTTGGGTGTTCAAGTGTTGAATATTTTCTGCATCGTTTCTGAATTACAGTTATGCCGTCCAACGCTTTCACGGGACAAGCATCAAGGCATAACCTGCAATTTGGCGGGCAATCAAAATCATCCACCGTTGGATCGGGTTCAACAGCAACATCGATCAAGACTGCCCCAATGTAAACAAGATTGCCCAATTCCCCGTTTATCAGAAGTGTATTCCTGCCCAGAATTCCCAGACCAGCATTGTATGCAGCGTGGCGGAGAGAAAGGATGCCCATCCCTTGCATTCGTTCAGCATCCCAGTGAAGATATGGAACATCCGTTGGCACAGGAACGGCATGGATTCCCTGTTTCTCCATGGCAAAGCAAAGGTTCATTCCGATATTGTCCAGCGTATCGTAAAGAATGTTGGCGGTATGGGTATAGACCACGAGATTTTCAGAATCGATGACGTCGGTGGGCATTCGTTTCAAAAAAACCACGACAGATTTGCATTCAACATAAATATCACGGGGATGGAATCCGCTGGGAGCGCCGTCAAACCTCTCAACATTGGCAATTCCGCATTGATCAGCACCAAAACCTTGTGCCATTGATTTTATTTTCTTTGTTGTCAGCATTGGCAATGGGTTGGCTATTTTACTTTCAATTTTGAATAGCGGGTCTGTATAATCAATTAAATTGCGTTTTTGATTTTTTCAATCTTATTATGCCTGTCAATTGAATATGTCGAGCCTGTTTTATCAAGATGCTCGTAAATGATCAATGCCTTCTCATACAATTTTTTCCTTTTTTTGTCGTCCGTACCACTCTGGTCAAGTTCTTCCGAGATTGTCAGGAATATATCGGCAAGCATTTCAAAATTTTCATCGTTGAATTGTTTATCTTCTTGCAAAGTCTTGATGAAACGATCTGCTGGCATTTTAGCCAGATCATTGATATCCAAATCCAATTCGCTTTTTAATGCTTGTTCGGCTACTTCATTGCCTTCGCCGACCCGTCCTTTATTTTTAATCCCCAATAAATCGGCAAGTATTTTTCCAAGCACCTGTCCAAGTTGGTTGATTTGTCTTATTAACCAGTCTTCTTGTTGCAATTGTCTGTATTTTTAAAATGGATATTAATCCCATATATCCACAGCCCCAGAAAATTTATAAACGACCCAATAGAGCGTGAGCAGGCGTGGAGATGGCACTCAATGGTATATGCTGACAAAGCCACCAAATCGATTAGCGGTTTAAACATTTATTTCATTAATAACCTTTTCCCAGATAGTTGCTCTTGATTCACGCGGTACGTGTGCGTTTGGGTGAGGAACCGCAAAAACTTTCCGATCCCATAACTGGGCTGATATTCCACTAAATTTCTTTTGATCGTCGTGATATCTTTTAATATTTTTAAGCAATCCAAACCTGTTAAGAATTTGCATATTCTTTATTCCTAAAGATAACATCCACGGTGGATCAATATATCTCACGTACTTCTCAAAAGGAATAAGCGATAAAGCAAAATCTTCATTTTCAATTAGAGATACCCGTGGTGATCTGAAAAAGCAAAGGTTGGTGTAGTTAAAGTTGATTTCGGAGAAGTTTAATCCCATATTTTTCAGATACTTTAGATTTCTATTTAGGAAAGTATACTCCGCAACATCTTCGCCTGTAGGCATAATTGTTTGTGGTTTGTAGCCATCATTGCCGCCCCAATTAATTCCAAAAATTATACCCTTGCCATTTGCTATAGGAGTTGCACAAACCGCATAATTCCATAATTTGCCATGCTTTAACTGTTTTTGATAAACTGGGCTAAGTCTGAACTGCTGTTCAGTCAGTGCTAATAAATCAGTAAAGAATTCCTCTGGTGTTCTGTCTGTGTTCATCTTGAATTTTGGATTTATAGTTAGTCAATAAAAATATTTATCCTAATTAGAAGTAACGTTATTTGCTTTAATGTTCCACGAAATGCAATTCAAAATGCCACCCTCATTGGCTATTTCATTGCTATCAATCGTTTCAATTCTATAACCCTTAAAAAGCGTTTCGAATTGTTTGACAGCACGATCATCTTCATCCAGACCAAATACGGGAACAATCACCACGCCTTCCATCTGCAAATAGTTAATATATATGCCTTTAGCAGAAGAATATGGCTTGTTTTTATATGGGTTGTAAGGAATCTCATAGTAGTCCAGTCCTGCATTATCCAATGACACTTTTAGGGCTCTTTCAAAGTCCTTTTCTTTATCAGAATGTTTATTAATAAGTACGTTTTGATCGTCGAGAAAGCGAACCATTCCGTCGGCGTGCCCCGTGAAGTCGTTTAGCTGCTGAGGCACGAAATAAACCTTATCAACCTGCAATAATTCTTCCAGTTTTTTAGTGAGTGCTCGACGATCAATTGTCGGATTTTCGTAGAAAACTTTATCGCACATAATCACCTTGTCGGATGCTTTGACGACATTACCACCGTCTAAAACGATATGGGATTCTTGCCGCGGTATATTTATTGCTTTACAGATGCTGCCGACATCTGAAATGGTCTTCTGTCCGCTCTTTGTTTGCAGGTAATCTGGTTTGTAGACGAACTTCACGAAACTGTCGTTATCGACCTGAATGGGCATATAATCTCTTGCCCATATATCCTTAGTGTTTGGAAGAAAATTATAATCTATATTGCATTTATCCAGTACCAATTTGAATCGCTGGAAGAATGCTGGCTGCTTTTTGGGCAAACAGTCAGCGAGGTGAAGTTTATTGGTTTGGCTGTCGGTTATCATTATTTAGGTAATATTATATCCCATAATCTTGTATGCGTCCTCTGGTGTAATTGCTCCTTCTGCCAATAACTGCTTGACAACCCTTTCTTTGCCTTTGAATTTATGCTGCAAGTTGACTTCGGCAATATATCGGTATTTCTTATCAATGTAATTATCGGCATCTTCCTTTTTCTTGGTCAGTCCAATACGGGCAGATTTAACCGGGCTAAAGGCATCTTCAAAATCATCAATTGCTTCTTTGATGCAGAATCCGAAATCACCGTTGGTGATATCGCCAAGGTTGTTAAATATTTCCCGCAGTACGTTGATCGTTCCGCCAATGTATTGTGGGTTATCGTCAATCGTCCTGATCCCCCTGATCAATATGCCACCATATATCCCCTTTTCCTTATCACCAAATGTTATATCTACGCCCATACCATTATAATACCACCTGCCAGCGGTTAGTTGTTCTGGCGCCTTATGGACGTATGGATCAAGATGATCTTTTGGATTGTGGTAATATATTTCCAGTTCAATGATCCTGTATGATTGGGCGCCAACAGCCAAATATAGATGATTCATTAAATATCCGGCCAACGTATCGAACTTATCCTCCAGCGTCTTAAACTCATACCCGCCTGTCAAATCGTTCCAGAATTCATCAAGCTGGCTGAAATGGTGTTTATCTTTCTCATCTTCCACGCGATAGGCGGTTAAATATTGATCAAGGTACTTGATGCCCATTCCATAAAGCTCTTCCATCATTTTCTTTTCCTTTTCACCCAATGCTTTCGTCAAAGCCACAATGCCTAAAAGGTTTAAGGTTCTGGGCGTATTTGCCAACCGAAGAGCTTCAAGAACATTTGCCGGAGTATCACGCTTTGTCAATAGTAAATGTTCATAGACAAACTGTGTGTAGATATGAAGGGTGATCCCCAATTCAGGCAATATTTGCTGATGGTCAGCTTTTAAATTAACGGCTTCTTCCAGAATCTGGATTTCAGTCTTCACGGGGGCAGACAAATGATCTTTTGCCGCTTGAATTAACCGCTTTATTATGGCTTCCAGATCGGCGTCAGTGGGCAGTTTATCGAGGAATAATATATCAACATGCTTCCTGGTGTCAGGCAGACCGAAATTTTGCAGCATTTTTAAGCCACGGGCAAGGTGTTCATCGGACAGGTTTTTATTCTTTTCGGCTCCACCGTGGCTGTTTATGTATAGCTGGAGCTTTGCCAGTTCGAACAGTTCTTTTTTAAGTATTTGAGGGGGGAGCATATTCTATTAGGTCGAATTGTTAACAAGGCTTAAAGGTATAAAAAATCCCGAAAACCGTTCTCAACGGTTTTTCACTGATACCACGAACTGATGTATTTTAAATCTTTATCCCTGACTTCAACCTTTCCGCTGTCATAATTAAGCACCACATAGTCCTGTGTTGCAGTGATCTTCTTTAGATTGGAGTAATATGCCGATGTTATGTATTTCAGACCAGAACTGCGGATTTCAACCTTTCCTGATTCATACCACAGGATTATAATGTTGTCGCCCTGGGCGATTTCTTTGAGCCCGGTGAAATAACTGCTGGTGATATAACCGCCTTTGATATCACGTACTTCAACCTTGTCGCCATCCTGCAAGGCTATGTACTGGGAGAAAAGAGGGTTAGAAAGGACTAGGGTTAAAAGAGCTGAAAGCCATATTGTTTTCATATTCGTGGTTATTGATCCACCTTCTTCCTCACAAACATTGATCCAATCAGCCCCACCGTCATAATCACATCAACGATATTCCATACCTGCCTGCCCAGGCTGATCTTAGCCAATGGTTGCAACAGAATGGGTTGAGGATTGAAACAACGTGTGCCGATAAGCACAAAATATTGGTAGAGGAAATAAGGGCACGTAAATATTTATCCCGTCCCGTATGGGACGGAATATCCAACATTCAGCAGATAGGGCTAATCGGGTAGGAAGCGGCTCGCGCCGCTGTCCCCCCACACCACCCGGCATACTTAATCGTACCAAGGCGGTTTCTATTAACTTTTACACCTTCATTCTCAGGTATAAAGATTGTAACCCTTGTTGGGCAAACCAATTTAGGTTCATGGCATATCCGACAGCTGTTTTCTTAGACATCTGCCACCAACCCTGTGAGTACATGACTA
>Ga0247841_10003974_pt1 | contig 26273 bp, 33 predicted proteins | sample LaCruzMarch2015__2_FD_192410 | JGI IMG/M metagenome (GOLD analysis project Ga0247841, IMG submission 192410) | Freshwater microbial communities from meromictic Lake La Cruz, Castile-La Mancha, Spain - LaCruzMarch2015_18m | ecosystem: Environmental > Aquatic > Freshwater > Lake | place: Spain... | reverse complement strand
AGCTTAGGGTCAATACTGGCATAAATAATAGTATCTGTTAAAAGAGGACCATCATGTTCTCCTCCGCCAATACCTAAAAATAAAACATTTACCCTATTTTCAGTTTTTTTAAGAACTATTTCTTTCTGAAAAAAGTATTGAAAAAAAATTGGGGACCATTTGGCTGCTTCTACAATAAGCCGCCCAAAAAGCATAATAAAAAGAAGCAACAATGCTACTAATATTACTTTCCTACGCATTTTGAATGATCGCATAAAATTCTTTAGCATCAAGACTGGCCCTCCCTACCAATACTCCACTAATTGAATCCATTTTAGTAAAAGAGGAAACATTTTCTGAAGTAACATTTCCTCCATACAGAATTAATTCTTTGGAAGTTTTTACTTTTAATACTTTTGCTACTTTCTCTGCGTTTTCTGGTGTATCGGCAGGAGCAGGGCTAATTGATGTCGGCGGTTCGTATACAACAATTGACGCTCCCTCAGAAATAAAGCTTTCTTCACTATCTGCACAAAATATAATTTTGAGATTCCATTTATTTGCCATTTTTACTTTTTCTTTTAGTATTTGATCCGTTTCTGTAAAATATCTTCTTCGCTCCGAATGTCCAATCAACACATATTCAGCTAAATCTTTTATTTGTCTTCCGTTCACCTCTCCTGTATAAGCACCTTCATCAAATGAGGAAATATTTTGTGCTCCCAACTTTATTGGAAGCATTTGCTCTTCAATAAACGCTTTCATTATTGGAAGATAAACGAATGATGGACAAACAATTATTTCTTTATTGGATAGATTTTGATTTTTGAGATCTGAAATTTTAAAAAGCCAATCTTTAACTTCAACTTCTGTCTTATTTGATTTCCAATTGGCTACAATAAAGGTCTTTTTCATATGGTACAATTACAAAGCTATCCATGCATTATACTATGAATTCAAACTTTCTAAAAGACTTAAATCAGGAGCAGAAAAGAGCGGTTTTGCAAACCGAAGGTCCTGTTGTTATTTTGGCAGGCGCTGGCTCAGGCAAAACCCGTGTTCTAACTTATAAAGTTATGCATTTAATGCTAGAAAAGCAAGTTAATCCTTTTAATATTTTAATGGTAACATTTACGAATAAAGCAGCTACGGAAATGAAGGAAAGAGTCCAAAAATTTCTGGCTAAAAACCAAGCATTAACTATTAAAGACATGCCAACTATTACCACCTTTCATGCTCTTTGCGCTAAAATCTTAAGAATCGAAGGAAAACACATAGATTTACATCCACAATTTGCAATATATGATACACAAGATCAAATAGATGCAATAAAAGAAGCTATGAAAAGGCTTGATATTTCCATAAAAGACTATAAACCGTCTTCAGTTTTGGCAAATATATCCCAAGCAAAAAATGAGCTAATCAGTGAATCTGAATATCCAAAATATGCAAGAGGACATTTTCAAGAAAAAGTGGTAAAAATTTATCCTACTTATCAAAAAATACTATTTGAAAATCATGCTCTTGATTTTGACGATCTTCTTTTAAGAACCGTATTTTTATTTGAAAACAATCCTCAAATTCTTGCAAAATATCAAAACCGTTTTAAATACATATTAATTGATGAATATCAAGATACTAATCGCGCACAATATGTTTTAACAAGAAAATTAGCCAAAAAATATAACAACATTTGCGTTGTCGGAGATTTTTCTCAAAGCATTTATTCATGGCGAGGTGCAGATTTCACTAACTTAACTCGTTTCAAAGAAGATTTTAAAAATACCAAAACTTTTTCTCTTTCCCAAAACTATCGTTCAACACAAAAAATTCTAGATAGTGCTTCTTCGGTAATATCAAAAAATACTACTCATCCTGTACTTAACCTTTGGACAGAAAATTTAGAAGGTGAAGAAGTTGTAATATTTGAAGCGCATAATGAGCAACAGGAAGTAGAGTTTATAGTTCAGAAGATAGAAGAGCTAAGAGGAATATTTCATAAATATAATGAAAGCTTTAGGTTTTCTAATATTGCAGTTCTTTACAGAACTAATGCCCAATCACGGATATTGGAAGAAATATTTTTGCACAACAGCATTCCCTATATTCTTATAGGCGGAACAAGATTTTATGAAAGAAAAGAAATTAAAGATGTCTTAGCGTATCTCCGAGTCCTAGATAATAAAAAAGATAAAATATCTTTGAAGCGTATAGAAAAAATTGGGAAAAGAAAAATGGAAAAATTTATGGAATTTCAGGAATCATTTAGTGAAAACTGTGATTTACCTACTCTGAATATTTTAGATAAAGTAGTAAAGCAAACAGAATACCTAAAGCTGTATGATGATCAGGACGAGGATGACAGGGAAAGACTGGAAAATATCAAGGAGCTTCGTTCAGTTGCTCTTAAATTTCCTATTCTTACAAATTTTTTGGAAAATGTTTCTCTCGTTGAACAGGAATATATGCCGGACAAAATAGGCTCTCAGATTAAAAAAGACGCAGTTACTCTTATGACCTTACATGCAGCAAAAGGCCTTGAATTTCCTTATGTATTTATGGTTGGCATGGAAGAAGGTATATTCCCGCATTCCCGCTCTTTAATGGACAAACACGCACTTGAAGAAGAAAGAAGACTTTGCTATGTTGGAATGACACGAGCTAAAACATTGCTTTTTCTTACCTATGCTAGAAAAAGAGTATTTTTTGGCCAAAGAACATCAAATGTTGTATCCAGATTTATATTGGAACTTCCCGAAAATGTTCTGGAAAAAAATATTTATTTAATTCAAAAGTCACAAGATTTTTTATGAAAGAAAAATTATCTGCTCACCCTTTGCAATCTATTGAATGGGGAGAATTTAGAAAGAAAACCGGAATTGAGGTAACAAAAGTCAATGGAGCCCAAATGACAATTCACCGAATTCCTTATACTCCTTGGACAATTGGATACGCACCTAAAGGTTCTCTTCCAACTACCGACATGATTTCTGAGCTTAAGAGAATCGGTAAGCAAGAAAGATGTATTTTTATTCAACTCGAACCAAATATCATCGCCGCTGAAGATTTAAAATTAAAAATTAAAAATTTAGGTCTTAAACCAGCAGCTCATCCCCTTTTTACCAAATATACCTTTATTCTTGATCTAGAAAAACCTGAAGAAGAGCTATTAAAAACAATGCATTCAAAAACAAGATATAACATAAAAGTCGCTCTTAAACATGGCGTTAAAATTATTCAGGATGAATCAGATAAAGCCTTTGAAACTTATCTTAATTTAACTAAGGAAACGACAAAAAGGCAAGGATTTTATGCTCATACTCAAAAATATCATCGATTAATGTGGGAAACATTAAAAAGTCAAAAATCACCTGTCCCCAGAGGGGGAAAACTTAAAAATCAAAATTTAGACACAGACAAATTAACCGCACATTTGTTTTCAGCCAAATATAAAAATCAAACTCTTGTTGCGTGGATTTTATTTGTTTACAAAGATACTCTTTATTACCCATATGGAGCATCCTCAAGCTTACATCGGGAGACAATGGCGTCAAATCTTATGATGTGGGAAGCAATCAGATTTGGAAAAAAATTAGGACTTAAAAAATTTGACATGTGGGGTGCATTAAATAATAACCCTGACAAAAATGATCCTTGGTCAGGATTTCACAGATTTAAAGAAGGATATGGCCCAAAACACGTTGAATTCCTGGGAAGCTTTGATCTTATTATAAATCCAACTCTTTATGCAATCTACAAAATCTTGGACAAAATCAGATGGATCTTTCTTAAAATCAAGAAATGAAAAAGATTATACCTCTTCTCTTCCTAATTTTTTTCTTTTTAATAATAAAACTGGCCGATAATGGTATCCGCCTCTCAGATACCAATATCTATTTCAACATTGCTTATCAAATATCACATGGAAAAATTCTATATAAAGACATCTTTTTCTCTAATTTTCCTTTTTTTTCCTATATTTCTTCTTTGTATTATTTTTTAAGCGTAAAAAGCATAGAACTTTTTTATTTTACGTCCAGTGTCGAAATTGCCATAATTACTTTTTTTATATATCTAATTACATACCGAAAAACTAAAAATTTCATCATTTCGATAACAAGCTCCATCCTATACATTTTATCTTTTATGGTTTTGTCTACCTCAGATCACCAGACAGGAGTTTTTACTGCTTCTTTATTTGCAGTATTAAGTTATTTTTACTTACAAGAAAGAAAGATCCTAGCATCGGGAATCTTTATTGCCATTGCAATTTTCACAAAAGCGTATTTTCTCCCCATTTTTCTTTCCTTTTTTACATATATTGCTATCAAAAAAGAATGGAAAAATTTGTTAAAATTTGGAGTTTCCTTTGCGGTAACTGGGTTAATAATATTATTACCATTCTTAATTCAAGCGCCTCTTCAGTTAATTTCGGATATATTTGGATTTTCTTTAACTCGCCCAGTTGGTCTTTCAAAAATAAACATAATGTGGTTTTTTATAACAAGAGATTTTCCTTTTTTTATACTTCTATTGTTTAATATCTTTAATGTCAGAAAAAATATCTTCTTTGGATTAGTATCAATTTTCTCTATTGTCTTTTTCGTAGGTTACCAGGATATTTATTATCTTTATCTGAATTTTTTACCGCCATTTCTATGTCTTTCTCTTTATGAACTTTATTATTTTTTGAAAAATAAATTTAACCTTCAAAAATATGTAATTCCAACTATCTTATCTGTTTTTGTCTTATTAAACTTACTAACCTACACATCTTCCTATTATAGAAACTTAGGAAAACTTGATGGCTTTAACAAAATTATTGAAACAATTGTTTCTGAGAAACCGAAATTTTTATACGGAGTAAATGATATTACGCCTTTACTAATCGCTCTTACAAATATTCCAGCACTTGAAAATGTTAATGACGCACATGAATATTTTTTTATGAGAAAAGTTTATGACAAAAAAAATCTAACTGATAAAGCAGTTAAAAGCAAGACTATTATTGTTACCCATGGAGCAGATTATCCTGAATATAATTTAAAGCAAGATATTGTAGATAATATTTTCGTAAAGGAAACTATTTATAAAAATTGTAAAATTATTTTAAGCATCCCAGTTTTGCAGGCAGAGGGATCTGTAAACAGAGTAAATTTATTTAAATGTTACTAAAATTAAATTGTTATTTTCTGATTTCATATAAATATATATCATTTGTTTTGTCATAAACTACAAGAGGTAAATTAACTTTATATCTAAAGCTTACTAGTAAAGTTCCACTCTTCAATTCTTTTAAAAATTTTGGCTTAAGTCTTCTCAATGCTTTCGGCACTAAATAAACGAAGACTACTGTTGCTTTAGAGATATTAACATCAAAAAAATTCTTTCTTACAATTTTAATTTTATCCTGCACTCTAATGATATGTATCATTAGAGTAGATATCATAAAACGTAGTGGGTCGATTTCGATTCCGACACCTCTTGCTTCGAAATCTTTGGCAGCTACGGAAAGAAAAGTTCCATCTCCTGAGCCTAGCTCATAAACAGTATCTTTTGAAGAAATATTAGCAAGTTTACAAGCAGCATGAGCTGTCTTTTTGTTAGTTCTCCACCAAGGAGCCCAAGGACTATCCGGCGGCCAAAACATGGAAAGAAGAAGCAATAATAAAATAATAATAAAAAGCAAAAATATATTTACTATCCACCACAAGGTCATATTTATGTATTATATCTGATTCTTTTCTTGCAAAAAATGCTTATTTTTCGTAACATGACTTTATGTCCAGTTTTGATGTCGTCTGTATTGGCAATGCGAAAATAGATACCTTTTTAACACTGCATGAAGCGAATAATCATCTGCGTCTTCTAGAAGAAACTGGCGAATTATGCATTAAATTTGGTGAAAAAATATCTGTTGACAAGGCGGAAATTTTACTTGGAGGAAATGCTGCCAATGTTGCTGTTGGTATCTCCCGTTTGGAATTAACTACTGCGCTTGTTGCCGAAATAGGAAAAGATGAATTTGCCCAAAAAATAATTAACACTTTGTCCAAAGAAAAAGTTAACTCTACAAAAGTTTATCAAATAGAAAATCAACAATCCTCTTTTTCTACAATTATAAATTTTAAAGGCGAAAGAACAATTTTCTCTGAACACGTCAGAAGAGAGCATAATTTTAGCTTTGAAGATATTTCAACAAAATGGATCTATTTAACTTCCTTAGGAGAAGCGTGGACAGATGCTTACAATAAAACTGTTGATTTTATTAAGAAAACAGGATCAAATCTAGCTTTTAATCCCGGCACATTGCAGATTAAAAGCGGCAAGACTAATATTGAAAATGTTTTATCTATTACAAATTTACTTTTTGTAAACAAAGAGGAAGGAGAAGAACTATTAAATTATCCGCATGGACAAAAAAGTATTGAGGAAATAATTACAAATCTACAAAAATTTGGACCAAAAATTGTCGTAATTACGGATGGTAAAAACGGATCTTACTCTGTAGATGAAAGAGGGAATATTTTAAAAGAAGAAGTCGCAGAAAGAAAAGTTGTAGAGAAAACAGGCGCAGGTGACTCATATTCATCAGGATTCTTAGGAGCTATCCTTCATGGGAAATTAATAAAAGAAGCTATGAATTGGGGAGCTAAAAATTCAGCATCAGTTATAAGTAAAGTTGGAGCACAAGCTGGACTTCTTTATAAATACGATTTTGAAAAATTATAAATGATTAGCAATTTAGGATACAAAAAAAATCTTTTTATACTTCCTTTTGATCACAGATCTTCATTTATTGAATTGTTTGGATTTACAAATCCGGATTTGTCTCTCAAAGAAAAAGCAATTATCTCTCAGGCAAAAGAAATTATATATACCTCCTTTAAAAAGGCTGTAGAACAAGAGATGCCAAAAGAACAAGCGGCAATTTTGATCGATGAAGAATATGGGGATAAAATTATTCGCGATGCGATAAGCAGTAATTATAATGTTATTCTAACTACTGAAAAAAGCGGACAAAGGGAATTTACTTTTGAATATGAAGATAGTTTTGCAAAACATATAGAAAAATATAAACCCCTGTTCGTAAAAGCTCTCATTCACTATAATCCTAACGATGATCCCCTATCAAAAATGCGTCAACAGCAAAAATTGGAAATCTTAAGTAATTATTGCCATCAACACTCTTATAAATTTTTATTGGAAGTCTTAGTTTCCCCAACAAATTCGCAGCTTAAAGAAGTTAACGGAAATAATGATCTTTACGATAGTAAAATAAGACCTAATTTGACAGTTAAGACCATAGAAGAACTACAGAATACCAATATTGAACCAGATGTTTGGAAACTTGAAGGAATGAGCAATGAAGATAGCTATAAAATTGTTACCTTGCAGGCCCGACAAGAAGGAAGAAATAATGTTGGAATTGTTATCTTGGGACGCTCAGAGAATCAAGGCAAAGTAGAAGCATGGATACAATCAGGAAATAAAATTAATGGAATCATAGGATTTGCAGTTGGAAGAACAGTATTCTGGAAACCCTTGATAGATTATAAAAATGGTGAAATAGAAAAAGAAAAAGTAATAGAAATTATTGCTAATAATTTTTTACATTTTTACCGTATTTTTATAAATAAAAATTAATTTTATGAAAATTTATTTGGCGGGAGATCATGCTGGCTTTGAATATAAGGAACAAATTAAAGAATCTTTAATTAAAGAGCAATATGATGTTATTGATTGCGGCGCTTATATATTTGACGTTAATGACGATTATCCGGACTTTATAAGTAAAGTTGGAGAAAACGTTGGAAAAAATATAAACTCATATGGAATTATTTTCGGAAAATCAGGAACAGGAGAATGTATAGTTGCCAATAAATATAAGGGCGCTAGAGCTTTTCTCGGAATCAATGAAAAGAATGTAAAACTCGCAAGAGCACATAATGATGCAAACATTATCTCTTTTGGCTCAGAAATTGTCTCCTTACAGGAAGTAAAAAATCTTACAAAACTCTTTCTTGAAACGCCCTTTTCGAAAGACGAACGCCATATTAGAAGAATTAATAAAATTAAGGAGCTTGAAAACAAATGCAATTAATTAAAAATTTTGAGTCTTTAAATAAAACTCCTGAGCGGAAAATCTGCCTAGAACTCATCGAAACTGCTCTAGATTCAATCCAGCCTGCAAACATAATTGCGAAAAATTTTTCTCTAAACGGCAGTATATTAACAATTCAAAATAAAGTAATTGATTTATCCCGCTTTGAAAAGATTTTTTTATTGGGGTTTGGAAGGGGTTCTGCAGGCCTTTCGAAACATATTGAAAATATGCTTAATGATTTGCTAACTGAAGGGTACGTCATAGATACTGAAACAGAACAATTCTCCAAAATACAACTCACAATTGGTATTTACCAATTACCTTCAGAGGTTAATTTATCTTTTACTAAAACTGTTCTTGAAAAATTGGGTAATTTGACAGAAAAAGATTTAGTTATAGTTGTAATTGCCGGAGGAGGATCAGTGTTGTTTGAAAATCCATACAGAATTGGTTTGGAAAAATTAATCGAAGTTAATAAATCTTTACTTCTTTCAGGAGCAACTATAACGGATATGAATATTGTTAGAAAACATTTGTCCTTGGTTAAAGGAGGAGGATTAATTAAACCGCTTTTTCCAGCTACAATAGTAAGTGTTATTGCCTCCGATGTTCCCGGAAATAATCTTTCTTCTATAGCATCCGGCCCAACAGTAAAAGACGAAACAACGAAAGAACAAGCATTGGAAGTACTTAAAAAGTATAATCTCTTCGAAAAACTTAATCTCCAAGAAGAATACTTTATAGAAACACCTAAGGAAAATAAGTATTTTGAGAATGCAACAAATATTCTTCTTGTAAGTAATCAAACTGCACTTTCTGCAATGGAAGGAAAAGCAAAAGAATTAGGCTTTGATGTGAAAATTTTTACAGATAATATGCAAGGAGATGCAAAAACTGCGGGAAAAGAATTGATAGATCAAAATTTTTCAGGAATCCTTTTGGCCGGGGGAGAAACAATCGTAAAAGTTCTAAATAAGGAAGGGCAAGGAGGAAGGAATCAAGAAATAGTTTTGGCTGCACTTGCCTTCATTGATGAAAAAACTACAATTGCTTCTTTTGATTCAGATGGATTGGACAACTCCCCTTTTGCAGGCGCTATTGGAGATTCTCTCACAATTCAAAAGGCAAAAGAAATGAATATAAATCCGCAAGTTTTTTTACAAGAAAATAATAGTTTTCTTTTCTTTGAAAAAACAAGAGACGGAATTATTACAGACCGCCTTCCTTCCAATGTTTTAGACCTCATGATTGTCTTAAAAAAGTAACTCACAGCACAATAGCGCCCTTGGCTACGCAGAAAGGCGCTATTGAACAAAAACTATTATTGTGTTTTTATTGCAGGTTGTTTCCCATTTTGCCCTGGTTGAGCCCCTCCCGGCATACCCTGAAACATTCCGTTTCCTATGGAAATGCTCTGAGCAGTTACTGTTCCATCAGAACCTTCTGATCCGATAGCTGTTATTTGTTCTCCGACCTTAAGATCTGATTTGGAACCCTCAGACATTTTATTTACTTTAGTAGAAGTTGAGTAAATTATTATTTTACTGCTTCCGTCTTGAGTTTTAATAGTGACAGTACTTTCGTCAAGACTTGTAATCTCTCCATTGACAGGAATGAACCCTATAGCTCTTCCCTGCCTTGTTGTTCCTACCTGCTGATTGGTTCCACCAGCAAATCTTTGAGTGCCATTTGCTGAGAAATTTCCCCGTTGGCTTTTTTGATATTGTATTCCGCCGTAAAATCCTAAAGCACCAACAACAATTATTATAATTATAGTTTTTATTAAACTACTTTTTTCCATTATTAAGTCACCTCCCTTCTAAAATTATTCATATCTTAATGCTTCAATAGGCTGCAGATTAGCTGCTTTTTGCGCCGGATACCAACCAAAAAGAATTCCTATTCCTGTTGAAACTGCAAAGGCAAGCAAAACTGAGCTAAAAGAAAGGACAAAAGTAGAACTGGCAATTTTGGCATAAATATAAAAACCTCCGATACCAAAAATGATTCCTATGATTCCACCGGTAAAAGTTAAAATTACTGATTCGATAAGAAATTGCATGATGATAACTTTCTTTTTTGCACCCAATGCTTTTCGTAGTCCTATTTCGCGGGTTCGTTCTGTAACGGTAACTAACATAATGTTCATAATGCCGATACCCCCGACTATAAGTGAAATAGCGGCAACACCGGAAAGTAAAGTAGTAAACGTTCCGGTTACTGAAGATATTGTTTCTAAAAGCTCCTGTTGAGACATGATTCTAAAATCAGCGCTGGCAACATCTTTGATTTTATGACGAGCTAATAAAAGATAACCTACCTGATTTTGCGCCCGAATCATTACGTCAGAACTTTTTGCCTCAAGATAAATAGAACTCAGATACTTAACTCCGAATACTTGTTTTTGTGCAGTAGACAAGGGGATGTAGATTGCATCATCTTGATTAGTTATGCCCGACCCACCTTTTGAAGTTGTAATGCCGATCACTTTGAACGCTTGTCCGTTGATTCTTATCTCTTGTCCGATGATATTTGTATCACCATTGAATAAGTCATCAACCACCGTCATGCCCAATACGGCAACCTTACTATCTGAAGCGACACTCTTTTGAGTAATGAATGTTCCAACCGACAAGGTCACTTCTCTAACTGCGGCATAAGCTGCAGTCACCCCATAAATCGTGGTATTAGTATTGGATTTACCCGCAATCACCTGGCTACGATTTGAATAAACCGGCGCCACGGTTTTGATCGTAGTAATTTTAGCAGAAGATGCAATCGCCTCGGCATCAGCATTGGTCAAGGTTGTCTGCCCGCCAGCCGCACCGCGCACACCGCCCGATGTTTGTGATCCAGGAGATACTGTCAAAAGATTAGATCCAAGCGCTTGAATCCGTGACTGAACTGACTGTTGACTGGCCTGACCTAAAGACACAAGCGCAATAACGCTTCCTATTCCAATAACTATACCAAGCATTGCCAGGCCAGTCCGAAGTTTGTTAACAGTTAAATTTTTGAAACTGCTGATAATTAATTTTTTGATATTCATGATTAGTTTTTCAACTTGGCTTGCTTGCGATTAATTGTATCATTGATAATTTTTCCGTCTTTAATATGGATAATTCTTTGCGCATATTGAGCTATATCCTGTTCATGGGTAATCATAATAATCGTGTGTCCTTTTTCATTCAAATGTTTAAAAATACTCATAATTTCCTTAGCTTGAACAGAAGCAATATTTCCGGTAGGTTCATCTGCTAATAAGATCGCTGGATCCATCACTAACGATCTTGCTATAGCTACCCGCTGTTGCTGTCCGCCTGAAAGTTGATTTGAGGCATGTTGCATCCGATCATTTAAAGCTACTAATTCCAATAAGTTTTTTGCTTTTTCAACTTGCTCTCGTTCAGGTACACCAGCATAAGACATAGGCAACATAACATTATCTATAGCTGATGTTCTTGGTAATAGATTATATGCTTGAAAGATAAATCCGATTTTTCTGTTTCTGATTTCCGATAGTTCATCTTCAGACATAGCCCCTACATTTTGACCATCAAGAAAATATTTTCCTGTTGTTGGTAAATCCAATGCTCCAAGAATATGCATAAGCGTTGATTTCCCTGATCCGGATGGCCCCATAATTGCTACAAATTCTCCTTTATGGATAGTTAGGGATATATTAGACAAAGCAGCTGTTTCAATGTCTCCAGTTTTGTAAATTTTGGATAAATTAGTTATCTGGATAATTGAGGTGTTCATAGACTTACATGCCGGGTGGACCACCCATAATTACGTTTCCTGCTCCTCTTGAAGAACCTCCACTGCTACTTCTTGATGTGGAACTAAATGATGATGTAGTATTATTTTGACTTGCGTCAGTTGCAGAAATATAGTTGATTATTACAGCGTCGCCTTCAGATAATCCTTCAGTAATCTCGGTTTGAGTATCGTTAGAATCACCAATAGTTACTTCCACTGACGATACTTTGCCATCTTTCAGAACATGAACGACTGATTTATTATTTTCAGTATCAATAGCAGTAGTATCGATCAGAAGAACATTGGCTTTAATATTAGTAATAATCGTGGCCGTAGCACTCATGTTGGGCAAAATATTACCATTACTTGTATCATCTAATTGAATTACTGCAGGATAAGTTGTTACACCCGAAGAAACACTTCCGGTTGTATTTATTCCCATAACTTTCCCCGTAAAAGTTTTATCGGCAATTGCATCAAATGTTAGAGTTGCCTTTTGTCCGACTTGAACTTTAGAGGCATCCACTTCTGAAATATCAACTGTAACCGTTGTAGAATTGCCTGTCTTAATTGATGCTATTGTCTGGTTTGAAGTAGTAGTTGAAGATCCCGAAGTTGTATTACTTGAACCAATCTGCATGCCTTTAGTAATAATTAAGTCGCTAACTATTCCATTTGTCGGAGCAACAATCGTCCCTGAAGTTAACTGATAAGCAAGATTTGCATTATTTAAATTTGCTTGAGCCTGAGCAATCACTCCTGCCTGATTTTTATAATCAGCTTCAGCTTGTAACCAAGTCGCATTTTCTTCTATATACACGGGGTCGTTTTTTTGATCAGTAGAGGGGTTTACAACTCCACGATCATTAATAAATTTCTGATTTGCCACGAATAAAGCGGACTGTAAAGAATTAATTTTTGCCTGAGAAGAATTAAGTGAATTTTGTGCTGAAAGATAGCTCGACCAAGCTTGTGCCTGACGTTGCTGTCCTGCGGTATCCAATGTAACATCTGCTATTTTATCTCCTGCACTTACTGTCTCCCCACTCTTAACATAAATATTGCTAACAATACCGCTTGCCTGAGTAACAATACTTACCTTGTTTGCAACCGATACTTGACCTGTTTCTTCTAATGAAGTAACCAATGTACCCTTTTCTACTTGCGCTGTTTGATAAGTAACTGCCTGTTTCTGCCCTCCAAAAATTCTCCAACCAAAAAATATCAAAGCAAGAATTATTACCGAAGTTACAATTTTTCTTTTTTTTGTCAAAAACGTTAGCTCTTTAATTTTGCTTAAGAATAAGTTCATGAATTTATGTTATTAAAGATAACTGAGAAAAAGCTTAGAGTGTTACTGTAAACGTTGTTCCTTTATTTTTTTCACTTTTTACACTTATGCTACCACTATGGATTTCAACAATTTTTTTAGCAATAGATAATCCCAAGCCGTAGCCTAAGGTGCTTGTTTTAGATCGAGATTTTTCTGCTCTGTAAAATCTGTTAAATATGTTGGGCAAATCTTTCTGATCTATTCCAATGCCTTCATCGGAAACAGTAATAACGGTCTTGTTATCTATTTTTTTCGCAGAGATTTTGACTAAAGAATTTTGCTTGCTATATTTAATAGCATTATCAAGAAGAATAACAAAAAGTTCTACAAGACTTTTCTTATCTCCTTTTACTTCTGTTTTTTCTAATTTTAAATTAATTTTTATTTTATTTTCTTCAGCTATTATCTTAACCTTGCCCACAGCATCATCTATTACATCTCTAATAAAAACCTTTCCAAAAACCTTATTTCTATTTGGCTCTTGATATTGAGCGAGATGAATAAGCCCATCCGAAAGAACCCTTAGATATTCAACATCATCAAGATTGCTTTTAAGTAGTTTTTTTGTTTGATTTAAAGTTATATTTTTATCTCTTAAATTAACCTCAATTGAAGTTTTAAGAGAGGTCAACGGGGTTCTTAATTCGTGAGATGCATCTGTAATAAATCTATTTTGCTCATCCATCATTTCTTTAATTGGCCGAAGTGTCCTTCCTGCTAAAAAATATCCGGAAATTCCTGCTATTCCCAGAATCCCTATGTTGATAAAAATAAGCGTTAGGGTTAATCTTACGCGTGCTTCAGCTACAGTTTGTGAATTAAGTTCACGTAATTCAGGAGGGAGCGGAGCCGGAAATATTAATTCCTGTTCTCTTTTGAAACGCATTTCCTGCATCCTCTCAAGTCTTCCCAATTCTTTATCTATTCCTGAATAAATTACCAGACTGAAAACAACGCTAACCAACATTATTATCAGTAAATACCAGGCAGTTAATTTTATTCTTGCTTTTTGAAACATTATGATTCTCCAATCTTATATCCAAATCCCCGAATCGTCTGAATTAACTTTGGACTTTTCTTAAAAGGAACGTCTATTTTATTACGCAAATATCCAATATAAACTTCAATTGTGTTTGGCAAAATATTGGAATCGTAATCCCAAACATGGTTAATAATCTGTTCTTTTGTCAAAATCTTTTTTTGATGACGTAAAAGGAATTCAAGTAAAGCAAATTCCCTGCTGGAAAGTTGTATATTGGTATTTCCGCGTTTTACTTCATATGTTTTTGCATTCAATGCCAAATCACCTAATTTAAGGATTGCTTCTGTTGTTTTTTTCGGCCTTCTTCCCAAAGCTCTTATTCGGGCAAGAAGTTCTTCAAAAGCAAAAGGCTTTACGAGATAATCATCTGCTCCTTTTTCCAACCCCTCTACCCGATCTGCAATTTGACCTTTGGCAGTTAAAATAAGAATTGGTGTATGGTTTTTTTGTTCTCTTAATTTTTGGCAGATTTCCACCCCTTCCATTCCGGGCAAAAGTCTATCTAAAACAATAACATCGTATTCTTCCGATACTGCCAAATCATAACCTTCAATTCCATCATAAGCAACATCTACAACGAAATTCTCCTGCACAAGGCCTTGCTTAATGGCGTTAGCAATTTTATGTTCGTCTTCAACTACGAGTATTTTCATATTTCGATTAACTCAATATGATCCTGAGCTTGTCGAACGGATCATTGGGGGTATTATACCAAACAAATGCTTAAAGGAAGCTGAGGATTTATTCTGTTGCCTTTTCTTTTTCCGCGTACAAAAGATAAGGGATAATACTTAATAAATTGGTAATCGCCACCAAGTAAAACAAGAAAGAAAAGCCATATTTACTGGCCACAAATCCTCCAATTGTTGTAGCCATTGCCATTCCCATAAAAACAAATCCATCATAAATACTCCACTCTGTTACTTCTTTATTTTTATCAAGATGTAAGGAAAATAAAGAATTTTTCGCAGGAGAAGCAATTCCTAGCCCCATACCGATAACTCCATAAAACAAAAATAATGAGGAAACATTTTTTGTCATGGCAAAACCTACATATCCAAGACTGATAAGAATAATTCCGACAATGGACATTATAAACTTCTGCACATCAGTTGACTTAGCTAAATACCTTCCGCTAATTAATTCAAAAATAACTCTCACGATAAGATAGGTGCTGAAAGAAGCTGCGGCAACTTCGGTATTTCCTCCTGGTATTTTAGTGGCGGCAAAAATAGCAAAAATCGGAGTAATCGCATTCCATGAAGACCAAAGAAATATTTCAGAAACAATAAATGCCTTTACAACTGAGTTCATGTGAAAATCCGATGGCTTTTTCCCAAGAAAAATTTCTTTTATCATTCCTTATTAGGATATCACATTCTCAACAAACTCAAAATCCAGACATCCAACGGGGAACTTTTTTTGTATATTCTGAATATTGTTTTTTAAATTTTTTACGCATTTCCGGTTCTTCAATATAAATAACAAACAGATTAATGATTATAAAAAATCCCATAGGATACAAAAACAACAATATGTGCCCTAACAGAAAAAACAGTCCCAAAAAAATAAACACTTCAGCCAAATACATTGGGTTACGGGAATATTTATAAAAGCCACTAACCATAAATTTTCTCGGTTGTTCCATAACTGGTAACGGGGTTGCTCTCCCAGTTTTTATATGTAAAAATGTTGAATAAATAACTACACTAAATCCTCCCAGAAACAATGTGACTCCAAAAATTTTGAAATATAAATTAGTATAGATAGGTAAATTAAAATAATTGTTTAGAAAAACTAACACTAATGGTATCCCAACAAAAACAGCACTTAAAAATAAGAATATCAAAAATGAAGAAATTATTTTCCGAACCACATGAAAATTATAGCAAAATATAAATCCCAAGAATCTGGGCTGGATTTCATCGGTATTTGATGGTAAAATTGTTTCACATTCCTCTGTAGCTCAATGGTAGAGCAGGTCCCTGTTAAGGACAAGGTTTGAGGTTCGAGTCCTCACGGAGGAGCCAGATATTCAGAACCATATTTTTGTGATATTCTCAAGTTGTGAATAAAAAGAGTAGCTTTATTCCCGGCTATATTATTGGTGGATCAACATTTTTAATTATCTTGCCAATCATATTTTATTTTAGCTCCCAAAAACTCGATCTATATTTCAACGTATCTTTAATTGAAAATTTAACTATTCGATTGTTTTTATCGTTTATTTTATTTGTGATGGGATTATTATTTTCCTTTTGGTCAATAGTTGTTCAAAATAAAATCGGAAAGGGAGGACCTCTTGAAGGATATAAGATTGGAATAAGCCCCAAAACCCATAAACTGAATACAACCGGCCCATATAAATTTACCAGAAATCCAATGCTTTTTGGCACATGTACATATTATTTTTCCTTAGTTTTGTTCTTTAACTCGCCTGTATTTCTTTTGTTATCTTTAATGTTTACTATATTTATGATTATTTTTGTAAAAAATACAGAAGAAAAAAGATTATTAACTGATTTTGGCAAAGAATATGAAAATTATAGAAAAAAGACCTCGCTATTTATTCCTTGGGCACAAAATAGATTCTAACAGCGCTTACTAGGCGGAGCCAAATTTTGTATAATCATCATATGTCTAAGAATCCTATTATTAATGCTCTTAGCGCATCAGCATACATCATTCTCGTCGTCAGCGTAATGACTTTTGTGACACAACCACTAAAGAATAAGCCTGATACCTTTTTCGCTCCCATCACGGTTTTATTTGTACTTACACTTTCAGTTGCAGTAATGGCTTTTCTATTTTTTTACCAACCACTTCAGCTTTTTATTGAAGGAAAGAAAAAAGAGGCGGTAAATTTATTTATTAGAACTGTTGGAATCTTCGCAGGCCTTACGGCTGTGGTTTTAATTCTTCTTTTTTCCGGCCTAATTTAGATTTGAGTAATTCTTAAGTCTCATTCATTAATGATAACGAGCTCTAATAGCTCTCGCTAGACGGAACCAATATTTTTAGCCTCGTCTGTTATAATTAAATCCATGAATAAAACAAGGGTCAATCTTGAAGACTTGGGATATAGTGATTTTTTTGAATCAGAACGAAAAAAATTGGAACTAACAAAATATCCAATAGCTAGAGTTATTTCCGAATACAAAGAAGCATACAAAGTTAAAGATACAAACGGAGAATACTTAGCAAAAATTACAGGAAAGCAAATATTCACAGCAACAAAAAGAGAAGATTATCCTGCTGTTGGAGACTGGATAGCCATTGAAAAACTTCCTGAAGAAAAAGCGATTATCCGTGGAATCTTGCCAAGAAAAACCATACTTAAAAAAAAGTATAGTGACAAACAAGAAAACCAAATAATTGCTACCAATATTGACACCGCATTTATCACAGAGGCAATGGATAGAGACTATAATCTTAACCGTTTTGAACGATATCTTGTCTTAACAGAGGAAGGGAACATTAATCCTGCAATAATACTTAATAAAACCGACCTAATTTCAAATAAAGAGTTAAAAATGAAAATAAATGAAATAAGAAATCGGTTTAATAACGTAGATATCATTCCAACAAGCATCATCACAAAGCAAGGTTTAAGCGAATTGATAAACTACATAATTAAGGGCAAAACATATTGCTTTCTGGGCTCATCAGGCGTGGGAAAATCATCTCTAATAAACAAATTGCTCGGAAAAGATGAAATCCTAACAAAGGAGATAAGCGTATCTTCGGGAAAAGGCAAACATACAACCACCTCCAGAGAAATGTATTTCTTGGAAAATGGAGGAATTGTAATTGATAATCCGGGCACAAGAGAAGTCGGAATAGCAGACTCGGATATGGGTATTGAGAGTGTGTTTGATGAAATAAGTTTATTGTCTAAAAACTGCAAATTTTCCGATTGCACTCACCTGCATGAACCCGGCTGCGTTGTTTTGAAAGCCGTAGGAGAAGAAAAATTAGATAAAAATAGATATATTAATTACGTTAAATTGAAAAAAGAATCTGATTTTTACAAAATGACTGATTTGGAAAAAAGAGAAAAAGACCGTAAATTTGGACAATTCGTTAAAAAATATAAAAAGAACTCATGATTGAAAAGGATTCGAACATCGTCCATTGTGGGAAACAATTGAACCCGCATCCTAACTCATCTATTGTCAGATAATTGCAAGTCTTGGACTAATTGATCTACTTTCTTTTTAATATTAATAAATGTTTCTTCTGAATCCCCTATTATTTTAATTTCAACTTTTTTATCTAAGCTTTTTCCACTAAGACTGATCTCATCAAAATCAGGCAACTCCCATACTAAATGTTTATTCCCCATGGGATAATTTTTTGACTTGCAAAATTCATAATTTTCCTTACTCATGAAAATAACGTAATCGGAATCTCTCAAAACCTGATATTCAGTATCTTTCCAAGAATAACTCATAAAAGTCGTCAACATGTTTCTTTGAAGAATCCTTTGAGCATACCAAGTAATCGGCCCTTTTAATTGAATAGAGGATCTAGTTCCACTTGAAGACACTAAAAGATTAGGTATTTGTTTTGACCTTAAATATGCTTCTGCAAGACGGCTTCTGTAAATATTTCCAGTGCAAACAAAGTGAATTTTCATATCACTGAGATTATACCATTTAAAAAAACGTTGGGCTCTAACATCGTTTATCAGGCGGGGCAAATATTTTTAGCCTCGGATTTTGATAACCCAGCGGGACGTTTGAGCCTTTGATATAATTAGCTTGATGAAAAATAAGCTATTAATTTTTATTAAAATTGCTGTGTTGGCATTTCTTTCTTTACTATGGCTTCTGCTTATTCAAGCAGAGTATGAAATGATAACTAAGCCGGAATTACAAAATGATTTTCCAATCATTAAGGGAATTTATGCTGTTTACTTTCTTGGTTTTATTTTATTAATCATAAGTGTAATTATTATTTCACTACTGCCTTTATTGAAAAATCTAAAAAACAATATATTTTATAAAAATAGAAAATAAGTTTCGATGTCGCTCGTTATGCAGAAAATTTGGTATTATGTAGTTATGAAGAAAAATTGGCCACTTGGATTCTTAGGATTTTTTGGCCTCTTAGGCATTCCGGGAATTTTTACTCAAGATTGGAAAGATTTACTCTGGCTTCTTTGGTTTGCTTGGTTTTTCTATTTTATTCCGCAAAAAAAGAAGTAAAAATATGGAAATTTCAATCTATCTTGCGCGATTTTGGGGTAGCCTTTTTATGATTCTTGGCGCGATGTCTGTTGGTGCAAAGCTTTTGGGTCGAATCATAGAATATACAGAAGATAGAACCATTACTATATCTACTGGCTATATTACCTTTTTGTTAGGTTTGATTACTGTTGTTTTACATAACATCTGGGCTGCTGACTGGAGAGTTGCTGTCACGATTTTAGGCTGGATAACATTATTTAAAGGAATTGAAAAAGTTGGATTTCCAGATCGTATAAATAAAAAAGCCCAGATGTTCAAAGGCGGACAGATACTTTGGGGAACTGTCATATTCCTCATTGGTGCTTGGTTTTTTTGGATGAGTCTCTAAGTGACTTTTAAAGACTCTCATAATTTAGTAAAACTTTACAAAATATAGTTAATCGGTCTATACTTATTCTGCATATGACTAAAAATCCACTTATAAACGCTGTCGCCGCAATGCTGTATATTGCAATTATTGCATTTATAATGTTTTTTGGAAATAAACACACCGGCCCCGTAGATTCGCTTGTTGGCCCAATCGCTGCTATCTCACTTTTTACTCTTTCTGCAGCTGTTATGGGATATTTATTTTGCTATCAACCAGCTCAACTTTATTTTGATGGAAAGAAAAAGATTGCCGTAGATCTTTTCCTAAAAACAATAGTTATTTTTGCTGCTATTACAATTTCCATGCTTATTTTACTTTTTTCAGGAATTTTACTTTAAATAAATTCCAATACCATCTCCTCCAAATATGGACAGCATTGAATTGAGAATTTAAATTAGAACATCATCCATTGCGTGTAATAAAATCCTCTCGTTAACAAAATAACTAAATCTTTTAAATAAAAGTTGATTTAAAAACAAGTAATGTGCTATAGTATTGCAGTTGCAGTGAATAGAAAAATATTTATCATTTTAATAGCGCTCATACTTTTGGCTTCGTTAATTTTCTTGTATTCAAAAAATGGTAAATCAACTAAAGAATTAATTGCTTCCGGTCACCCAGCCTGGGCACCAATCATGTACCAACAAGGTGATCAAATTGTTGGTGCAGGACCAGAAATTGTTAAAAAAGTTTTTTCTGACCTCGGAATAAAAGTTAATTCTAAATATGAAGGTTCATGGGATATCGTCCAAAACAAAGCAAAAGATGGTTCAGTTGATGTTTTAGTCGCTGCTTACAAAACAACTGAAAGAGAAACTTATATGAATTATTCAATTCCTTATACAGTTGATCCAGTAGTTTTGGTAGTTAAGAAAGGCAAAGTTTTTCCTTATGAAAATTGGGAAGATTTAATCGGCAAGAAAGGTATTGCAACAATCGGAGACAGCTATGGACAAGGTTTTGACAATTTCATTAAAGAAAAATTAAGTCTTACAAAAGTAGCAACACCCGAAGAAGCTTTTGTTCTTTTGGATAAAGACGGAATGGACTATTTTATTTATGCTCTTTATTCCGCCGAAGATTATATTTTTAAAAATAAAATTTCAGACCAAGTGGAGATTATTCCTAAATACGTTAGTACTGAAAATTTTTATATGACTATTTCTAAAAAATCCTCTTTTGCTAATCTTATGCCTAAGGTTAATTCCCTTTTGGAAAAATATATAAAAGACGGAACAATTAAGCAAATAGTTGAGAAGAATAAGCAATCCTTATGGAGCAAAAATCCAACTAAAGTTGTTGCTCCAACAAAATTAATATCTGAAGTTAATTATCAATGTGATAAGAATAAACAAATTAAAGCTAGTTATTACGAAGGGGCAACTGTTTCAGTAAAACCCGGTGAGCCACCTATACCATCTGGCAAAGTAGAATTAATTTTAAGTGACGGAAGAAAAATGACTTTACCGCAGACAATTTCCGGTAGCGGCATCCGCTATGCCACGACTAATGAATCTATGATTTTCTGGAGTAAAGGTGACAGTGTTTTTATTGTTGAGAATAACGCAGAGACTTACTCCAACTGCAATCAACAATAGTACGAACTGTAATTAATCAATATTGCTACTACAATCTTCACTAGAGTTGAGAAACAATTTCTTCTTCTATTTTATACCAAATTTGCGTTGTATTTTCCAAAAAACGATAGTGAAATAAATAAACAATAAACAACGCAAAAAGAAAAAATACCAAAATAAGAAGATCTGGCTTTTGAGTAATTACGGTAATAAATGCTCCAATCGACATAACTAACCCTACAAACATAGTAACTAGCAGGTGAATGAGGCGCTCATGTTGAATGCGTAAAATCATTCTCTGATGCTGTTTTAAAATTTCTTTCCAGTCGACATTTAAGACCTTCTCTGAAAGAGTTTTTTTAATTTTTTCATCATATGTTTTAAACATATAATGATAATAACATAAAAAGTTTCAAGAGGCTTATCTTAGGAAATCTTTTGATTTTTCAACCCATTCCATTGTTAAGGGAATTTTGAAATATGTAAAAATATGCATTCCTTCTATTTTGTGTCTTTCAGATGTCATTCTACTTAAACTTGCCAAAAAACCATCAGCAGCATAGTTTTTTCCGAAAATACTGGCTTTAACTAATTTTGAAATAAGGCCGGGATTTTGATTTATTATATTCATAGAGTCTCCAACTCCTGATCTTTCTGCAAGCTTGTAAAGATCATGAAGACTTATGCCTTTCACAGGTATTCCAATAACAACTGGTAATGTCACGCCGAGCTTCCTTATTTTTTCAATCCAGTCAATAACTTTTTTAGAATCAAAGCATATTTGCGTAACGATACTCATTTCTGTTCCTGTTTCCTTAGCCCAAGCCTGTTTCTCAAGAAGATTTTTATCTAAATCTTTTTTTGATATTTTGGGATGTCCTTCAGGATATCCGGCAATACTTATTCTGTCAATATGAATATTTTGTCTTTGTATTTCCCTTAAAAAATCTATAGACCCCTTAAATGGTCCACTCGGATTATCATTGTCCCCTGCAATCGAAAAGATTTGATTAACACCAAGTTCTTGCAATTTGTCTATTACTTTAGCAACGTGGTCCGAATCTTTAAAATGTCTGGCTGCAATATGAGGCATAATTGATTTTCTTCCTGATTCAATTAATCCTTGTGAGAATTGGATAGTATGTTCTATGGATTTTGTCGGCGAGCTTATAACAGAAATTTTTCTGTCCATGGGCACTTGATCAAGTTTAATAATGGTTTTTTCGGGAGGAATAATTTCAAAATTAGCATTCTTAAACCAATCAGATAGTTTTTCTTTATTTACATTATTTAGACTTTCAAAAACATTGCGTCTATGAGGATTTTCGGCTGACATAATTTGGCCAGTATAGCAAAACTGTTGACAAAAAACTATATTGATTAAATTTCAAAAGAAAAGCTGTATAATTAAACCGTGAAAAAGATATTTATTTTTCTAACTTTTCTTTTAATCTTTTTTACCAATCCCTCATCCTCTTTTGCTGAAGTAATTCACAGTTTTGATACAAATATTACTGCCCACAAAAACGGAACAATGAATATAACAGAAACTATTAATTACGATTTTGAAGGAGAATACAGGCATGGAATTTATCGAGATATACCCTTATTCTCAACAGTCGGCAATCTATATAGAATTATAAAAATAGATAACGTACATGTCTTAAAAGATTCTCAAGTGGAAAAATTTTTAATTACAAATGATTCAAAAAATCTTAATGTCAAAATCGGAAATGCAAATGTAACCATGACCGGAATCCACACTTATACAATCTCATATGAAATAACCAACAGCATTGGAAGTAATTTTGAAGATCACGATGAGATTTATTGGAATATAACAGGAAATAATTGGAAAATAAATATAGAAAAAGCGAGCGCAAAAATAGAAACTGATTTTGATGCCAAACTTAACAATTTAATTTGTTTTGAAGGTCAACTTGGCTCAAAAAATCAAACTTGTAATACTTCAAGCAATATCACGAGTTCTTCTCAAATTCTCTATCCAGGATCTGGATTAACTATAGTTGCGATTTATCCTCCCAACACTTTTCCTAAAAGCATTCTGTCCCAAAATCTTCCTCAGTCATCCGGCGAAAAAATATTTAATTTTATTCTGGAAAATTACATTTATGTTTTTCTAGTTTTAAATTTTATTTTAGCTCCTTATTTACTTTACTGGTATCAAAAACGCAAAAATAAAAAAAGGTTTGGTCCGCCCACTGTTAATTTTGATATTCCGAAAGATGATCAGAACCAAATTATAAGACCAGCTCTAGCCGGAACTATAGATTCGGCAAAATTAGACGCAAATGATGTTGTAGCCACAATTTTTGATCTTGCAATAAGAAAATATATAAAATTAGAAGAAGTCAAAACCAAAATAAAATTTTTGCCAGATTTAAAAGATCAAAAAATTATTAAACTTAAAAACCCTGACAAAAATTTAAATTCATATGAAAAAATACTGTATGAAAAATTCTTTAAAAACGCTAACTACGTAAATGTTTCTACATTGAAAAACGATTTTTACGAAACATTTTCGGATATAGAAAAAGACGTTTTTAAAAATTTAGTTGAAAAAAAATACTACACCAAAAATCCTAAATATCAAAAAATCTTTCTGTTAATTATGGCCCTACTTTCCTTTTTCTCAGCAAATATAATTCTTTCTGTCGTACTAACTTTTTTATCATTTAAACTTAATGGCCGGACATCGCAAGGAGACGAAATGGATTTTAAAATAGATGGCTTAAAAATATTTTTAAAATCAATGAATAGAAATTATAAATGGCAAACTAAAAATTTTTACACTGTTGAGGAAATGATCCCCTATGCAATAGCGCTGGGTTTTATTGATAAGTTTATGAAGCAACTTAAAATTATAAAGCCTGATTATAATCCAACATGGTATAGCGGTACAAATAATTTTTATACAAGTTATGCAATATTCTATTCCGGAGTAACTTCGAGCATGGCTCCTCCTTCTTCATCCGGCTCTTCAGGAGGTTTTTCCGGAGGTGGAGGTGGAGGTGGCGGCGGAGGAAGCTGGTAGTCTAATCATCAAACAAGATAAATTATTTACCGCAGTTCGGCCAAATACCCAGATGTCCTTGAGAAACCATAAATGAAGCGGTTCGAATAGATTCTTCAGGATTAAAGCGTAAATTTACATCCGGATTTAATCCCAAAAGATTTCTCGTCTGAATCCATATCGGTTCTGCAAACTGAAAAAGCCCAGCATATCTGCTGGTTGCTGCGTTTGGATTAAGACTTGATTCACACTTAGCAATTCTTTTCAAAAGCTCCTTATCTACACTGTATTCATTGCTATATTTTGTAAAAAGATCGTCAAGGTCTTTGGGAAGAATAATAATTGGAATTAAGGTTGGGGTGGGAGTAGCGGTTGGAGTTGGAATTAGAGTAGGAGTTGGAGTAAAAGTGGGGGTTGGAGTAAAAGTCGGAGTAATAGTTGGAATTTTGACCAAAGAAGCTTGAATTCCTTTAATTTCAGTTTGAAGTTTTCTTGCTTTAAGAAATAAGGCAATATTAAATACTGTAATTCCTAGAAATAAAATGGCTAAAAACAAAATCAGCGTTTTTCCTTTTTGCATGAAGCAATAATAGCTTTTGCTCTTTGCAAAAGCAAATTAGATGCAAAATTGACATTTTTTACACATCTTTACTTTTCTCAAACTAAGTATTATCATTTATCCATGAAGCTTCCCAAATGGGCTGTTACAGTTACTCCACTATCAAAAGCCCTAGCATTAATTATTTTTATTTCTTTTCCAATAATCGCATTTTTGCTAGGCATGCAATACCAAAATTTATTAAATGTAAAAGTTCAAAATAACAAAATTGACAATGCCCAAGAAAAAAACAGTACACTTATTGCTAACCCTGCATCTGTTTATTGTGAAGATCAAGGAGGACAATCTAAAATTATAACTGATCCGGACGGTTCACAAAGAGGTGATTGTGTTTTTGCTGATAGCCGTGAATGCGATGAATGGCAATTTTTCCGAACAGGAGTTTGCAAACATTAATTTACAATACCCTTTTATCGGTCGGAACAATAAATCACAATGAGATATGAAGAAAATCCTGATACTTCTATTAATAATTAATATCTTTTTATTAGGATTATTCGTAGTCAGATTTTTATTTGGCGGAGATGAAGATACATGGATTTGCACTAATAATCAATGGGTTAAACACGGTAATCCGAAAGCACCAATGCCATCAGTAAATTGCGATGAAAATTAATGCCAAATGGCATCTAGCTAACAAGATGCCCAAAAATCCAACTCTTGATCAAAGAGTAAAATGGCATTTGGAACATTCTGAAAATTGCACCTGTCGACCGCTAGGAGGAAAGATTTTGGAGGAAATAAAAAAAAGAAATTTAAAATATTAATGAAAACTAAAAATCTAACACGGAATTTGCTGTATTTTGTTGTCATAGGAATAAGCGTTTTCCTTTTATTTTTCTTGATTACCTGTTCATGGATTGGTTATGAGGTAAAAAGCCAATGTCGGGAGGCAAAGAGAGAATATGGCAAAGATTGCGTAATGTCATTAACTGAACTTCTTAGAGACAAGAATAGAAGTTTCCGATCAAGAAATTCTGCCATCTGGGCCCTTGGCCAACTTGGCGACAAACGCGTTTTACCCGTACTAAAAAGTTTTTATACCGGCAATGTCCCGTCAAGAGAGCCTCTCAATAAAAAAATCAGCCAGTATGAACTGAAAAAGGCTATTGCTCTCGCTGAAGGAAATCTTAATATCTCTGCTATAATTTGGAGGATTGGATATGCTGAGAAATAAAAAGGGTCTATCCCTGAAAAA
>Ga0247841_10003973_pt1 | contig 26280 bp, 24 predicted proteins | sample LaCruzMarch2015__2_FD_192410 | JGI IMG/M metagenome (GOLD analysis project Ga0247841, IMG submission 192410) | Freshwater microbial communities from meromictic Lake La Cruz, Castile-La Mancha, Spain - LaCruzMarch2015_18m | ecosystem: Environmental > Aquatic > Freshwater > Lake | place: Spain... | reverse complement strand
CAAGAGTCCACATCGACGGAGGGGTTTGGCACCTCGATGTCGGCTCATCGCATCCTGGGGCTGGAGAAGGTCCCAAGGGTTTGGCTGTTCGCCAATTAAAGCGGTACGCGAGCTGGGTTCAAACCGTAAAACAGCTTTTTAGCTTTTTAGCTTCATTAGCTTTTTAGCAAAAGGAGATTTTACAGTTTGAATCCGAGGTAAAAGACATCATACACGGCGGCTTATATGAGAAATCATATATGAGAAATCGACTTATATCGGTGAAATCCTATTTGTGATATAACCTGTCATATGTTAGGATAATACCGAGGGAAGTTATGTGTAAAAATTTTTCGCAAACAATTTGTGCATATCTGGCAGGATTTCTTGATGGAGATGGAAGCATATACGTAAGGCTTAAACCAAACGATACATACAAGTATGGTTTTCAGGTAGCTCCTTATATAATTTTGTTTCAATCAAATCAAGATAGAGAAAATTTCGAAAAAATTTGTTCAAAGATAAAGTTAGGAATTCTAAGGGAAAGAAAAGACGGAATTCTAGAGTATTCCATAAACAGAACAGATAATATTAAATTTTTTCTATCCTCAATTAAACCCTTTCTCATATTAAAGAGAAAGCAGGCTGAATTGATATTGAAAATTCTGACTAAAAAAGAGAAAATAAAAAATCAAAAAGATTTTGAAAAACTCGCACAACTCGTTGACTCTTTTAGAGAATTAAATTACTCAAAGAAAAGAAAAATTCGCATATTACACCCGTAGAGACTAAACGTCGATTGTCCTGATTTTATCGGGATAAAGTTATAGTCCAATGCACTTAGTAATAAGTGAAAACATGCGTGAGACAGGTTGGTCTCTATCTGCTGTAGGCGTGAATGTTTGAGGGAACTCTTTCCTAGTAAGAAATTGCTACTTTGCAGAGCAATCTGCATTGAAAATTCAGCTAATAACGGTGAAACCTTCATAAATTATCCGGCATTTGGAAAAACAATTGGATACGGTCATTCGATTGTGATATAATTGCTTGAGGACCAGATAATTTTTAAGGCAATACCGTGGGAAGTCGTTCTAAAACTCAATTAGCATATATCGCAGGCTTTTTGGATGGTGATGGAAGCTTGATGATGCAAATAAAAAGACGAAGCGACAATGGAAAGGCGCGCTTTATGTTGACAATTTGCTTCTATCAAGATTCGCGTCATGCCAAGCCTTTGGTTTGGATAAAAAGAATTTTAGGTATCGGTTATTTGTCGAAAAGAAACGACAATATTGCCGAACTAAGAATAAATGGCTATAAGCAAGTGGAAGAAATAGTTTCTTCACTGCTTCCATTTATAAAATTCAAAAAAATTCAAGCTGAAACAATTGTGAAAGCGGCGCACGTTCTTCAAAAAAAGAAATTGTTGCGTGGCGATCTCAAAAAGTTAGTAAAGTATATGCTGAAAATTCAATCGGAAAATTATGCAACTAAAAGAAAGAAATCCGAAAAAGAATTGTTGGGTATTTTAGGATTGACCCCGTAACGACTTTGTTTTCGTTTCCTTTAGTAAGAAGCGAGAGCAGGATAGCGAAAGAATGGATATGGAAATATATCGCTATAATATGCTGGCTCCTCGATTATATCGGGGATGAAGATATAGTCTGCACCTTTAGAAATAAGGGAAATATGTGACGAGAGGACCGGAAAGAACAAACCTCTGGTGTATCGGCTGGACCGCCAGGTCCACTGCCGAGTAGCTATGTTTGGACGAGATAACCGCTGAAAGCATCTAAGCGGGAAGCTCATCCCAAGATTAGACATTAGCCGTGCGTAGCACGGAAATCCCAAGATACAAGAAACAATAATCAAACAAATTCAAAATTCCAAATTTCAAAATCCAAAAAAGTTTTGGTCATTGAAAATTTGGTCATTGAAAATTGTTTGGAAATTGGAAATTGGTCATTGGAAATTCCGCGCTACGTGTGGTAGGATCTCCTAGAAGAAGACTAGGTTGATAGGCTTTAGGTGTAAGCTTCGTAAGGAGTTGAGCCAAGAAGTACTAATAGATTCATTAATCTTTCTAATTTTTATGGTTAGTAGTTAACAGTTACTTATTGACAAAATAAATGAAAAATGCAAATCTCAAAATGGAAAATTTTTGAGTTCGCTTTGCTCACAATTTTTTAAAGTTGTGACGAAGTCACTCAATAATTTTGATTTTTGATTTTTAAATTTTGATTTATATCCAGTGAAAGCCAAAATTCTCGGTGCTTCTAGCGAAGTGGTAACACCTCTTCCCATCCCGAACAGAGCAGTTAAGCACTTCAGCGCCGATGGTACCTCCATGAGGGAGAGTAGGCCAGTGCCGAGAATTTTGGTTTCCACTAAGCAAAATTTCCCCCGCCTTGGCGGGGGATTTAAATAGGCTAGTTATGACCCGCCAGTCGCGACTGGCGGGTTTAAACCTGTCGCTCGCGAGACACGTCATTCACGAATGACATGTCGAGCGACAGGTTTGATTTTTTCGTGCCGATAAAATATACTGGAGTAAGCACGACATATTATCATTAAAAATATTCATATTATGTTTCAAGATCCGACAACTATAAAAAGAATAAAAATCGTTATCGCTTACTTAGTGCTAATAGGGCTGATTGCCCTTGCCATATATCTTATAAAATCTCCCGCTTCAACTTGTTCCGATAAAATGCAAAATCAAGGTGAAAAAGGAATTGATTGCGGAGGGCCATGCGCTCCATGCAAAGATGTCGGACAAACGAAAGATATATTCGTGCAAGAAGTTGCTTTTGTTTCCGGGGGCAATGACACATATGATGTTGTTGCAAAAATATTTAACCCCAATGATTCTGCGGGAGCCGAGTTTTTTAAATATGTGTTTACCCTAAAAGATTCAGTAGGAACAACTATCGCAACTAAAGAGGGAACAAGTTTTATTCTTCCGGCAGATACGAGATATGTAGCACAGCTAGGGCTGACAACTGCCAATAACACGGTCCCAGCAAATGCCAGTATCACAATTAGCAATGTTCAGTGGGGAAAACTTTCCGGTATTGGAAAACCGCAACTCGGCATATATAGCAAAAAATTTAGCGCCACCCCAGTTGGCGGTGGCAGTGAAGCCGAGGGAACCATACGGAATGAAAGCGGGTATGATCTTAAAAAAATAGATGTAGTAATTGTTATCCGCGATGAAAAAGAAAATGTGGTCGGAGTAAACACAACACAAAGAGATTCTGAGCGCGCTAAAGAAGAGCAGACATTTAAGGTTACTTGGCCGTATTCTCTCGGAGAGAACATCCAAAAGATGGAAGTTGATCCACAAATAAACATCTTCGACTCCCAAAATTTTTCTGTTGCCCAATAGGCAGCAAAATTTTCGCTATCTGTTGCGGGCGTAACATTAATTGCCGCATATTGAATCTTGTCTATGATTAATAAATTATCAAAAATCGATTGGATACTGCTGCTTTCGGTGTTACTTTTATTGGGAATAGGTCTCGCCGTACTCTACAGCATCTCAACGGCAATTCCGGATGAGGGAGGCATGAGTGTTTTTTGGCGGCAAGTCGTATTTACTTTTATAGGAATAGCAGGCATGCTTTTTTTTGCGCTTATTGATTATCAAAGCCTTAAATCAAAAAGTACACTGATTTATTTTCTAACTCTGCTCGCGTTAACAATCGTATTATTTTTTGGGCTTACAATCAGGGGAACAGCAGGCTGGATAGGCGTAGGCTCATTTCATGTCCAACCTGTAGAAATCGCAAAACTAGCGCTTGTTATTTTTCTGGCGAGTTTTATTTCGCAAAAAAAGATGGAGCTAGGAGAGACGGGAAGATTGGTTGCATCATTAATTCTTTGCGGAGCGATGGTTTTGCTTGTAATGAAACAACCAGACTTCGGGAGTGCTATGGTGCTTGTCGGAATATGGATTGGTATGACAATTGTATCTGGAGTAAGCGCAAAGAAAATTTTTATCATAATATTATTTGGGGTTGCAATAACTGTCTTAGGCTGGTTCCAGTTGCAGCCATATCAGAAAGACCGCATTTTTGGTTTAGTAAAATCGGGAGTTGTAGATCCTCGGGGAAGCGGCTATAACGTGATTCAATCTATGATTTCCGTAGGCTCGGGCGGTTTGATTGGAAAAGGAATAGGACATGGCTCGCAATCACAATTGAATTTTCTTCCGGAAAAACATACCGACTTTATTTTTGCCTCTATAGCCGAAGAACTTGGTCTGCTGGGGTCATTTTTTGTGATAGGACTTTATCTTGTGATATTTTATCGTATGCGTATAATTGCGCTAAGCGCTCCCGATAATTTTGGCTACCTGATTGTTGTCGGCGTCATGATTATTTTTTTTGTGCAAATCTTCGAAAATATAGGCATGAATATAGGAATCACGCCGGTTACAGGAATTCCACTGCCGCTTCTTAGTTATGGCGGAAGTTCACTGATAACCATTTTGGCGAGTATCGGTATTTTAATCAATATAAATTCTAAAAAAGAAACATTCCTGCGCTCTGAGGAATAAAATTCTCAAATAATTTTACTTTATTTAAGCCACAAAACATCAATTTTCACATTCTTGCCAAACAAAGAAAACAATGTTATCATAACTCCGATATATCTTACAATTTTTTAATTAATAAATTTTAAAGGCCTGTTGAAATTATTTCAGTATTTTTGCAGAAAAGAATTAATTTTTAACTTCTGACCTTTGATTTTTGACTGCTTATTATGTCAGTACCAAAACAACGGCACACAAAACAGAGAAGAGATGCGAAACGCGGTCGGTTCGCGATTAAGCCAGTAAAAACGATGACTTGTCCGAAATGTGGTAAGGCGAAGCTTTCACACAAAGCTTGCGGTTATTGCGGATTTTATAAGGGCAAAGAAGTGGTAAACACGCTTAAGAAAAAAGTAGGCAAGAAAAAGAAATAAAAAGTTCCTAATGTTCTAAGTGTTCTAAATGTTGTAAATGTTCTATATGAATAAAAAACAACTAGAACAAATAGAACAATTATGACAACTAGAACAGGCTATGGCCAACAGACACCTACAAAGATCAATCGCAATGCAAGCCCTTTTTGAGTGGGATTTTCAGGGTAAGCACAGCGAAGCCGTTGATGAAATTATTGATCGTAATGTCAAAGAATTTGCGCCTGGAATTAAAGAATCCGATTTTGTTGTTGCTCTTGTCAAGGGAACATTGAAAAATCTGCCTACCGTCGACGCTCTTATTGAAAAATGCGCTCCGGAATGGCCGCTAGATCAGGTTACAATAATTGATCGCAATGTTCTTCGCCTGGGGATATATGAACTTATGCATGGAAATTATGAAGAAGTTCCTCCGAAAGTTGCCATAAATGAAGCTATAGAACTAGCAAAAACTTTCGGTGGTGAAAGCAGTGCCCGATTTGTAAATGGAGTCCTCGGAACAATTTATCGGGAAATGGGTGAGCCAATGAAAGATGATACCTCCAAAAAGCACAAGAAAGATGACGATGCAGTAGACGTAAAAGAAGAAAAAAAATAGTTTTGTTTAAAATAATTAGTTTTTTAAAATCCAAATTTCAAATTTCAAATTTCAAATAAATGTCTAAATTTTAAAATCTAAAGCTATTATTCTTTGGGTTTTGGACTTTTGATTTTGTTTGTTATTTGTACTTTGGATTTTCATGTAAATGATTGAATCTTTAGCTAAAAAGATTGGAATAAAATTCAATGATATTAAACTGCTCAAGCAGGCGGTAACACACCGTTCTTTTTTGAATGAAAATCGTGCCTATGAACTTGAACACAATGAAAGGTTGGAGTTTTTGGGTGATGCCGTTTTGGAGCTTATTATAACCGAATATCTGTATGGTAATTATTCAAATCCAGAAGGAGAGCTTACGAGTTGGCGAAGTGCCTTAGTGAATGGCGAAATGCTGGCGCAGGTAGCCAAAGAAATCGGGGTGGAAAAATATTTATTAATGAGCCGTGGCGAGGCCAAAGATACTGGCCGAGCCAGACAATATCTGCTTGCTAACGCGCTAGAAGCGATTATTGGAGCAATTTATCTTGATCAAGGTTACGAAAACACAAAGAAATTTGTTTTGGATAACGTCGCAAAAAAACTTCAAGGAATACTGGATAACAAGCTTTATTTAGATCCCAAGAGCTATTTTCAAGAAAAAGCGCAGGAAAATAACAAAGTGACGCCGGCGTACAAAGTTATCAAGGACTGGGGTCCCGATCATGGCAAACATTTTATCGTGGGTGTTTTTTTAGGGGATGAAATGATTGCGGAAGGCGATGGAAATTCAAAACAGGAGGCCCAACGTGAAGCTGCCAGAAACGCACTGGAAATCAAGGGATGGATATAGAAAATATTAGTTTTTATTTTATTATAAAAATATCAAAGAGCTGTTTTTAAAAGCCTGCAATATTTGTAGGTTTTTTAAATTTTCAATGACCAATGACCAATTTCCAATCAAATCTCAATGGCCAATGTTGAAAACAATTATAGGTTTAATAATTGAAAATTCATTGTAAATCGTTTCGCCAACTGGCGAATTGTAAATTGAAAATTATTTTTATTCTCGTTTGTCAAAAAATCAATAAAAGGCTACAATTATGTCAGGTCTGCAAAACAAAAAGTAATATAAAAGTATGTACGATATCATAATAAAAAACGGTACCGTTGTAGACGGCAGCGGCCAGCCGATGTTTCACGCTGATGTCGGAATTCGCGAGGGTATCATCGCCCATGTCGGGGATTTAAAAAACGAACATGCTGAAAAAGAAATCGATGCCACAAACAAATATGTGACGCCCGGTTTCATCGATATCAATAATCATTCCGACACATACTGGAGAATCTTTTTGGATCCAGCCCTAGAAAGTCTGTTGTATCAAGGCGTAACCACTATTGTCGGTGGAAATTGCGGTTCCTCTCTTGCTCCGCTGGCTAATCACGACGTGATGAAATCTATCCAAAAATGGACGGACATGAAAAACGTGAGCTTCAACTGGCTCAGCATGAAAGAATTTTTAAAAGAAGTTGGGAAAAAAGAGTTGGCGCTTAATTTTGCCAGCCTTGTAGGTCACGGAACGCTTCGCAGAGGACTGGTTGGAGATGCTGTTCGCGATATCAGTCCCGCTGAAATGAGGGTTATGAAAAAAATGCTTACGCGCGCAATGAAAGAAGGCGCGCTTGGATTTTCAACCGGATTGGTTTATACACATGCAAAATTGGCTTCATCGCGTGAAATCGCAGAACTTGCAGAGGTTGTGAAAAAATATGATGGAGTATACACCACGCACATTCGCGGGGAAGGGCATGAATTATTGCGCGCAATTGAAGAAGCTATCCGCATCGCCGAAGTTACAGGAGTGCGTCTTCAGATTTCTCATCTTAAAGCGATGGGAAAGAAAAACTGGGGTCTTATGGAAGAAGCCCTAAATCTTATTGAAACAGCCCGTACAAGCGGATTGGATGTAAATTTTGATGTATATCCCTATACTTCAACCGGTAGCGTTCTCTATATATTGCTTCCCGATTGGGTGACAGAAGGCGGCCGCAACATGATGCTTTCCCGTCTTAAAAATCCGGATACTCGCAAACATGTTATCGAAGAAATGCGGGAAAATGAATATGATTATTCAAAAATAATAATTTCAATTTCAAGTTTAGATAAAACGCTCAACCACAAAAAAATTTCAGAAATTGCCGAGATACAAGAAAAAAGTATTGAAGATGCAATTATCGATCTACTTATAGCTAGCGAGGGGCGCGTGGTAACCATAATGGAAGTACTTAGCGAAAAAAATGTCGATAAAGGCGTGGTGAATCCTTTTTCTATAATTTCATCCAATGGTTCGGGATATGATATTGCGCACAAAGAAACAGGCGAACTCGTACATCCCAGAAGTTTCGGTTCTTTCCCTAGGGTATTCGAGAACTATGTAAAGAAAAGAGGTGTTGTTGGATGGGAAGAAGCGGTCCGCAAAATGAGCGGATTGCCTGCGGAAAAATTTAAAATAGAAAAACGGGGAATTATTGCCGAAGGAAATCATGCTGATGTGGTTGTCATTAATCCGGACTCGGTTTGTGATATTGCAACAGTTGAAAATCCATACAAATATTCCCAGGGCATGGATTGGGTAATTGTAAATGGCAAACCCGCCATAGAAAATGGGGTTATCACCAATTTACGTTCGGGCGAGGTGATTAAAAGAAAAAAAACATCCTTGTTTGAATTCTAAATAACTTGTTCAATATAGTCCTCTCCTCTCGGGAGAGGATGTACATAAGGACAGGAGAGGGTAAAGGTTTTCTTTAATTTTCCCTCATCCCAGCCCTCTCCCAGAAGGAGGGGGAGTTATAATGAAAAAATTATGAATCAATCTTTTTTTAAAGATAAAAAAATAACAGTTTACGGCCTGGGTCTTCATGGCGGAGGTGTTGGCATAGTAAAGTTTTTAATCGCCAGCGGAGCGAAAGTCATCGTAACTGATATCAAAACCAAAGAACAACTGGAGCCATCGATTGAAAAGTTAAAGGGACTGAAAAACATCCAGTATGTTCTCGGGCAACATAGGAGTGAAGACTTTACGAAAGTCGATATGGTAGTCAAATTGCCGCCAATTCCCTGGAGCGATAAACATATCAAACTTGCGCTTGAAAACAATATTCCTGTCGAGATGGATTCAAGCCTCTTTTTTAAGCTGTGCAAGAACCCAATTATCGGTGTAACGGGGACAAAAGGAAAAACAACAACAGCCACTCTGATTTATGAAATTTTAAAATCTGCCGGAAAAAGCCCAATTAAAATTGGCATCGGGCAGGTACCAGTTTTAGACAAACTTCTTGTACTTAAAAAAGATTCTATCCCCGTTTTCGAACTTTCAAGCTGGCGCCTTTCTGCTCTCGGCCGCGCCAAATTAAGTCCGCACATAGCGGTATTTAAAAATATTTTACCTGACCATCTCAACTATTACGGAAACATGGAAAAATATCTTGAAGATAAAAAATATATTTTTTTAAATCAAAAATCCAGAGATTGGCTGATTATAAACAAGGATGACAATTTACTGGATGAAATCACTAAAAAAGCTGGTTCCCAGATTATCCGTTTTTCATACGAACGCCTGGAAGGAGGCCGGGCGGTTTTTATTGAAGATGATTTTATATACCTCAACAACGGAATTGATGTAAAAAAACTGGTATCGGTAAAAGATATTCCGATTCCAGGCAAGCACAATCTCTCAAATGTAATGGCCGCAATTGGCGCGGCATACGCATTCGGGATTAGCGCAGCAGAGATTAAAAAGGCCTTGCCGCAACTAAAAGGTCCGGCACATCGTTTGGAATTCGTAAGCGAAATTAACGGAGTCAAATATTATAATGATACTACCGCTACTATTCCTGATGCTGCAATATCGGCGCTTGAAGCATTCGGGCAACCAGTCATACTCATCGCCGGAGGAACGGACAAAAATCTTGATTTTAAAGAGTTCGCAAAAATAGTATTGGAAAAGACAAAACATCTGGTTTTGCTCAAGGGTAACGCTACGGAAAAAATTTTAGATGAGATAAGAAAAATTACAAGCACAGAATCTCCAAGTTTAGTCGAAGTGGTTGATTCGATGGAAGATGCTGTTCTAATTGCGCAAAAAAATGCGCAAAATGGCGACATCGTGCTTCTTTCTCCAGGTGCGGCAAGTTTCGGTCTTTTTGCTAATGAATTTGATCGAGGCGAAAAATTTAGGGAAGCCGTAAAAAAATTGAAATAACAAATGACTAATTACCAATGACAAATAAAATCCAAAATCAAAATGACAAAAAATACAAGAAACTAAAATTAAGGATTTTTATATTTGAACTTTGACATTGATTTGTCATTAGTCATTGGAAATTTGTCATTTTCTAGATTGCTATGCTTCACATAACACAAAAATCAACAAATCGTCATAAAAAAGCAATTATTGCGGAAATCGCTGTAAGTTTGATTATGCTGGCAGTTTTTTTTGCGCCTGCAGCCAAGGCAAGCGATATTACAGTTGATGTTGTTTTAAAACTCGTCAATAATGCCAGAAAGACCGCAAATGTCGCGATTCTGAAAAAGAATGATATGTTGCAGAAAGCTGCCGAAGAAAAAGCTCAGGATATGATTGATAATGATTATTTTGCCCACGTATCTCCGCAGGACAAATCACCATGGAACTGGATTCAGCAAAATAATTATGATTACAGATATGCCGGAGAAAATTTAGCGATTGATTTTACAAATGCTGAAGATGAACAAAAGGCTTGGATGGATAGTCCGACGCATCAAAAAAATATCCTAAATGAAAATTATGACGAAACGGGTGTCGCTATTAAGCGTGGCACAATTGACGGACATGAAGCAATTGTTGTTGTGCAAATGTTTGGAAAACAGATGCAAGCGGATATCGCTTCCAGCGACGTTTCAAAAAATTCAATAGCTAACCCGGGTATTGCAGGATATGAATCAGGCAATGCAACGAATGTTTCTACAACGCAAAAAATTTCCGATGAAATAAAATTAAATGTTTTTTTAAAAAACAATTCACTGACATTGACCGGGTGGTGTATCGCGTTTGGATTGGCAATCATTCTTATTTTCATTGATATTGCCGCAGTTATACACAAAAAGCACGAGCCATTATTTATACTGCATAAAACAAGGACGCATAATCTATAGGGGGCTTGACCCCGCACCAAATTGGCGTTGCGCCAAAGGCGCAAAAAAAATAAACCCCCCCGTTTCTTGCAGACAATAAAGAAGCTATTATTCTCGAGTAAATAGTTTAAAGAAGTGCCAACTTGGTGCGGGGTTGACATTTCAACCAAAAGATGTTACATTTGGCTGTAAAAAAAGTTGTTTATCAAAGAAACGAAGGAGATAGATATGAAGCAGGGAAGGAAAAATCGTGTGGCAAAAAATCCTAGTTTTCCCGCCAGAATGAACAATACTGATCCGCAGAGACTTCTTTCTAGAGGATTACGAAGTGGCGGCGGATGTAGTGAGGAAAAGAAAAAGAGTCAAAAGCAAACGCGGCAAAAAAGTTCTCAAAAATTTGTACTTATAGAGAAAACAAGCTCTGCTGAATTAGTGGGCAGGGGTTATCCTAAGCCTATCCCAAAAAAGATGGAAAAATTTCATCAGGAAGTTCGGGGTAAAACAGTATTTCTCATAAGTTTCAGCGTCTGGAACAAGCATAAAGCCGAAATAACAAATGTTATAATCAGGCTTACAATGGCATAAACTTTTGCATAAAATAACGGCAGATCGGACCTCTCGATTCTGCCGTTTAATTTTAATAACAAAAAAATAGCGCAAGGTTGAAAAAAAAGCACAGTCCTGTATACTTGATTTATGGATTATTTTGAGATAAAAGGCGGAAAAAAGCTTTCCGGAAGCATAGACGTGAGGGGCTCAAAAAACGCGACTACGCCTATTTTAGCGGCTACATTACTGACAGATGAACCCTGCACTATTTCCAATATTCCTCTTATCGAGGACGTTTTTCGCATGCTTGAAATATTGACTGGCATAGGAGTTTCGGTAGACTGGCTTAGCGAGCGTACAGTTAAAATTTGCGCGAAAGACATTGACCCTAGCCGTTTGGACAGGCATTTAGTTAAAAGGCTCAGATCTTCCATTTTATTGCTCGGTTCATTGAGCGCGCGATTCGAACATTTTTCTTTTTTTCATCCGGGCGGATGTATGATTGGAAAACGTCCGGTCGGAACGCATTTTGACGCTTTGGAAAAAATGGGAGTAATTATTACAAATACTGATGAAAAAGAATATGCAATAAACTCTGAAGGAAAAAAATCGGCGCATGTAGTGCTTCGTGAATTTTCAGTAACAGCAACGGAAAATGCTATGATGCTCGCGGTATCTCTTGCCGGGAAAACTATTATAAAAATCGCAGCAGCTGAACCTCATGTAGAAGATCTTGGAAAATTTTTGATTGCGATGGGCGCTGATATCAAGGGACTTGGAACACACACAATAGAAATTACAGGAAGCAAAAAACTTCATGGAGCGAATCACGAAATTATTCCCGATGCCAATGAAGCGGCCACATTTCTCATTATGGGCGTGGCGACAAAAAGTCCGATTCGCGTAAATAATGCCAAAGAGGAGCATCTTGATTTAGTTCTCGAAAAATTAAAAGAATTTGGCGCCAGTTTTAAAATAGAAAAGAATACGATAGAAGTAATTCCCAACGATAATTTAAAAGCGGTTGCGAAAATAGACGCCCGTATTTACCCGGGAATTCCTAGTGATATTCAAGCTCCAATGGGAGTTTTAGCTTCACAAGCGAAGGGAGAAACCATGATTTTTGACACTTTATACGAAGGGCGCTTTAATTATCTGACAGAACTTGAAAAGATGGGAGCACAGTCAAAAATATTAAATCCCCATCAGGCAGCAATTTCCGGTCCCGCGCGCCTTAAGGGAAGTTCCATTAAAAGTTTTGATTTGCGCGCTGGTGCGTCGTTAATTATCGCTGCGCTTTGCGCTAAAAACATGACAACAATTGAAGAAATATATCAGGTGGACAGGGGATACGAAAGGATAGAAGAGCGTTTGGCCGCACTAGGAGCTAATATTAGGAGAATAAAAGGCTAGATTTGCAAAAATAAGTCTCCAAATTTTCAATTCACAATTTTCAATTTTCAATCAAATCTCAATTTTAAAATGACAAAAATGAAATTTAAACACGAGGCATTGAATTTAACAGATGAAAAAAAACTTATTTTTACTGCAATGTCAAAGCATCTGTTCTATTTCAGGGAGCATATTTCAAAATTTGTTTTAGAAAATGGAGGAGTACCACTGAATCCATTTATGCTATTTGATTATTTTTTGCTTGATACGGTAGATAGAAATTTAGTTAGAGAGGGGAATAATAATTTGCTTAAAAGATCCGATGAATTATGGGTGTTTGGAAAAATTTCAGATGGAGTGCTGGTCGAAATAAAAATTGCTAAAGAGATGAATAAACCTATTAAATTCTTTAAAATTAAAAAATCGAAAGATATCATTTTTGTTTTAAAAAAAGAGGTTGAAATGGAAGATGAAATCAAAGAATTTAAAAATGAATTATAGTTTGAAAATTAAGTCATTGGAAATTCAATGAAAATTGTAAATTGGTAATTGAAAATTTTATTTATATGTTTATACGAAGAATCGGAATTGATTTAGGCACGGCAAATACTTTAGTTTTTATACCCGGCAAGGGCGTTGTTGTTAACGAACCTTCGGTGGTAGCAATTTCTCCAATTGAGAATACTGTTTTAGCTGTGGGAAACCAGGCCAGAGAAATGCTTGGGCGCACGCCGGACAATATTGTGGCATCACGGCCAATGAAAGATGGCGTGATTGCGGATTATCGTGTGACAGAAGCTATGCTGAAATATTTTATCAATAAAGTAACTGGGAAAGTCCGTTTTTTCCGTCCGGAAATTATGATTTCCATTCCTGCCGGCGTAACTTCAACCGAGAGGCGGGCAGTTATTGACGCGGCTGTAAAAGCTGGGGCAAAATCAGCCTATGTTGTTAAAGAACCCCTGCTGGCTGCAATTGGCGCAGGGATTCCCATCCACAACGCCCAGGGCAATATGATTATCAATATTGGAGGAGGAACATCGGAAGTTGCGGTCATTTCTCTTGGAGGAGTTGTGGCGTCACACAGCGCGCGCGTAGGTGGAAATAAATTTGATCAGGCAATTTCTGATTATATAAAACGTAAATATGGATTAGCCGTAGGGGACAGAACTGCGGAAGATATTAAAAAAGAAATCGGAAGCGCGATTGCGCAAGTAAAAGAAGAGCACATGGATATTCGCGGACGTGATTTAATGGGTGGTCTTCCTAAGACGATAAAAATTTCTTCAAATGAAATTACCGAAGCATTGCAAGATGAACTTCGTGAAGTAATAAATGCAATCAAAAAAGTTTTTCAAGAAACTCCTCCGGAATTGGCAGCGGACATTATGGACAAAGGCATGGTTCTTTCCGGTGGCGGTGCGCTTTTGAATAACTTGGATCAGCTTATAACCAAAACAATCGGAGTTCCGTGCTATGTTGCGGATGACCCGCTTTTTTGTGTAATTAGAGGAATCGGAATAGCACTGGATAACCTTGAAATATATAAACGGACAATAATGCTGTCCAAATAATGCAAAATTGAAAAATCAAAAATCAAAATGACAATTTAAAATTCAAAATCAAATGCATTTTAAAATTTGTTATTTTTTTATTTTATCTTTGCCATTTTCCATTTTGAGATTTACATTTTTAATTTATGTTAATTGGTATCGACGCTTCCCGAGCTTTTATTAAAAATCGTACGGGAATTGAGGAATATTCATATCGAGTAATTGAACACCTGAGAGACAAGTTAGACGGTCATCGGGTTATTTTGTATTTGCGTAAAAATCAATCCGCCAGCTGGCAGAGCGATTTTATTTTGCCCAACAACTGGAAAATAAAAATTATAAATTTTCCTTATTTTTGGACACAAGTCGGACTTTCTTTAGAAATGCTTTTTCATCCAGTCGATACACTTTTTGTACCTGCTCACACTGTTCCACTCATACATCCTGAAAATACAATTGTAACCATTCATGGGCTAGAGTATGAATTTTGTCCGGAAGCATACTCTCTCTGGGGACGTTTTTATATGCGTTGCACGATAAAAAAATCTTGCCAGTGGGCAAGTTCCATTATTGCAGTATCGGAGAATACAAAACGGGATTTGATGCGATTGTATAATGTAGATAACAAAAAAACGCAGGTTATATATGAAGGATATGCTTGCAATGACAAATTTCCAATGACAAATGACAAATCAATTTCAAATATTTATACAAAATACAAGATACTAGATACGAAATACTTGTTATTCATTGGCAGATTAGAAGCGCGAAAAAATATTGCAAATATCATCAATGCCTTTGAAATTTTAAAAGAGCAGTATAAAATTCCACATAAACTAATTTTGGCGGGGATGCCGGGGTTCGGATATGAAAAGATAAAAAATAAAATGGCAAACGTTAATTGTTGCCAGGATATTATTGAACTCGGACATATAGCAGAAGAAGAAAAGTGGAAACTGTTTAAAAACGCTAGCGTATTTGTTTTTCCAACTTTATATGAAGGTTTCGGCATTCCGATTTTGGAAGCACAAAGCGCAGGTTGTCCGGTCATAGCCTCAAATAATTCTTCTATACCAGAAGTCGCTTCCGATAGCGCGCTTCTTATTAATCCAAATAATGCCGAAGAAATCGCCGATGCGATTTATAAACTTATTTCTGACGAAAATCTCAGAAATGAAATAATAAAAAAAGGACAAGAAAATGTCCAGAGATTCAGCTGGGAAAAATGCGGAAAGGAAATAAGCTATGTCATTCTGAGCGAAGCGTAGCGAAGTCGAAGAATCTGAGCTTAGATCCCTCGATTGCACTCGGGATGACAATAAAAAAGTATTTTTGAAATAAAAAAATAATCCCGCGGTATAATGGTATAATGCCTATTATATTAAAATAAAACAGCAAGAAAGGGGGTGCGAATCATGAGGGGTTGTTTAAAAATTGGGGGCGACGCGGTTCCGGACAATCATCAACTAAAAATAATCAGAGACATTCCAGCTCGGGTAACGGCTAAGATTATTGAAAAATACAATCTGCAGGAATTCAAAGTTAAATATCCCCTGGAAGCCTGGCCGAAATTTTATTGCGGTTGCAGTTCTCACCCGCCGGATCAAGAAGAAGCTCTGTATCAGGCCGCTACTCCAGAGGAGCAGATGAGTTGGAATCACAACTATTCATGCTTGGTGGTAGCGGAAGATAAAAAAGCGGAAGGGCTCAAAGTCTACTTATTTTGCGAAGAGTGTGCGCAAATTATCAATAACTTCAGAATCGAGTGTGAAAAAATTCATAATGGCATCGGCTGAGGTTATCAAAATTTTGTCACTATAGTCAGAATCAAAAAAATGGGCTTCCTCATATAAATCAGGAAACCCATTTTTAATTTGCAAAAATAAAAAAATCACAAACTAACGCAATCTTTATATATCCGCTTCTAAAACTAAATGATAATCGATAAAACCATTTTTTCTGTAAAAATTAATACCATCGGAATTTTCTGCGGAAGCAATAACACATAATTTTCCAACTCCTTTTGATTTGCACCAGTCTATAAATGCCCGGTAAAGTTTCGTTCCTATGCCCATGTTCCTATATTTGTCTAAAACAAACATATTTTCCAATTCAGCAAAATTTGGCATTATTCTAAAGGAATCTTTTTCCTTAAGACCGCCCGCCAGATAACCGATAACCATATCGTCAATACAAGCAATAAGCACGCAACCACTTTCTTCGGTTATGTGTTCCCTGAAATAATTCTCGCCATCCTTGCTAAATGGCCATTCGCAATCAAGCGTATTGTCGAATTCTTCACGCTCTTTTTCAAACAGCATAAGGTTCAGCTTTTGAACATCTTTTAAGTCGCTAATTGTAGCTGATTTAATTTTGACTTCCATATTAAAAAAATTTTATTTACCAGTATTCAATTTATTACACAAAGCAATTTCATTGGTTGTTTATTCTGCCGAAATGTGATAATTTTAGTTAAGGTCAGCCTTTTATAGGCTGATTATAGCATAGATAGCAATCAAAATAAATGGAACAAGCAAAATCCTTAAAAGTGGCTTTAGTTCATGATTTTTTAATCTATCGAGGCGGTGCCGAGAGAGTTTTAAAGGTGCTTTCAGAAATGTATCCGGATGCTCCAATTTATACCTTGTTGTATAACGAAGAAAAGATGGGGGATATGTTCAAGGGAAAAAATATCCAGTCATCGTATTTGCAAAAATTTCCCAAATTTCTCAGAAAACATTATCGATGGCTATTGCCATTTTTTCCTGTGCTTCCCGAAACTTTCGATTTTCGGGAATATGACCTGGTAATTTCTTCGTCTGGAGCTTGGTCAAAAGGAATCGTTACAAAACTCGACACCACTCATGTTGCATATATTCACTCGCCGATGCGATTTGTCTGGGACTATAACGAACGTTATCTGAAAGAAAAAAATAAAAAACCTTCTATTTTTACCCGTTTCATTTTTAATTATCTCCGCATCTGGGATCGTATGGCAGCCGATCGCCCAGATTATCTGATTGCAAATTCGAAATATACCCAAAGTCGTATAAATAAATATTATCGCAGGGAAAGCGCTATTATCTATCCTCCGGTAGATAATAATTTCCAATTTCCAATTTCCAATTTCCAATCAATTTCCAATGACAAATTTTCAAATGACAAAAAAAATACGAAATACGAAATACAAGATACGAAATACTTTTTAGTTGTTTCCCGTCTTTCTCCCTATAAAAAAGTTGACATTGTAATTGAAGCTTTTAATAAGCTTGGTCTGCCGCTGATTATTATCGGAAGCGGAGAGCAGGAAAAATATCTCATAAAAATTGCGCAACCAAACATTAAAATTTTAGGATGGCAGCAGGATGAAATTGTCCAAAAATACTATCGGAATGCCTTAGGATTCATTTTTCCATGCGAAGATGATTTTGGAATAGCTCCGATTGAAGCGATGCTCAATGGCGTGCCTGTAATAGCATACCGAAAAGGCGGAGTATGCGAAACAGTCCAAGAGGGCATTACCGGGGAATTTTTTAATGCGCAGACTCCCGAAGTATTGGCTGACGGTATCAGGCGCTTTATGCAAAACAAGGATAAATACAGCAGGGACATTATCATAAAAAGGGCCGAAGAATTTTCAAGAGAAAGATTTAAAAATGACTTTAGGGAATATGTTGACAAAATAATGAAAAATTAAAAAATCAAAAATTTATACATTCGTGTCATTCCCGCGGATGCGGGAATCCAGGCACCGCCAGTATTAAAAAACCAAAAAAACGGACAAAAATTAAGAAAATATTAAAATATTGAAGATTTATAATTATTTTTGTGTTGGCATAAGATTTTGTGGAACCTAGATTCCCGTTTTCACGGGAATGACATAGAAAATTTTGATATTTACATTTTCAATTAAGCCTCATGCAATTTATCGGCAATCAAAAAATAATAGCATCTCTGCAAAATTCACTTAAGCGTGGGATGTTAAATCACGCCTATATTTTTTCGGGTCCCGAGCATATGGGAAAATTCACCTTGGCAAAGATGTTTGCGTTGCATGCTATTTCAAACACAGAAATGAGTTTAGATATAAACGATTTCAATAAGGATGCCTTGTTCGATTTGATTGTAGTTGCTCCTGAAATAATAGAAAAAAACGGAATTTCCAGGCAACGCGATATATCCATTGAATCCATAAGAGACGCCAAGCAAGCCTTGAGCCTGTTCCCATATCATGGAAAATATAAGATTATGATTGTTGATGATGCGCACAAACTCAATACCGCCGCCCAAAATGCTCTGCTCAAAATTCTCGAAGAGCCAAATCCTACCACAATGATAATTTTAGTTACGCACGAAGTAGACAGAATTCTTCCCACAGTCCAGTCGCGCTCGCAAATAATCAATTTTGCCTTAGCTGGCGACGAACAGATGCGAAATATTTTTTCTAAAGACGTCGTATCTCTTTCAGCCGGAAGACCGGGCTTGGCGCAGATAATGCTTGAAAACGAAGACGAACGAATTTTCCGGTCCGAAGCAATCAAAGATCTCGATAAAATTATTAACGGATCGCTTAATGAAAATTTTGTGCTAGCCGAAGAGTTCTCAAAAAATATTACTCAAACACTGAAGAGGCTTGATGTTTGGATATGGGAAATGAGAAAAAAAGCATTATCATCGGATGAAATTGGGCGCAGAAATATTTATGCCGGCATCGAAAGAATCCAAAAAAGTATGGAGGCTTTAAAACGCACCAACGCGAATGGCAGGCTTGTTTTAGAAACACTCTTTATGGATATGTAATATGGCACGAAAATACATCAAAAATTGTACCGGTAGTTCTGGCAAAAAAAAGTCATCTGCCAAAACGTCGGCTTTTTCTAAGGCCCTATCCAGAATCATATTCCACGTACTTCTCTGGGGATTTTTTGCAGTATCAATTTACATACTCTTTTTTTCCGAGTATCTAAAGGTCAACAATATAAGCATAACCGGGACGCAGGAACTTAGCAGTTCGGATATCCAAAAATCACTGGAAGAACATTTTCAGGGCAAATTTTTCAATGTTATTCCGAAAAATAATTTTTTGTTTGTTTATCAGAAAAGAACCGCGGATTTTCTCGAGGGTAATTTTAAAAAAATACGCGCCGTGACCGTCTCAAAAAAATTTCCCGATGCTGTCTCGATAAATATTGACGAGCGGAAAGCCGTACTGGTCTGGTGTAGCGGTGAGAATTGTTTTTTAATCGATGAAAATGGCATCGCGTATAACATTGCCGATTTTGAATCTCCCGAGATTGTGCAGAATCATTTATTGAGAATAAACGATGCAAGCGCGCGCGATGTTGCAATTGGAGAAAAAATCACCAGCTCTTCTTATGAGCAGTACGTTGTCGGCATAAAAGACGCACTCAAGGGAATTGATCAGGAAACCAGCGATGAGGCGTATTCTTCGCCATCAAATATGGCGGATGAGATTGATGTGAAAATAACTACGGGCGCGCAAGTTTATTTTTCCACCCAATTTCCTTTAGATAGTGCAATTTATTCCCTTAATATTGTCCTGAAAAAAGAAATCCCGCAGGAAAAGATAGGGGATATCGATTATATTGATCTTCGCAGCGAAGGCAGGGTTTTCTACAAATTCAAGAATACAGAAGAGCCAGCTGAAAATAAGTCTGAGAATAATAGTATACAAACAGAAACCAAAAAACTATAATCAAGCTCCCATTGTCATCTTGAGCGAAGTCGAAAGATCTGAGCCCAGATTCCTCGACTACGCTCGGAATGACAAAACAAAAAAGCTCTCCAGTTTATCGGAGAGCTTTTTAAAATACCGTAATCCTATTGCAATACCGGTGGTTGAGTAATGTGATAAATAAGTATCGAATTGCCAATCATAGTTACCGGTTTGTATTGTTGTGTCCAGGCATAACTATCACGGGGGGTTTTAGCGGTGTTATAGATGCTTCCTTGGAGGAAATTTGTAGAAATTGCGTACCAGCCAAGCTGAACAGGGCGCATGCTGTCATACCACATGATATATTTATCACCGATGTAATATTTAATATCTCCGCCTCCAAAATAATCAACCCTGATTTTGTCTATCTCGGGATGCTGGTCAATATATATTTTCAAGCGCTTTAAATCTTGTCCCCAGTCAGTATTTGAATCCGTAACATATTTATAACCATTTTTACTGCCCCCAATGCTTTCATTAAAATAAGAAGTATAGCCGGGATAACTGAAAATAGGAATCGAAATAATCCAAATTAACAATAACAGTGATACAATACGGAATGTTTGTTGAGACATCAAGTGGCTCTTTTTTATCATTTCAAAAACTTTTTTGGATATAAGCAGAAAAGCAAAGGGCAGAATCGGGAAGAGGTGCCTGAAGCCGATATTTAATCCTCCGCTGATACTCACATATGCATATAGGACAATAAAACCTATCATTGCATATTCAACAACCGATTTTCGCAAAAAATTAGCAAGCCTGTTTTTTGTCTTCCAAGAAGCAATACGGCAAGCCGTTTGCTTGATTGTGTATATGAGCGAAAAAATGGCCAAGAAAAGAAAGGGCAGGGTTTCTTTTATTACAAAAACAACAGGGAAATACCAGGCAAATCCGTTGCCAACTTGCCCAAGAAAATATGATCCGTTGCCGCCGGATACACGCTTAAACATCCAGGCTGGTCCGAAAAAATATGCGCCCAGGGGTCTCGTGATATCACTCTGATTCAGTGAATGCAGTGCTTTATTTGTAAATGACGCTTTTACATTCGCATCATCCGCGGAAAAAAAGAAATCAATGGTTTTTGCAAAAGTCTCTTTCGGCATATTGAACATGTTTACTTCATACACAATCCACACGACAAGCATTGCAATCAAAATGGCTAAAATTCCCCTGAATAAATATTTTCCAAGATTTGAAAATTTTGTTTTCCAATTATTTTCACCATGATTAATTTTCACCAAAGGATATACGATTAAAATAAGTCCAAAAATAGGAACAGCTACAATTGATGAAAATTTAGTAACCAAAAGAAGTCCCAAGAATATTCCCCCCAGTAGGACATTTTTCCAGGAAGGATGCTTGATAAACTTGAGAAAATAATAAAAAGAGAAGGTGAGAAAAGCTGCTACGCCTAAATCAGTAGTTACAAAATGATTATGTCCCAGTATGTTTGGATCGAAAGCGTACAAAATTAACGCAAAAAGTCCGGCGGATGTTCCGGCTATTTCTTTGCCCCATTTAAAAAGAAAGAGACCTAATATTATGGAAAGCAGTATGATTAGCAGTCTCGCCCAAAAGATAATTTTATCCGGGTCATTTCCCGCTTCGTATAGCAAGTGTCTTCCGGCAGCCCATTGACCATCGTCCCACATACGCGGAAGATCTCCTGTCCAAAAATTTTGTGAAGTGTCGAAATTAAGATTTAAAAATAAAAGAGGGATTCCTGCCAGGTCTTTAATCAGCGGGGGATGTTCGGGATTTAGTCTTGTATCATGCTGGGTTACATAACTGTATCCTGCCGGAATATGCGCAACTTCATCATAAGTTGCCGCGTCATTCTTGGCATTCAGCACCGAAACAACAGTAAAAAACGCCATGACTGCTACAATAATATATTTGTAGTATTTTTTTAAGAATTTTTCCATAAACATTCTTTTTTATTATGTTAATATTAGCGAATTAATTTTTTTAATAAGCAATGCTTTATCGCTGATTATTTTAAAAAAACAAAACAACTTATTATATTGTAAATTGCGATAAACATAAATACGGCAGTCAATATCGATACGGTAAAAATTCTATAAGCATGCCCGAAAGAATGATATTTTTTCACAATCCAAAGAAAAGGAATTATTGAAATAATCATAATCACGGGCAGCAGTATGGTTGTCAAATCCAAACCGGAGAAAGCATCCGTGCCAAAAAACATCCTGAAAAGGATTGGGGAAAAGAACCATGCTAAAAGAAAAATGTAGGCGCGGTTTTTTGGGTTGGCATCTCTTTTTTTAAAGTGATGCCGTGAAATATGCAGAAATTTTACAATCGTATAAAAAAGTCCTGCCAAAAATGAAATTATTATCAATGGATCAAACAACTGGACATAAAAAGATGACTTGGGCGATAAAATTATATTTTCCGTATTGATATGAAATAATCCTAAAAATGCCGAAGAGGCGATGGCGGTTGTTGCGATTATAAAAACAAGGATGTGTTTCCGGTAATCGGATAAAAGTTTTTTGCTGGTAATTGCGAGCGATAGCAGAATCGTAACAAACATGAATGGGAAAAAGCTAAGCATCGCATGTTCAAAAAAACCAAAGCCGAAAATGAATCCGCTGATAATGAAGCTATGAATCTGCCTGGTGCGAAGACCCTGAAATAAAAAATAAAATGAAAATATTAAAATTATCGGCAATAGAAGTTTTGCAGATTCCATCCGGGAAAAGCTTATCGCCCAGTAAGAAAAAGCGAAAAGATACGCACCAATTAATCCGGCGGCGTAGTCTTGAAAAATCTCACCGGCAAGCAAAAATATTCCTAAAACCGCGAGAGTGCTAAAAATGGCCGGCAATCCGGAAGCAATATTTTCAATGCCAATCATCCTAAGGTCGAAAGCCGCAAGGATGATTGCGAATAAAAATCCCCAAATGATTTGTTTTTGTTTCATTTTTTTGTTGTCATTCCCGCGGAAGCGGGAATCCAGTAGTTTACTAAAAGCTATAAGTCCGAAAGCTATAAGCTGCTTTTATTATAACACTAATTTTCTTTTTTGAAACATAACAATTTTTTGGCTTATTACAGACATAATTTTCAGTATTCGCTGATACTATTGACTTTTTCGTATTTTTGTGCTAAAATTGGCAGTTACAGGATGTTCCTGTACTAAGGTCACGGGACCTTTTACAAGTCATTTGAAAATTAAATAAAATGCAGATATACAGGGAAATAAGGAGGTTAAAAAGACATGCAAGATTATTTAAAGGAAAAAATGGATCGTTGGGCTACTACATTCGCGACAATTACGGCCATTCCCGTATTTGGTGTTATTATCAAAATGGTATTCGATAAAATCACCGAGAAAGGGGTCAAGAAGCTGCACGAAAGAATCGAAAAGATTCTTGGTTTCGATGTCGAAGACGCCAAAAAGGATGTTACAGACGAAATCCTTTATGGTGTTGCCGTTGCGGCGCTTGATGAACCAGAGCAGGATGAAGTCGATGCTTTTGAGGAATCTCTTCGTAATAAAGATGCCAAAAAAGCTGAAGCCTTTGTTCTTTACATAGCGAAGATCATCAAGACCTTCGAACGCGAGGATAAGAAAGTTGTTAAACCCAAGAAAGGGGAAAATGGCCCTAGCATTGAACAGGTGTACAAAAACATTGAAGATGGAATTGGGCACGCCAAAAAATTCTTGCGTATACTTCTCAGAAAAACAGATGTAGATAAGAATGCCACTTTCGACGCAAGAGTAAAATTCCTTCAAGGAAAAAACGTTTTCTCGCTTATCAAGGAGGAGAAAGATCCTTCCCTAAAGGGATTTGCGGATTTTCTAAAAATGGAAGGTGCGAAGGGGCTAGAAAAAGTAAAGCGAGGTAATTCTGATGTGGCTACAGCAACGTACAGGGACAATGCTCAGGCTCGTCTTAAAACCGCAAAAGAAAGATCTAATGCAAGAAGGAGAATATTACGATGACACCCATGATAATTATATTGATAATTGTTGTTGTTGCGGTGCTAGGTTTCTATTTCAGAACTAGCATCTCTAATGTGGCACAAGGATTGGCCGCAGACATTGAGGCGACGTGGCTTGATTTTGGGACACTTGTGTGGCCGGCAATCCGGGCTACTGTATTTGTGGCTCTTGCCTTATCTTTTATTCCATGGTTGCTTCTGCTTATCTTTATGGGCTGGTTGGGTTCATATGCCAACTCACTCCCAAGCGCTTTGGTAATTACCTTGTTGCTTCCATTCTGGTTCCTGGTATTTATTATGCCACCGATTGTGAGAAGGATTCGCGTTATAAATATTGCGGGGTATGTTTTATCCGCAGTTCTCATTATCGCAACTCTTAATTTGTCAGTCGGTGTGTGGTCACCAGAGATTAAGGGAAGTTTTGACCGGTGGTCCATTGCACAGAAACAAGTTGTGACGTATTTCTTCAACGGAAAAGCGTCAGCATCCGAAGCCGAAGTTGGCGTCATCAGGACCATGGGTGAAGACTCGTGTGTCTATGACGAATGGGGCAGAATGATGCTCGGAGAAAACGGGAATCGGTGGGAAATTTTCAAGGGCAAGAGAGTTATGATTCTTGATCCCAATGCAAAGCCGGTTTTTATCAACGGTTCAGAGGGTATGGTGCAAGTCATGCTCGAGAACCAAGCCGGACATTTCAATGGCGGGTACGTCGTATATGTGCCTAGCCGTACGTTAAACTGGAATGGATAAAACCATTTCTCAATCTATTTCACCTGAAAGGAGGTGATAGAAGCTCAGTGAACATTGTTCCTGAGCTTTTTTGATACAAAAAATTGACTATGTTAAAAAAATATTTTCTGTGGTATAATTTCAGTATACTATTTTTATATGTAGTGAGTTTTGGGGTTATAAAATAAAAAGACATTCATTATTTTTTATATTTAAAGTTTATGGATAAATATTCATACAAAGAAGCGCAAAAAGAAGCGTCAGAATTGCAGGAAGGAAAAAAACGAGGCGTTGCTAGCAATTTTGAAGAAGCCGAAAGCCAGGTTGATGCGTGGAAAGAAGTTGCCGATGCTCGCAAGGAATATTTGGAAATTGATTATAAAAAAAATACTGCATTTAAACGTGCCAGAAAATTTTTCGGAAATTTAAAAAAGGGCAAAGAAGAGAAAGGATTAGAAAACGATCAGGATATAGCCTGGTATCGCGCGCAGTATGACAACAAACTTTTTGATTTACAAAAATTACTTCTTGAAAATGCCAAAGCTAATGGCGCGGATGACAAAAAATTAGCAGAATTATATGCTGAATTTAGGACTGAACAAAAGATAACACTGGAAAAAGAACACGATATTATAAAAGCCGAACAGCTTTTCGGAACCAGGCTGGGGAAGATGGGCAAAATGACAGAGGATTTTTTTAGAAGATATCAAAAGTGGTCGTTTAAGGAAAAAATGTTATTATCAGGAGCGCTTTTCGCAGGTGGCTTGGCTATTGGTAGCTTTGGAGTTGGCGCAGCTACGCTTTTTGTTGCACTTCGAAGAGGTTTTGGTGGAGGCGCGGCCGGTTTTGGTATGAAAGGAGGTCTTGAAGCAATGGGACAAAGAAAGAGCAAAAAAGAGGTTGAAGAGGAAGAGCAAGAATTTTTGAAAGAGCTGGAAGGCAAAAGTGATGATGGAAAGTACGAATTTTTATCGGGAAAAATTAAGAATGTAGCAATCAAAGACGAAGAGAATTCGATTAATAAAATTAAAAATCAAGACATTCGGCAAACGGTAGCAGGTATTGGAGTCGGAACATTTATCGGCAGTGGAGCAATGGCAGATTTAATAAAATGGGGTTATCATGGCGTGGTTGATTATTTTGGCGGTGGACATCATATTGATACTGCCAAACTACCCCAGGGCACAAAACCCAGCGCTAGTGCTATTTCATCCAATTCGAACTTGGCTGGTACTAAATTTCCAGAACCTCCGAAATCCGGAATGTTTGCTGGGGCAAAACCAGATGCTGGCGGAGTGATTGATAATAACAAGATTCCTAAAGGTTATGGTGGCGTTGCTGGTGGTGCTGAAAATATCCAAGGCGGTCATGGCCCTGCTAATCCGGTAGAGGCAGCCAATCTCAAGGGAGCAACAACAGAAGTACTGCTTAATATAAAAGAAGGCAGCAGTTTTGAAGGTACGCTTATAAAATTTTTAAATAATGAAAGTAACCTTAAAGAGTTTTTAAAATATCGTCCCGAATTTGCCGGAAAAAGCAACGGCTTTATAGCAGACAGGCTTGCGCTTGAATTTGCCCAAAAACACGAAGAAATGCATGGTCATCTTCCTGATTATGTCCAAGCTGGAGCAAAGCTGAGGCTTTC
>Ga0247841_10003972_pt1 | contig 26283 bp, 26 predicted proteins | sample LaCruzMarch2015__2_FD_192410 | JGI IMG/M metagenome (GOLD analysis project Ga0247841, IMG submission 192410) | Freshwater microbial communities from meromictic Lake La Cruz, Castile-La Mancha, Spain - LaCruzMarch2015_18m | ecosystem: Environmental > Aquatic > Freshwater > Lake | place: Spain... | reverse complement strand
AGAACTTTCCCCACCCATAACACCGGCAATTGCAAGTGGTTTCAAGTTGTCAGCTATTATAATATCTTCTTTGGTTAATAAGTATTTTTTACCATCCAATGCAGATAAGCTTTCACCATCAACAGCATTTCTAACAACTATATTTTCGTTACTTACAACCGAAGCATCAAAGGCATGGAGCGGGTGGCCAAGTTCAAACATAACATAGTTTGTTATATCCACAATGTTGTTTATGCTTCTAACTCCACATTTTTCAACCCTATCAGAAAGCCATTTGGGTGATTTTGTAACGCAAACATTGTCTATGCTAACACCCATGTACCTTGAACAGATGGCAGAATCATTTATTTTAACGGAGAGTTTTTTAGATGAGAATTTAAATTCTTTAACATCTGGTTTGGTTATTTCTTTTTTTAACTTTGCCGCAATTTCTCTTGCTATACCGCTATGGCTTAAACAATCCGGTCTGTTTGTCGCTATTTCAACTTCCAGTATTGCATCTTTTTCAATTACACTATTTAAATCAACACCAAGCTCCTGAGCAGAATCTAAAACCATTATACCTTCAGATTCTGACTTTAATGCAAGTTCTTTTTCGGAACAAATCATACCTTGAGATTCTATTGAACGAATTTTTCTTTTTTCAATTTTAAACTCACCAGGCAAAACAGCACCAAGCAAAGCTAATGCAACAACTTGGCCTTGTGCCACATTTTTTGCGCCGCAAACAACCGAATATTCATTTGTTCCATCTGTTAAACGACACAAAGTTAATTTGTCGGCATTTGGGTGAGCAACAACCTCTAAAACCTTAGCAGTTACAACACCAACCCATTTTGGGCTATCAATTAAAACTTTTGACTCAATGCCTTGCAATGTAAGCATTTCGGCAAGCGCTCTTGGTTGGTAATCAAAATTAACATAACTTTTCAGCCAATTGTAGGATATTTTCATAATTTATTAAATTGTTTTAAGAACTGATAGTTATTTTCATAAAGTAGGCGCATATCGTCAATTGAATATTTTAGCATACAAAACCTTTCAACACCTATACCAAACGCAAAACCAGAATATTTTTCGGGGTCTATGTTAACTGCCTTAAGCACATTTGGGTGTACCATTCCACAACCAAGAACTTCAAGCCAACCTTCATTTTTACAAATTCTGCAACCTTTGCCGCCGCACATAATACACTGCACATCCAGCTCGGCAGACGGTTCTGTAAACTGGAAATGTGACGGCCTAAAGCGAACATTGTAACCCGAAACGGAAAAAAACTGCCTTACAAAAGAGGTAAGTACACCTTTTAAGTCGGCAAAGGTTACATTTTCATCAACAAATAGACCTTCCACCTGGTGAAAAATAGCACTATGTGTTGCATCGGTTGCTTCGTTTCTATAAACCCTGCCCGGTGCAATAATTTTAATTGGAGGGACCTTTTTTTCTTTCATTATATGAATTTGAACCGGGGATGTATGGGTTCTTAGAAGGCGTTTTTGGCCTTCAAACTCACCTGAAAGGTAAAATGTATCTTGAGCATCTCGCGCCGGATGGTTTTTAGGAATATTCAGCGCCTCAAAGTTATACCATTCATTTTCAATTTCCGGGCCAAGCGCAACTTCAAAACCCATAGCTTCAAAAATTGATGATATATCCTGAAGTGTTTTTCTTAACGGATGAGTTATTCCCTGCAAAAAAGGAAAGCCTGGCAAGCCAACATCAATTTTTTCGGCTGCAAGCTTTTCTTTTAGTTCAACAACTTCAATTTCATTTTTTTTTGACTGAATTAGTAACGCAATCTCTTCTTTTAGTTGGTTTGCACTTTCACCAAAAACCTTTCTTTCTTGTACTGAAATTGTTGAAAGCGAACGAAGAAGTTCCGTTATAAAACCACTTCTACCCAAGTAAGAAATTCTGATTTTTTCAAGCTCTGCGTGGGTGGATGCAGTTTTTAACGCTTCTAAGACGTTGTTTCTAAGAGTTTTTATTGCTGTCATTGTAATTTTTAGGCAACTACTTTTACATTTGCATCTTTTGCTATTTGCGCAATGTTTGTAAATGCCGCGGGGTCATTTACTGCAAGTTCTGCAAGCATTTTTCTATCTACTAATACATTAGCTTTTTTAAGGCCTGCTATTAAACGGCTGTATGACAAACCATTTTCACGGGCAGCCGCGTTTAAGCGCACTATCCATAAAGATCTAAAATCGCCTTTTCTGTCTTTTCTATGTTCATAGGCAAAAACCAAAGATTTTTCTATCTGCTGAATCACCATTCTCCAACGATTTTTCTTTGTGGCGTAATAGCCCTTTGCCATTCTAAAGTACTTTTTTTTGCTTTGCCTGGTTGCAACTACACTTTTTGCTCTCATCTTTTTTCTCCTAATTTCGCGTCTCGCCTTCAGCGGACTTAGTATTTCACTTCGTTCATACTTGGTTTGGCTAATATGATTTCGCCAAACCGCTCTACAAGGGAAAACCTAAGGTTTTCCCATTTCGTCGTCGCTTGAGTGCCAAGGGCACTCTGCGCTGAACCCTTTTTTAAGTTGTAAAAAGATCATTTTATCGCGTCTCGCCTGTCTGCGGACTTAGTATTCACTTTGGTTCAAAACAACATTCTTAATTGGATAAGTTTAAGCGTATGGAATAAGTGCTTTTATTAGTTTTTCATTCATTTTGTTTACTATTGTTTGACGACGAAGTTTTCTGCCATTGCTTGACTTCATACCTGTCATTAAATGTCTCAAACCTTGTTTTTTGTGCGCAACTTTACCACTTTTTGTTACTTTAAAACGTTTTTTTGCTCCGCTGTGTGATTTTATTTTAGGCATTTAAAGCCCTCCATTTAACCCGGATTTTGCATTGGTTCTCAAACTTATTGCAAAGTTCGGGTTTGATTATTTTTTAGGTGCAAGATGCATTATTAATCTGGTGCCAAACATTAACGGCGACCGTTCCACAACCCCTATATCTAAAAGTGATGCTTTTATCTTTTCTATTAAGGCAGTACCTAACTCCCTGTGCTGCATTTCTCTGCCCATAAATATTACGCTGATTTGCACTTTGTCTTTCTTTTCAAGAAACTCTCTGGCATGTTTAATTTTTATTGCCAAATCGTGTTCGCCAATTTTCAAGCGAACTCTTATTTCCTTTAGATGTACAATTTTCTGTTTCTTTTTTGCCTCTTTGGCTTTCTTATCCATTTCATATCGAAACTTCGTAAAGTCATCTACTTTGCAAACTGGAGGTGTTGCCGCTGGGGCAATTTCAATTAAATCAAGCCCTCTTTCCTGCGCAATAGCAAAAGCCTCGTTAATAGTTTTAACACCAATTAAACTTCCATCAAAATCCACTAAGCGCACTTGCGGCACTCTAATTTGATGATTAATTCTAAGTTTTCTATCTACGGTAATCCCCCTATTGTCCAAACGGACCATCCTTCGCCCCTCCTTCGCGAAACGTTACGGGAGGATAAAAAGCTACGGAATGGTAAACGGACAGTTTAATAAAAAAAGGATGGCATAATAACGCCATCCTTGATATACGCTTTTACCTTTTCCCACAATTATCGGGTGAAGGTGAGCCAAGTTGGCCACTTCTTTTATTGGTAATGAATTTAGACAGGTGCAGTGTAGCAAAAGCTACCGGTATTGTCAAAACTATGTACAATATGTGGTAATAACTTTCAAAAGAATTATAAGGCAATTAACCAGATATCCCTCTAAATATTATCATTGTTTATGTGACGGAACCCGCACCTTCATATTCTTCATCCACTGAGAAAAATTGACGAGCCCATATGCGCTTATAAGAACATAGAACGGAATTATTGGCATTTTGTAACGGGAAACTCCTATCACGCCTGTGCAAACACTAAAATACACAATTATTGCCATTAAAACTGACCAATAAAAAAAATCTTTTCTGATCATTTTTAATGACCCTACAACCGCAAATAAATAGACGAAAAAAAGATACAACGCTATGACCAGTCCTACTCCAATTTCATAGATATTTTTATTAGCGAAAAACCATCTAATCATTTCGGAATAATTATTAAATGAACAAAAATCATATTTCTTTTCTGTTTTCTTTATTCCTAACATATCACAGGTCTGAGATGCCGTCAGATTGGCAAACATATTAACGATACCCATACAATGGCGTTTAAAATATGTCCATGGATATTTGTGAATATACTCTACGGCAAGCTCTTTATATATCTCCGATTGCATCATAGGGTTTTCTGTTTTTTCTATCCCTCTATCCTGTGCTCGCTTATAGAATTCATTGGAGACTTCCTCATATGTTTTGCCCGTCCTTGCAACTTCAGTATATATCGTATTGAAATGGAGTTGGTATCCGGTTATCTGCGAAACGGCAAAAACCTTATAATCGTGATAATTTCTAACCATCCAAAAAGATATTATGAAAAAAAATGCCACAGTTATACATATTATCGCCTTTGATTTAATCCAAAACATGATTTTTCTATCCAAAAGCATGATAATAATGTATACAAAAATAAAATACTGGGCAATTGGTCTGACTAAAACAGCTATCCCAAGGAATAAACCAGCAAAAAGCACATACCACAGCTTCCGTTCTTTAAGCCAATAGACAAAACTGGTAATTGAGGCCAGAAACACAACAGTAAACAAAATATCTGCAAGCAAATAAGAACAATACATAATCATATGGGGGTCAATCGCGCACATAAAAGTTGCAATGAGGGATATTTTGGAGCTTTTAAAAATAATGTTCCCCAGCATAAAAACCAATAGCAGACCTAATATATTAAGCACTATCTGAAATAAAAGGACTACCCACGGTTTTACGCCGAAAACACTATATACGCTAGCAATAAAAAGAGGGTATCCTGGAGTTCTGAACGCATCATAAAATTTGTCAGGAGACGCGATTATTTTGTTCTGCACAATATTAACCGCATATTCATGATATGTAATAGCGTCACTAACAACAATTTTTTCTTTTTCAATAATTGGGTCCCAAGGTTTCGCAGCCATAAAAAATGAAAGCCGCAATAAAAACCCAACTATGATAATTGCTGCAAGAATAATGTGTGTTTTTTTAAAGTATTGTATCAGAGTGCTTTTCATGATTTGTTATAGTGTACTTTAAGAATACCAAAAAACCCTTTTATTTCTTCCATAAACTGATGATAGGTACGAATCTGCAACAACCTCCGCAATATGATACGAGGCCTCATATAGAAATTTTTATGTACGGTATTATAATAATACTGCAATCGTTCTTGGCTAATTGTCGGCAAATTAAGATTTAATTCAGACATATTATATTTTGACCAATCAAGATCTGAGAGATATCCATTATCTTTTGCCCAGCAAAAAAGTTCTGTCCCAGGATATGCGGTTGTAATATTAAAATGGACCTGATCAGGGTCAAGCTTGAAAGCAAAATCAATTGTCTTTCTGATTGTTTCCTCATTGTCTCCGGGATTTCCTAACATAAACGATGCCCTGGTATTTATGCCGGCTCTCCTCGCCTTCTTAACCATCTCAATTACTTTCGCCAAGTCAATATTTTTCCGGATGTTTTTTAAAATTGACGGGTCCGCACTTTCCACACCGAACAGAATCAAATGACATCCGGCTTTTTTCATAATTCTCATCATATCTTCGTTAATCAAATCAACACGAGTAAAACAGGACCAATTGATATTAAGTTTACTTTTGATCAACCGATCGCATAAACCGGTAACCGTATCATGAAATGCCGTAAAAGCATCGTCATAGAAAGCAATTTCCCTAATACCATATTCCCGATACAGCAGTTCTATCTCATTAAAAATATTTTCGGGAGAACGCTTCCGTACCTTACCTTGGAATGTTCGATAACAGAATGTACATCTCCCGGGACATCCGCGCGTTGCAAAAATACTCATGGCTGGAAGCTTCCTATAAGATCCAACCGCAGGGGAATATTTTTTCATCGGAAGCAAATGATACGCGGGCGGAGGGATTTCGTTAATATCTGCTATCAATGGCCGTTCGGCATTATGAACAATGCGACCATATTTTTTGTAAGATACCCCGGGAATTGCCTCTATCGCTTTACCCGATACCAGCTCCAACATCGTAATTTCACCTTCTCCACGCACGACTATATCAACACATGCATTAGATAACACATCATCAGGCAAAACAGTTGGATGCACACCCCCGAAAATAATTATTGTTTTAGGAGATATTTTTTTACATATCTCTGCGACCTTAAGCGCATTTGTGATTAGTGGGGTTGTAGATGTTATGCCAACAAATGCTGGAAATGACTGAATGTCAAATAATCTTTTTTCAATAGCGGACAGTCCAAGCTTTTCAGCCGTACAATCAAGAATAGAAACTGCATACCCATGTTTTTCAAGACAACTTGCAATATAGGCAATTCCTAAACTCGGAAGACAACTGCCGATGTTTTTCCAAAAATTACTTTTTGATTCAATTATCCATGGAGGATTAATAAGCAACACATCATTTTTCATAGAAAAATTCTATACTTAAGCAATATCCAAACCGCCATAAGCCCATCTCTGAGCCTGATTTTCTTTCCTTCCTCAAATTTTCTTGGATTGTATGAAATAGGCACTTCAACTATATGTATTTTTTTTCGCAATAATTTTGCGGTTATCTCCGGGCAAAATTCAAACCGTTTGCTTTGTAGATCAACACCACGCAGCACAGCTGTTCTGAAAACCTTGTAACCCGTTGCTTCATCTGTTAATTTTGAAAAATACAACATATTCGTAAGAAAGGTAAGGAAAATACCGCCAACAGCATACGATAAATACGAAATTTTATGTTGTTTTTTCAACATTCTTGAACCATAAACTACCTGTACCCCATTATCATTAAACGGCTGTAATAATCCCTCATAATCATTCGGATCATATTCTAAATCCGCATCTTGTATGATAACGATATCTCCCGTTACAAACTTTAACCCCTCTCTGATTGCCACCCCTTTTCCTTTATTTGACGGCAACCGCTTGAGTAATATTTTTTGATGATCCCTTAGAATGCCTTCAGCTTTTGCATAGGTTTCATCACTGGAACCATCATCAACGACTATGATCTCGGATATTTCCGGACGATCACAGACTTTAAGCAATATCATTTCAATGAATTTTTCTTCGTTATAGACGGGTATGATAACCGATACTTTTGACTTTACAACACTCATTTGATTCTTCCTATATATTTCTTAACTTTCGAGAAAACCCATTGATAATAGTTCCATGATTCCTTCTCTGACTCTATTATCATTGATAAGCCACTCAATTTATCTTTAATCATGTTTGTTTATTGAATTATCAATTATTCGTGTCCAACTTATCCATTATATCTGTGGTATTGTCAAAACTATTTTGATTCATTAATAATTTTATTTGCAAACTCTATAAATTCTTCAATTGGTTTAACACCAAGGTCTTCGCCATTGCGGGCACGAATGGCTACTGTATTTGCTTCCATTTCTTTATACCCAACAACTAAAAGATATGGAATTTTATTAAGTATCGCTTCTCTAATTTTAAAGCCGATTTTCTCATTTCTATCGTCAACTTCAGCTCTAAAACCTGCTTTTTTAAGTTTATCTAATATAGATGTTGCATAGGCACTTTGATCTGTAGTTATTGTTAAAATGGAAACCTGAACCGGAGCAAGCCATAACGGAAAAGCACCTGCATAGTGTTCAATAAGGATACCGAAGAAGCGCTCAAGCGAGCCCAGAAGCGCGCGATGAATCATATAAGGGCGTACTTTTTTGCTGGTCTGGTCTACATACGTCATATCAAAACGGTCTGGTTCGTTAAAATCAAATTGGATAGTGGAGCACTGCCATTCGCGGTTAAGGGCGTCTTTTATTTTGATATCTATTTTAGGGCCGTAGAAAGCGCCGCCGCCTTCGTCCAGCGTACAGGTAAGGCCTTCGGCTTTAACGGCTTCTTCAAGCGCTTTGGTAGCATCGTTCCATTGAGCTACATCGCCGACTGATTTTTCTTTAGGTTTTGTGGCAAGATAAACAGCAAATTCTTTAAACCCAAACGCATTGAGCATGCTCAGGCAAAAGCGCAGTACGCGACGTATCTCATCGGGCATCTGGTCGGGGCGGCAGATTATATGTGCATCATCCTGTGTAAAGCCGCGTACACGCATAAGGCCGTGCAATACTCCGCTCTTCTCATAGCGATAAACAGTGCCGAGTTCAGCCCAACGCAGAGGCAAATCGCGGTAGGAGTGAAGCGAACTATTATAAATCATTATGTGGAATGGGCAATTCATGGGCCTGGCGAAATAATCATCTCCGTCAACTTCCATGGGGGCATACATACTCTCTTTATAGAAATCCAGGTGGCCGCTGGTCTGCCAAAGGTTTGCGCGGCCAATGTGCGGCGTATAAACTATATCGTATCCATTTTCTATATGTTGGGCACGCCAAAAATCCTCAATTTTCATACGGATTTTAGCACCCTTTGGGTGCCAGAGAATAAGGCCAGCTCCAACTTCTTCAGCGGTGGAGTATAGGTCAAGTTCCCTGCCAATTTTGCGGTGATCGCGTTTTTTTGCTTCTTCAAGCATAAATAAATACGCATCAAGCTCTTCTTTTGTGCTAAAAGCAGTCCCATATATACGTTGAAGTTGTTCGCGTTTCTCGTCGCCGCGCCAGTAAGCGCCCGCAAGTGAGAGTAGTTTAAAGTGTTTAATGCCTGATGTATAAGGCACATGAGGGCCGCGGCACAAATCCACGAAATTGCCAGATTTATAAAAAGTTATTTCGCCATCCGGTATATCATTTAATATCTCAAGTTTATATTTTTCCCCACGAGCAGAAAAGTACTCTTCTGCCTCTTTTTTACTAATAGGAGTACAGATAAACTTATCATTGTTTTTTGCAAGCTTGCGCATTTGAGCTTCAATTTTTACTAAGTCATCAGGGGTAAATTTGGTTGGACGGTCAAAATCATAGTAAAAACCATCATCAATTGATGGTCCAATTGCGACTTTTGTTTCAGGAAATAACTCTACAACCGCGGCAGCCATTAAATGTGCAGTTGAGTGTCTGAGTGTGGAGAGTTCTATAAGTTTTTTTTCTGACATAATTTTAGTTTGGTGCCCGGTAGAGGACTCGAACCTCTGACCCCTTCCATGTCAAGGAAGTACTCTAACCAACTGAGCTAACCGGGCAATTTATTTGGTGCGAATTAAAAATTTAAACTTATTTATGAAATTTAAAGGCGTGGGTCGGAGTTGAACCGACGAATAAAGGTTTTGCAGACCTCTCCCTTAACCACTTGGGTACCACGCCACCACTATATCGGAGGATATCGTAATAAAATACCCTATTAATTGTCAATTTTTAAGTCGTAGCAATTTTTTAACTGCGGTGCTTAAAACCGACTCATTTGCTAATTCTTTTATTAATTTTATTTTCTCTCTTGCGGCCGTTTCACCCTTAGAAATTAACAGATCAATTTTATCAAAAGAAATCCATTTATAGTTTTTTACATCAGCAGAGATTACTACATTTGCCTCTTTAAGTAATAAGTTATTAAGCAAGATAGCAGATATGTATTTTGAGCGAGCCAATGTTTCCCCTGCCTTTTCCAAATTCGCATTTTTGCTTACCTTTCCTTTTACATCAACACCAACAATCAACTGCGCACCCATTCTTTTTATAGCAGGCACAGGGGTTGAGCCAACATAGCCGCCGTCATTGCAAAGAAACCCATTTATACGCACCGGAGGAAATATTCCGGCTATGGAGGAGGATGCCAAAACCGCATTGCGCAAACGGCCACAAGTTAGATACACCGGCAAAGCATTTTCCAAATCCGTTACAACTATGCACAAAGGTATTTTGGTTTGTGATATGTCTATATCGGGTATTAACTCATATATTGGTTCTTTTAGCTTTTCTAAAGAAAATAACGAGTATTGAGTTTCTTCAACATAGTGCAAGTATCCCTGTTTAATAAACTCTTTCGCGTTTGATACAAATGATTTTTGATTGTTTTGCTTATCGGAAAATATACGCATTTTTGCCTGAGGTATGTATTTTGATAGCACCGTTTTAATTTTTTGCTCAACATTTGCGATGTTTGGATCTGTTGCATAACATGCACCAACTATCGCACCCATAGACGCGCCCGCTAAATAAGATATTGGAACCTTTTCTTGTTCAAATACCTTTAGTACGCCAATGTGAGAAAGCCCTCGAGCGCCGCCACTACCAAGAGCAAGACCAATCTTTTTCATATAAGTTCACCCTCACTTAAAAAATTAATATCCAAGCTGTCCGCAAGCGGCACCAATATCTGCTCCTTTTGGTAAGCGTACAGCGGTAAATATATTTCGTTCCGTTAAATAATTATAGAAGTTTTCTACTGTGCTTGCTTCTGAAGCTTCATAATTTCTGCCAAGTGTTTTATTATACGGTATTAAATTTACCTTAACTTCAACTTTTTCTGTTTGGTATTTTCTTAAAAGATCGGCAAGTTTTACAGCATCTTGTTTTGCATCATTAATATTTTTTATAAGAATATATTCAATGGTTAGCGGAACTTTGTTCTCTTCACAGTACGAAATACTAGACGATATAATATCTTCTATATCATTGTTGATTGCGGAAGGTATAATGCAATGCCTTTTGCGGTCATCTGCACTATGAAGTGATATGGCTAAGCGAACACCGGGCAATGCATTTTCAAATGCCTTTATTTTTTCAACTATTCCAACTGTTGAAACGGTAATATGCTTTCTGCCTAAATTAAAACCTTTTGGGTCGGTTAAAGTTTTTATGGCAATCAGCAAGTTTGTATAGTTCATTAACGGCTCACCGCTGCCCATAAATAAAATCCCGGATATGTGATGCCCTGTGTACTCTTCTATCTGCAAAACTTGTTCCAAAATTTCACCGCTTGAAAGATTTCTTACAAAACCATCTTTGCCAGAAGCACAAAAAGCACACCCCATAGCACAACCGACTTGTGTTGAAATACAAACCGAAAATTTATCTTTTGCCGGCAAAAAAACTGAGGAAACGCAATTACCGTCTTGAAGCATAAAATCAAAACGCTTAGTAGCATCTATTTTTGAATTGGATACTTTAGCGATGCTCATTGAACGCAGCAAAAAATTACCTTCTAACGCATGCCTCAACTCTAAAGGTATATTTTTAAAATCATTAAATGAATTCGCTTTTTTATCATATATCCATTGTAATAATTGTCTTACACGGTAAGTTTCAAAATTACCATGCAAAAGAAATTCTTCTAATGCAAATTTGTCGTAATCTAATATCAACTTTCTCATTTACAATACTCTCCTAAGCGATGCTGCAAAAAAACCATCCATATTATGTATGTGTGGGTATGACCTAAAATAACCTTCTTTGGTAACAAACGGGGCAAACATTTTATTTTCACCTATGTTTTGGACAACAAAGTTTTTATTTTTATTTAGAAAGTGCGAAATCACGGCTTCATTTTCTTCTGCTTCCGTTGAACAGGTAACATAAAGTAACTGCCCGCCAACTTTAAGCATTTTTGCCGCACTTTCAATAAGTTCTTTTTGCAATTTTGGGAATTTTACAACAATGTCATTTCGTGTTTTATTCCACTTAATGTCAGGTTTCCTTCGCAATGTTCCAAGGCCGCTGCAAGGAGCATCAAGCAAAACCTTATCCACATTTTGAATTTCAAGAGTTCTTGCATCGGCAATTTTAAATTCAATATCATTTGCCAGAGCTATTTTTGCCGTTTCTTTTGCCTGCAAAATTTTTTTCGCGGATGAATCAAAAGCTGTTATTTTTGCCTTTGAAAGTTGTGATAAAAATATGCTTTTAGTGCCACTTCCACAACAAAGATCAACTATAAAATCACTATCGTTAGCTTGAAGTAAAAGACAAATTAACTGAGAAGCTTCGTCTTGAACAAAAACACTGTTTAGATCAATTCCATTTAACGAGGCAATCTCTGGCGGCTTTTCAACATTTAAACCATACGGACTGTGTATGCATAGTGTAGCATTGTAGCCCTGACTATTTAGTTCTTGCAATACAAACTCAAGTGTTAACTTATGCTGATTTATTCTTAAAGTTAAATCTGGTAATATATTGCAAGCGTTTATAAGTTTAATTGCTTCTTCTTTTGAAAACCTTTCAAACCAGCGTTCAATTAACCATTCTGGAAATGAATATTCAATAGATACCTTGAGTAATAAATCATCAGGTAACTTAATTGTATTTTTTACTCTTAAATATTCTCTAAGTAAAGCATTTACTAACTTACCGGATGTTTTTGATACTCCTGCTTTTGCCGCCTCAACACTTTCAAATATGGCGGCGTAAGGTGCAACTCGTTGCGATGCATAAATCAGCTGAAACAAACCAACAAGAATAATGTTTTTAAGTAACTTAGGCGTTTTTTGCGGATTGTTAAGCAGTTTGTTTGCAATCCAGTTTAGTGTATTTAAATGTCTAACAACACCCCAAACAAGAAAACGGACAAAACCTTTATCGGAAATATTTTTATCTGAGTTTAACTCTTTTGATAACAATGCAGAAAGATTAGTTTTTGCGTGTTGGTACTTTGTAAGAATTTGAGCCGCTTCTAACCTTGAGTTTGGTTTTGATTGCATTAAATTTCATCTAATTTAATTGTTTCTAAGCGCTCTATTCTTTTTTCTACTGGTGGATGTGTAGAAAATAACGACATTAATGTACGTGCATTAAAAGGGCTTACAATAAACATATGTGCTGTTGTCGGGTTTATATTCTCCCCATAACGAGCGGCAGGAGCGGAAATTTTTCTTAAAGCGCTGGCAAGCGCCATTGGTTCATGTGAAATTCTTGCACCTGTTGCATCGGCCTCAAACTCTCTTGAACGAGATACAGCCGCCTGAATAAACATTGCAGCAATTGGAGCGATAATTCCAACAAAAAGCAACATAATCAAACGAAAATTACCACTTTGACGGTTATTGCCTCCAAACATTGCTCCCCACTGCGCAAAGCGAGCAAGCATAAAAATCGCGCCTGCCAATGTTGCCGCAATTGAGCCAATTAGTATGTCGCGATTTTTAACATGGGAAAGCTCATGCGCAAGCACACCAAGAAGCTCGTCTTTTGTTAGCATTTCTACAATTGAGTTTGTAACTGCAACCGACGCATTTTGTGGGTTTCTGCCTGTTGCAAAAGCGTTTGGCATGGGGTTTTCTACTATATACAGCTTCGGCATTGGTATACCTGCATTTACAGTGAGTTTTCTTACACCTTCAAAAAGCCATGGCATCTGGCTTTCCTCCAACGGTTTTGCCCTGTACATTGCAAGCACAATTTTATCTGAAAACCAATAAGACACAAAGTTCATAACAGCGGCAAAAAGGAATGCCACAATCATGCCACTTCTTCCGCCGACAAGCATACCAATTGCAACTAGCAATATGGTCATTAACATCATCAAAAAAACTGTTCTAAAAATATTCATTACATACCTCCAAAAATCTTTTCTACACTTTCATATTGTTCAAAAATAAATCCCAATGGAATTTTGTTGTTAATTGCAAAAACATCCGCGCTTATTGCAACTTTATTTGCCGGGTGCACTGTTTCAATAAGCAACGCGCCAAGACCACAAGCAACAACAATCCCTTTTTTAGGCAAAATACCAATAAGCTGTCCACAAATAAAATTTTTGCCAATTGGCCCGGTAAATATTTTTGCGCCAATAATTTTAAATGTAGTTGTTTGAGCATTTAGCACCATTGCAGTGTGAGCACCAGGCCAAGGGTTTGTGCCACGGATTAGGTTTAAAATATCTTGAGCATTTTTTTGCCACTTTATAAAACCATCAGATTTTTTTAGTAAGTGGGCAAATGTTACAGTTCCTTCTTGTTTTATTGCAGTGCAATCACCGCTTTTAATTTTATCAAACGTTTCACGCATAACTTCTATACCAAGTGTTGTTAATTTTTCAAAAAGTTCTTTTGCGCTATCATAAGGTAAAATTGACAGTTCTTTTTTCACTAAAACTGGCCCGCTGTCTAATGTTTTTTCAAGCCAGAAAGAAGAAACTCCTGTTTTACTTTCTCCATTTATTAATGCCCACTGAACCGGAGCCGCTCCGCGGTATTTTGGCAACAGCGAAAAATGTATGTTAAAACAACCATATAACGGAATGCTAAAAACACTCTGAGGTATTAACTTACCATAAGCCACAACCACACCGACATCAGGCTTGAAATTTTTAATTATTTCTACATCTTCATCGGATAGTTTATCCGGCTGATAAACAGGCAAAGAAAGCTTTAAGGCGGCGGTTTTAACGGCCGAAGCGGTAAGCATAAGCTTTCTTCCTTTGGGTTTATCGCTCTGTGTGAAAACACAAAGAACGGCTTCAGTTTCTGCAGCATCTTTTAAAAAGTTTGAGGCTACCTCAGGTGTTCCAAAAAAAATAATTTTAAGTTTTTTGTTTACCATTTATTCTCTTGCTTTCTTATTTCTATTTCTTTTTTAACTTCCTGCCTTTGAAGCGGTGGCAAATTGTCTAAAAGCACTTTGCCATTTAAATGATCTATTTCGTGCTGTAATGCCCTGCTAAGCAGCATATCCTGAGCATCTACTACAAAAACTTTGCCGTTTTCGTCTAAAGCGCGAACACGCACAAATTTAGCGCGTTTTATTTTTCTGTAAATTCCGGGAAAAGAAAGACAACCCTCTTCTGCGTGCGAGACCCCTTCGCGTTTTTCTATTTTAGGGTTTATAAAAACCATAGGGCACTTTTTACCTGACGTATAGGTGTCAATCACGCACAAACGAAGTGCAAAACCCACCTGATTTGCCGCTAAGCCAACTCCCGGGGCATTGTACATTGTTTCAAACATATTCCTAATTAGAATTTTTATTTCTGGCGTTACTTTTTTTATTTCGGCACCATGTTCTGTAAGCACCGCTTCGCCATATTTTTTTATTTGCAGTATTGACATATAAACTCCATTTTTTTGTTGTTAACCTACATTTTATTATAGAACATCTATCGGGTCTATATCAACGGCAATTTTAACACCGGAAAACTTAAAACCTTTTAAAAATAATTCTTTTAAAACTTCAAATAGCTGTGCTTTATTGCCTTTAAGCATTATCTGCCATCTATATTGACCGTACAGTTTTGGCCTTGCCGCAACACTTGGGCCTATTGCTTCAACTTTATACTTTTCAAGCCCAATTTCACATAAAGTTTCATGCACCATTGCACATGCGCAAGACACTTTGCTTTCATCTAACCCTTTGAAATTTAGGTTTACTAAATTACAAAACGGCGGATAATTTAACTGTTTCCTGAAAGCAATTTCAGTTTCGTAAAACTTTTTATAATCGTGCTCTTTGGCACACATAAGGGCGTAATGTTCGGGGTGCATAGTTTGCACTATTACCTGCCCGCCAAGCAAACCTCTTCCTGTGCGGCCTGCAACCTGAGTTATCAACTGAAATGTTCGCTCGGCAGAGCGAAAATCAGGCAAACAAAGTGCCGTATCCGCGCTTACAACCCCAACGAGAGTTACCCTTGGAAAATCAAAACCTTTTGCCACTAACTGTGTGCCAAGCAATATATCGTAATTTTCATCTTTAAAATCTTTATAGGCAAACGAAAATGTGTTTTTTTTTGTTGTGGTGTCTTTATCTAGGCGAAATATTTTAGCAAACGGGAATAATTTTTGAACTTCTTCTTGGGCTTTCTGTGTTCCAACACCAAAAACTGATATTTCATTACCGAAACAATGAGGGCATTTGTTTGGGCACTCCTGGGTGTAACCGCAATAGTTACATTGCAACCTTTCCGGCCCTTTGAAATACACAAGAGAAATAGCGCAATTTGGGCATTGAAGTGTTTGCCCACAAGTGTGGCACATTATTACCGGCGAATGCCCGCGACGATTTAAAAACACTATTGCCTGTTCACGGCGAGTGAGAGTTTTTGTTAATGCCTTATGAAGCGCGGGCGTTATTACTCTGCTTTTTATTGGGTTTTGCCTTAAATCAAGAAGCTCTACCGGAGGCAGCGGCTTATTGTCAATTCTTTGCGGCAGTTCTAATAGCTTGAACTGGCCGTTTAATGCCCTATGATAACTCTCTATTGATGGAGTAGCCGAGCCAAATATTACAACACATTTATTTAAGGCCGATCGTTCAAGTGCTATTTCTTTTGCGTTGTATGCAGGTTTGTTGTCTTGTTTATATGTGCTTTCATGTTCTTCATCTACAATTATTAAGCCCAAATTTGAAAAAGGAGCAAAAACTGCTGAACGAGCACCAAGCAATACTTTAATTTTACCTTCTCTTATACCAGCCCAAAGGCGAAACTTTTCACCTTGTGTAATTTTACTGTGCCAAAGGCCAAGCGAATCTGAAAACCTTGATAGAAATATATCGGCAAACTGAGCTGTCAGAGAAATTTCAGGAACAAGCAAAATAGCACTTTTACCCAACTTTATTGCTTCTTCTATTGCGGTAAGGTAAACTTCTGTTTTACCAGAGCCGGTTACCCCATGTAATAAAAATACTTCACTCTTTTGCGCTTTTAGTGCATTTGTTATTTGCTCAAATGCTTTTAACTGATTGGTTGTAAGTTGTGGCTTTTTACAAATTTTATTTATTATTTTTTGTTTTTCTACCGGGTTTCGCTTAGGGGCCTTTATTGATGAAGAAGCAACCGCATTTAAAGCTTCGCCTATTGAACAAAAATACATTTCCGATATTTTTTTTGAAAGCGCAAGCAACTCAGCAGACAAAGCAAAATTTGCATTTAAAACATTTATAATAGGTTTTAGCTTGTCTATGTTGCTTTGCGCGGCAAAACCGACTATGAAGCCGACAAGTTTTTTATTGCCAAATTGCACTTCTACTTTTGCACCAATATATGCTTGAGTCAAAAACTCTTCTGGTATGGTGTAGTGAAATGTTTTGTTTAGAGGAATGCTGAGGGCAACTTCTGCTATTTTTTGCATTTTATTTTTGCAATTGAGCACTTATCGCACGAATATCATCCCAAACTTCTTTTTTAAGATTAGGGTTTCTTAGTAAGGCGGCAGGGTGAAAAGTGGGCATCAGCTTAATTCCTTTGTAATCATAAAACTTACCGCGAACTTTTGATATACCCAACTCGGTTTGAACAAATGGCTTTAGTGCAGAGTTTCCAAGTGTACAAATAACTTTCGGAGCAATAATTTCAATTTGCTTTTCCAAATAAGGCAAACACATTTTAGATTCTTCTTCTGTTGGAGGCCTATCGTTGCCGTGTTTTTCCGGGTCACTTGGGTCTATCATTGGATGACACTTTACAATGTTTGCAATATAAACGGTTTGCCTGCTAAGGCCTATTGATTCAATTATTTTATTTAGCAATTTACCTGCTCTGCCAATAAACGGCTCCCCTTGGTGATCTTCATCAAAGCCGGGGCCCTCACCAATAAACATAAGCTTTGCATCGGGGTCGCCAACTCCAAAAACAAAGTTTAACCTTGATTTTCCTAATGGGCATTTAATACAAGAAGAGATTTCGTTTTTATACGCTTCAAGCAACTCCCCTTTTTTGCTTGGAACTTTTTTTGATTTATCTATTATAAACTCCCCATGGCCTGTGGCAAGCTCGTCTTCAAAGTATGTTTTGGCAAGAGATAGCAGTTTTTGCGCAGTGTAATGCTTCATAAATAATCCTTTTGGCAAGCTTTTCTTTTTTCATTTTGGCAAATTTTAACTTTTTGCCATCTTTAAAAATCAATGTCGCGCTTACATCTTTAGAACAAACAGTATCTATGCCATTGGCAACAATAAAATCAAGGTTTTTATTTTTAAGTTTTTTTTGCGCGTTAAACTCTAAATTTCCCGACTCAAGTGCAAAACCAACGACAACTTTCAAACCTTTGTGCCTGCCAACATATTGCAAAATATCGGGGGTTTTTTTAAGTTTTAATGTTGTGTATTGAGAGCTTTTTTTTAATTTTATTTTTGAAAACTTTACGGGTGCAAAATCTGCAACAGCCGCCGCAGAAATAAATATTTGGCACGATTTTACAAACTTCTTAACACTCTCAAACATCTGCATGGCACTGATTACTTTTATTATTTTCGCATCTTTTGGAAAGTTGGCAGTAACTTGGGCGCATATAACTGTTACCTTTAAGCCTGCCGCAAGCGCGGCGCTCGCAAGTGCCGCACCCATTTTACCAGATGATGAGTTAGAAATATAACGCACAGGGTCAATAAACTCTCTGGTTGAACCGGCGGTAATTAAAACGGAGGTTTTTGACATAGACATATTGTGGATTACTTTAAAAGCTCAAGGGCTCTCTGAAAGATAACTTTTATACCGGCAAGGCGACCAGTGCCAAGCACGCCACAGGCAAGCTCGCCATCTTGCGGCCCGACAATGTTATAACCAAACTCTTTAAGCCGGCTACAGTTTGCAACCGTTGCCTGATGGTTCCACATATTTATGTTCATCGCCGGGCAAACAAGTATCGGCTTTTTAAACACCAAGGCAGTGCAAGAAAGAAGATCTTGCGCACTGCCACAAGCAAGTTTTGCTATTGTATCGGCCGTTGCAGGGGCAACAATAAAAATATCTGCCCAGTTGGCAAGTGCAATGTGGTCTAACTCCCATTCGCTTCCTTCAAACATAGAACAATAAACTTTATTTTTTGAAAGTGTTTGCAATGTTAACGGTGTTACAAATTTTTGCGCGTTTTGCGTAAGCACACACTTTACGGCAAAACCCTCTTTAACAAAACTACGCACCAGTTCCGGCACTTTATAAGCAGCTATGCCACCAGATATACCTATTAAAATATTTTTACCGTTTTGAAGCTTCACTTGTTTTTACCTTGATATTCACCAAGTTTTTCGGCAGCTTTTTCATCAAGTGTTTTAACAACTACTTTTACTTTCTCAAATTCTTTTTGGATTTCTTCCATTGTAACCTTATCGTGTGTAACATGATCAATGGCTTGTTTTATCAACTCAGCCGGTGGTGTTTTTTTGCCCTCATCTTTACTGCTAAGCACCTTGTACCATAAGCTGGCCATTTTCACCAAATCGTACTTACTCTTAGTTGTATCTAAGAGTTTCTCCAAAGAATCATCCATTTTTTCAACCACTTTTACCCTCCCTTAAGAGCATTTTTTACTTTTACAATTTTAAGGCGCTCCGAGCCAATAATATAGAGCAGTTCAGAAAGCGCGGTTTTTAATTTGTCATTTACAACAAGGTAATCATACTGGGCATAATGACTGATTTCATTTTTTGCGTTTGCCAAACGAGCAGATATTGTTTCTTTAGAATCTTTATTTCTTTTGATTAGACGATTTTTTAGTTCTTCAATGCTTGGCGGCATAATAAATATAAGCACAGCGCCAGGAAATACCTTTTTAATGTTTATGCCACCTTGCACATCTATATCTAATAAAATATCTCTACCTGAGTTCATAGCATTTTCAATTTCACTTTTTAATGTGCCGTAATAATTATCATGAACCAAAGCCCACTCGGCAAACTTATTTTTTGTTATGTTGCTCTTAAAATCGTCAACACTTAGAAAATTGTAGTCAATGCAATTTTTCTCACCATCACGCATTGGCCGCGTTGTACAAGAAACAGAAAACATCAAATTTTTATCTGCTCTTAGCAGTTTATGCGCAAGCGTGGTTTTACCAGTCCCAGAGGGTGCAGACAAAACAATTATTAGACCTTTTTTATTCATAGTTCAGCGTACCACCGCGACAAGAAGAGCTATAACCGAAACCGCCAAAGCGCAAGGCGCAACCCACTTTGATTCATACCATTTATTGTTGCTTTCAGAGTTATTTTCATCGCTCCGCTCGCCATTTAAATTAACTTTCGCAATTGAAGCATCTTCCCTTACTAAAGCAAGATCACTGCGCACTAGTTTTAGTTCTGATTGAAGATCTGCGATGCTTGTTGGCTCATAGTTTTGATTTTCGTTTTGCAAACTGACTTTGCGTTTTGACAGCTCATCTACCTGGTTACTTAATAAAACATATCGTGACTGAACAAGTTCAAGCTTATAATTTAGCGTAGAAATAGCGTTATTTATTTGTTCATCTTTTGCATCAAGTGCAGCTGGCGCGCTTGAAGAAACACTCGTTGAGTAAACTTCGTTTGATTTAATATCTTTTTGCGCCGCAAAACCAAAAGAGCTAAAAACAACGCAAAAACAAATTACCTGTATAATAAACTTATTTATCATAATAACCTTTGCATAATTCCTTTAGATCATCAGGCACTGGTGCGGTGAACTCAACTCTTTTGTTGCTTGCGGGATGAATAAATGACACCTTGTAAGCATGCAACAACTGCCTTTTTACCGTACCCATGATACTTTCCGTTGGACCGCCATAAAAAACATCACCCATTATGGGATGACCTATATAGGCAAGGTGGCTTCTTATCTGATGCGTTCTTCCGGTTAATGGACTTACTTCAAGCAAGCAGTAATCTTTATACCTTTTTAAAACCTTAAATTCAGTAATTGACTCTTTTTTTGAAAGCGGCCCAACAATTATTTTTTTTCGGTCAATTGGCGAACGCCCCAAAGGAGCATTGATGTAACCCTCACTTTCAGTTGGGTTGCCAAATGCCACAGCCAGATATTGCTTTTTCACAAGGCGTTTTTGAAACTGGTTTGAGAGAATATTTTTCGCGCACTCATTTTTTGCAATTATAACCAAGCCCGATGTATCTTTATCTATACGGTGAGCAAGAAACACCGAAAACGCACCTTTGGCATAACCAAGAACAGCATTAACAAGTGTACCGTTTTCATGCCCACAAGCAGGGTGAACAACAACACCCGCGGCTTTATTTACAATAATTACTTCATTGTCTTCGTAAACAATATCAAGTGGCAAATTTTCGGCTAATAGAGCGCTTTTTTTTTGCTCAAGCTCATACTCAAGAACATCGCCAACTTTAAGTGCTTTACTTACCTGCGGAACAACTCCATTAAGCAAGACATTACCATTTTTTATTAGCTCTTTAAAATAACTGCGAGAGTATCCCTCTACTACATGGGCAAGATAGCTGTCAATTCTTTTATGAACTCCAATATCTTCAATTTGAATTTTTTGCATTTTTTAACAACCAAATATAAATACCAAGACCTATCAAAACAAACGAAATTATCTGTGCCGGCGAAAGGCCTAAAAGGAATGCGCCTCGCTCATCACCCCTGAAAAACTCAATAACAAACCTGCCTGTTCCGTAAATAATAATGTACAAAGCAAGAACTTTACCGGCAGTTTTTACCCCTTTAGAGTAAAGGTGCAAAAAAACAAATAAAAATATCAATAATGCAGCTTCAAATAACTGCGTAGGAAAAAGTGGAATGCCGATAGGTGCCAGAGAGTTCTTATCGCTAAATGTTACGCACAACGGGCCATTAGCGCTACTGCCATAACAACAGCCGGCAAAAAAGCAACCGATACGCCCAAAAAAGTGAGCAAGCACCAGGCTTGGAGCTAAAATATCAGCAAGTGCCCAAACATTGCCCATTTTATTTTTTGATACAAAAACAAGCCATGCCACAGCACCGCCAATAAGGCCGCCAAAAAATACCAGCCCACCTTCCCAAACTTTAAAAATATCAACCGGGTTTGAGGCAAAATAAGAAATGTTTAATAAAACATACAAAAACCTTGCACCAATAAAACCAAATAATACCGCATAGAAAACAAGGTCTATGGCTTTTTGCTCATTAACACCAATTAACTTTGCGCAATTAATGAAGTAAATAGTTCCCGCAACAAGGCCCAATGCAATCAACAGGCCGTATGTGTGTATGGTTATACCAAAAACATCAAAAAGTATCGGGTGCATTTTATGTTTTCACCGCCGGTTTTCTTATAAATAAATAATAATATGTAAGCAAAATAGATCCAACACAAATACAAGCATCGGCAATGTTAAATGAGTACCAGTGATGTGTTGCAAGATGAAAGTCGGCAAAATCGGTAACGAAACCAAAATAAGCCCTATCAAAGTAGTTTGAAACTCCGCCTGCAAGCACAAGCGCAAATGAAACACTAAAAAGCTTCCCTTCGTTTCTTGCTTCAAATATAAACCAAAAAGCTATAATAGTAAGAATTATAGCCGACACCACGGAAAGAAGCTGATTAAACCCTTGGAACATACCAAAAGCAATGCCTGTATTTTTCACATTAACAAAATTTAAAAATGGCAGTACATCTATTTGCCCACCTATTGCAATAAGCTTGCGCACAAAATGCTTTGTAAGTTGATCAAGCAAAATAATTGGAGCAAATATGAGCATTACTCTAAGCATTGGTTCTTTCCTTGAGTGCTTTTTGACAACGCAGGCAAAGACCATCTTCATTTATATCAGATATGTGGCGCCAGCACCTTACACACTTTTCTAACACAGATTTGCCAACACTTACACTTTGTTTGCTGCCCAAAACAATACGCACATCAAACGAACCAAAAACAGCGCTAACAAGCTCAGGATTTAATTTCTCCGGTGTTGGATGCGTTATTAATACGCTTGTCTGCAAATTTGAACCTATAACCTTTTTTTTTCTTAAATTTTCAATAGAAACACTAGCCGTTTCTTTTAATTTGAACAACTCATTAAAAATCCATAAAACATCTGCTGAGAGTTCTTTGTAATTAGATTTTTTCGGGAAAGTATCTGCAAGAAAAACCGACTCTGGCAATGATTTATCAATTTTTCTAAGTTCCTGCCATGCCTCTTCCGCCGTAAAAGAAAGTATCGGTGCGCAAAGGCGAATAAGAGCGCTAAGAATCTGGTACATTGCACTCTGCGCACTTTGACGATTGTGCCAATTTGTATTATCACAGTAGAGAGTATCTTTTAAAGCATCCAAATAAAACCCGCTTAACTCAACTGAACAAAACCTGTTTATGGCACTGATAACTTTATGAAACTCAAAGTTCTCGTAGGCCCAATTAACCTCTGAGCATAGATTACCAAGCAATCCAATCGCATATTGATCAAGCGCTGTAAGTTTTTCATAAGCAAGAGCATTTTCAACTTTATAATCGCAAAGATTGCCAAGTATAAACCTGAAAGTGTTTCTTATTTTTCTATACGAATCAGAAATACCATTTAGAATTTCTTGAGAAACCCTTATATCTTCCCTGTAATCGCTGGTGGCGACCCATAAACGCAAAATATCCGCCCCGGATTTTGAAATTACCTCTTGCGGAAGAATTACATTGCCTTGCGACTTAGACATCTTTTTGCCTTCGCCATCAACAACAAAACCATGAGTGAGAACTGTTTTATATGGAGCACTACCAGTTAACGCAACAGCAGGTATTAATGATGTTTGAAACCAGCCGCGATGCTGATCACTACCCTCTAAATACATATCAGCTGGGGAGTGTAAATCTTTATAATCACCGCTTGCCAAAACCGCCTCAAAAGATACTCCAGAATCAAACCAAACATCTAAAATATCTTTTTCTTTAGTTAAATCGTTACTACCACATTTATCACACTTTATGTTTAAAAGTTCGCTAAGTTCTTTTGAAGTTTTATCAAACCAGATATCGGAACCATTATCCCTGAAAAGTTTTGAAATTTTTTCAACTGTTTTTTTATTTAAAACAACATTGCTACAAGTATTACAATAAAAAACAGGTATTGGCACACCCCAAAAACGCTGACGGCTCAAACACCAGTCGGGCCTGGTTTGCAACATTCCCGCAATTCTATTTTCGCCATAGCGTGGAATCCAGTTTACATTTTTCACTTCTGAAAGCATTTTTTGGCGCAAATTATTTATATCTACACCCATAAACCACTGTAGTGTGGCTCTAAAAATTACAGCCCTCTTACAACGCCAGCAATGAGGATAAGAATGCTCAAATTTATAATCTAAAAGAATTTTATTTTCTGATTTAAGTTTCTCAACTATTAACGGGTTTGCGGCAAAAACTTTATGCCCAGCAAAATCTGAAACTTCATCAGTAAATGCACCCCTGTGGTCAACCGGTGAAAGAATTGGCAACTTATATTTAAGCCCTGCCATATAATCTTCCTGCCCATGGCCAGGGGCGATATGCACAACACCGCTACCGTCATCAAGTGTTACAAAATTGGCAAGAATACCAACTGATTCTCTATTGACAAGTGGGTTTTTACAAATTATTCCTTCTAATTTTTTACCACTTATTTCGCAAAGTACCTTATAAGTTGAATTTATTTTTTTTGCAACATCGGCAATCAGTTGTTTTGCCACAATAAGGTTTTCACTTTCACCAGAGGGATAAGTAAAAGAAGATAGAACATAATTTGCATCCGGGTGAAAAGCAAGTGCCACATTTGCCGGCAATGTCCATGGAGTAGTTGTCCATATAAGCACCGATGCGGGCAATGCAATAGAAACATCAACAGGCACTTTTATTACTTCAAACTTAACAAATATGGAGTGTGATATGTGCTGAGCGTATTCAACTTCGGCATCCGCAAGTGCGGTTTCACAAGTTGGGCACCAGTAAACGGGTTTTTTCTGGCGAAATATGTAACCTTCTTGGGCAAGGCGGCCAAAAACATCTATTATAACCGATTCATATTCGTGCTTTAATGTTAGATATGGATCTTTCCAGTCGGCAAGTACACCAAGGCGCTTAAACTCACTTTTTTGAATTTCTACAAATTTTAAGGCAAAGGCAGCGGCTTCTTTTCTGAATTTAGAAAGGTCAACTTTGTGCTTGTCTGTACCCATTTCTTTTAAGCATTGTTGCTCTATAGGCAAACCGTGGCAGTCCCAGCCAGGTGTGTATGGGGCATCAAAACCAGAAGCACTTTTGTACTTAACAACAAAATCTTTGAGTATTTTATTTAACGCGGTACCTAAATGAATGTGACCGTTGGCATAGGGTGGGCCGTCATGCAAAACATACTTTTTCTTGCCAGAATTTTTTTGCCTTATCTTTTCATAAACGCCTAATTTTTCCCAAATAGCAAGAAACTCGTTTTCACGGGTGGCAAGACCTGCTTTCATAGGAAAATCGGTTTTAGGGAGGTTTACAGTATTTGAATATATACTTTTTTCAGCCACATTATCCTCTTACAAAACTTAAACAACTCTCTCACACAAACGAATAAACACAGATTGCTAATTATTGTTACCACGGACTCCAAGAGGTATACTTCTCAGGGGATTGTGTCAAGTACACAATCAAGCTCTTCATCTGAACGGCCACATATTTCAATAGTTTTTTCCCTGCCGCGTTCACCTTTTCGTAGCAAAACCATAGAGTTTTTTACCTCAAAGAACTCGGCGAGAAATTCGCGTAATTCTTCATTGGCTTTCCCCTCTACAGCAGGAGCCGATATTTTAACTCTCAATATTGAACCAATTCTGCCAACAACTTCATTTCTTTTGGAGTTCGGAATTACTCTTACTTTTATTATCATCCCTTCCTCCCATATCGCGCCTCGCCCGCACCAAAGGTGCGAGTCGGACTTAGTTCGGCTTTTTCACTTACTCAGCTCTTGAGCGCGCTTACAAGCCTGCATTACACCATCTTTAAAAACTTTACCAAAAAGATTTTTTTGCAAATATTTAATTGCAGCCTCAGTAGTACCATTTGGAGATGTTACGGCCGACCTTAAATCTGTTGCGTTTAATTTAGTTGTTAAAAGCATTTTTCCAGCACCTAAAAAAGTTTGTGCCGAAAGCTCTCGGGCAAGAGGCAAAGAAAGGCCAAGTTTTTGCGCAACCTCTTCTAATAGCTCACAAAGATAAAAAACATAAGCAGGTCCAGAGCCGGAAACAGCAGTAATTGCATTCATTGATTTTTCAGGAACTATAAAAACTTTACCAACTGCGCCAAACAGTTTATTTGCAAGCAATAAATGATTCTTTGTTGCATAACGGCCGGCACTAATAGCAATAGTACCTTCACCAACGAGTGCCGGAGTATTTGGCATAGAACGAACTACAGGAATTTTTAAGTCAATACTTTTTTCTATAAAAGACGTGCTTATGCCCGCGGCAACAGATATTACAAGCTTAGATGTATTTATTGCCGCCACAACATTGTTTAATAAATCTGAAACATTTCCTGGTTTAACAGCTATAAAAATTATGTCTGCCCACTTAAGCGCATCTTGATTTGCTTTAAACGCGCGAGCTTTAAGTTTTTTCGCGGCTTTTGCGCTTTTGGCAAAATCAATATCAAC
>Ga0247841_10003970_pt1 | contig 26288 bp, 30 predicted proteins | sample LaCruzMarch2015__2_FD_192410 | JGI IMG/M metagenome (GOLD analysis project Ga0247841, IMG submission 192410) | Freshwater microbial communities from meromictic Lake La Cruz, Castile-La Mancha, Spain - LaCruzMarch2015_18m | ecosystem: Environmental > Aquatic > Freshwater > Lake | place: Spain... | reverse complement strand
AGTTTCTTTAAGGGAGGCTGGATAATTGCGTGGGCCGCCATAAGCATTATGGTCCTTTTAGGGTTTCTGGGCCTTGCGATACTTGCTGCGGCGCTGGTGCCGGAACACTTAGGTGCCGTCGTAAAGGCTCTTGAAAAGTCATTTGCGTCCATGTTCCTGTGGGGTATATTAGGAGCATTCCTTGCGGGACTTGTGCTGGTGCTTCTAGCGATAACGATAGTTGGAATAATACTCATCCCTCTGGCGATCGTCATCATAACACTGGCCTGGATAATAGGATATATAGCTTCGGCGATATTTATAGGCAAGAATGTCATGGCTTACTTTAAGAAATCCACACCAGCGTTCGTGGAGGCGGTGTTGGGCGTAGTATTACTGTTCCTTGCCGGTTTTTTGCCGCTCATAGGGCCATTCGTAATAAAGCCGATATTTCTCTTTGCCGGTTTTGGAGCAGTCCTGACTACGAGATTTGGCACCATTAAATGAGATATGTCTTGACAAAGCGCATGCACGCTGTATAATTTTCTTTATTTGCTATACAAAAATTCAGGAAAGGAGGAAGTGATGGTTAGGAAGATATTTATAATCGCATTGGCCGCTGTATTGATCCTGCCGATGGCGATATCAGGTTGTAAAGGCAGGGTGGAAAAACCGGCCGAGGAACCCAAGATGGAAGTCCCTGAATCGGTTTCCGCGACAGGGGAGATCGTGACGAACATCGAACCGGCAAATACGGTGGCGATGGAAGCTATACCTCCGACGGCGACAGTGGGACAGACCGCTCCTAAAATGGCTCCGGTTGTACAATCCGCCATAGATAAGACCAAGGATATCCAGAGAGCTCTTAAGAACGCAGGTTTCGATATCGGGACAATAGACGGTAAGATAGGCCCGAAGACGAAAAAAGCGATCGAAGATTTCCAGAAGTCCAAAGGTCTGAAGGTTGACGGAAAAGTCGGACCTAAGACATGGGCAGAGCTGGAGAAGTACCTTATACAGCAGTAGTATCTGTTGGAAAATTTAGGAGGTTTTTTTAAATGAGATCTATGAAGCTGGTAGCCGCCTTGCTTGTGCTGTGCGTTGCTTTGACAAGTCTCGCCGGCTGCGGTGTATCGAAAGACAAGTACGAAGCTCTCCTTAATGAGAAGGTAATACTCGAAGAGAAGGTAGGGATATTGGCTACGGCCAGGGACGCCCTTAAGAACGAGTACGATAACCTCCTAAAAGAGAAGATGGATATTGCTACAAAGCTTGAGGTTGTGACGAACGAGAAGGCTGCCTTAAAGAGCGAGTACGATAAGATTCTGGATGAGAAGATAGCCGTTAAGGCCGCTTACGATACGCTTCTGGCTGAAAGCAAAAAGTAATTTTTTCCGTTTAAAGGATAGCAGTGCTTAACGGTAAGAAGGTAGTCGTCGTGATGCCGGCGTATAACGCCGCGCGGACGCTTCAAAAGACATACGACGAAATACCAAAGGATATAGTTGACGATATCATCCTCACCGATGATAATTCATCCGACGACACTGTCCGGATAGCCAAAAGTCTTGATATCCGGCTCTTCGTCCATTCCAGCAATAAGGGGTATGGCGCCAATCAAAAGACATGCTACGCCGAGGCTTTACGCCTCGGCGCTGATGTCGTAGTTATGCTACATCCCGATTATCAGTACCCACCCAAACTAATAACTCCGATGGCTGCGTTAATTACGAGCGGTATGTTCGATGTTGTACTCGGTTCGAGGATACTGGGTAATAGAGCTTTAAGAGGAGGTATGCCGGTCTATAAATATGTGGCAAACCGGATCCTGACGCTTCTGGAAAATATCATGATAGGCGAAAAACTATCCGAATATCATACCGGCTACAGAGCTTTTTCCAGGGAGGCGCTTTTGAAGCTTCCTATACTCGAAAATTCCGATGATTTTATATTCGATAACCAGATGCTCCTTCAGGCTTTTTATCTCGACTTCAGGGTAGGTGAGATAACCAGCCCTTCGGTATATACGAGCGATTCTTCCTCTATAAATTTCTCCCGCAGCGTCGTGTACGGATTGGGCGTGCTCAAGACGGCGGGGGCCTATTTTCTCTCCAAACACTCGATGTTAAGATCGCCCATATTCAATAAAAACGGCAGGACCCTGGCCGGCTCAACTTAATCTTGACATCACCGCACGAGCCATGGTAATTTAATACCACAAGGAAAAAGGGGGTATATATGAATAACAAAAGAGTATACATATTTTTGTCGATAACAGCAGTCCTGGCACTTTTAACGGCACCGGTATCGGCCCAGGATGCTAAAGATCCGTCTCAGACTGCTGTATCGCCCGTCGGCGAACAAGTAAGTAAAGTTATGGCGGCGGAGGAATTGTCGATATACGGTGAAGTACAGTCTACAGATGCCGCCGGTATGGGCTCTCTGACTGTGCAGTACTACGATTACGACGCCGATGACGAAAAGACGATAACCATATCTTTAGACGCGAGTACCAAACTGGAGAATGCCAATTCGATAAACGACATCAGAAAAGGCGATTGGGCTGATGTTACTTATTCGTCAGTTGGCGGTAAAAACACAGCTAAATCGATAATAGTGGAAAAAGAGGAAGAGGCGGTTGTTACTACAGCTCCTGAACAGACGACAGCTCCGGAACAGACGGCTAGTCAGGAACAGCCTGCTGTGAAGGAGGAGGCCCCAACTTCCGGTGACGCGTCGTACTAAAAAAGGGAGTCTTTATGGCGGCAGAAAAACTGGGTTTACGAAGTAGAAAGACTTTTCGTTTTCCGCCGGGTTATGGTGATAACAAGATAGTGCTCCTGGTGCGCGATCCATGGTGGGTGTTTACATATTGGGAAATACGTAAAGAGAGGGAAGATGAGATCACGCGCAAGATCTTGGATTCCGGCGACGAACGAGAGAAATCTATACTGCGCGTATATGATGTTACAGGGGTGAATTTTAACGGCCGCAACGCAAACTCCTATTTTGATATAGAACTAAAAGGCCTTGCCTCAACCTGGTACATAAATGTAAGCGCTCCCGATAGATCCTGGGTGGTCGAGATCGGAGTGCTTACCAAAAAAGGCAATTTCTATCTCTTAGCAAGATCTAATGTTGTTCACACTCCGCCCTTCGGTATGTCAGATCAGCTGGATGCCGAATGGATGATACCTGAAGATGAGTATTGGAAGATGTTCGGCCTATCCGGCGGCTTTGGGGTAGGTAAAGGCTCGCTGGAAGTTCGAGAGATCATAAAGAAGCGTCTCGAAGAGCAGATAACGTCGGGCGCTATATCGAGTTCCGCGTCTTTCTACCGGAAACCAGCTGCGAAGAAGTTCTGGCTGGTAGTTAATACAGAGCTTATCGTTTACGGGGCAACGGAACCCGATGCTAAGGTTACCGTGCAGGGCAAGGAGATAGTCTTGAAGCCTGATGGGACCTTCAGTTTAAGATTTGCTCTTCCCGACGGTAAACAGGTGATACCGGTAGAAGCCACCTCAAGCGACGGCACTGACCGCCGCAAGATCACGCCAATAGTAACAAGAAAGACAGAATAACCCCCATGCCCAAAGGGTATCTCGCGATAGTGCTTCATGCGCACCTTCCATATGTGCGCCATCCGGAACATGATGATTTCCTGGAAGAGGACTGGCTTTTCGAGGCCATCACCGAGACGTATATACCGATAATCAAAGTTCTCGATGGCTTAGTTCGCGACGGTGTAGATTACAGATTGACGATATCGTTATCTCCGACGCTGATGTCGATGCTCATGGACGGGCATTTGCAGTCCAAATACTTAAAACATCTCGATAAGCTTATAGAACTTTCCGAAAAAGAGATCGAGCGTACAAAGTGGGACGATAACTTTAACAGACTCGCCCGCATGTACAATTCCAATTTTATAGAAGCCCGCCACATATTCAAAGATGTGTATCACTCCAATCTCGTTAACGCCTTCAAGCACTTTCAGGATGTAGGAGGGCTTGAGGTGATAACGTGCTGTGCAACACACGGTTTTCTGCCGCTCATGGAGGTCGAAAGACGTATAGCCGTCAGGGCCCAGGTAAAAGTAGCCGCGGACATGTATGAAAAGATATTCGGAAAGCGTCCGCTCGGCATCTGGCTTCCGGAGTGCGGATATAACCCCGGCGACGATGAAATTCTGAAGAAGGAAGGCATAAAATACTTCTTCGTAGATACACATGGAGTACTCTTCGGTACACCGCGGCCGCGTTTCGGTGTCTTCAGTCCCTATTTGACAAAGCACGGCGTGGCGGTATTCGGCAGGGACACCGAATCCTCGAAGGCTGTCTGGAGCGCCGTAGAAGGCTATCCCGGAGATTACAATTACCGGGAGTTCTACAGGGACATCGGATTTGATCTGGACTATGATTATATCAGGCCTTATATAAATGCCGACGGCACCAGGATCATGACCGGCATAAAATATCACAGGATAACAGGGATCACGAATCATAAAGAGCCGTATGTTCCCGAATACGCCCGCGATACGGCTGCAAACCAGGCCGGTAATTTTATGTTCAACAGAGAGAAACAGATCGAGCATTTGGCCGGGCAGATGGGTGATCGTGCTCCCATAATAGTTGCGCCTTATGACGCGGAGTTATTCGGGCACTGGTGGTATGAAGGCCCGCAGTGGATAGATTTTCTTGTACGAAAGATCAGGTATGACCAGGACACAATAGCCTTAACGACGCCGGGTGAGTATCTGAAGAAGTATAAGAAGTACCAGGTCCTGACACCGTCCTTCTCCAGCTGGGGCTGGAAGGGTTATTGCGAAGTCTGGCTGGAAGGTTCCAATGACTGGCTTTACAGACACCTGCACAAGATGACCGAGCGCATGGTAGAGCTGGCCAGTACGCATAAACACGCCAAAGGGCTGGTTCGGAGAGCGTTAAATCAGATGGCGCGCGAACTTCTACTGGCGCAATCGAGTGATTGGGCGTTTATAATGAAGACGGGGTCGCATGTGACGTATGCCGTTGAGAGGATGAGAGAGCATACAGAGCATTTCAACGAACTCTACGAGGACATAAAAAATAATAACCTCGAGGAGGAGTATGTGAAAGGTCTGGAGGAGAAGGTTAACATATTTCCGGATATAGACTACTCCATATACAGTTCCTAGATGTATAACGATAAGAGGCTGGGCGTAGCATTCTTGTGGCATATGCACCAGCCGTTCTACAAGGATCCTATAAGCGGAAAGTACCTGATGCCGTGGGTCAGGCTGCACGGTATAAAGGATTACTATCCGATGGCGCTTCTACTGGAGAACTCCGGGTGCGCCAGAGTGACTTTCAACATGGTTCCGTCGCTCGTCGAGCAGATCGACGATTATGCCTCTAACGGCGCCTCAGATAAATTTCTGGATCTCACCGTAAAAAAAGCAAGTTCCCTCACGCTGCAGGATAAACTGGACATCCTTAATAATTTTTTCAAAGTAAATTTTAAACGTTTCATAGAACCACACCCGCGATATTCCGAACTTCTTATCAAAAAAGGCGTCAGGCCCCTTTCCGGTAAAGCGCTCAAGAATATGATAAATAGTTTTTCGGATGCCGATTTCAGAGACCTGCAGGTATTATTCAACCTTGCGTGGTTCCATTCTTTAACCATTGACGAGGATATAAATCTAAAGGACCTGGTTGACAAGAAGAGGGGCTATACCGAAGGGGATAAAGAATTCATCGTTCTTAAACAAAAAGAGATAATGACGGCCATACTACCTCTCTATAAAAGGCTTAGTGATTCGGGCAGGATAGAGATAACGACGACCCCCTATTATCATCCTATACTTCCGCTTATATGTGATACGTCAGTCGCCAAAGTATCTCTCCCAGGATTTCCGCTGCCGAAGAAGTTCTCGCATCCTGAGGACGCCGCATGGCAGATAGAGGAAGCGATAAAATTGCACACCGAAAAATTCGGATCCCCGCCGCGCGGCATGTGGCCCTCCGAAGGAAGTGTCTCGAATGAGGCGCTGGAGATAATGATAAATAAAGGCATAGACTGGGTAGCTACCGATGAGGACATACTATTCCAATCGCTCTCAATGCATGATATTAAATATAAGGGCCGTGGTATATTTGACAGGCGCATGATATACCGTCCTTATAATTTTAAGCACGGTATGCGCCACATCACCATGATATTTCGTGATAAAAACCTTTCAGATATGATAAGTTTTGCATATAATTCATGGAATCCCGTTGACGCTGCCCGTGACCTTATAGGACATCTGAACAGGATCGCGGAGAATTTAAGGCGCGATACGGAGAAGGCGCTTATCACTATAGTGATGGATGGTGAGAATGCCTGGGAATATTACGAGGATAACGGACGTAAGTTTTTTGAGACGCTGTATTCGGAACTCGATCAGCAAAAAGATGTATATTCTACTACAGTAAGCGATTTTATCAAGATAGATCCTCCGAAAAGGGTCCTTAGCGATGTCTACCCCGGTTCGTGGATAGATCACAACTTCCGGATATGGATAGGGGAGGAGCAGGATAACGTTTCGTGGGAGTATCTCGATAGAGTGAGGAAGGATCTGGTTAAATTCACCAAAGAGTTTCACAAGGATCCGAAACGGGACGGCGCGAAACTCGCCAATGCCTGGCGCGAACTGTATATAGCCGAAGGAAGCGACTGGAATTGGTGGTACGGAGGCAAGGCCCATGTTGGAAGCGACAATCCCTTCGATGAGCTCTACAGGACACACCTTAGGAACGTGTACAAATTCCTTAAAAAACCGATACCTGATTTTCTGAAGATTTCTATTGCGTAAAATAGCCAAAGAGCTATAATAAATCAAATACAATTCGAAAGGAGGGAGTATGGTTATGGCAAGAACATCATTTAAGCTTGGAAAATCCTCAAATCCGTCTATGTCGAAGGAGGACTTGAGTAAATTGATCGAGAAGAAGGCTTTTGAGCTTTACGAGAAGAGGGGTAAGAAGGCCGGACATTCGATGGACGACTGGCTAGAAGCCGAGAGGATCGTAAAAGGCAAGATTTCAAAGTAGTAGAGAGACTCTAATAGTATTTGAAGTAATCTATTTTTCTAGGCAAAGGGAGGTGTGTAAATACACCTCCCTGTGTTTTTGTCCGGAATTTTATACGCCGGCTTGTCATACCTTATAATTATATGGTATAATTCAGCTTATATGAGAGCATTTTTATTATCATTCATACCGATATTTGTGGCGATGGACGCGATAGGCGTGCTGCCGTTCTTCATGGGGTTTACCGAACACGTGAAGCCCGCGGCGAAGAAGAGTATCGTCACCCAGTCGATGGTCACGGCTTTTCTTATAGGCATAACCTTCCTGTTTCTCGGGCAATGGATATTTAAGATACTCGGGGTTTTTGTCGCCGATTTCAAGATAGCCGGCGGCATAGTCCTTTTGGCAATATCGCTTAGGGATATACTCCTGCATGAGAAGGGACATAAACTCTCGGTTGAAACTATGGGCGCCGTTCCGATAGGGACCCCGCTTGTCACTGGCCCGGCGGTATTGACGACGATCATAATATTGCTCGATTCATACGGGGTATTCATAACGGTATCTTCGTTTGTCGCAAATCTGATCATAACGTGGATAGTATTTTCGTACTCCGATTCGATATCGCGTTTCCTGGGAAAAGCCGGTTCTAAGGCCATTTCGAAGATAGCAAGCCTTCTTTTAGCTGCGATAGCCGTGATGATGATACGTAAGGGTGTTATCGATACCATAGCGTATTTCAGCAGCCAAAAAACAGTTTAGTATAAAGGTAACTTAAGCGTCCCGCGATGAATAATATCACCGAAGCCATAGGCAAAGCCAGGGAGATGTTCGTATACTTTTCCGATATCCTGCAGAAGGATGTCCTGAACTCAAGCGGCAAGATGCTGGGAAGAGTGTGGGACATATCGGCGAAACTGGGCGAGAAGTATCCTAAATCCGGCGATGTGATAATATATAAAGGGTCGATGAACAGGACCTATGCCAGCATCGAGTCTTCCCGTATATCCTCAATATCCGATGAAGTGATCGTAGATGTAAAAGATCTCCAGGTAGAATTCAGCCATGCCGTAAAGCCATATGATTTTATGTTGAAAAGGGATGTTCTTGACCAGCAGGTGGTGGATACTTATAACCACAAGGTAAGGCGCGTTAATGATATACATCTCCTGAAGGTAGATCATGAGCTGTTTGTGGCCCACGTGGATATAGGTTTGAGGGGCCTTATACGCAGGCTCGGATGGGAGAAGACAGTAGATTTCCTCGTAAGACATATAAATAAGGATTCGGGATACCTCAAGAGCGAAGGGCTCGTTTCCTGGAAATATGTTCAGCCGGTAACAGTAAATCCCGCCAGCATGACCGTTAAATTGTCGCTTTCAGAGAAACAGCTGGCATCGATACCGCCCGCGGATCTGGGCGATATAATATTTGATCTTAATCCCACCCAGAGGATGGCGATATTCCGCACACTCGACATAAAGACGAAAGCGCGTGTTTTTGAAAATCTCGAGTTTGATGAGCAGAAGATTATATTGAAAGAGCTTGATAAGAAAGAATCATCGCAGATCATTACAAATATGTCTTCGGATGAGGCCGCCGATCTTTTGGCCAATCTTCCATCTCATACAGTTAAGAACCTGCTCGTCCTGATGGAGTCCGGCCGTGCCAAGAAACTCTCGATGCTTTTAGGGTATTCCAGCGATTCGGCCGGGGGACTTATGACAGCGGATTTTATCTCGATGCCGGAAACGATAACCGTGGCAGAAGCCATTGATCACCTAAAGAAGCATGCGAAGGAGGTCGAGACGGTACCCTACCTGTATCTGGTTGACGATAAAAGCCATTTGAAAGGCGTAACTACGATAAGACGGCTGTTATTTGCGGAAGGAAAAGACAATGTTTCTAGTACTATATTCCAGAAGACATTATATGTCTATCTTGACCACAGCGCTCAGGAAGTGGCATATATGATGGATAAGTATAAAATATCCGCGATACCGGTTGTGGATGAGAATAAGGTCCTGCATGGGATAATAACCATGGACGATATATTAAGTCAGGTTATATCGATAGCCTGGAGAAAACGGCCGCGGCCTATAAAGGGTATATGACGAGCAGTAGCGAAAATAGCATAAGAAGGCCTTCCAGATGGAAGAGCATGCTTATCTTCTTAAGCGTAATGGGCCCGGGTATAATAACGGCCAATGTTGACAATGATGCAGGCGGTATTGCCACATACTCCGTAGCCGGTGCGCATTTCGGATATTCGACGCTCTGGATATTCATTCCGATGGCTTTGTCGCTTATAATAATCCAGGAGATGTGCTCGAGGATGGGTGTAGTGACGGGTAAAGGCCTAGCGGATCTGATAAGAGAGAAGTTCGGGGTCAGGATCACATTCTATGCGATGCTCGTATTTATATTCTCCAACCTTCTTAATACAATAAGCGAGTTTTCCGGGATAGCCGCGAGTTGTGAGATATTTGGCATCTCCAGATATATCTCACTGCCGATCGCGGCGGTTTTTATATGGTGGATCGTAGTGAAGGGTACGTACAAATCGGTCGAGAAGATATTTCTATTCGCGTGCCTGTTCTATTTTGCATATATTGCCACCGGGTTTATGGTCCATCCGCAGTGGGGGGCCGTTTCGAGGGAGTTTGTCCGCCCGACATTTCAGTTTAGGCAGGAATTTATACTTATGATAATGGGTATAATAGGCACTACGATAGCGCCGTGGATGCAGTTCTATCAGCAGTCATCGGTCGTTGAGAAGGGGATAAATGTAAAGGACTACAAGTATGCAAGGCTCGACGTTATAATAGGCGGGATAGTAGTAAGCGTCGTGGCTGTTTTCATAGTGATATCCTGCGCAGCGACGCTCTTTAAGAGCGGCATAAGGATAGAGACGGCTAAGGATGCAGCGCTTGCACTAAAGCCGCTTGCGGGGGAATACTGTTCCGTATTATTTGCAGTAGGACTTCTGAATGCGTCCGTCTTCTCAGCGATGATATTACCGCTTGCGACGGCATATTCGGTATGCGAAGGCTTAGGATGGGAAACGGGGGTCGATAAACGTTTCAGGGACGCGCCTCAATTCTATGCGCTATTCACGACCCTTATAGCTGTAGGAGCCGGATTTATAATGTTCCCGAAATTGAATCTCATCATGGTCATGCTTCTCTCCCAGGCAGCCAACTCGGTATTTCTGCCGTTCGTGCTGGTATTTATGCTTCTGCTGATAAATGACAAGCATCTGATGGGCGAGTACAGAAATTCAAAGTTCTTTAATATAGTAGCATGGGGCACTACCATAATATTAATAGCACTTACGGCAGCGCTTCTGGTGACGATGTTCATGCCAAAGAGATAAAATGGGGGTATAAATGTCCAGAGTAAAAAGATACTTTTTCACCGGATTCTTCATAATACTGCCGGTCTTCATTACGGCATACGTGCTTTATGCGATATTTATGTTTATCGACGGTATATGGGGAAAGGTTATAAATTTTTATCTGCGCAAATACCTGGGGTTCGCTATCCCGGGTTTGGGTTTTATCCTGGGTATGCTTACTATATTGATTGTGGGTTTTATAGCTACGAACTTACTGGGTAAACGCCTCTTCAATTTTTTCGAGCATATCTTCCGAAAATTTCCCATGATAAAGCTGATATATGATCCGGCCAAGCAGATAGTCGACTCTTTTACTTCACGAGAGAATCCGGCATTTAAGAAGGTGGTGCTGGTCGAGTATCCGTCGAAAGGAATATGGTCGATAGGTTTTCTCACAAACGATGGTTTCAAGGAAGCGCAGGAGAAGACAGGCGAGGAGCTTTTACATGTATTTATAGCGACAACGCCGAGTCCGCTTACAGGGTTTCTTATACTGATGCCGCGCCGTGATGTCAAGATCCTGGATATGCCTATTGAAAGCGGTATAAAACTGATAGTCTCCGGAGGTATAGTAAAACCTTAAAATTATGAAGATAACAATCGAACTGATATTACTTTTTGTCTTATTAGCGGTTGATGCGATGACAGCCGCTTCAGAGATATCGATAATTGTCTCTAATCGCATAAAATTGAAGAGGATGGCTTCAAGCGGCTCCAAGATAGCCAAAACTATACTTAATATAATTGAAAATCCCGAAAGATTTTTTAGCACCATACTTGTTGTTAATAATGTTGTCTGCACGCTGATAGCGGTTCTCGTGATGTCGATGATAGTGCATTTTATGAGAGGCGAAACGGAATTAGGAGCTCTGATAGCTACTTTGATAGCCTCGTTTTTAATAATAGTCAACGAAGTCGCCGTTAAAACCATTGCCGCGCGCCGCTCAGAAAAGATGGCGTCTGTTCTTGCGAGGCCCGTAAAACTACTTATAGTTCTTTTCCATCCTGTGGTAGTAGTCCTGGAAAAGATCGTTATGGCGATCACTGATCTCTTAGGAGTTAAGAGTGAAGGCAAGCCGTCACTTGTTACTGAGGAGGAGTTAAGATACCTGATAAAGCTAGGGGGCGAAGAGGGCACTATACACAAAGAGAAGTATAAAATGTTGTCAAGGGTCTTCGATTTTGATCAGGCGATAGTGGAGAGCGTGATGACCCCTAAAAAAGACTTAGTTTCCTTGGATATTAATTCAAGCCTCGAGGAAATGATGGACAAGGCGCTAGAGTGCGGTTACTCCAGGATACCTGTTCATAAAGATAATCCTGATAATATAGTAGGTGTGATCAATATGAAGGATCTTCTAAACCTGGAGCACAATAAAGGTCTTTTAGTGCTCCAAGATATAATATATCCTGCCACTATAGTCCCGGGATCTAAGAAGGTCACGGAGCTTCTAAAAGAGTTCCAGAAGGGGCATACGCATCTGGCTATCGTTACCGACCATCAAGGCAAGATAGAAGGTCTTATAACTCTGGAGGATCTCCTTGAAGAGATAGTCGGCGAGATTGAGGACGAGTACGACATACGCTCCAAATCTACTAAAAAATCTATCTGATACCCCCGAATAGTATTGACTTTTCCCAGTATCAATATTACCATAAATAAGAATAATATAAGGGGGTCATCATGAATAGCGGTTATAACTTGCTTATTCTTTCAACGCTTTCCATAGCTTTTATACATTCTCTTGCGCCGGATCATTGGATGCCTTTTGCCGTGATAGGGAAGGCGAAAAAGTGGTCAAAAACCCGGCTTAGTTTTATTACACTGGTTTCCGGAATAGGACATGTCGGTTCCTCCATAGTGGTAGGAGCTATCGGTATACTTTTAGGCTTCAGCCTGCATCATTTAACTTCGGTAGAATCGCAGAGGGCACAGATAGGGCTCTGGCTTTTAATAGGTTTCGGCGTGGCATATACCCTGTGGGGGCTTAAGAAGGCCAAGGATTATAAGCATGAACATATAAATGCCGAGGAGATGAAGTCCAAGTCGATAACGCTTTGGACGTTATTTGCGGTATTTGTGTTAGGTCCGTGCGAACCGCTGATTCCTATAATGTTTCTGGCTACAGAGTATGGTTGGGCCGGAATATTTACCGTCAGTCTTATCTTTTCTATTGTAACGATCGTGATGATGGTTGTGCAGAGCCTCTTGGCTTATGTCGGGATACAGCTCGTAAGACATGACATGGCGGAGAGATATTCGCACGCGTTTGCCGGGTTTGTCATAGTCCTTACGGGTGCTTTTATCATGCTGACCGGCGTATAAATCCTTAAGCCCCACATATGGCAGAAAAAAAGTATGGCATTGTTTACGAGGATCGGCACCTTATGGTGGCCGATAAACCCTCCGGTATGCTTGTGATCCCGACGCCCAGGAAAGAGACCAATACACTGACGGATCTTTTGAACAGGGATCTTGATTTACGCGGCATAGAGGCAAACGCCTATCCATGCCACAGGCTTGACAGAGAAACTTCGGGGCTTATAGTCTATGCTAAAGGAAAATCCATCCAAAAGCATATGATGGATGAGTTTAAGAAGAGGGCCGTAAAGAAGACTTATATAGCTTTTGCGCAAGGGGTGGTGAAGGGGCCTTCCGGGGTCATAACGCGGAATATTTATGACAAGAATAAAGGCAGGAGTATTCCCGCTATAACAAAATATAAAGTTGTAGAAAGGAAGAAGGCTTTCAGTGTCCTTGAGGTTGAACCGGTTACCGGCAGGACGAACCAGATAAGGATACATTTAAAAGATATCGGCCATCCGATAGTGGGTGAAAGTGTATATGCTTTCAGGAAAGATTATAAATTAAGATTTAAGCGGGTAGCTCTTCACGCGAGAAGACTAGAGTTTAAGCATCCGGTAACGAAGGAGAGAGTTGTATTTGAATCCCCGCTGCCGCAAGACATGGAAAATTTGAAACTAGGAGGATAAGGTGAGCGGAATATTCGGGGTTATTTCAAAAGGCGACTGCACCAGGGATCTATTATATGGTACCGACTACCACACGCATCTTGGTACTGAATACGGCGGGATAGCGGTAATGGGCGCCCATGGTTTGCTGCGCCAGATACACAATATAAGCCAAAGCCAGTTCAAATCCAAATTCTACGATGATGTGCGTCACATGTCCGGGAAGTCCGGGATCGGCGTAATAAGCGCACTGGATGAGCAGCCGATATATTTAAACTCGAAATTCGGCCCCTTCTGCATAGTAACGAACGGCCTTATAGAAAATATAAATGACATTGTATCCGATCTGATGAAAAAGGGAGTATCGTTCAGTGAAGTTACAAAGGGCACTGTTAACCAGACGGAACTCGTGGCAAAGATAATAGTCGAGGGGTCCTCGATATTGGACGGGATCGAAAAGGTATTTTCGATGATCGAGGGGTCATGTTCTCTCCTGATACTGAATGAGGATGGTATATACGCTGCACGGGATAACTATGGATACACGCCTCTTATAATAGGCAAAAAGAATGACGCCTGGGCCGTGACTTCAGAGACTGCGGCATTTCCGAATAACGGATTCGAAATAACGAAGTACCTGGGTCCCGGCGAAGTGGTCCTGCTAAAAGAAGAAGGCCCGCTCGGTAAGAGGCCTGCCGGCAAGACCGAACAGATATGCACATTCTTCTGGATATATACGGGATTTCCGGCGTCAAGCTATGAAGGGGTCAATGCCGAGATCGTAAGGGAGAGATGCGGCAGGCTCCTTGCAAAACGTGATAAGGATATAAAGATCGATTTAGTTTCGGGCGTGCCGGATTCAGGGGTAGGGCATGCGATAGGTTATGCAATGGAGTCAGGGAAACCTTACCGTAGACCGCTCGTAAAATACACCCCCGGATACGGCAGGAGCTACACACCCCCGTCACAGGAAAGACGCGACCTGATAGCTACGATGAAGCTGATACCCATAAAGGATGTCATAAACGGAAACAGGATCGTAGTCTGCGAGGATTCCATAGTCCGCGGCACACAACTCAAGAACTTCACCGTCAAGAAGCTCTGGGACGCCGGCGCGAAGGAAATACACGCAAGGCCTGCCTGTCCGCCGCTCATGTTCCCATGCATATTCAACCTTTCAACCAGAAGTATAGAAGAGCTTGCGGCCAGAAAGGCCATTAAATCCATTGAGGGCAGGGATATCGAGGATGTATCCGAATATACCGATCATACGACAGAAAAATATAAGAAGATGATCGATTGGATAGCCAAGGACCTCGGGGTAACTACGCTCAGATATCAGACCGTGGAAGATATGGTTGCCGCGATAGGGCTGCCAAAAGAGAAACTATGCCTTTATTGCTGGACCGGAAAATGTCCTAAGAAAGGGACATGCTGCGGTAAAAAAGAAGAGAAGGCGGCTTGTTGCAAGTAGGGTTGGGTATTTTGCTAAAAACGTGAAAAATGGCTAATTAGGAGGAGGCATGTCAAAAGGCGGAAGTCATCTTACAAGAGAAGGTTATGAAAAGTTAAGAAAAGAGCTGGAACAGCTTAAGACGGTAAAACGGCGCTCGATCTCAAAGGCGATAGGAGATGCGCGCGCCCATGGCGATATAAGTGAAAACGCCGAGTATGATGCCGCAAAAGATGCCCAGGGGCTTAATGAAAAGAAGATAGCGGAGCTCGAACATAAACTTGCTACGGCGCAGATGATAGATGAGGATAGCATGTCAAAAGACGAGGTCCTTATAGGGGCCACGGTTAAACTTAAGGATTTAAAAGGCGACAGGGATATAACCTATACCATAGTATCCGAGGAAGAGGCCGATTTCTCCGAGGGCAAGATATCGATATCGTCCCCTGTGGGCAGCGGACTTATGAACCATAAAAAGGGCGATACCGTCGAAATAACGGTGCCGGCAGGCGTATTAAAATATAAAATAATGGATATCAGCCGATAATGACGAGAGCGTACTTAAGCAGGGTAAAGAAGGATTTTGAGATCTCTGTCGGGGAATTGAAGAGTACCGAGAAACGCTTCAGATCCGAGATGGATAGGGCACTTTCCGGCAAGTCGAGCTCTCTGAAGATGATATATACTCATGCTTTCCGCCCTGATGGTACGGAGAAGGGGAGATTCATAGCTCTGGATCTCGGCGGAACGAACTTCAGGATATTGGAACTTGAACTTAAAGGTTCCGGCCGGATGGGCCGCCCGCGCGTACAGAAATTTAAATTAGATAAAAAACATATAACCGGATCCGGGAATATGTTTTTTGATTTTATAGCCGGAAGCATTAAAGATTTCCTGGTAAAGCATAAGGAATTAGGTAAGACAAGGAAACTCGGTTTTACTTTTTCGTTCCCGGTGAGACAGACCGGAATAGCTTCCGGTGAACTTGTCTACTGGACCAAGGGGTTCAAGGCAAGCGGTATTGTAGGGAAAGATATTGTAGGCCTCCTGGAGAAAGCATTAAATAGAAAGGGTATTTACGGCCTTGAGGTGGCGGCTCTCATAAATGATACCGTGGGCACGCTGGCGGCTAAAAGTTACGAAGACAAGAATTGCGACATAGGTGTGATAATAGGTACCGGGACGAATGCCTGTTATGCCGAACCGGCGCTGGAGGGCATGATAATCAATACCGAGTGGGGAAATTTTGACAAGCTAAGACGCACAGCTTTTGATATTCTGATAGATACTCAATCGGACAGGCCCGGGCAGCAATTACTGGAGAAGATGGTTTCCGGAATGTATCTGGGTGAGGTTACCCTTAAGGTTATAAGAGCGCATGTATTGCCGGGCTTGAAGCACCTTAATACCGAAGAGATGTCCACCATAGAGTCCGACAGGTCTAAGGGGTTGGCTATTACCCGAGCGGTATTAGAAAGGGCTGGGGTAAAAGATACGACGCCGGATGAGAGATTTGCGTGCCGCGAGATATCAGCCGCCATATCTCTTCGCGCGGCAAGATTAAGCGCCGCATGCCTTGCGGCGATAGTGAAGAAGATCGATCCTTTAGTTTCCGACAGGCACACGATAGCTATTGACGGAAGCGTTTATGAGAAGCACCCGTCTTTTGCCAGGAACATAAACTTGGCATTAAAAGATATATTCGGTTCGAAGGCGGCCCAGATAAAGGTCGTGCTTGCCAAGGACGGTTCCGGCATAGGTGCCGCGGTTACCGCAGCTGCGGTACACTAGGACCGGAATACTACCGATTACCAAAGGATAGCGCCGCGATATGGAAGTATTCATCAGTGCTCTTCAAGATACAGCCAGCTTGGTACCTTTTCTGGCGCTGGTATATTTTGCCATAGGATTTCTCGAATACCGTTACGGGGACAGGATGAGCCATTTTATAGCGCACGTCGGTGTCATGGGGCCGATAGCGGGCGCACTTGTTGGCTGTATCCCGCAGTGCGGTTTTTCGGTAGTAGCTTCGACGCTGTACGTAAAACGCCTGATATCTACAGGAACGCTTTTGGCGGTATTTATCTCAACATCGGATGAGGCGGTTCCGATACTTCTGTCTGTCCCCGGAAGATTGGGAATGGTCACTTCCCTGATACTTGCGAAAGTGGTTATAGCGGTCATAGCCGGCATGGTAGTGGACCGCCTGGCACTTGTTCTTGTCTCAGCCAAACCGGAAAAAGATGGTTCCGCCGGCGTATCCTACGGTGATACGGCACATAGTCATACCGGCTGCTGTTCTCATGGGTTGGATAGTCAGAATTCAAGAATGAAAGCTCTTTTAATTCATCCATTGAAACACACTGTGAAGATAGCGTTCTTTATTCTTGTGTTGACATATGCATTCAATCTGTTCGTAAAGTTTATAGGCGAAGGTACGATAGCGTCTATCCTTCTCGGCGGAACAATTTTCCAGCCAACCCTTGCCTCGTTCATAGGGATGATACCTAACTGTTTTGCTTCGGTTCTCCTGGCCGGACTATTTGCGAAAGGCATAATAAGTTTTGGAGCCCTCATAGCCGGCCTTTCCGCCGGAGCAGGGCTTGGCGTTCTCGTCCTGGCAAAAGAAAATAAGGACCGTATCGATACATTGCGCATCATAGGGCTACTGCTCGCTATAAGCATCACCGCCGGTACCATAATACAGTTTGTAGGTGGCCTGGTATGACGGCTTTAATAGCATCATTTCTGTTCGTCCTACTTGCCGAGATGGGAGATAAGACTCAACTTCTTGCCATGGCTTTCGCAGCTAAGTATGACGCATACAAAGTACTGATAGCAGTCTTTATTGCCACGCTTCTAAATCATTCTCTCGCCGTAGCCGTAGGACACTTTCTCACTAAGATGATACCTATGGATATTATCTCACTGGTTGCGGCTATCTCATTTATTCTGTTCGGCTTATGGACCATACGGGGCGATAAATTAGAAGGTGAAGATAAGAAGCCATCTAGGTTCGGCCCCATAATTACAGTAGGCATAGCTTTTTTTCTAGCCGAAATGGGGGACAAGACACAGCTTGCTACTATAAGTCTGGCGATAGAGTACAAGAATATGCTAGGGGTGCTTACCGGAACGACACTTGCCATGGTCGCAGCGGATGCGATAGGTATAGTCGTGGGCGTAGTAATGCGAAAGCATATTCCTGAAAAGACCATTAAATGGTTCTCGGCCATTGTCTTTATTCTGTTCGGATTGCATGGCGTTTATAAGGTTTTAGCGGCACATTAAGGAAGGGTAATATATGAATATAATACTGATTGGTACGTTCGCAAGTTTTATATCCGGATCCGCTACCATTATAGGTGCAGCCGTAGTATTCTTTGTGCGCAAAGTATCCGATAAATTTCTCGATGCGTCGATGGGTTTTGCCGGAGGCGTGATGCTTGCCGCTACATTCTTTGGCCTGATAGCGCCGGCGATAAAAATCGGCGGCATATGGAAGACCGGGGCAGGGATCTTTATAGGATCGGCCTTTCTTATTTTAATGGAAAAAGTAACTCCACACATACATAGGGTTACCGGTATTAAAGGTCCGCCGACACATCTTAATAAACTCGCCCTATTTATCCTGGCGATAACGATACACAATTTCCCGGAAGGCCTCGCGGTCGGAGTGGGGTTTGCCGGAGGCAATATACCTGCGGGCATAGTGCTTGCCATCGGTATAGGTATACAGAATATAGTCGAGGGCCTGGCTGTGGCTCTTTCTGTATTTAGGGATAAGAGCATAGTGATGAAGGCTTTTCTGATAGCCTCGTTTACATGCGTAGTCGAGCCTATTGGCGGTCTTATAGGCGTGTCCGTAGTATCACTAAGCAGGCCTCTTATACCGTACGCTTTGGCATTTGCTGCCGGGGCGATGTTATTCGTAACTGCGGAGGAGATAATCCCCGAAACACATTCAAGGGGTAACCCGCGCGAAGCCACGATAGGGCTTATTATCGGGTTTGTAGTGATGATGATACTGGAAAGTATATTTGTTTAAAGGAAATAAGGGGGCTTGTATGAAGATGAGTCCGTATCAGATCGTTGCAGTATTGGGATCATCGCTACTTATGATATCCGGGTTATTAAGATTTTTCTCATCCGGTAATCCGAAAGAGCTCATGATCGGCGTGTTGTATTTCTTCGCTAACCTTATAATATTCTGCTCGTGAAGAAAGCTTTAGCGGGTAAGAAGAGATTTTTTGCTTATATAGTTGAATGCAGGGATGGAACGTATTACACCGGATATACGCCGGATCTAGAGAATAGATTGAAGGCGCATAATTCTGGCAAAGGCGCTAAATATACGCGATCCAGGCGTCCTGTGAAGTTAGTGTGGAGTAGGCGTTTCGGGGATTTTAAAAAAGCAGTGTCGGAAGAGGCAAGAATCAAAAGGTTGGAGAGGGCGCAAAAAGAGAAATTGGTAAGCTGTGATTAGACGGATCATGATATACATAAGACGATTTTTTTCCGCCGGGAAGCTGGGGTTTGTATTTTTTGGTACGACATATACAAAATTCCCGGCCGGAATAATCATGAATGGAAGAAAAATTATACTTAGTACGCCAGGTGATGGCGGATACCTGAAAGACCTGATCAATATATTGCTGGATGACGAATACGGCCTAAGTAAAATTAAGAATGCGCCCTTAACGATTGTAGATATCGGGGCGAATATCGGGTTAAGCTCGTTATACGCACGGAGTCTTTTTTCCAATGCAGTAATTCATTCATATGAGCCCAATCCTGATGTAATTGAATTTACAAGAAAGAATTTACTCCAATCCAATGTCCTGGTATTCCAAGAGGGGGTAAGTAATACATCATGTCTGGCAGAAATTATACTCGATAAAGAGTCTCGCCAGGCAAGGGTAGCTGCCTGTGAAAGCGGAAACATTAAACTCGTATCTTTCCGTACTGTTCTTGAAAGAATCGGCGGGCATATCGATTTATTGAAGATCGACTGCGAAGGGTCCGAGTGGGAAATTCTTTCAAACGCAGAAGATTTCAAAAACGTTAAGCTTATAAGGATGGAGTATCATTTTGTAAAAGGTTACAACGATGCCCATTTAAAGAAGTTATTGTCCGCGCTCGATTTTGACATTGAAGGCATATCCCCAAATAATGGTTTTGGTATTGTGTGGCTAAAGAATAAAAATCAGTAGGTCACTTTAAGAACAGCATTTGTAATGGGTTACAAGAATTGAGGGTAGAGGAACCGTACGTAAGTGAAAAAATGGAGTAAATAGGATGAAACAATGGTATGAATCACTATTCGAGAATTATGCACAAAAATACGATAAAGAAGTTTATGTTCAGGGCACTGCGGGTGAATGTGATTTTATTGAACAGGAGTTAAAGCATAACAAAAATGTAAGAATACTTGATGTCGGATGCGGGACAGGCAGGCATCCGATTGAACTGACAAAGAGGGGATATAATGTGACCGGTGTTGATCTTTCCGAGAATCAGATCAAAAGGGCAAGGGAAAAGGCCGAAGAGGCAGGGGTGACTATCGATTTCCAAATACAAGATGCGCGCAATCTCTCTTTTGACGGCGAATTCGATCTGGCGATCATGCTCTGCGAAGGCGGATTCTCTCTTATGGAAACAGATGAGATGAATTTTGAGATACTCAAGAACGCAACAAAAGCGCTTAAAAGTAAAGGCAAGCTCATTTTCACCACATTAAACGGATTGTTTCCGCTGTTTCATTCGGTCAGCGAATTCTATAAGTCGGCCGCGAAAGAAGGCCAGTCCCAGTGCAAGGAGTGCTCTTTTGATATCGAGACTTTCCGTGATCATAACGCTGCTGTTTTTGAGGACGATTCCGGCAATAAAAGGGAGCTTAAGTGTAACGAGCGTTATTACGTGCCCAGCGAGATAACGTGGCTTTTGAAGACGCTCGGATTCAAAAAGATTGATATTTTTGGCGCGAAGCTCGGGGCATACTCAAGAAACAACAAGCTGACCACTGACGATTTCGAAATGCTCGTTGTCGCCGAGAAGTGAAATAAGATAAAGTAAAACAGTGCTATCCCAGAAAGGGACACCCTAGAATGCACGGCGTCCCCAAGTAGGATGGTCCCATGGCTAAGAGATTAAAGATATGAAAGAAGAATTGTTAACATCTGAAGAAAAAGAAGTATTGGTTCTAAAAGCAACTCTTGAACCCATTAACTCTATGGTTAACTATACGATGCTAGATCTCCATCATTCTGATCCGGATTCGTCAATATTGTTCAAAACTGAAACGCACCAAAAATATTTTAATATCCTTTTACTTGATTTTCTTATGTCAAAAATATATAAAATGGGGAAAACCTGCATTGAATCCTTAAAAGCCATTTTAGTTGACCATCACTATAATCAAAAAATAGAACCTCTCAAAAAAGCTGTTGATGATTTTGATGCTTGGTTGGAGCAAGAGGTTGAATTTGAGAAAGATGGTGAAACGAGAAAGCTTTGGTTCCCAACCATCGATTGCAACATAGCACTGAAAATTAAACGGAAGGAATTTATAGAAATTTGTGGCAACATCTCAAAGCATAATCCACTTACTCTTAATGTGCAGGCTGGGCTCATTCGAGAAATATTTAGAAATAATAATGTGGCGATAGAATTAACCCAGGCGCTATTAGTCATGGAGGAATTTTATGAACAGTTTCATAATGATCTTCTAAATTATCACGGAAGCGCAATTGCTGAATTTCTAAATAATATTCGATGGGGAATTTATGAATACTTACAGCCACTATACAAATTATGTGTCAAGCCATATTGGGATGAAAGGCTTAAAATAAACTCGTATAGGTATGATTATCCAGCGGATATAAAAAATTCATATATACAGCAAATCTTTTGGGACCTCATGGACGATGTTCGTTCAAAACCTTATATGCCTAAATTTGTTGTCACAAAATATCCAAAAATGAGTTATTAGAAAATAATTAGGCCGGCACCGAATAGAAAAGATCGAAAGCTAATATGGACAGTGAAAATCAGGGTAGAGATAAGCTTAAAAAACTTATGCATGAACGCGCTAAAAAGGCGCAAGAAAATATTAAGCGCATTCAAGATTTTCAATCTTCAGAACAAGAAGTATTTGACCTTGCTCAAACTGGTCAAAAATTACTTAAGTATTCAACAGGGCCGAAAGTTGATCTCAGCAAGCTAATTGTTGATTGGCAACTATCAAATAATCAAGCTTCTCATTTTTCACATCAATTAGGAAGCTTGGCTTCTACAGCTAGTGGATTGACTTTTGGCATGACCCAGTTTCTTGATGCAGATTATTCGAGCTTACCTAAACCGTTGCAAGAAGCCGCAAAAACTTCACAGGGCGAACTTCGAATTATTATTAATCGCCCGCCTCATAAAGAAGAAGTGCTTAATCTCGTAAAGGAATTTGGTCTTGATAAAACCATGTCGGGACAAAAGAGTGTTCTACAACAATTTGAAACTGCCTGGGCTGCATATGATAGGCCTGTAACGTCCGATTCTCCAATAAACACATCTCTTTTGCCAATGAGGGAGGCTATCGAAAGTACGATTTCTGAGCTTCTTAGGAGCCGCCCAAAACAAGAATCTACAAAAAATTTGAAAGAAAAAATTATTTCAATAGGTAAACAACTTGCGTGTGATGGAATATTAGTAGATAATATTCAGGGATGGGCGTCTAAATGGTATGGTCTGCAAAATAAATTATCTGAGTCTAAAAATAAAGATTTGCCACGAGATGAATGGCATAAATTATTACTTGAAGCAACGCTGTTTCTTAAAGAGTTACTTTTGGGATTGGACATATCAAAATTTAAAAAAATGGATAAAAATACCCCCTAAGGGACACTTTAATAGTACCTAACTTATTGGAATACAGTGACTAAGCCCAGTGTGTACATAAAAACCTTCGGATGACCGTTGGTTACAGTATTACAGACTGATAATACATTTTTTGGATGATGTATATAATTGTGTTTAGTGTTTGTTTTATAATGAGTTACGAGAATTGGGCATAAGGGAACCGTACGTAAGCGAAAAAGGAATCACATGGTTAGGACCAAGATAATCTGCACGCTCGGCCCGGCATCATTAGGCGAAACGGTACTCAGAAAGATGATTCTTGCCGGTATGGATATCGCCCGTCTGAATTTTTCGCATAGTAAGCCGCAGGAGATGTTTCATAAGATAAGCCTTGTCCGGCGTTTAAATACAAAATATCGAAGGCATATAAAGTTTCTCGGCGACCTTCAGGGCCATCGTATAAGGGTAGGCAAGCTTAATGCGCCGATAATGCTTAAGAAACGTCAGACGGTATGGCTGACTCGGCAAAGGATAAGAGAGGAAGGCGTAAGGATACCTTTCGATTACCTGGGGCCGCTCAGGAGTATAAAGAATGGGCAGCATATATTCATAGACGACGGCACCATTTTGTTAGAAACGGTTGGCCCGACTAAGGATAGTCTGAAGACAAAAGTGATAATCGGCGGTTTGGTCAAGGCCCGTAAGGGTATAAATATCCCAGGGGCAAAGCTTAAATTCGGCGGCATAAGCCGGGAGGATATACAAGATATATTATTTTGTAAGAAAAATGGTATCGAATATATTGCCCAGTCATTTGTGTGCGGGAAAAATGACATCTTAGACGTAAGAAGAATTCTTGGAAAGGCGTCTCGGTGCCGTCTCATCGCCAAGATTGAGAATAGGGAGGGCATAAGGAATATCGATGAGATAATCGAGGTTTCAGACGGCATTATGATAGCGCGCGGAGATATGGGGGTATCATTACCGGTCTACGAAATCCCGATCACACAGAAGATGATCATCAAAAAGTGTAACCACGCAGGCAAATTTGTTATTACCGCGACACAGATGCTTGAGAGCATGACCGAGAACCGTATACCCACCCGTGCCGAGGCAACGGATGTGGCTAACGCCATAATAGACGGTACGGACCTTGTCATGCTGTCGGCGGAAACGGCCGTGGGGAAGTATCCCGTAGAGACGGTCGCGATGATGAACAATATAATAAAGTTCACCGAAAAATATCGGAGCAAAGCATCGGTGCGCCGTTAAGGATATGCTGCAATGCGGATAATCTTGTGAATAAAAAAGTTTTTATCAAGACCTTTGGCTGCCAGATGAATGTGAGGGATTCGGAGTTTGCGATGGGAGTCTTGCTGGAATCGGGATTCCGGAAGACGGATTCCGAAGATAAGGCAGATGTTATAATATTTAACTCCTGCTCGGTGCGCAAACACGCCGAGGACAGGTTATTCAGTAATATTTCGGAATTAAAACACCTGAAGAAACGGAAACCCGGCCTTATCATAGGGCTTATGGGGTGTACGGCCCAGGCCTATAAAGAGAAAGCTATGGGCAGGGCTCCGGTAATCGACTTCGTATGCGGGCCGGGGAATATTCACGAGATCCCTGCAATTATAAAGAAAGTGTTAAAAAGTGATCGGGCCATAGTGGCTACAGATAAAGTTGATAATCTTCGTCCGGAGTTATTCCCGAGCTTCAGGACCGAGGGGACGATGGCGAGCGTATCGATAAGTGAAGGCTGCAATAACTATTGTTCGTATTGCATAGTGCCTTATGTGCGGGGCAAAGAGCGGTCGCGCTCTGCAGCTGATATCATAAAAGAGGTGAAGGACCTTGCGCTGCGCGGGTTTAAAGAGATAATGCTATTGGGACAGAACGTCAATTCATATGAATACGGTTTTGTAAAATTACTCGAAAACCTTAACGATATTAAGGGGATAGAGAAGATACGATTTATGACGAGCCATCCGAAGGATGCTTCGAAAGAACTCTTTAAGGCTATGCAGGATCTAGAAAAGATAGATAAACGTCTGCATCTTCCGGTTCAGTCCGGGTCAAACCGGATATTGAAGCTTATGAATAGGGGATATACGAAAGATCATTACCGGAAGCTCGTAAATATATACAAAAAACTAGTTCCCGGGGGCGAAATCACGACCGACATAATAGTAGGATTCCCCGGAGAGACAAAAAAGGATTTCAGGGATACGGTGAAGCTTGTAGAGGATATGCAGTTCGATGGAGCATATATATTCAAATATTCTCCCAGGCCGCCGGCGCGTTCAAGCAAGTTAAAAGATGATGTGCCGCCCGAAGAGAAGCAGCGGCGGCTCGCCGTTATACTCGATATGCAGAGGAAGATGTCGCACAAGAAGAGGAGAGGCAAATGAGATCATCTATCGTTATATTCTTAATGATCATCAGCTTATCGGCACCGGCAGCGCTGGCTCTAACCAGCGCCGAGAGAGCGGATGAGCTATTCCTTGAAGGTAATTATGAGAAGGCAATGGCAAAAGCCGACGAGGCCATAGGTGCCGATTCCGGCAAGAAGTACGAATTATATTATCTTAAAGGTTTAAGTGCGCTCAAACTGAATAAATTCGCCGAAGCGCGAAAGAATTTTGAATATGTGAAAGAGCGCTATCCCCGTTCCGGCAGAGTGCTAGATTCATACATAGGCATAGGTGATGCTTATTTTCTGGAGGGTAACACTCAAGGGGCACTTCGTTCTTACAAGACGGCTGCGGATACGTTTCCTGATGATAAAAATATTTCGATCGTAAGGCAGAGGATAACAGAATGTATGACAAAGTCTGGAACGCAGGATAAGGCCAAAGAATATACCGCTCCCAGGCCCGCACCCGCTGAAAGACGCAGAGAATCTGTAAATTTTACTCCTAAACAAAGAGGATATGTCCGTATAGATCCGCCGGCGCAGACGGTCGCGAATTATAGCGGTACAGGCCAATTTTCTGTACAGGTGGGATCTTTTAAGAGCAGATCCAATGCCTCCAAACTTGTGTCGAAGTTATCTGCCAGACATTATGAAGCGCGCCTCGAATCTCCGACAGAGTCATCGGATAAGCTTTACAGGGTTAAGGTAGGGAAGATGTCTTCAAGGGAAGAGGCCGAAAAGCTTGCTGCGAGATTAAAACGGGAAGGGTATCCCATAAGAGTATGTCAGGAAAATTAAACCCTGCCGTAATATTTATAGTAGGCCCCACAGCTATAGGGAAGACCCGCCTTGCGGTAAAATTGGCAAAACGCATAAACGGCGAGATAATATCAGCCGACTCGATGCAGGTGTATAGGGGGATGAGGGTAATAAGCCAGGCTCCCGGCCGCGCAGAATCCCTCGGAGTCAGGCACCACCTTGTATCTATTTTCGATGCGAGCGCCGAATATAATGTAAATACTTTCAGAAAGAAAGCTACAGAGGCGATAAGGTCCATAGTGCGCCGCGGGAAGGTCCCGATAGCGGTCGGAGGGAGTGGTTTATACGTAAGGGCGCTCATATACGGCCTGTTTCCATCTCCCGAGGCCGACATGGATTTCA
>Ga0247841_10003969_pt1 | contig 26293 bp, 18 predicted proteins | sample LaCruzMarch2015__2_FD_192410 | JGI IMG/M metagenome (GOLD analysis project Ga0247841, IMG submission 192410) | Freshwater microbial communities from meromictic Lake La Cruz, Castile-La Mancha, Spain - LaCruzMarch2015_18m | ecosystem: Environmental > Aquatic > Freshwater > Lake | place: Spain... | reverse complement strand
TAATTATGCGCAGCGACGGCGGCCATCGAGGTACGCCGAGCATGGCTCGGCTATGAAAGGCGGGAGCATGGCTCCCGCACTCCAAGGTTCGGCGGTGCCGAACGCAGCCATAGTTTCCACACGGTCTAATGAATATGGCCTGAAAGATCGCCGCCGGCGGCGGAATCGTGGGGCCTGGCAGACGAGATGATGAATATCCACTATCCAACACTCAATAGCTATAAAAATGAATTGCGGCAATTCATTTTGCACAAAATGATTTTGCGGCAAAACCATTTTTCCCTGAACCCAGAACCATTTATCGGCGCGGTCGGGGGGCTCTGCACACCCGCCCGCCCTACCCGCAGGCGTGCTTGCGCTCGCCGTGGTTACTGCGTTGGCTTTGGTAGTTGCACCGCCGGACCTGGGTGGTGCTGGTCGTGCCGCCGCTGCATTTCTTCAAACAATTCGCGGGCCGCATCCAGGCCTTCCGCCCGGCAATTTGTGTCGCCGCGCCAGAAGCGGGCCAGCGCGCCGTTGTGCTGCTGTTCATACATCAGGATCCGGTGCATCAGCTCGAGTTTGTCTGCCGCTTTGGCAATCCGGGCTTCCAGCGTGGCGCCGTCCTCAAACTCATGCCAGGCGGCGCGCCAGTGCGCCGGCGACGCGGCCAGCATGTCATCCACCACGCGGCGCTCCGTGTCCGAGACCAGTTGTTCGCCCAGATACCGCCGGGCTGGTTGCGGAATATCGGTCAGGCGCGCCTCGGCCAGCTCGTGCAAGACCGCCATGGTCAACACTTTTGCGCGATCCAGCGTGGCCGGCACGGCCATGCGCTCGATCAGCATCAGAGACCAGAGGGCCACGCCGAAGCTGTGCGCCGCGACCGTTTGCGGCGCGGCCACGCCGCTCATGACAAAGCCGGCGCGCGGCAGGCGTTGCAGAATTTCAAGTTCATCCGCCAAGGCGAAGACGGCATCCAGCGTGAGAGTCGCAGGCGGGTTCATGGCGCGCGGGTCTAGAGGAATTTCCGCTCGATCGCGTCGGTGGTATGATTCAAGTCCAGCAGCGTGAAAAAGTCCACGCAATGAAATTCCTCGTCCAAGGCTGGATCACCACAGATAACCGCGCCGGCCTTCAAATAGGATTGCAGCAGTGACGGCACCATGCGTTTCGCATTGGCCGTGATGATCTTTTCATCCAAGCTGTCAGCCAGCGCAGTGTACAAGCCGAGCGCCTTGATGGCATGCGGTTCATGCGGCGCCACGCGCATGGCCGGCACACACGGGTAGTGCTCCAGCAGATAGCGGCGCACGACGGCCGTTTCAAGCGGATCCGTGGTTTTCACGCTGGAGCAGCCGAACAGATAGCGTGTCTGGGTCAGCTTGACGTACTCGCTCATGCCGCGCCACAAGAGCGCCAGGGTGATGCCGCGCCGGTATTCCTTTTGCACGCACGCACGGCCCAGTTCCAGTTTGACGCCCGGCAAGGCGATGATCGGCGCAATGCCAAACTCGGTCTCCGAGTAAAAACGATTGTTGAACAGGGAGCAATTCAAGCGATAGGTGCCGACACACGAATTGCTCTTGGTGTCAATGATCATCAGGTGGTCGCAGATGACATCAAACTCGTCGACATCAATGGCGAACAGGCGCTTGCGCTCGCAGTACTCGCTGTAAAACACTTTGTAGCGCAGCCGCAGGATTTTCTCCAAGTCGGCCGCGCTGTCGACCGTTTTTACCACAAAATTCTTGACTTCGACCTGCAACGGGACTTTGGCGCGAAAGGCGCGGAAGCGAAAACGATAGGGACTGACAATCTGCCCGGAGGCCTTGACCATGTTGGCGATAAACTGCCCTTTCTGCCCCGCTTCGCCGTCCACCCCGGGCCGCCCGCCAAAATACAGCGGCATCCGGAAAAAACGCCGGCGTGGCGCCGCCACGCGCGGCTCGACCCGCCCGATAATCTGCGGTTGGGCAGCCGGGTCACTCACCATGCTCGCGCTCCCGCACCGGCCATGCGCCTACCCGCGCGCCAGGCGTTGCAGCGGGCGGCCCGCGGCGTCAACAATCTCCACTTCCAAGGGCATGCGCCCGAACGCGTGCGTCGCACAACTCAAGCACGGATCATAGCAGCGAATGCCCGCCTCAATCCGGTTAAGAATGCCTTCGGTGATTTCTTTGCCCGGCTTGATGTATTCGTCCGCAATGCTTTGCACGGCGTTGTTCATGCCGACATTGTTCTGGGTCGTCGCCACGATCAAGTTCACCATTTCGAGCAGGCCTTCGGCGCTGATGCGGTAATGGTGAATCAGCGTGCCGCGCGGTGCCTCGATGATGCCCACGCCTTCGCGCTGCGGCGTGCCGCGGTCAACCAAGTCCTCGCTCTGCAGCTCGTCATCCTGCAACAGTTGCTCGATCAGTTCGGCGGAATGCAGCATTTCGACCAGCCGCGCAAAATGGTAGAAGAGCGAGCCGCCCACCGGCTTGCCGCCCGCAATCTGCTTGAACAGGTCGAAATACTTGGCGGCGCGCGGGGTCGTCATGCTGTCGGCCACATTAAAGCGCGCCAGCGGCCCGACCCGGTAACTGCCCTGCGGATAGCCCAGTTTGCGGAAGTACGGGAACTTCATGTAGGACCAGTCCTCGACCGCCTCGGCAATCTCGCTCAAGTACTGCGCATACGGCACTTGATCGAAGACCATCTGGCCCTGCGCGTCAATGCCGCGCAACGCGCCGTCATACAATTCCAACTCGCCTTGCGGCCCAACCGAGCCCATGTAGGCGGTGTCGAACACGGCAAACGTGTTGAACAACTCTTTGTTTTTTTGGTAAAAATCAAGGCACAGCTCGACGGATTCCTCCGCCCATGCGACCATCGTGGGCGCGTCCGCCCGCAAGTGCCGGCGATCTTCATCGCGCAGCGGCGCGTTCATCCCGCCCGGAATTGCGCCGGTCGGATGGATTTTTTTGCCGCCGGTGGCCTTGATGACTTCCTGGCCGAACTTGCGCAGCTTGATCGCTTTCACGACCTGTTCCGGCGCCACGGCGGCGAGGCCGATCACGTTGCGCAGCGCCGGGTCCGCATCGAAGCCCAGCAGAAAATCCGCCGCGCACAGATGGAAGAAATGGAGCGCGTGCGACTGGAGCATCTGGCCGTAGTGCATCAGCCGGCGCAGCTTGGTGGCCGCCGACGGGACGCGCGCACCCACCAGCGCATCACAGGTCTTGGCCGCCGCCAAGTGATGGCTCACCGGGCAAATGCCGCACATCCGCTCGGACAGCACGGGCATCTCCCAAAACGGCCGCCCTTGCACAAATTTCTCGAAGCCGCGAAATTCAATGATGTGCAAACGCGCCCGCTCAACTTTGCCCGCTTCGTTTAATTGAATGGTGACCTTGCCGTGTCCCTCGACCCGGGTGACTGGATTGATCTCAATCGTGCGTGACATGAGTCTCTATCTAGCTAATGGTTATCTCCGCGGCACGGCACCCGGCCACGAAGTCTTCGATCCACGGCACGCACCGCACTACACGCAGGTATTGTACTGAAGTGCGCCCACTATTGCAACTGCCCCGGCGTGCCGGCGGCTGGCCGAGATTGCAACTGCCCCGGCGTGCCGGCGGCTGGCCGAGCCGGCCTCAGCGCACCAGCTTGGTCAAGGGCGCCAGGAATTCTTCCGCGGGCAGAATATTATTAACCTCGCCGATGCCGCAGCCGGTCATCAGCAGGGCGTTGTCAATGTCGCCAAACAGTGTTTTGGTCAGCGCCTCGGCGATGCAGAATTTCGCGGCCCGGGCATCACATGCGCGCAAGCAGCGGAAGGGGCAGCCAAACGGTATTTTCTCGCCGGCCAGCAAACGCTCGACCAAACGGTTGCGCAAGACCCGCACCGGCATGCCCACCGGACTGTTGATCACGACAATGTCATTGCTGGTCGCCTTGGCATAGTAGCGCTTCGATTTTTCATCAATCCCGGCTTCCTCGGTGCAGAAAAAGCGCGTGCCAATCTGCACCCCGTCAAAGCCCAGCGCCAGCATCGCATGCACATCCTCAACCGTGTTGATATTCTCCGCGCCCAAAACCGGCACGCGCCGGCCGTATTCAGCCTCGAAGGGCGCCAGAACCGCACGCACATCCGCCAGCAGCATCGCGATGCCGACCGTCGCCGGCGCCGCCAGCTGGGCATAGGTAAAGCCAAGATGCCCGCCGCACAGCGGACCTTCAACTATGACGGCATCCGGCAAACGCTGATAGCGCCGGTGCCAAGTCTTCAATATCACCGACATCGCGCGCCCCGATGAAATCACCGGGATCAGCTTGACCGGACTGCCCACCGTGCATCCCGGCAGACTCAGCGGTAAGCCCGCGCCGGAAATGATGATGTCAACTTTTTCATCAACACATACTTTGATGATTTCATCGTAATTGGACAAGGCGACCATGATATTGACCGCCAGCACGCCCTGCGGCGCCATTTGCCGCGCCAGCCGGATTTCTTGCGCCAGTTTTTTATTCGATTCATTGAGGTAATTGACCAGCGACCCGGTCAACGAGCCAATCCCTACACTCGAAATGCAACCAATGGCGCCAGCCCGGGCTGCGGCAGCCGCCAGCGCAGACTTCGCCACCTGAACGCCCATGCCGGCTTGAACCACCGGGACGGGCACCACAAGGTCGCCAATAATGAGCGGACGCAAGGTCACCTGGCCTTGTGCGGCACATCGTGCAATTTTTGCGTGCGTCGTGTCACGCTGCAAGTATACTATTTTAGCGCGGGGCTGTCAACTGCGGCACAAAATTCCTGAAAATCAAGATATAGTGTGAGTAAATTTAAACTTCTGGAATGTGGCCGCGGGGCACGCCGTTGCTGCTGAGTTTTAGGCTGCTTGGAGTCACGCCATCGGCGGGATTGAAAGGTTTTACGTTTTAGGTTACCGAAAGAATCAAGCGCGGCGCAGTGATGCGCTTTTTCTTCTGATTCTGCACCGCATACTGAATACCGGCAGCCGTGGCGTGGCCACGCCGCCTCTGCCGCTGCACCATCCTTCCATTCATCCACCATTCCATCCTTCCAATTCCGCCAGCCGCTGGCAGGACTAATCTAGGCGCGCAAATACGGCGGCAGGAATACTGCGCTGATCTCCGCCTCGGCCGCCGCCACTTCGTCGACACTGAAACTCAAATCCTTGAACGGCTGATCGTCCGCAGTGAGCAGCGCGACGCGCACGACATTGTTGATCGTGCCGTCATAACTGTACTCGGCACTCTTGACTAGGATCTTGTTCCAGCCGCGGCGGATGTCGATGGTCGCGCGCGCCTCGGTCAACTCGCGGTAGGAATTATGGGTGATGACTTCTTCGTTGTTGAACCACACGCGCACGTTGCGCGACTGCACCGCCAGCGTGGCGGCTTTATGCACCGTTGCCTTGAAATAGGCCAGCGCGTACGCGCAGGTCTGTTCGCCCGGATAGCGCGTGCCCAGGTCAAGGACATAATCATTCTGGCGGATGGCCGGCAACACCGACCACGACGCCGTGCCGCCGCGCACGGCATAGGCATCCTCGCGCGCAACCTTGAACTCCGGGTCAAAGACGGCCGGCATCCCGGCATTGGCCGCATTCTCAAAGGGGCCCAGCGTCAGCCAGTCGTGCGTGTCGGTCTCCAGATAGGCGGCAAAGGCCGCGCCACGCTGCAGGCGCGCGGCCCGCGCCGCGCCGGATTCGTCGGCGGTCACGCGCCCATGGGCCTGGCCAAATGCCAGCACATTGTGCAGCAAATAATCCGCAACCGGATCCTGGCCCAGCCAGGCAATGATGTCATACTGGTGATACAGCACGGTGCCCGCGCCATGGCGCACCAGCAGCGTGTCCACGCCCCACCGCGGCGGCGCCATGTGGAAACAGCCCGCCACGACCTCGCCGGCCGGATTGGCATTGACCAGGCAGTTGCGCGGATAGACATTGCGATATTCAAGATTGATGATCGTGTTGGCCGGCAAGCCCGCGAAGAGCGGATGGTCTTTGACATAATGAAAGGTATTGTCGACCCGGCCTTCGGCGCACAAAAGCTGGATGTTCTCGGGGAAAAACTTGGGGTAAAAATCATGCGTCACCGTTTTATACCACGGCGACATCGGCTTGGCATTGCCAATGCCGAGGAACACAAGGCACGCGCCGCGCGCGGCCATGGCATACGCCGCCAGGACGCGCGCATAGGCGGCCGCATCGAGTTCTTCAAGATCGCCAATCAGAATGACCGGCGCAGCCTGCCCGTCGAACGGCACGGGCGTCACGCCCTGCGCGCGCAGGTAATCGCTCAGCCGGCCGTTGCAATCAAGCACTGCCACCTGCGCGCACGGCATGGCCCGGTGCGCCAGCACCATGACCGGCGTGGTCGTTGCGGCCAGCATGTCTGCGGCCTGCCACAGTTCGGCATGCACGTCGCATGCGCCGGCCTCCGCGGCGCGCAGCGCGGGGGCGTCGAGACGCTGGATGCCATGCGGCAGCGCCAGTGTGCGCGTGTGCCGGGCAAGCTCTGTGCCGGCGCGCGTGGTCAGACGCACAACCAGCGTGCATGCCGGCAGCGCGGCGCCCTCGTTGACCGTCGCCAGATCGTAGCAGACCGGTGCGCCTGCATAGCAACACACAGGATCCACAAACACGGTTGCTTGCACCGGCCGGTTGACTTGACGGAGGGTCTCAAACGCCGCCTTGGGATTGCCCCAGATATCCAGGACGCCACCGCCGGTTTCGAGTGGATAGTCGGACAATTGACAAATAATGTAGCCGGCCACGTGCGGATTAAGCCGCATGGCCTGGGTTTCGTACAAGACGCCATCGGCCTGCACCGCCTGCGAGGCGCGGCAGAAATCGCTGAGCGTGCCGAATAGTGGCGCGAGCCGTTGCTGCGCAAAGCCGGTCGTCAGCATCGCCAATAGCTTCTCATACTGCTGGCGCAATGTGCCCGGATAGCCCGGTTGCGCACGCTCGTAGGCCGCCACGACGGCCGGCACATCCGGCAAACCACCCGTGCCATACTCGGAGCGGAACAGCATCCGCGCCGGGTCGCCCATGCGCATGATGCGCTCATAATCCTTGCGCGTCAGCGGCGACCGATAGTAGCCGTGGCGATCCTGGGTTGGCTGCAGCACGGTGCTGCCGGGCGCCATGATGCCGCTGCGGCCGGTGAATTCATACGAGCCGGAGTCGTCGACAATCACGCGCGTCGGGTCGAGTGCGCGGGCATACTGGCACAACGCGTCGCGAATTTCCTGGCAGCCGCCGGTCTTGGCGAAGCCGGGATTGCCGGTCTCATTGAGCACGCCGATGATCACGACGGACGGGTGATTGCAGTCGCGCCGGATCATTTCGCGCAGCTCGCGCTCGCACAACGCCTGCAAGCGGGGCGACGGCACAATCCAGCCGATCGGCGGCTCGACATACAGCAGCATGCCGAGTTCATCCGCCAGCCGCAAGGTCATCGGATGAAACGGCTTGAGGTGCAGCCGCAGCAAATTGAAGCCGGCCTCCTTGGCCAGCAGGATTTCGCGCCGCGCATAGTCCTCGCTCTCGGGATACGTCAGATTGAGCGGATAGGCGCCTTGATGCAGCGCGCCTTTCAACGCACATGCATGGCCATTCAAGCAGAAACAATTGTCGCGCACCGTGAACGCGCGCATGCCGAAGATGTCCGTGCGGGCATCCAGCACGTGGCCGTTACTGCGCAGCTCAGTGTGCAGCGCATACAGCTGCGGCGCTGCCGGCGACCACAGCGCAAAATTCGCCCATGCCTGGGTGATGGCGCATTCCATCCGGCCTGGCTGGGCCTGCAGCGCCTGCGTCAACGTGAAGCCGCTGCCATCGTCCGCGCCGCACGGCGTCACGGTCATGCACAAGACAAGGTCGCGCGGCTTGGCCGCATCAAGGGTGTAACACAGCGTCACCTGCCGCGTTGCAATGTCCGGCATGACAAAGACGTGTTCGATGAAGACCGGGCCGCTCAGCCGCAATTCGACATCCTGCCAGATGCCGCCGAAATTGCCCTGCGCGCCTTCTTTGCTGGAGGGTATTTTCCCAAAATGCAGGCCGTCAATCTCCGCGGCGCCCAGATCCACCACCCGCACCACCACCACGTTTTCACCATTCACGATCACGCCGGCACATGCGCAGGTGAACGGGGTATACCCGCCCTCGTGGGTGCCAATGTGCGTGCCGTTCAACCACACATCCGCCTTGTAATTGACTGCATGAAAGTGCAGCCGCAGCCGCGCCCGCGCCACGCCCTTGACCGTGAAGCGCCGCGCATACCAGCCCACGCCGTCATAACCGGGATAGACCCGCTCCCACACGCCCGGCACGGCCATGGCCACCCCGTCCGCTTCGATCCGCTCCGGCTGGCGCTGCCATTCCTGCGCCACGCCGATGTTCTCCGCATCGCGCAGAAACTGCCACGTGCCGTTCAGCACTATTGTTGTGTATGCCATGGAATTTTTGTCAACCAAGATGAACATCAATGCGGGTAAACGCCCCGGCGCGCATCTGTTCCGCCGCTGCTGCACCGATGGTTGCCCCGGTGATTTCATGCACGGCGCCGGCGCGGTCAACCAGCGTGTACCGCAACGGCGTGACGCCGCGCGGCCCGAACGTGTCGCGTTGCAGCGGATTGTGATACACCACCAGCGTGCCACCCAGCACGACAAAGGCGCAGGCATTCTTGGGAATCGTCACCACGGCCGTGCTGCCCGCGCGCTGCAGCCCGCGCGGCGTGGCCTTGCGCGTGAACCAGGCGGCCGGCAGGATCGGCTGCAAGCGGCACTGCAGCGCGCCGGCGCCATCCACGGAAAACATGCGCGCCGCGCCGCTCATCAAAAGCCACATGCTGATAAACTCAATCGTCGCGCCGCTCAAGCGCGCATAAAAGCCCGCGCCATGCATGCGCGGGTCCGGATGCGCGCTGCTGGCAATAAACGAACTGTGCTCCAAGGGGCTGCGGCCATAGCGCTGCGGCGGCTGAAACGGCACCAGGGCGGTGGTGCCCGCCGCGAAAAACTCCTGGTGCAAGCCTGCCTGCAGCAACGCCAGCAAATATTTGTACTCCATGTGCAGCCAGACGGATTGGTTTTCCAGCCAGCCCGGCGGGAACACGCCGGCGCGCCCGATATCCTTCGACGCGCGCGCCAGTGACGCGTTCAGCACATACATCTTCAGCGCGCGATCGTACAACGGGCTGCGCTGCACCGCGCGGTGCAACGCGCGCGACGCGGCAGCATCGTCCATGGTTTGCATGACCCGCACCTGCGGCTCGAGATACGCGGGCAGCTCGACGCGCTCGAACGCCAGCGGTCGCACGCATTGACGGCCCTCGCGCAGCACGGGCGTCCCGTCCGCCTGCCGCAGATTCTCATGCGCCGTGACCCGGTAATAAAAGTAGCCGGCATACAGCCCGCTGCGCGCATCCTGCGCGCGCTGCACCGCGCGCTGCATGGTCGCCGCGATGCTGTCCAGCACGGCACCCACTTCGTCACTGGTCATGCTCGCCGTCTCCCCGCTGAACCCCAGTTTTGTCGCCGCAAGGTAGTGCTCGCGCACCGCATTAAGCGCATGCCAGCGTGCCAGCGGCTCCTGCGTTTGCGCCAGTGCCGCACGGATGCCGCGCAACAATTCGGCCAGCTCGGTAAACACGACGCTGTTCCCGGCCGTCTTCACCAGCAGCGCCGTTGCAGACGCCAGGCGCAGCAGTTCCGCCGTTTCATTCAACGCCGAGCCGATCAGGCCGGGCAGCCCGTTCAGCGCGTCATTCCAGCCCGGCCGGTTGCCGCGCATTTCAAGGCCGAGGCCGTCCGGATCGAGCGCGGTACACTTGACGGCAATCAGGCACAGCAGTTTCTCCAGCAGCGTGCCGTAATAAATGTCGCCCACGCCGTGCTGGGTGCGCACGCAGGTGGCATGCGCCTCACGCGCCGCAATCAGTCGTGCTTTTTCCGCATCGTGCGCCAGCGCGTTGTGTTGCCGCACGTCACCGGTCTGCGTCTCGCAAGTAAAGCGCAGCGCGCGCGGCAGCATGATCTCCGGATTGTCAAAATAAGTATAGCAACAGTCGGTGAACACGGCCGCCGGCGCGCGCTCCGGATACACCTGCAGATAATTCACCAGCAAGTCCAGGCAATACGTCCAGTGATCCGACCAGTACCCGTCACTGCCGCCGAAGCGGTCAACCCGGCGCGCATGCGCCAGAATGCGCTCAAGAAAGGGCGCCACGGGCAGATGGTGTTGCACGGCAAACGCGGCCAGACGCCCGGGCGTGACCGGCTGCCGCACCACCTGCTGCAACTCCTCGGTTGCCTTCCCGGGTGCGCCGCATGCATGCAGGTCTTCCTCCGCCACCTGAAAGGCCGTGCCCTCATACGTCAGCGGATTATTGCCGTCGGCCTGCAGCGCATTGAAAAACGTGCGCACATTGGTCAGTCCGACCGCCGGGTTGAACAAGACATCCGCGCGCCGGTTTTGATTGATGTCGCGATAGCTGGCGTTGCCCTGCGAATAATAAGCCGGGTCGAGCGTGAACCAGTTGTAGTCGCGCTCCATGTCGCCGTGCTTGCGGAAATACAAATGGAATATTTGCGCGCCAAGGTTGACCGGCAAGCCGCCGCGCAGCACATTGTCCAGATGCGTCTGGCGGCAATAATGATCAAACACCGGCGACGACGTCACCGTCCATTGCCGGTCTTGAATGCGGGCAATCAGGGCCGTGTTTTCTGCGCGGCGCTTCGCCAGCCAGCCTGGCCGGCCCGCCATTGAACGCAGTTGCAGTGCCGCGCGTTCGGTCGCCGCATGCCCGATAATGCTGACCCACGCGCACGCCGCGCCGGCCGCAAGCTCCGTTTCGAAGGCGGCGAAGGCGCACGGCATGTAGCCCACCTCGCGCTGCGTGCCGCGACACACGCCGGCCTGCTCGATGAACGCGCGCGGTTCGCCCAGATCGGCGCCATCGCCGAATACCAAGCGCGGATCGCCAAGCATGCGCGCGGCCCCGCGCACACCGTGCAGCAGCTGCGTCACCAAATAATTGCCGGTGGTTGCAAAATCCAAGGTGACGGCATCCGATGATTTCACGCGGGAGCGGCTGAACACAACGCCGCGCGCCATGCCGCGCGTCTCGATCATGCCCGCCTTGGTGTTGCTCATCGTTTTCATCGTCGCATCCCGGACGCAGCCCGGCGTCATGCGCGCCAGCCCGTCGGCAATGCACAGCCGCCGCGCGCGCCGCCCGATATTCGTCAACGTCACCCAGCGCACCAGCCCGCCCTGCGGCAGATGCGGCAGGGTGAAATAAATGACGGTCGTGCGCACGCCCTCGGCCGGGTTTTCCTCACCCAGCTCAAGCTCGTGGGCGCGCACCTGCATCGTCTGGGTGCCACCCGCGCCCGCGCCGGCATTGCGAAACGGCTCGTAATAATGATCGCCATTCCATAGCAGGGTGCGAAAGCCATCGCTGAAGACGCGCGCATAGGCGGTGTCGGCCGGATGAAATTCTGCGATGGCGCCATCCTTGTCGCGCACGCCAAAGCTGGTGATTGCCTGCCCGCGATTGCAGTAGAAAACCCAGATGGGCACGCCCAGTTCGCCGGCAATCCCCGGCAGAAAACTGGCAAACGGCGCAGCCCGGTGATACTGTTCAAGCATGAATGTCCCGTCATCCTGCAGGCTGGTCTGGGCGTGTGGCATGGCTGTGCATCCGCATTTCATTGGGTGAATGGTATCGGTATCATTACGGATATAGAATACGCTAATTCCGCGCCGATTGCAAGTGCCCACTGCGAAACATGGCAAGCTATGCTCACCCGCAGAGCCGGCTGCGCGATGCGCGGCGTTGAGTATCCGACTTGCACTATGCGCGGCAAAAGGGAGGCGCCAAGCAAATAGACGTCAAGAATGTACGCCACGCGCGCCGCGCGTGGCATGCAGTTGCGACGCTACCTTGCCCGCCGGGGGGGCTCTGCGGGGTGGCGTTCCGCGCTATCCGCTGCGCGCCGCGCAGCGAAGGGAGCGCCGATCACCGGATCGGCTGAAGGTAGCTGCGATCGCCGAATCGCAGCATCTGACGGAAGCCGCGTGCAATCATTGGCCGCGCCATAAATTTTCTCGCCGCGAGAGAATTTAGCGGGATATGGAAATCCCGCGTACCCTCAGCGGCACGGGCGTGCCGCGTTCCCTTCGGCAGCCGGCCGGATTTTCTTCAATCTTATGCACCCACGACGCGAGGTCGTGGGGGTCTCTGCACGGCGTTCCGCGCTATGTGCTGCACGCCGCACGCCGTGCGGCGGCTACGGGCAGAAACGCACGCGGCACGCAATGTTGCCGCGCGGCGCGTTTGATTTTTATGGCCGAAACACTACTCATCTGGCGAGACTCCGCGCAGCCGAACACTGAAAACTGAAAACTGAAAACTGATCACCGATCACTGATTTCACCGAGCGCGTCACGCCGCCATGCGGCGTGACGGGCGGCCGAGCAGGATCAGCGCGGCCACCAGTGCCAGCAGCGTCGGCTCCGGCACGCCGTACACCATCTGGACATACTCGGGGTGGTCGACATACGGGTTGCGGTTGGTTTGATAATTCGAGTAGATCAGGTCGTTCCTGCGCCGCTCGAGGTCATCGACCGGATCGGCCAGATGCCATTGCAGCAAGGTGTAGAAGATGCCCATCTGGCTGCTGGTCGTGACCACGTTGGTCAGTTCAAGATCGACGGTGTTGGGTTCGCTGCCGTCGTAGCACGTATCCATGTAGAACATGGCGCGGGCAATGTCGCCCTGCTCGACGCTGCGTGGCTGCCATGAATCACTGTCCGTGCTGCAGAGCGGCGCGAAGGCATGGGCGGACGCTTTGAAGCCCGCATCGCTGCTGGTGCTGTTGTCAAACCACTTGTTGCCGCGGGCGGAATTGACATCCGGATGGGACGGTCTGAGATTGAACAGATCACTTGAGCCGGGGCCGGTGCTGACGCCGCGACTCTGCGGCCAGAGATGCTCGCGATTCCAGGTGACGCCACTATCCCAGGTTTTGTTCACCGAGAAGCCGGAATAGACCAGCGCGATTTTCGTTACATTGCTGGGATCGGCGTCGAGCACCTGCAAGATCGTGCGGGCGTCGTCATAACTTTTGACGAGGTGCGGCGCGATGATGGCATGCAGCGCGCCTTTCAAGGTGGCGCCGTATTTGGCGGTGGCATTGGTGTAATAATTGGCGGGCGGGTCGTAGAGCGCCTGGGCGGTGCAGGCCCAGCCGGCGCATAAGAAGACAAGGAAGCAGGAGCGGGCCGTTTGCATAAACAACGCGGGGTGGTTGGGGAGTATGCCCATGGCATGCACAGTGAGTGGGCGAACGCGCGACATAAAGGGTGGTGAACAGCGGCTGAATGGTCAAGGAAACAACGCTCCTGCCGGAGTGACCGGCAGGAGCGTTGCGACAATCAATGCCGCACGTGCAAGGCGGGGAACATGACGCTGACTGGCGCGCGCATTACCAGCGGTAATGGGCGAAGGCGCGGTTGGCCTCGGCCATTTTGTGCGTATCTTCGCGCTTTTTGATGGCGCTGCCCTGATTGTTGAATGCGTCGGCAAATTCCTGGGCGAGGGCTTTGGCCATGGGCGTGCCTTTGCGGGCCCGGGCGTAGCCGATCAGCCAGCGCATTGCCAGCGCGTCCTGGCGGTGCTGGGGAACTTCGACCGGGATCTGGTACGTGGCGCCGCCCACGCGGCGCGAGCGCACTTCGAGGATCGGGCGGACATTGTCCATCAGCTTGGTCAGCACCTCTACTTCGCTGCTGCCGGAGACCATCTTGGTGGCCTGCGCAAGGGCGTTGTAGAAGATGCATTCGGCCGTGGATTTCTTGCCGTCCCACATCAGGTTGTTGACAAACTTGGCGACCACCGGGTTGTTAAACTTGGGGTCGGCAATAACTTCACGTCGGGTAATTCGTCTGCGTCGTGCCATGGCGGGTGGAGATCAAAAGGTGAATGCGTTGAAGCGGATATTATTTGGCTTTGGGGCGCTTGGCGCCGTACAAGGAGCGACTGCGTTTGCGATTTTCAACACCACTGGTGTCGAGCACGCCGCGGATAATGTGATAGCGCACGCCGGGCAAATCCTTGACCCGGCCGCCGCGCACCAGCACGATTGAGTGTTCCTGCAGGTTGTGGCCTTCACCGGGAATATAGGCGGTGATTTCATGGCCGTTGGAGAGGCGCACGCGCGCGATTTTGCGCAAGGCCGAGTTGGGCTTCTTGGGCGTGCGCGTGGTGACTTGCAGGCAGACGCCGCGCCGCTGGGCACAGCCTTGCAGGGCCGGCACCTTGTTGGTTTTCTTGACCGGCCTGCGCCCGCATTTGATTAACTGATTGAACGTTGGCATGGGTGTGGTTCCTTGCGTGAACTGCTGGTTAGCTGCGCGGCTCCGCTTCCTCTTCCGCTTCCTGCGGGCTGGCCGAGTAGGTGGAGACGCCTTGGATAATGTTCTCGATGTCGCTCATGGCCGCGCTTTCCTCTTCCTCTTCCTCGGCGCCGATAAAGCCGGTGCCTTCGGACATGCGGCCCATGTACAGTTCATCCAAGCCCTCGAAGCCACGCCGCAGCCGCGCGGTGGTGAAGCCGGTGCCGGACGGGACCGTGTGGCCCATGATGATGTTTTCCTTGAAGCCGAGGAGGAAGTCGGTGCGGCCGGTGCAGGCGGCTTCAGTCAGGACGCGGGTGGTCTCCTGGAAGGATGCCGCGGCGATGAAGCTGGCGGTGCTCAGGCCGGCTTTGGTGACGCCCTGCAGCACCGGGCTGCCCTTGGCGGGCCGGCCGGGCGGCTCGAGTTTGAGGACGCGCCGGTTCTCCTGCTCGAACATGCGCCGTTCAAGGACATCATCGTAGAGGAAGCGCGTGTCACCCGGGTCGGTCACCACGATTTTGCGCAGCATCTGGCGGATGACGCACTCGATGTGCTTGTCATTGATTTCGACGCCCTGGTAGCGGTAGACTTCCTGAATCTGATTAAGCAGGTAGCGCTGCAAGTCCTTGACGCCGCAGATATCCAGCAAGTCCTGCGGGTTGATCGAGCCTTCGGTCAGCTGCTGGCCCTTGCGCACGAATTCGCCGCGGGTGACGGTGAAGTGCTTGGCCAGCGGAATCAAATGCTCGACTTTCTGGCCGGTGGTCTCGTTGCGCACGATGACCTTGCGGTGCCCGCGCACCAAGCCTTCGGCAAACTCGACCACGCCGTCGATCTTGGCGATTTCGGCCATGTCTTTCGGGCGGCGCGACTCGAACAATTCCTCGACGCGCGGCAGGCCGCCGGTGATGTCCTTGGTGGTCGTGGCTTTGCGCGGAGTCTTGGCGATCATCTCGCCGGCCTCGATAATCTGGCCGTTGTCGACGACCACGTGGGCGTTAGCCGGAATCGGGTAATAGCCGATCGTGTCGCCGCTGTCGGGGTCTTTCAAGATGATCTGCGGATGCAGGTTTTCGCGCGGCTCAAGAATGACGGTCTCGACGCGGCCGGTGGCCTCGTTGCGCTGGCGCGTCATGGTCACGCCTTCAATGACTTCATGATATTCGACGCAGCCGCGCTTCTCGGTGTAGATGTTGATGCTGTACGGATCCCATTCGCAGAAGCGCACGCCTTTCTTGACCGGGTCGCCATCCTTGACGGTGATCAAGGCGCCAATCGACAGGGCGTAGCGCTTGATTTCCTTGCCGTCATTGTCATTGATCGCGAGGTAGCCGTTTTTGTTCAGGACGCGCGTGCCTTCCTTGGTTTCGACGATGCGCACGTTGATGTATTTGATGCGGCCGGACTTGTCGGCGATGTGGTACGGCTCGGCTGCTTCGGCGCTGGCGGTGCCGCCGATATGGAAGGTGCGCATGGTCAGCTGGGTGCCGGGCTCGCCAATGGACTGGGCGGCGATAATGCCGACCGGCACGCCCATTTCGACCAGGCGCTGGCGGGCGAGATCCTGGCCGTAGCACTTGGCGCAGACGCCGTAGGGCGTTTCGCAGGTGAGCACGGAGCGGATCGTCAGCGCGTCAATCTCATAATCGTCAATCGAGCGCGCGGATTCAACGCTAATGACCTCGCCGGCCTTGATCAACAGGTTCTTTGTGCCGGGTTCGTAGACATCGTTCAGGGCGACGCGGCCAATGATGCGGTCGGACAACGCCACGACCACCTCGTTGCCTTCTTCAATGGCGCTGACGGTGATGCCGTTGGGCGTGCCGCAATCGGACTCGGTGATCAGGACATCATGGGCGACATCCACCAAGCGGCGGGTGAGGTAGCCGGCATCGGCGGTTTTCAAGGCGGTGTCGGCCAAGCCTTTGCGCGCGCCGTGGGTCGAAATGAAGTATTCAAGGACGCTCAGGCCTTCCTTGAAATTGGCCGTGATCGGCGTCTCGATGATTTCGCCGGACGGTTTGGACATCAAGCCGCGCATGGCGGCGAGCTGGCGGATCTGCTGCTTCGAGCCACGCGCGCCGGAGTCGACCATCATATGCACCGGGTTCAATTCGTGGTGCTTGTCGTCGGGCACGCCCAAGCCTTCATAGAGCTCGTTGGAGAGCTGCTCGCTGGTGTGGGTCCAGATGTCGACGATGCGGTTGTAGCGCTCGTTTTCGGTGATCACGCCGGCTTTGTAATTGTCGGTCACTTGATCCACTTCCTTATAGGCGAGCTTCAGAATCTCGGCCTTTTGGGCGGGAATCGCCAAGTCGCTGATGGCAATCGAGATGCCCGCCAAGGTCGCTTGGTGGAAGCCCAAATCCTTGACCCGGTCGAGGGTCGTGACGGTGGCGCGCTGGCCGACCGCCTTGTAGACATCGGTGATGATCTGGCCGAGGCGTTTTTTGTTGATGGTCTCGTTGTAGAACGGCAGGCCCGGCGGCAGGGCTTCATTGAACAGGATCCGGCCGGCGGTCGTGCTGACCGGGGTGGTTTCGCCCGGGAGCATGACGTGGATCTGGGTGTGCAGCGTGATCGCCTTGTGATCCAGGGCGCGATGCACTTCCTCGGGCGCGAGCACACCCGTGGCGGCATGCATATGGGTTTTCATCCACGGCCCGTGGGTGAGGTAATAGATGCCCAGGACGATATCCTGGGTGGGGGTCATGATCGGCTTGCCGGACGCGGGCGAGAAGATGTTGTTGGTGGCCATCATGATATTCTTGGTCTCCCACACGGCCTCGCGCGAGAGCGGCACATGCACGGCCATCTGGTCGCCGTCAAAGTCGGCATTGAAGGCGGTGCAGACCAAGGGATGAATGCGGATCGCGCTGCCCTCGATCAAGACCGGCTCGAAAGCCTGGATGCCGAGGCGGTGCAGGGTCGGCGCGCGGTTGAGCAGCACGGCATGGCCCTTGGTCACTTCCTCGAGAATATCCCAGACCGGGCCTTCGGCGCGTTCGATCAGCTTCTTGGCCGAGCGGATCGTGTGCGAGAAACCGCGCGCTTTCAGCTCGCGAATGATGAACGGTTCGAACAACGTCAGGGCCATCCGCTTGGGCAGACCGCACTGGTTGATTTTCAGTTCGGGGCCGATGACGATCACGGAGCGGCCCGAATAATCGACGCGCTTGCCCAGCAAATTCTGGCGGAAGCGGCCTTGCTTGCCCTTCAAGTTGTCGGCCAGGGATTTGAGCGGGCGGCCGGACGGGCCGGAGACCAGGCGGCCATGCCGGCCGTTGTCAATCATCGCGTCGACGGCTTCCTGCAACATGCGCTTTTCATTGCGGATGATGACATCCGGCGTGCGCTGGCTGAGCAGGATTTTCAGGCGGTTGTTGCGGTTGATCACGCGCCGGTACAAATCGTTCAAGTCCGAAGTGGCAAAGCGGCCGCCCTCGAGCGGCACCAGCGGCCGCAGGTCGGGCGGCAGGATCGGCACCACTTCCATGACCATGTGCTCGGGCTTGTTGTTGGACTGGCGGAAGCCCTCGATGATTTTCAGGCGCTTGGCAATTTTGCGGCGGGTCTGTTTCGACTTCGTGCGCAGCATTTTGTTGTACAGATCGTCGGCGGTCTCGTCCAGGTTCGTCTCCTGCAGCAGGCGGCGAACGGCCTCGGCGCCCATGCCGACGGTGAACGTCGCGCCGTACTTCTTGAGGTATTCGTCGTACTGGGCCTCATTCAGCAGCTGCGCCTTGAGCAGGTCGGTGCTGCCCGGGTCGAGCACGATGTAGTCTTCAAAATAGAGCACGCGCTCGAGCGCGCGAATGGTCATGTCCAGCACATTGCCGACCCGCGACGGCATCGTCTTGAAAAACCAGATGTGGGCCACCGGCGCGGCCAGCTCGATGTGCCCCATGCGTTCGCGGCGCACCTTGGCTTGCGCGACTTCGACGCCGCAGCGATCGCAGACAATGCCGCGATACTTGATGCGCTTGTACTTGCCGCAGGCGCATTCCCAGTCTTTGACCGGACCGAAAATGCGCTGGCAGAACAAGCCGCCGGGCTCGGGCTTGAAGGTGCGGTAATTGATCGTCTCCGGATTCTTGACTTCGCCGTGCGACCACGAGCGAATGGTATCCGGCGAGGCGATGCGGATCGTCACCTTGTCGAAGGCCGACTCGACCACCGGTTTGTCCGGCATGTCGAGCGGTGAAATGCTGCCGTCCGGGACGAACGGCATGACCGGCGGGAGAACTTCTGCGGTGGAAACATCAGACGCCATGGAAGTACTTGCGTGGCTGTTAAGTTTCTTTTTCGGTGCGCACGTCGAGACACGACGCCCGCAGTTCTTTAACCAACACGTTGAACGACTCGGGTGTTTCGGCATGCAGCGAGCAGTCGCCCTTGATGATTGCATCATAGATGCGCGAGCGCCCGCCGACATCGTCGGATTTGACCGTCAGCAGCTCCTGCAGCGTGAAGGCCGCGCCGTACGCTTCCAGCGCCCACACTTCCATCTCGCCCAAGCGCTGGCCGCCCGACTGGGCTTTGCCGCCCAACGGCTGCTGGGTCACCAGCGAGTATGGCCCGGTCGAGCGCGCATGAATCTTGTTGGCCACCAAATGGCCAAGCTTCATCATGTAAATGCAGCCGACCGTGACGCGCTGCGCAAACGGCTCGCCGGTGCGGCCGTCATACAGCGTCACCTTGCCGTCCTCCGGCAACCCGGCCTTTTTCAGGAAGGCGCGGATCTTCTCTTCCGGCACGCCGTCAAAGACCGGCGAGGCAATGCGCAAGTTCAACAACTTGGCCGCCCAACCCAGGTGGGTCTCGAGTATCTGCCCGACATTCATGCGCGACGGCACCCCCAGCGGATTGAGAATGATGTCCACCGGCGTGCCGTCCTCGAGGAACGGCATGTCTTCCTTCGACATTATCTTCGCCACCACGCCCTTGTTGCCGTGCCGCCCGGCCATCTTGTCGCCGACTTGCAGGCGGTGCTTGATCGCGATATAGACGCGCACCAGCTTCAGCACGCCATGCTCAAGCTCGTCGCCGCGGCGGATGCATTCCAGCTGGCGGTAGTAATCGGTGTTGATGCATTCAAGCTGGTACTCGAAGCGGTAATGCACGGCGTTGACCGCCTTGACAAACGCGAGGTCTTCGACGACCAGGCCCAGCAAGCGCTGGCGCTCGATCCGCAACGCCAGTTCGGGGCTGATGCGCGTGCCGGCGGTCGCCAGCGTTTCGCCGGTGGCCTCATCAATCAAATCGCCCTGCAGGTTGCGCTCGAATTGCTCGGCCAGCATCGTCTTGCGCCAGTCCAGCAGGTCGCGTTCACGCTGCACAAATTGATTGTGGGCTTCCTTGACCTGGCGTTTTTCCTCGGTCTTGTCGCGGGTGGTCTCGTTGGTATGCCGGCGAAAGACGTCAATGTGCATGACAATGCCCTCGGTGCCGGCCGGGACGCGCAAGCTGGCATCGCGCACATCCGCCGCCTTTTCACCGAAGATCGCCTTCAGCAGGCGTTCCTCGGGGCTCAACTCGGTCTCGCTCTTGGGCGTGATCTTGCCGACCAGAATGTCGCCCGGGCGCACTTCCGTGCCCGGCAGCACAATGCCCTCGGCATCCAGCCGCGCCAGCGCGGTTTCGCCGACGTTGGGTATGTCGCGGGTGGTCTCTTCGCGGCCCAGCTTGGTGTCGTTGACGGTCAGCTCGAAGTTCTCGATGTGGATCGAGGTGTAGGCATCCTCTTTCACCAATTGCTCATTGACCAGGATCGCATCCTCGAAATTGTAGCCCTCCCACGGCATGAAGGCGACCGTCACATTGCGCCCCAGCGCGATTTCACCGTTGTCGCAGGCCGGGCCGTCGGCGATGACGCCGCCTTTCTGCACCACTTCGCCGGGCAGGACCGTCGGATGATAATTGATCGTCGTGGCCGAGTTCGACCGCGCAAACTTGATCAGCTTGGTGTTGTGCAGCGTGCCGTCCGTGGCGCGAATGGCCACATGCGTGGCATCCACATCCTCAACCACGCCGTCGTGTTCGGAAACTTCGACCGCGCCGCTGTCGTGCGCCACGCAGGCTTCCATGCCGGTGCCGATCAGCGGCGCTTCCGTGATCATCAGCGGCACGGCCTGGCGCTGCATGTTGGAGCCCATCAGCGCGCGGTTGGCGTCGTCGTGCTCGATGAACGGCACCATGCTGGCGGCGACCGACACAATCTGCTTCGGCGAGACGTCAATGTATTGCACGTCCAGGGCCGGCGCCAGCACGAAGTTGCCGGCCTGGCGGCACATTACATTCGCGGTCGTGAAGCGGCCTTCGCTGTCGCGCGGCGCGTTGGCCTGCGCAATCGTGTATTTTTCCTCTTCATCGGCGGTCAAGTGATCGACCTGTTCGGGATGGACTTTGCCCTTGATGACTTTGATGTAGGGCGTTTCAAGAAAGCCGAGATGGTTGCAGTGGGCATACGTGCTCATCGAGGCGATCAGGCCGATGTTCGCGCCTTCCGGCGTCTCAATCGGGCAGATGCGGCCATAGTGGCTGCTATGCACGTCGCGCACTTTGAAGCCGGCCCGATCACGGTTCAAGCCGCCCGGGCCCAGCGCCGAGAGGCGCCGCTTGTGGGTCAGCTCGGCCAGCGGATTCAATTGATCCATGAACTGGGACAACTGCGAGCGCCCGAAAAAGTCGCGCAGCAAATTGGTCAGGATGCGCGGATTGACCAGCTTTTCCGGCATGGGAATCTCGGCCCCCTGCGTTTGCTGGCTCATGCGGTCGCGGACATAGCGGTCGAGGCGCACCAAGGCCGAGCGGCACTGGTTCATGGCCAGCTCGCCGACCGAGCGGATGCGGCGGTTGCCCAGATGATCAATGTCATCCAGGTCGACCGCGGCGCCGTACAGCGTGGATTTGCGCAGGCCCATGCGCAGGTCAAGCAAGTAGCTGACGGCGGCGATGATGTCCTGCTCGCACAGGGTGCGGCGGGTGAGCGACTCGGCGTCCATCGCCTGGCCCAGCTTCTTGTTGAGCTTGAAGCGGCCGACATTGCCAAGGTCGTAGGTGGCCGGGTCGAAGAACAGGCGCCGCAGCAGGTTTTCGGCGTTCTGCAGGACAATCGGCTCGCCCGGCTGCAACCGCGCGTAAATCTCGCGCAGGGCGCGCACCCGGTCGGTCGCGTATTCCTCACGCTTCAGCATCTGGTAAATCGGCGAATCCGCGCCCATGCCCTGCAGCACGTCGAGCTCCGTGATGCCGGCCTCCAGCAGCTCCGCAACCACTTCTTCGGTCAGCTCATCCAGGGCCTTGGCGATAATTTTGCGGCCGCCGGTGGCCTTGACATTGCCCGCCACAATCTTGCCGGCCGCGCGCTTGGCGGCGCCGCCCTTGAGGCTGATCGTCGCCTTCTTGTAAAACAACGCGGCAATCTGCTCGTCGGATTCAAAGCCCAGCGCGCGCAAGAGCGTGGTCACCAATATGCGCCGGCGCTTGTGGCGCCGATCCACGCTCATGTAAATGTTGTCGTTCAAGTCAAACGACGCTTCCAGCCACGTCCCGCGATACGGAATGATCGTGTAGGTGTACAGATACATGCCCGACGGATGCTGGACGCGATCATAGGTGATGCCCGGCGAGCGCTGCAACTGGCTGACGATCACGCGCTCGACGCCATTGATGATGAACGTGCCTTTGCGGGTCATCAGCGGCACCATGCCGAGATACACGCTCTGTTCCTTCATCACGTCATTGGGCCCCTTGATGCGCAAGGTCACTTTCAAGGGTGCTTCATAGGTCTTGCCGCGGCGCATGCACTCGATCTCGTCGTATTTCGAAACGCCGAAAGAGTAGTGCGCGAACTGCATCTCAAGCTTGCGTGACGCGCTGGCAATCGGGAAGATTTCCTTGAACAGGGCTTGCAAGCCAACCGGGCCTCGCTCCTCCGGCAGCAAGTCCTTCTGCAGAAATTCGTCGTACGATTTGCGCTGCATCTCGCTCAACGGCGGCAGCGGCACGACATCGGGCAATATGGCATAGACAGTGCGCGGAATCTTGGTCATATTCGTATCCACGGCAACGCAACGCGCGCCGGCACGGCATCGCTGCCCGCGTACTGCGGCCAACCATGCGCGCGCCGGGCACGCTGCGTTCTACTCGTTAACAACAAGGCTACCGGTCTGATAAGCACAACATCCAGCACGCGCGGATTACTTGATCTCAACCACGCCGCCGACGGCTTCAATTTTCTTCTTGATCTCTTCCGCTTCCTGCTTGTTGACGTTTTCCTTGATCGGGCGGGGCGGGTTGTCCACCAAGTCCTTCGCCTCCTTCAAGCCCAGACTGGTGATCGTGCGCACTTCCTTGATCACTTGGATCTTTTGCGCGCCCGCATCCTTCAGCACGACCGTGAATTCGGTCTTCTCTTCCACCGCCGCAGCGGCTTCGCCTGCCGGCGCGGCCATCATGGCCATCGGCGCCGCGGCACTGACACCATACTTCTCTTCCATGGCCTTGACCAGCTCGTTCAGTTCAAGCACGGTCAGGGAATCAACCTGGCTGATGATGCCTTGTAACTTTTCAGATGCCATACTCTTCTCCTTGGGTCTTCGCGTTGTTCGTTAATGAATTATGAGGCAATTGTCAATTGAGTGCGTATCTATAAGAGCGCGCACCATGCGCGTTAAGCAGACGGGGGTGGTTCGGTGACGGCCGGCGCGGGTTCCGCCGCCGGCTCAGGCGCGGGCTCTGCCGCCGCCACGGGCGTGGGCTCTGCCGCCGCCACGGGCGCGGGCTCTGCCGCCGGCTCAGGCGCGGGTTCCGCCGCCGCCACGGGCGCGGGTTCCGCCGCCGGCTCAGGCGCGGGCTCTGCCGCTGCCTCAAGCGCGGGACGCACGGCTTCGGGTGCGGCGGCGGCCTTGACTTTGGCCACTTGGTCAAGCACCCGCACCATGTTGCCAAGCAGCGTGCTGAGCAACGACACGAAACTGCGCACCGGCCCCTGCATCGTGCCCAGCAATTTGGCCAGCAACACTTCGCGCGGCGGCAACGTGGACAGCGCCTTGATGTCGTCCGCGCTCACCACGCGGGTCATGTCAAGAATGCCGCCCCGAATGACCATCGCGTTGTTTTCCTTGGCAAACTGGATCAGCGCCTTGGCCAGGGCGACAGCATCGCCGCGCGTCGCCGCCAAGGCGGTCGGGCCGTCCAGCAGCGTCGCGAAATCCGCGCCGTCGCCGTTCGGCAATGCCCGCTTGATCAGGCGGTTCTTGACCACACGCACGCTGCCCTTGACCTCAGCCAGCTTGCTGCGCAGCGCGCCCATGCGCGCCGACGTGATCCCGTGGTAATTCGCGGCGATCAGCAGCGTGCTCTTCGCATAGGCATGCTGCAGCTCGTCGACCATCAACTCTTTAACAACATTTTTCGAACGCATGGGAAAATCCTGCTGTCAATAATAACGTCATGGGGCTCCGTGCTTAGACGGCCGCCTCGCGCTCCACATCGCGTGGATCGACCCGCACACCGGGACTCATTGTCGAGGCCACTGCGATCTTTTGCAGATACCCGCCTTTCACCGAGGACGGCCGCGCTTTCAGCACGGCGGCCAGCAACGCCCGCACATTCTCCAGCAATTGCAGCGGGCCAAACGATATCTTGCCGACGGCACAGTGAATGCCCGCCTGCTTGTCCACCCGGAATTCCACCTTGCCGGCCTTGAACTCCTTGACCGCCGTGGTGACATCCGTGGCCACCGTGCCCGCCTTGGGCGACGGCATCAAGCCGCGCGGGCCCAGCACTTTGCCGAGCTTGCCGACTTCGCGCATGGTGGTCGGCGTGGCGATCGCAATGTCAAAATCAGTCCAGCCTTCCTGGACTTTCTTGACCAAGTCTTCGTAGCCGACAATGTCCGCGCCGGCGGCCGTGGCGGCCTCGGCGTCCGCGCCCGTCGCAAACACCAGCACGCGCTGGGTCTTGCCCGTGCCATGCGGCAGCACAACCGTGCCGCGCACCGCTTGGTCGGCCTTTTTCGGATCGACATTCAGCAGCAGATGCAGATCAACGGATTCCGCGAATTTGGCCGGCGCCAGCTCCTGCACCAAGGCGATCGCCTGCTGCAGCGTGTAGCGCTTGCCAAGTTCGACTTTGCCTCGGTTTTCCCGATAGCGTTTGCTGTGTGTACTCATGCGCGTGTCCTTACGCTCCCCCGTGGTTGCGGGGTGTGAGTGGTTAATAAAAAACGATTAATCAACAATATCCACGCCCATGCTGCGCGCGGTTCCTTCCACCATTTTCAACGCCGCCGGCAGGCTGCGCGAATTCAGGTCGTTCTGCTTCAACAGGCAAATCTGCTCGGCCTGCGCCCGCGTGATCTTCCCGACTTTGTCGCGGTTGGGCGTCGCCGAGGCCGTCGCTATGTTCGCCGCCTTCTTGATCAGCGTCGCGGCCGGCGGCGATTTCATGATGAACGTGAACGACTTGTCGTGGTACACGGTGATCACCACCGGTATCACCAGGCCTTCTTCCTGCGCCTTGGTCGCCGCGTTAAACTGCTTGCAGAATTCCATGATGTTGACGCCGTGCTGGCCCAGCGATGGGCCGATCGGCGGGGCCGGATTGGCTTTGCCGGCCGGAATCTGCAGATTGATATGTCCGGTAACTCGTTTGGGGGGCATACGCGCGCCTTAGCTGATAATGTGAATCTTCATGGTGCTTAGCCTTCTTCCTTCTCGACCTGCCAGTACTCAAGCTCAACCGGCGTCGTGCGGCCAAAGACAGACACCGATACGCCCAGCCGGCCGCGCTCCTCGTCCACTTCCTCGACATGCCCGATGAAGTTGACGAACGGCCCGTCGTTGATCTTGACCCGGTCGCCCTTTTGGAAGCTGATCCGCGGCGTCACCTTGTCTTTCGCAGCCTCAAGCTGGGTGAACATTTCCGCCACTTCCGCCGCGCCCAGCGGCTTCGGATGATCGCCGCCGAGAAAACCAATCACGCCTTGCGTGCGCTTGATCAGCTCCCACGTGTCGTCATTCAGCAGCATCTCGACCATCACATAGCCGGGGTAAAACTTGCGGGTCGTGACCCGCTTCTTGCCGCCCCGGATCTCCTGCACCGTCTGGGTCGGAATCAATATTTGCCGCACCAGCGCGCCCATCTCATTCAGGCGGATGCGTTCCTCCAGCACTTCCTTGAGGCGCTGTTCCTGGCCCGACAGGGCCTGCAGTACATACCATTTATGCGTGTCGCTCATGCGTGCCGTAACGGTTAGAATTTCAACTCGAGAAACCAAGCCAGGACAAACGAGGACACAAAATCAACCGAGCCCAGAAACATGGCCATTACCACCATGCTGAGCACCACCACCTTGGTGGCTTGCTTCAACTGGGCGCGCGAAGTCCAGTTGACTTTCTGCATTTCATCCCAGACTTCCTTGATGAACGCATTGGCGCGCGTCAGCAAATTTTTTGTTTCGTCAGCCATGGTTTTCCTGTCATTCCTGGCAGGGCAGGAGGGACTCGAACCCCCAACATGCGGTTTTGGAAACCGCCGCTCTACCAATTAGAGCTACTGCCCTGAAGCCTGTGATAGTCGCCGGAGTCAGCGGGTTTCCTTGTGCGCCGTATGCTTGCGGTCATGCCGGCAATACTTCTTGAGCTCCAAGCGGCCTGTTGCCTTCTTCTTGTTCTTGGTGCAGGTGTAATTGCGATTGCCGCATTCCACGCACGCCAAGGTTATTATTTCACGCATATCCAGTCTCGTTCGTTGCTATGATGTGCCGCAGGCCACACGTGCTCAGGCAATAATCTCGGTGACTTGGCCCGCACCCACCGTGCGACCGCCCTCGCGGATCGCAAAGCGCAAGCCCTTTTCCATCGCAATCGGCG
>Ga0247841_10003968_pt1 | contig 26294 bp, 7 predicted proteins | sample LaCruzMarch2015__2_FD_192410 | JGI IMG/M metagenome (GOLD analysis project Ga0247841, IMG submission 192410) | Freshwater microbial communities from meromictic Lake La Cruz, Castile-La Mancha, Spain - LaCruzMarch2015_18m | ecosystem: Environmental > Aquatic > Freshwater > Lake | place: Spain... | reverse complement strand
ATGATGCAACTCTACTGGCAGTAAAAGCAGTAATGGCTTCAAAGAACAGAGATATTTACACAGGCGGAAAAACAATTTCCGTTTCAATAATAGACAAACAAGGGTACAGGACAGTTGACGCAAAAGAAGTGGATAAGGCGATAAGCAAAGTGAAAATAAATTTTGCAAAACTTCCAAAAATGTAAATTGAATGCCTTTCCTTTTTTGTTTCATTAAAAAAATAATTTTTATTTATTAACAAAACGTGCTGCACTAAAAAACAATTTACGACTAGAAAAAATTTACTTTGCAAAAAATTTGCATTATAAAAATAATTTTAATTATATGAAAATTTTTATTAGAATAAGGATTTGATTGAATGGTACAAAAAATAAAAATACTTGATGATATAAACGAAATAGTGAAAAGAATAGTTCCCTCTTCCTGCGGAGTAACAAAAATTGAGATGGAAGGGCCGGAAGTAGTTATTTACACGAGGAATCCCCAAGGGTTTTTTGGAACAGAGAACTTGGTTTCAAAAATAGCTTTTGAATTAAAAAAGAGAGTAAATATTCGAACTGATAAATCTCTTTTGAGCAATCCTGAAGAAGCAAAGAAAAAAATCCTTGAACTAATTCCAAAAGAAGCGGAAGTTAAGGACATTTATTTTGAAGAACCCTTTTCTGAAGTAGTAATTGAGGCAATAAAAAAAGGACTTGTAATTGGGAAGGGCGGAGAATTATCCAAACGAATAATCCTTGAAACAGGATGGACGCCAAGAATTTTGCGTGCGCCAACCTCAAAATCAGAAATACTTACAGGAATTAGAAAACACTTATACAAGCACGCTGATGAACGAAAAAAGTTCTTATTAAAAACAGCGGAACAAATTTACGCTGAAAAACCTGAGACAAAAAGACAATGGATTAGGTTCACCGCGCTTGGCGGGTTTAGAGAGGTTGGAAGAAGTTGTATGCTTCTTGAAACAGAAACTACAAAAGTTTTACTTGATGCCGGATTAAACTTCAGCGCTGATGATCCCTATCCATACATTGATTCACTTGGTTACCCGTTAAGTGAAATTGATGCGGTTGTTATTTCACACGCGCACTCTGATCACACAGGACTATTGCCATTCATTTACAAAATGGGTTTTGATGGGCCGGTTTATTGTACCGAACCAACAAGAGACCTAATGACACTACTGCAATTTGATTACATTGATGTGAGCGTTGCTCAGGAAAAAAACGCGCCTTACACTGAAGCGGATGTAAAAAATACTTTGATGCACTCAATCACAAGAGAGTATAGGGAAGTTACTGACATTGCGCCTGATATGAGATTAACTCTTCACAACGCTGCCCACATTTTAGGCTCAGCCTCAGTGCATCTAAATATTGCGGAAGGGTCGCACAATTTGGTTTACAGCGCGGACATAAAATTCGGAATGACTAGATTGTTTGACAATATTGATATTAAGTACCCTAGGATAGAAACACTAATCCTTGAAAGCACTTACGGCTCAAAGGACGCTCTTCAAATGTCACGCGAGCAAGCGGAACAAAAACTAATTGAAATAATTCAGGAAACAACCCAATTCGGCGGGAACGTAATCATCCCAGTATTTGGGGTTGGAAGAGGACAAGAAATGTGCATGGTGCTTGAGGATGCGTACAAGCGCGGACTCTTAAGCGAAAAAAATACTATTTACGTTGATGGGATGGTAAGGGAAGCAAGCGCAATACACACAGCGTACCCTGAATACTTGAGACAAAGTCTTGAAAAAAGAATTCTTACTAATGACTCTCCCTTTGATTCAGAATTATTCAAGGTTGCGAAGAAAGAGGATAGGGAAAAGATTTGCGCAGGAAGCGGAGCGGTAATACTTGCGACAAGCGGAATGATGAACGGCGGACCAATAATGGATTACTTTCACAGACTCGCTGAAAATTCAGCAAACACACTAGTTTTCGTTGGATACTTGGCAGAAGGAACTTTTGGAAGAAAAATCCAGCAAGGACTAAAAACACTCCCCATTTCTGATAATGGAAAAACAAAAAGACTTGATGTAAAAATGAGGATTGAAACTATTGACGGATTTAGTGGACACTCCGACTTCAACCAACTCGTTGGGTATGTTTCTTCACTAAAACCAAAGCCAAAAAAGATACTAATAAATCATGGTGACCCTATGAGAGCAGTAGAGTTCTCAAAATACTGTGCCGCAAAATTCGGAATCAGTACAAGCGCAATAAGAAACCTTGAGTCGGTAAGACTAAGGTAATTAATTTGGGGCTTGTTTCCTAACAATTTCGGCAAAATAAAGTTAGTCAAACAAATTTAGTCTGACACCTTTAGTCTAACTCTCAATTTATTGGACACGTTTTTTGCTTTGCCAAATTTATTTTTAGTTCCTTTTTCGTTTGCCAAAAAAATCAGAACTATTATATACTTTAATTTTCTAATTTAGTTATGAAGTTTAGCGGTCTGTCAAAAGAAATTGTAAATGAAAGATTGTTGCAATACGGCGCTAATGAAATAAGGAGTCTTTTGACGGTCTCTGTGTGGAAAGTGCTTTTTAGGCAAATCTCTTCAAATTTTATTATCTATTTACTTTTTGCAGCAATGCTAATTTCATTCTTCATAGGAAAATTAATTACCTCTTATACAATCGGCATAGTAATTGTTGTGGTAATTGGTTTGGGGTTTTTTCAGGAGTATCGCGCGGAGAAAGCGATTAAATCGCTAAAAACAATGATTGTGCCCTCTTCAATTGTAATAAGAGATGGAAAGGAAAAAGAAATTCTTACACGGGAACTGGTTCCGGGCGATATTGTTCTCTTGCGGGCGGGAGAAAAAGTTCCTGCTGATTGCGTGGTGCGAGAATCAAACACGCTCAAAATTAATGAATCCATTCTTACAGGCGAATCAAAAGAAATAATCAAGGAAGCCCTGCCGGAAGGGGAACTTGCTAATGAAATAAATAAAGTTTACATGGGATCTCTTGTTGTGAGCGGAAAAGCGACAGTAGATGTAACTCACACAGGGATGAACACTCAGTTTGGAAAAATCGCTGGACTGATTTCGACCGCAGAAAAAGAACTTCCTCTTAGGGACAAGGTTAATCGAATCGCAAAATTCATGGTGTATGTGGGAGTAATTGTTTCTCTCCTAACAGGATTAGTTTTGTTTTTTGGCGCAGAAGAAATTACAAACACGGTGCTTGCAGAAATACTAATAGTGGTTATCGCTGTTGCGGTTTCTTCTTTTCCTGAAGGGCTGCCTATTGTTCTAACCACCACACTTGCCCTTGGGGCAAAAAGAATGGCGCAGAGAAACGCAATTGTGAACCGAATGTCAATAATTGAAACCCTTGGAGAAACAACAGTAATTTGCTCTGACAAAACAGGGACAATAACCAAGGGAGAAATGACTGTAAAAACAATAATTACCGCAAATGAAGAAATTAGTGTTAGTGGGGTGGGGTATGAAATCCACGGAGAATTACTTTCTGGCGGGAAAAAAATACTGCGCGAATCAAACTCGGCTCTAAATGAATTGATTAAATCCTGCGTGCTATGCAATGACACCATAATTGAGAGAACGGGGGATGACAGTATAATTGAAGTGCACGGAACCCCAACTGAAGGAGCGCTGCTTGTGATGGCGGCAAAGAGCGGAGTGTACAAAGAGGATTTCAAGGGGGAAAGAGTTGAAGAAATTCCATTCACTTCGGATAAAAAAGCAATGACCATATTGTATAAGGAAGGGAAAAAGTTTGTAGCTTACCAAAACGGGGCTCCTGATATTTTGATTGAGAGATGCGAATATTTGCAAAAAGGAAAATTTGTTGTAAAGTTTTCAAAAGAAATGAAAAATTATTTTTTGGAAAAACAATTAATTCTCGCAAAAAAAGGGCACAGAGTGCTTTGTTTTTCTTACGCCGAAGTAAAAACTCTTCCTTCTGATGGAAAAGTAAAGGGACTAATTTTTTTAGGTTTAGTCGGAATGGAAGACCCTCCAAGAGTAGAAGTCAAAGAATCAATAAAAGATTGTATGCGTGCAGGAATTACTGTAAAAATGATTACGGGGGACTATAAAGAAACAGCGCTAGCAATAGCAAAACAAGTTGGGATTGAAGGGAGTGTGATGCTTGGAAGTGAGATTGACGATTTGACTGACGAGGAACTAAGCGAAGTAGTCCAGGAGATAAGCGTATTCGCAAGAGTTAGGCCAGAACACAAACTAAGAATAGTAAGGGCGCTGAAATTAAAAGGAGAAATAGTTACTATGACAGGGGACGGGGTTAATGACGCTCCCGCGCTCAAAGAAGCGCACATTGGGGTGGCGATGGGAAAAAACGGGACTGATGTTTCAAGAGAATCCGCGGACCTCATTTTAAAAGATGATAATTTTGCAACAATTGTCGCTGCGATAGAAGAAGGAAGAACAACCTACACCAACGTAAGAAAATTTGTTGCCTATCAGCTTGCTTGCGTTATTGGTGAAATAATTCTTATCTTTTTTAGTTTGTTAATAGGGCTCCCCCTCCCCCTAGTTGCTTTGCAAATTCTTTTCATGAACATTATAGTGGATGACTTCCCTGCAATAACCCTAGGGTTAAACCCCGCATCAAGGGACTCTATGAATTCAAAACCAAGAAAAAACGCTGCTCTTTTGGATAAAGAATCCCTATTCTTCATGGGTGTATCTGCGTTAGTGATGGGAGTAATTTCGCTAAGCGCTTTTTGGGCGCTAGTAAATATTTTTAGAGTAGATTTGGCAACTGCCCGAACAATCACTCTAATTACATTAATATTTTTCCAATTAGTTAGCGCTTATAGCTTTCGCTCTTTTCGATACGGGGTTCATGAGATTCCTATTAATTCAAACAAGTACCTTTTTTGGGCATCACTCGCATCAATCTTTGCCACAATCCTTGTGGTTTACACTCCCCTAAACATATTATTTGAAACAGTTCCAATCGAACCAATGTTTTGGGTAATGGCGCTTTTAATTTCCCTCTCGATTGTAGTGGTTTCTGATTCCCTGAAAAAAATTAAAATAACTGAAAGCAAGTTTTTTAGAGCGCTCTAAACATAAGTGTCCTGATTCAAATAATACTTCTTTAGAAAAAGATTTATTTTTTTGGGATTAGTTTTTTTAAAAAAGTTTTTACTTTAATTAAAATATATTTTACTCTTCATCACTTTTTGATTTCTTTTCTTTAGCAGCGGCTTGGGATTTTTGCAATCTTGGAATTAGGGTGGTTGTTACCCAGTTCTTCCATTGCCCAAGGAGCTGGTCATAATTTACTTTCCCATCTTCCTCAATCATTACTTCTTTCATCAAAAACATTTTGTTAGTGCAAAGCATGGTGTGTTCCGCCTCAAGAAGGGTAGGGAGCGAGAGAGAATTTTTTTGTTCAACAAGGAAGAGTTTCGCATTTCCCCTCATCCTTATTTCCGCCCAAATATCATCCACAGAAAGTCCGCTTGTTTTTTGAATCTTTTGAAACAATTCGCTCTCTTTTAAATTATCCTCAATTAATTCCAAAGTGTCTTTTGTTGCATCATACTTCATCAAGTCAAGGAGTCCTCCCTCAGTGCTCGGGTCAGTAGTCCAGTGTTTTTTTATTTCAGTAATCTCAACAACCCTCCTGTGTTTTCCAAGAGAACCCTTAAATCTTATCGGACGAGCGACAACAATAATATCAGTTGCTTTGAATGAGGTGGTGGGAACCGCAAGGTCGTTAACAACACGATCCCAAACAGAGTAAGCGCTATCCGCGTGAATGGTTCCAAGAACAACATTACCCGCAGCACCAATTCTCATCGCTTCGTAAAGAACTTTAGCTTCCTTTGAACGAACCTCTCCAATAATTAAAGCAGAGTCACCCAAACGAAGAGCGGTTCTTAGCGCTTCTGCAGGATCAACCTCAGTTTCTGTTTTTGAAACACTAATAGGTGAACGCGTTTTTAATCTTTGAATATTGTAACCAATATCTTTCATGTAAGGAACGGGCAACTCAAGAGTATCCTCTTGAACAATTATTCTTGAGTTCTGCGGAATCTCAAGCATTACCGCTTGCAGGAGAGAAGTTTTTCCTGAACCTCTTGAACCAGCGATTAGGGTGGTTGATTGCATGTCAATAAAAAAACTCAAGAGCCCTGCAGCGAGCGGATTAATATAATTCACATCAATGAATTGCTCAAGCGTCCACGGAGTCATCTTGTGCAATCTGAAAGCAAAACCGTAACTGCTTGGAGTGAGGGGCGGACCAATTACCGCAACACGAGTCTCAAGATCAGGCAAATCAAAATCAAGAACAGGGTGCGCCTCATCAAATGGACGAGCGGACATTGCCCTGAGTTTTGAAATTAATCCATTCGCTTCATTCTCGGTGAAAGTAACATTAGTTTGACATTGACCATAATCCGCGTGCACAATATAAATTGGTCTTGACCCAATAGGGGAATCAATGTAAACATCAGTAATTTTTCTATCATTAAGAATAACTTCCAAAATTCCATAACCAACCGTGTAACGAGCAACAACTTTAGCAAGCGAAGACATCTCGTCAGAAGAAAGCGGGACTCTGCTAAACGCAGCAACCTCTTTAATCGTTGACTCATACAACCTTTCAAAATATTTTCTTGAAGTAGCAACGGTGGAAAGAGAGGTTCTTCCAGGTTTGTAGGTCGCAACAATCTCTCTTGTTTTGCTCAAAACAAAATACTGGTCAGGCGCTAAGGAATATTCAGGAGGATTAATGTAGTAAAGCTTCTCAACTTTTGCAGGATCCGCAAGAATTTGAACGGTGGACTCTCTAACAGTGTACTCATCAAGTAACTCAAAATTTTCAATCCCGGCGAAAGAAAGTTTGGAACCAATAAAGCTTGGCTTAATATCCGCCTCAAAAAGAGATTTGTAAATTTGAACACTCTCGGGCATTTGTTGAAGCTCGGTTAAGAGTCTCTTTGCCCTAATAATTAAGAGAAGCGCATCAAACCTATTCTTTAACCCGATAAGTGTCGCAACGTAAGGTTCAGCGCACTCAACGTACACCTTGTCACTTTGCTTAATTTTTTCTTCCTCTTTTCTTAATTCTTGTAATAAAGAAAGATAAGCGAGGAGAGGATCATAACTAATCAAATCATTTGCTACCCTCACAATTATTTGGTGACGCTCAGGGAAAAATGCTTCGCACTCTTTTGCTGGTTTTCCTAAGTGATTATAACTCCAAACCCCCTCAATCGCTAACTTTTGAGAAAGATTAGCTACCTCCATTAACATTTTGGTTTGAGCCTCCTCATACACCCTCTCATAAACTTCAGCAAGGACAACCCTGTTCGCCTCAACTTCCTGCAAAATTTTTATCGCGTGAAACCTGCAATGATGATCCTCAGCAATAGACGCGGAGTAAACACAATTCTTACAATCAAAAATCAGCGCACGCTTTCCGCCGACGTCTTTTACAACGAAGTCCCCAACTTTAAAACCGCCAATCTTCATTAGTACCGTTTAAGTAATGGTCAAAAGACATATAAAAACTTGTTTGCCCTCTGGAAGAGGGTTTGCCCTCTGGAAGAGGGTTTGCCCCCAGTAAGGGGGTTTGCCCTTTGGAAGAAAAAGTATTTTAAGCCCAAGAGTGGTTAGTTGTTTCATGCCAATAAAGCGAAAGAAAAAAGTTGAGGAAAGGGGGGACAAACACTATCACAAGAAAAGCCAAGGGCTTTTTTCTAATTTGAAAGAAAAAATTGCAAATCAGGAAGAAAAAATAAAAACTGACAAAAAAAAACAATTCATTTTCTTTTTGCTAGGATTTGTGTTCTTTTATTTACTCCTAACCGCAGTTGCACTAATTATCCCGAGCACCACTTACAAGGAAATTACTGGAGGGGTTGTTCAAGTTACTCTTGGAGTGATGGGACAAAACACTAACTCAATGGGGCTAGTTGAATGCACAGAATCAAATTGGGTAGGGCTTGAAACTAAAGATTATTGTTACTCTTTTGAAGTGAATGGAAAAACAATTTTAATTTCTTGGCTCTGCACGGGAATACTCGAAATAATTGTTCTAATCTCCGCAATCCTTGCAAGCTTTGGAGTGGAATGGAACAAAAAAATTATTGGTGCAATTGTTGCAATAATTTTGGGTGCAGTTTTTAATATTTTAAGGATAGTGGTAACAATTTTTATTATTCTTTCTCAAAATATTCAAACCACCGAACTCGCCCACGATTTGCTTTTTAGAATAATTTTGTTTATTTACATTGTAGGGGTTTATGTCCTCTGGTTTAATTGGGCGGTAAAGGAAAAGAAATAGTTGAACAAATAGCATAGTTGTTTTAAAAACAATTTTTAGGAATTAAATTATTTAGTTAAATAGCAAGTGTTATTAATAACCTAAACAGAGAGATTTGTATGACGCAACACACTACGCAAACGGCAAAAAAACTCACTGAGCGGGAAAAGCACCTTCAATACTTACGCGAAAAAAGAGTCAGTGAATATCGGGCGGATTCAAGAAGAGTGCGCGAAATCCCTTTAGTTGTTGCAAAAATATTGAAGAATCATAAAGACTCAGCTTCAAAATTTTCTAAGGTCGCAAGCAAGGACTCAAAAACTGCTGAAAAAGTGCTTCGATTGTTCATACAAAAAATGCAGGATTATGAAAAAACTAAGAGGCAAAAAGGTAAACCCATAGTACTTAACGCTAATGCTGCGTTGGTTGAGTTTTGGGGCCAGCAAGTAAGCATTATTGAAAGAAAATTTCTGGAACTAAACGAGAAAGAAGCTCGTGAAATAAGATCAAAAGGGGTAAAGGATCTTTATGCGGTTGAAGCGATCTTGAGCAAAGTAGCCAACGAGCTCTATGTGAAAGCACATGCCGAAGAGGAAGGGTCAAGAATGGCAAGCGCATTATATAGAGCATTCTCTACTTGGCAGCAAGAAGCGGCTTCTGTAGGGATACATATAAGGACACGGCCCCACAAATAGAAATATTTTGTTTTTAACCCTATTAATTTTGAGTAAAAGCTTTACTGGCTCAATTCAAAAGGTTTATTAAGCAAGTAAATATAATTACTTACAGAAGCACATAATTAGTTAGAGTAAGTAAATGAATTTGCTTGGGGACATTTTTTTGGGTGACAAGTTTGATTTCTGAAAAACTTGCAGGGTTCTACACGAAAGCAGAGGACAAATACTTTGATGTTCTTGACTTCCTTGACAGTAAAGGGCTTCCAGTATACAAGTACTCTGATTTTTTTGAGAATCGGGGAATCCCAAGCTTTGTTGTCACCGTATCTATAATAGTATTAATATTACTAATGTTATCCCTTGCCCTGACTTATAGGGGCCCTGATGTATCCGAACTAACTCTTTCTCTAAGGGACGCTGAAGGAAAAGGAATCCAGAACATGAAAGTTGTGATAACTGATGCAAAAGGAGATATTCTTTTTGAAGGAATAAAAAGCGATGGGGATAAAGTCCAATTAAAACGCGGACTCTATATTGGGGAAACAATAAGCATTACCGCCTCAAAGGACGCTTACCAAACCAAAACAATTGATTTCACTGTTGGAAAAGACAACACTGTTCCGCAACTCTCCTTCCAAAGCGCTTTTGAAGGAATTGATGCGAAAATAAAAGTAATTGATAAAGAAACAAAAACACTAATCAATGAAGCGACAATAATTGCGACAGCGCAAAACCTTTCCTTCCAATTTAATTATGATTCAAACGGAACCTACAAAAATTCAGGAGTTCCAAGCGGAGTAACCCTCTTGCTAAAAATTAGTTCAGAAGGGTACAACAATTACGAGCAACAAACAGTATTCAATTCAGCAGAGGTTAGAACAATTGAACTAACTCCCTCAAGTCAAGGGTATGTTGGGAAAGCAAGCGTGGCAATCACTGTGCAGGATTCTGATGAAAAAACAATTAGTGATGCAAAAGTAACAGTTTATGATTTATCAAAAAGCATTATCGTGCTAAGCAATTACACAAACCAAGGAATGATTATAGGGGAAGTACAAGCAGGGGTGCCGTTAAGAATAGTTGTTGAAAAACAGGGTTACTTAACTTATGATTCGGAAAAAGAAAACGCGAGCGTTACAATTAGAGAAAAAGAAAAACAAATAATTATCACACTAATTAAAGGCGGACAGAAACTCCACGTATCCGTAATTGACTCAGCCTCAGGATTCGGGGTGGAAGGAGCAACTGTAGGAATTTATGATTTGGAAGGAAAACTTTTCGCCGAACAAACCGCAAAAATTTCAGGCGCGGATTTTACTGGACTTGACGGCGGAGAAAATGTTTACGTTACCGCGTACATGGAAGGGTACTTGCCAGTTCGAGAAAAAATTGCGCTAAGCGCAAGCGAAGAAGTGAAATTGGTTCTTGAAAAAATAACTTCCACAAACTCAGCAAGACTGGACATTTATTCAGTGGATAAATTAGGCACCGCAATTAATGGAGTAAATGTTACAATTTTTGAGATACTTGACGGGAACAAAGTGCCTTACGGAATGATTGGATTACAAACAACATTTGCAGGGTATGTTGCTGCAACAGTTGCAGTAAATAAAACCTACGAATTAATTGGGACAACCGAAGTAATGGAAGGAATAGCAACAATAGAAGTAAAAACTGGAGAAGCGGATAAAAAAGTTTATCTGAACATGGTTAAGAAAGCAAAAATTCTTGAAATGAAATTCATTGACGCTTACGGAAAAGATATTTATGGAAACGCGAGAGTATCAGGACTTGACGGGGCCACACTTTATGACGGAAATATTCAAAACTCAAGAGTGTTCTTTGATTCAGAACAAAGAGAAGTAGTTGAAGTGCAAGTAGATCTTCCTGATGGAAACACTTTCACTGAAAATGTTACGGTTAAAGGAAAAGATTACGTTGAAGTAATGGTTTACAATAAAGAAGCTAGCGCCCTTGCCCCAATAATTGAATTTGTTGGACTTGAGGACGAACTAGGTTCGGAAGTTAAAGGAATAATTCCAGGGGCATTCTTCTGGGCGAAATTCACAGTAGTTTACCCCAAAGCAGCGACAAGAGGGGGAGTGCATTTTAGGTCGGGGTCGGATACTGTTGCCTTCTCTGAATCAGAAAAATTCGCGGTTTACGATTTAAGTTTCCAGGGAGCAGAAATTGCGCAATCTAGTTCTTACACCTCCACGCCCGAACCAGGAAACGAAGTTGTTGATAGGTCAAACAAAACAGTTCAAGGGGATAAAAGTAAATGGGTGGAAGGAACAATAGCTAACCCGATTGGAACTTACGCAGTGAAAGTAAAAGTAAGAGCGGAAGATTTTACTGAAGGAACCGTGCAATTACACTACCGCGCATGGACACTAATCGGTTCTGAATATTACAGAAATCCTGATGACGCAACCCTCCTAACAAGCGCTTTTAGTGACAAAAAATCAGGGCTCTACGCAGAGACTTTAATAAAAGATTTAGCAATGTACGAGTCCCTCCCCGAGTGCTCGGAAAGCATTTGCATCTCAGTAAATTACGTTGATGAGGAAGAAAAATTCCTTGAAGAAAAAGGATTTGAAGCACTCAAAGACAAAGTGTACGGACTAGAAATCCAAGTTACTTCCCTCGAAGCGGATTATATTCAAGTTAGCGCAACAACTGACGGCAACATTGTTGACTTCACTTCAACGCAAACAGGAAACTTTAATTTTGTAAGAGAAAGCGATTTTAACAAAAGCGGGGAAACAAAAGCCACTGCGGCAGTAGCGCTAAGCGCTGATGGGAAAGAAAAAATAAGATTCTACTTTAAAGCAAAAAGCGTTGGAACCGGACTAATTAATTTAACAGTAGTAGGAAAATCAAGCGTAACAAAAGACTTACAATTCAATGTAGTTTCAGAAAAAACACTCCTTGTTGAATTATCAGAGTCCCAAGTAATGGCCGGAAGAAACTTTACAGTAAAAGTAACAGACCAAGGACTCAAAGGAATTGAGGGAGCGCTTGTAAAAATAATTGACAAAGAAGACAAACCAATAAAATCAATACTCGGGGACGGTTCTGATGGAAAAGGAAAAAACGGTTATTTTAGAGTACAAAATGATATGAGTGTAGGTTTATACACTGTTGAAGTTAGTGCGCCAACCTACGCCACAGTAGCGGTACCACTACTAATTACCACACAAAACGTTTTAACATTCGCTGAAAATATTGAAGTAAAACTCCCGCTAGGGCAAAAAGCGGAAATGGTTTCAGAAATACTTTCAAACAACTCTGAATTCACAGTTCAAAATATTGCGATAGAAACAACAGGCGAAAAAAGCACTGAAAAAGCGAATCTTGGAGAAAGCGTTTCAACAAGCGAAAACGGAAAATTCAAAATAACCGCAATCGCTCCGCCAGCGCTAGGGGCAGGGCAAAAACAAGCAGTGCAATTAAATGTGAATTACATTGGAGGGGTTGATGAAACGGCTGATGAAACCGCAACAATAACAATCTCAGGGTTTGTTGAAGGAAAATTCTTGACAAAAGTAAGTTCAGAAGTCCACATGGTTTACAACAGGCAACTTGATCCCTCTTGCTTAAAAGTTGAACCATCAAGCGTAACAATAAATCTTTTAGGTTCAGCAGGCTCAACTGATTCAGAAACTATTGAAGTAACAAACGGTTGTGACCAAGCAGTATTCTTAAAGAAAAGAGTAAGAGAAAACACAAAGAAATCCTACATATTAGTTGACGCTGAAGAACTTGATTTACAGCAAGGGGAAACAAAAAACATTACAATAACCGCGAACAATTTGATTGACAGGGCGAACGCGAGAGAGCAAACCTTCTCCTATTCAGTTGTTTATGATTCAAATTATTTAAAGAAAACAATAGGGGTTAGCGTAAAAATAATTAACCCAGCATTCGCGCTAAGTTACCCTCCTCAAGTAACACTATGGCTTGCGCAAAGCAACCCTCAGGAAAAAGCGGTTGCGGCACAACCAATATTTGTGACAAACATTTCCTCATTCCCTGTAGAAAATATTAATTTTGCAGTGAATAGAGAATACGCTTCAGGGGCTAATGTGAAAGTAGAAGTTGCTCCGTCAGGAGTAGTAACTCTTGAAAGAGGACAGGCAATTACTCCTCCTAAAGTAGTTTACGCTGAAGCTGCAAGCAAAATATCCGAACCCGTAAGATCACGAATAGAAATAACAGGAAGATTGGGCCAACTCAATAACAGAAGCGGGCAAAATGATAGATACAATTATTATGATGATTATTATAGCGGAACAAACACACTAAACACTTACTCCCCAAAACAAACTAACTATTACCAAAACCAAAGCGAAGTACTCGGAATGATTGAAGTAATAGTTTACTACTCAGGGTATAATTGTTTAACAGCAAGGCCCGGAGCCGATATTGTTGGAGACTTGTCTTATTACTTCCCAATGCCCGGAACCGAAATTGGAAAAAAAGTAATTATTACAAACAAGTGCGCAGAACCAATGAGAGTAGTTGGAGCAACACCCGCGGGGCAAACACAAAACACAATTAATCCAATCCTTGGAGTGCCAAGAACAGCAAGCTCAATAATTATGAGCCTCCCAATGGTTACAGTGCAACCCGGACAAGCAATAACAGTGCCAATGACAATCTCAACCGCAATCCCTAATATTAAAAGAAACAAATACGGGGTGGTGATTAACGCAATAGCTGAACTAAGCGGAACCCCAGTAACCTCAAAACCATTCTACATCAATATACTCGCAGGGTCAGAAATTGATTCTGAAAGACAAAAAGCAGCAAAACTAAAAGCAAAAATTTGCACAAACAAACCCGGCGAAACAATTGAGGAAGATATTACTGTTCCAAAAGTTAGTGATAATTATAACGCGCCAAATTGCGGAGAAGCATACTGCGACGCAAAAAACGCGGCAAAATATTTAGAAATGCAAATAAGAAAAGTAATTGACAGCGCAAGATCCAAAGGGTACGGGAGTCTGAATAAGGAAGACACTTTCGATTGCGCAGCAACAGGAGCATGCACATTTGAAGAACTCGGAATTGATCCTGAATATATTAATTTGTACTTGCAAAACGATGACCTCACTGCGGGAATTTTGCAAAAAGAACTCAACGGAACGGACATGGAAGCCGCTTCAACCACTCCATTTAGAGAAACCGCCGGCTCAACAGGATTCATGGTAATACCAGAAATAGTTGAACTTGATTTCCTAAAATCAAGAGTAATGACAGGGTACGACCGAACAATATTCCTTGACAGACAAATTCAAGGATGCGGATACTACCAACTCATCATTACAGGAGCATTCAAATCCAGTGTAGAAGGAATAGACCCAATGACTCCGGCAATCTCAATACGAGCAAGACCACAAAACGGAACCGCAAGACTTGTTACAAAAGAATGCCAAAGCTCAATAACTAACGTTGCGAACTTTAACCCTATAGATGAAGGACTAAACCCAGGATCAGATTACGGCACTTGGCTCACAACAATAGAAACGGACACTCTGCTCAAAGACATCGCAATATCAATCGCTAAAGACAGATACAAATCAGAAAAAAGAGTGAGCGCGGGAAGCGGAAACAAATTAGTGCTAATAAAAGGAGCGCTCTCTGACGCGCTCGCCCAAATGTGCATAAGCGGGGGAGAAAGAAAAACAATTACGGTGACAGTTGACTCAGCAATTGCAACAAACCTTGACAAAGGAACAAAAGACACTTACGGCCAAGCAATAGTAAAACTGGTGAAAGACGGACTAGCAGGAACATTCGGGGATAATTGTTTAGTAAAAACCGGAGAAATTTATTCATGCGTGAAACTAACTGATGTGGGAAGCCTTGGAAGCAGAGCAATCAAACTACAAACAAACACCCTCCCATTAAATGAAAGCTCCGAGAGCTGCATAAGCGGAACAATTTATTCAACCGTGCCAGAAACATTACTCTTTGAAGCAGAACCAATAAGCCCAAGCGAAGCGGGAAAAAACTTTTTTGGAATTGGTAAAATAGTTGTCAAAGCAAACGATCAATACTTAGGGCCAGAATTCAAACTCGATAATGCGACCGCGGCAGCAACCCCACAGCCTGCTCCAACTACTCCACAAGTTGCTACAAATAATACCCCCTCTCAACCAAACCCACTAACCCCAACTACGCCAGGAACAACCCCAAGTACTAGCGGAGCAAGCAAACCAAGCGCAACAGTTTCTTCTGAAGAAAAAATTTTGAAAGCAAGCTTTGCTGAAATAGTTCCAACTCCGACAACAAATCCGCAAGCAGGAACACCCCCAACAGGAACACCTCCCGTAGGAACTCCTAAAACAGGGCCCCCTCAAGGAACAAATCCTAACCCGCAAGCAACAAGCGCAACTCCTGAAAGAGATGCAAGAAAAGAATACTATGTAGCTGAATACTGGGGCGGAAACTTAAGAGCAGAAACCATTAACGAAGCAATTGTTTTGAAAGCAGTACAAGGATCAAAAGATTACAGATATTATAGGAACATAAAAATTTGCGCGTACGCTTCAGACCCAACAATTGATCTTCAAGCAAAAACAAATGACGGGTTACCATTATACATGCAAGCTAACGGAGTGCAATTCAACATCGGGATAAAAGCAGTGAACCAAGCGCAACCAGAAAGAGGGGCTAAAGAAAAAATTACAATTAACACAGGAACAATCCACCCTGAAGATTTAGTTACAAAATTACTAACTCCTGGGCAAGTGGAGAAAGACAAAGTGTACTACTTTACTCCAATGTGGTTCGGCGGAACAAACGCGATTAATTTGAGGTTATATTCAGCCCTCCTAATAAGACAAGGAAAACTTGATTCACTTGCGGGAGGAGGGGCAGAAAAAACAGGAATGGATAAAGCCGCTGAAAGCAATACTAAATCAAGCGCGGTAATGAAATACTTAGAAGTTTGTGGAATAACCTCCGCCACATGCAACTTCGCAGTGGCAGGGCCAGGCGGAGCACTATTTGGGGCATTACTTGATTGCGGAGCACCGCTATTCGGCCCACTAAGAAAAGACTTTTTAGGAACGGACCTTGGAAGAAAAATACTTGGCGGAGTAGAATCAGTAGCTAATGTACTATTAGGGGTGTTGTCAAACCTTGTTGGATTTTTTACGACAGAAAAGCCTAATTGGAACTGGAATCTAACAAACATGACCGCGACCGCAGACAGCTGGAACGCTGAAACTCTGAAAACTGATACAGCAATTTATGGTAGCGTTGCGGGAAGTTTAACCCCACTACCAAAAGTATTAGGTTGGAGAAACCCAGGGTACATTAACTCAATCTCCGGAGGATGGAGTGGAAACATTGATTACTATGCTGAATCAGTAGCAGAACAATATAGAAAAGCTGCTGAAAGCTCATTTAGAAAATCACTTGATATTACAGCAACCTCTGCTGTTAAAGAAGCAGATTTGAAAGTCTCGCTTGATGCTTACAAGAAATCAATAAAAGAAACAATCTCAAAAGGACTCACTGAGAAATACAATACCGCATGGTCAAGATCAAAACTTGGCGCGACATTTAAGACCCCAGCAAGTCTATCTGTTGAAGAAACACTAGGGGCAGTAATCTCAGAAAAACAAGGAGAAATAGCATTTGGAAATTATTATACTAAAGTTGGAAAAAGCGGAACAAGCCCAATACAAGATTTATTCGGTGGAGTAAAAATAGACGATGCATTGTCTACTCCAGGAAATAATAAATTAATAAAACTCGGGTCAGAACTTGAAACCGCAGTAAAAGCAGGTACAGGACTAAATACTGGAGCGCTTGATACAAAACTTGAAGATTTACTAAGAAAAACTGGGTGGTTTAAGGGAGAAGAATTGCCACTTGGGACCAAAGTTCAAGCTGCCGAAATTAAACCATTGGTAGAAAGGTTTGTTGAAGAGTCTCTTCCGGGGGCCACAGCCGCTGAAAGGGCTTCAGTAAGCAGTGGAATTATGACAAGACTAGGCCCAACAATAAAATTCGAAGGGGCACAAACAAGAACTGTTGTTCCTGCAACTGCGCGCGTGCCAGCAGTAACAGAAGTAGTCCCTGGTGACTCTGTTGGTAAAATAAGAGCGGCAATAATTAGTAATGCTCAGACTGAAATTCAAACTCAACTAAAGGCTGGAAATCTAAAAGGAGTAACAAAACAAATCTCCGAACAATTAGCAAAGAGTGCGGATGAGATTGCGAAAGAAACTGCTAAGGATGTTGCAAAGAGCGGAAAAGTTACTGGAAGATTAAAAGCACTCCTCTCACTAAGAACAGCAAAACTAGTCGGGGCAGGAATTGGATGCGGGTTACTCGCAAACGCTGCAGGGATGTATAGTTACGGAGAGGAAACAAAAGCTTATGAGAAAGCAAGACAAGCCCAAATAAATTACTTGCCAAACAAGGTTCTTGAGAAAGGAAAAGTTTACAAGCTCGTAATAGAAAAATCGGAAGGGGCAGTACTAATATATGATGCTAAAGACACAATAACTCAAGAAAAGAAAATAGGGGTACAATACAATCAAAAACTAGTGAATCCTACCGGAAAGAAAAGTCCTGAAGAAAGAGAACTCGGAGTGTACCCTATAAAAACATCAAGAACAATTGCGCTTGAACAAATGGAAGGAGATGTAGACTTCCTAGAATATTATGCAAACAGCGAACAAAGCAAATTACTTACCTCTACCCCCTTAACAAGGTACATGAACCCGAATTTGCAATACCTTGTGAACAAGTACACTTCCACACTAAATCTTGACTGCACAACAAAAAAAGCAGAAATAAATGATCCTGCAGGACTAGGAGCGGGGCTTGAACCCCTTGCAATAACAATAGCTGCAACAGAAGGAACAAGAAACGAGTACTCAGTAAGCGATATTGAGGCTGAAACAAAAGGAGAAAATTCAGCAAACTGGCTAAAGACCAAACTCCAACAAGCAATAGATTTGAGCGGAAAAAACAACGGGGTAGTGGACAAGAGCGTTGCTGAACAACTATTCAAAGGAAAAACTCCTGCACAAATAGACAGATTCGTGAAAGATTACCTAATTTGGCAAGAAGCTTTCAAAGCGTCACCAAATCTTGATGCGCTTTGCGACGTTACCGCAACAATGCCCGCAAAGTAACTCAAAACAAAATTCTTTTTAACCACTTAATACCTCTTTCTTGCGATACTAATGAGAAAGTTTTCTAAAAAGAAAAATTTTTTGCAAGAACGCGGATTCAACATGTTCTCAATAATAGTCGCAACCATACTAATCATGACGGGAGTGGTGCTCACAAGCACACTAATCACTACGGAAGAAAAAACGAGCAGACAAATTTACAACATGCTAAATAATTACCAGCTCTCTGACGCGGCAAACATTGCAAGAGCGGATGCGTTACAAACCTTCAACTACCAATTCAGAGAAAAATTGGAAGATTATCTGACCTTTACTCAAAAAGAATTAAATGACGAACCCGGATTTACTTTATTTGTAATAAAACAACCAAACCAAAAATTCACTTTTAATGATATGAAAACTACTTTTGAAGATGTAATACTCCTTACAGGAAATAATAAAACCAAAAAATTTACCGCAGCAATAAATTTCGTTGCGGAGAACACAATAGATCAGTTTCACGAAGGAACTTACGGAAGATTCACAGTGAGTTTAAGTGATTCTACTGTCGAAGCTAAAAGAGCTTTAGGTGATGCGGCGTTAGCAGCGGTAATTAATAATCAAAAAGATTTTTTGGAAGTAGTTGGGTGCGATGATTCAGAATGCCCGGTTGGATCATTTTATTTTAATATCCCCTTAAACACGCTCACTGACCAACAGTACGAATCTTTGCCAAGAATAATTGTAAAGGATGTTATCACTAAAGAAGAAATAAAAATGGCTATCCTCCCAAGAACAAATTTGAAAGTTTATATTCCCCTAAGATTCTTTAAAGCCCTAACCCAAGCGGGGAAAGCTGCTGAAGCAATGGCAAGAGCGCACAACGAACTCTCACAATACCGTTTGGGTTTTTGCGGAGCATGCCAACCCAATAGCACTCCCTTTGGAAAACTAAACACTTGGGAATTGCCTTGTGACGGTTCACTAAAAGCTGACCTTGAAAGCGAAGTCTTGGGAATAACACAATACACTTCAGGAAACCAAAGCGCGGGATCAGAAGGACTATGGGCTTATGGAGCGGTAAAAACATGCGAAGAGCTACTTAATGCGGATGCATTTACAACAGATGATCTCAAATTTGTTGTAAACAATGCTGGTTTAGCTCCGGATAATGTTCAAAGAAGAAAAGCGATTGCAAATTGTGGGTTAAACAAACTAGTTATTGGGGTAGGTCAAGTGCCAACTTACACTGTGGATGGAACAGGGGTGGTGGGGTCAAAATTAAGGTGCGGACAAATAACATCCACTAACGCGGATTTAGTGATGAAAGAAACTAACCTTACTTATATTGTCAGAGGAACATACGAAGACAAAAAATCAAATATATTTGTAATAAGGATAGAAGACACTGGGTTTGAGAGAGTTTTTTCTGATGATAAGTATCAAAATCTTGGCAAATGCACCTCTGGAACCACTGAATGCAAATAATTTTGGCATATTTTTTTCTTTTAGAAGAGAAAAAGAGGAATTGGAAACATTAATAAAGGATTGAATATTATATTATTATAGTGAATAAGTGCTAATGAGTTTTGGGGTTTAGAGTGATTTGGGATGGCAATAATTGAGTCACTAAAAGAAGCTTATTATTCCGCTGAAGACAAGTGGTACGGTTTCGTTGACGGTGTCTCAGACAAAGTCCCAGTTTTTGGAGGCCTTGTTGATGGGCTTGAAGACAAAGGAATTCCAACATTCCCTCTCGCAATCGTAATTGTTCTAATATTATTACTCCTAATTTTTGTTTTAGTTTTCGGGATGGGAAACTCAAGCGTAACAATCTCGATACTTGATAATACTAATATTCCAGTTGAAGGGGCAAGCGTTGTTGTATTAAGCGGAGAAACTCAAATTGACCAAAGACAATCAGGAGCGGACGGGAAAGCATCCTTCTTGCTTGCGAACGGAACCTACACAATAAGAGCGCAAAAAGAAACTTACACTACTATTACAAAAGAGATTACTGTTAACGCAAGTTTGGAAGAAGATTTAATTTTAGGGCTTGAGGACACCACAATAACAAAAGCTGTTTATTTGAAAACCGCTGACGGGGCAAACGCTACAGGAAGCGGAACACTAACTTACAAATGCAAAGGAACAAACGAAGAACTATTTGCGAATTATGCGAACGGGCAATTCACCGCAACAGTAAAAAAATCCTGCAAAGAAATTGAACTACTAAGCATACAAAGCTACAACATTGTGAGCGCTACAGCAGCATTCTCCGGAAGCAGCGCAGTAACAGTAGAAAAACAAGTTGTTCAAACAGGAAGTGTTAGCGTAAATTTATCAGTTGAAGGAAGCAGTGTTGTGCCAATGGGGCTAAAAGTAAAACTAGTTCCAATGGACGGGACCCTCCAAATTGAGGATGTATCCAAAGGAACAACAATAGTTCAATTCACAAGTGTTCCTGTAAAAAAATATTATTTATACGTTTCCTCCCCTGACGGAAACTTTGTTGATTATGACGGGTCAAAACTCGGGGAAATGAAGGACGTTACAAAAGACAACACCACAATATTCACTGCGATACTAAAAAAAGCGACAAGAGCAACAATAAAAGTAAACGTTACAAATGTAACAACAGCAGCTCCGGTTGCAAGCGCGGAAGTAAAACTTACTTCAGCAACAAATAGTACTGATGTTAGAACAAAACTAACCGGCGCAACAGGACAACTAACTTTTGATGTTGCAGACGGAACGAGTTACATAATTACAGTTGATCACCCTGATTATGTTATTGGGGAAACAAAACAAGCAACTGCCGGAGACACAGTCGATATTTCACTTACAAAAGTAGATGAGTCAAACTCAAACTCAATACTAGTTAGAGTGGTTGACTCAAAGAAAATGCCAATTGATAACGCGAGAGTAATCCTCAAAAAAATTGATACTGAAAATCCAGTAGTTGGAGAAAGAACTACTGGGGCTACCGGGGAAGCGGAATTCTTTAACTTAGAATTACAAAGATCCTACATTGCTAGCGTATCAAAAGAAGGATTCGGAAGCGTTGATTCAATCGCAATCCAAATTACCCCGCGAACACAGAAAGTTTTAGAGGTAGTGTTTGATATTGGGATGGGGAATGTAAAACTAAGAGTGATGGCTCCTGACAAAAGCCCACTAAGCGGAGTAAGCGTTAAAGCAATTAATTACTACACAGGAAAACAAGAAGGAAGCAGTATACTAACAAGCACTGAAGGAATCGCGGATTTCTCTTCTGACAAAGCAATAAGGATGGATAAAAAAGTTTATTTTATTATTGAAAGCTCAGGGTACTCTAAATACTTCACAAGCGCATTCTATCCAGCTGCGATTACAGAAAAAGATGTTATTTTATCAAAACCAACAGCGAGCGTACTTGCAACCATAGTTGGAATTTACAGTGGAAGCGCGGAAGTAAAAGGAAGTACTGATGCAACCGCAACAACCACGACCGCAACAGTAGCGCAAGGAACTTACACAGTGAAAGCGGTAGTGCAAGTACCAAAAGGAGTTTACAATGAAGCTGGACTACATTTACGAACAGGGAAACAAACCGCGGGCGTAACTAACCTAATGGAAGAAGACGGATTAAATTTAACAAGAGTGGAAAGCTCAGGAAGAATTACTAAAGGAACTACCTACACTCCTCCATCAGGGTATGCTAAAGATTCTGCGAACCTAACACAAGGGGATGCTAAGTGGGCTGACTCGGTATGGAAGAACCCTCAAGAAGGAACTTACGAAGTGGAAGCGGACATTTATGTTTCAGAAACAAATCCAAACGCTCCACTAAACTTATACTATAGAGGCTGGGTAAAAGGCTCAACCGTACTAAGAGACCCAGTAATGAAGAACCCCGCATCAAACGAACTCTACTCTGATGCTAAGAACAGAGTAATAATGGCAGGCGCGGGAAGCATGTGCGTCGCATCTTTTTGCAAAGCTTACACAATAGAGGCGCTTAGCGGAAGCGAAGCGGGAAAGAAAAAATATGTTAACGGAACATTCGAAGCAAAAAAAGATGTACCCTACTTACTAACCGCGGATCTTACAAATTACAGCGGAAGAGTAATCCCTGGAGCAGTTCTAAGCGTTGAAGGAAAAAGCCTTGATGTTAACGGAATTACAGTTAATGGAAATGACCAAGAAGAGAAAACAACCAACCTTGGAGCGCTTGGGATTGATGCGCCACTACAAGTACAAGTAGTATTCACTCCAAAAGTTGCCGGAACTAGTGGAATAAAACTAAATATTACTTCAGGATCAAAAACAGAGCTTGATGAAACCGTAACAATTAATGTTAAAGCTAACAAAAAATTCGCGCTTACAATGATACCAGTAGTAATAATACCTTACTTAGAAAACTCTCTCTTCTTTGAAGCGAAAGACGGCAACTCCGCAATTGAAGGAGTGCTACTTACAATAAAATCCGGAAAAGATTTACTTGGAACAGTTGAAACAACAGGGGAAGGACTAGCAAATTATGTGCTTGCTTCACCAAAAATCGGGGACGAGATTACAATCACCGCAAAGAAAGAAGGGTATGATAATGTAGAAATTACTAAACTAGTTGACAAACAACTACTCACAATCACCCCTCCCGAAATAAGCGAAACAATTAAAGTAGGGGACGTTACCGCAATTGCTGAACAAATAATAATGCAAAACAATACCGCAAGATCAGTAAAAATTACAGGAACAGAAATTAACGGGGACTTGAAGAATTACCTTGATATTAAATTTATTGGAACAATTGCAGGAACAATAATTGAGTCAGGAAAAGACAGAAACTACGAACTCTCAATAAAACTTGGCCCTAACGCAATGAGACTTGTGGCGCCAAAAGATGTTAGCGGAACACTAATAATTAACACAGAAGTTTCTGGAACCGCACAAACATTCAGCAATGAAATGAAAATTGATATTAGAATAAGCATGCCAGGATACCTTGACAGCGGAAAATGCTTAAAAGTTAATCCGACAAGCGTAGAATTCATCACCTCTGACGGAGAGGTAAGCAAAACAGTAACCCTTACAAACAACTGCACAGCAGAAGGGGTAAAAGTTGCGCTAAATAATTTGGAAGCAAAACTAAGCGAAGCATCTAAATTCGGAACGGTGTCAATAAGCGGAAAAGGATTCACTAACGCTTCAATAAGTGATAATTATACAAAAGTTGCTGAATACTTTGAGAGCGATGCGGAAGAAGTACTAACAATAAGATTCTCTCCAAACACTGCAGTGGCTTCAGGTAAACAAGAATTCACAATCTCACTAGTAGGGAAAAATATTCTTGAAGACAAAACAGAAGAAAAAGTAGAAGCTCAAATAAAAACAAGCATCACAATGAGCAACCTTTCAAAGTGCGTTGAGATAGAAAAACCACAAGGCGGAATACTACTTGATATTGCTCCATGGAACATGGGCTACGGAAGACTAATGATGAGTGATTACTCCTCACAAATGTCAGCATACGGACAAAATTATGGTGGACTCGCAATGCGCGGAGGAAACCAATACTCAATGTCACCATACGGGATGGGAGCTGGCGGAGGAATGTCAGGAATGGGAATGCAAGGATACGGAAGTAGCGGGTACGGTTCAGGTTATGGTGGAATGAGTGGGGGAATGGGTACTGGAAGTAGTTCTTACGGACAAAACGGCGGAAGCAGTACAATGAGTTACGAACAAAACTCTTTCACAATCAAAAACAATTGTGCAACGGATATTGATATTGATTTGGATCCTGACCCAAGAATAAATGTTTCGGAAGAAAAATTCACAATAAGTAAAGACTCTGATGCTACAGTGATAGTTCAGCCAGGATATGTTCTTGGAAAATACAAAGTTGTTGTTAATGCGAAACCAACAGGAACAGAAGAAACAAAGAAAAAAATTGATACAGTTTCGGTGCTTGTTAGAAGACTTGGGGACATTGACAGGGACTGCATCAAAACAAATGTTACACACATCAGCCTCAACTCATTCATTTACAAACCCCAGAGTTACTCTGTTTACAATTACTGTTATGATACAGGGGTTCAGTTGTCAAGAGGAAATAACATGGCAACAATTGAGTGCTCAGCGCCGCAGGCAATGTACGGCGGACAAAATCAGCAATACTTCCAGCAAGGAGCTGAATCATCCTACTCGCAGGCTTATCCTTTAGGTGGAGCTAGCGGAATGCAATCCTACAACCAGTACACTCAAATGAGCGCATGTCAAAGCGCGGGATGCTCACTAATAGCAGGAACAAGAGTAAGATACAGAGACCTCCAGCAAGGAAACAATGGTTCAGTTGAAAAAGTTGATTTCGAAATAATGCCAAGTGCACAGTACATCCCCCAGAGAAAATTATTCAACTCGCAAAGCGGAACATACGGGTTATTCCAAAACCTTGGAGATATTAGACAATGGGGAACAGAAACAAATGCGAGAACGGATGTTTACGGAGATTTGAGAGTAAGTTACTCTAACCAGTACGGATCAAACGAGTGCATTGACTTCCCAATCACCCTATCAGATATGTGGAGACTTGGAGAAAGCATTGACTCAGCAATAAATTGGGGAGATTCAAGCGCAAAACCGGCGGATTGCCAGAACTCAGATGCATTAAACATTAGAGGATACTGGCAAAAAAGAGGCTCATCAAGCGGAGCAATTCCTGAAGAACAATACCAAGGAAACAGTTACAAGTATATTGCGGAACCACCAGCACTAAGAATCGGCCCAGCCCCAACAATGGGAAGCCAATACTACCCAGCGTATGACTACTCATACTTTAGAAACACACAACAAGAAGCCAATATTAACGCTGCAGGCGCTAGCTCTTCAAGTGCTAATCCTTCAGGCGCTAACGCTTCAAGTAATAACGGCACAGCAAGCAAGAACTGTGGAATACTTGATAGCATTACTGTAGTTACAAAAATCTCTCCAGAAAAAGCGGGCGGAGCAAGAATAACAGTACTAGAAACAGGATCCGGAAGCTTGTTTAAGAACACACGAGGATCAAACCTCATGGTTGAAGTGGACAGAAGCGCAATGACTGCGGACTGCATACTACTACAAGTTCCAGTAACAGGAAAAGTTACAAGAGCAATATCATTTGAATCGCAAGAACTAGTATGGCCACTAACAGTACTAATAACAAGAAAAGGAGTTACTGTTGAAGATGCGCAAGTAGAAGCAAAATGCAAAATAATTTCAGCAGATGCTGCGCTACTATGCGAAGAAAGATTAAAACAAGCACTAATAGCAGCAGGACTTGATGCAAAATCAACAAGAGAAAAAGTTGCTCCAGTGGTTGAGAAATTCTTGAAAGAAAATCCAGATTGTGTGAAATATATTAACCTTGACAAAGCAATGAGCATACTTGCGGCAGGAACCGTTGCTGCGGGCGAGAACGCATGCGGAGAAGGGGCAAAAATTGCTGACTATGGAATGGATAAAATCGGCGCGACAAAACTAACAAAAGTATCTGAACCGGTAGATTGCACACAATACTTCTGTAATGGAGAGATGCTGCAAGGATATTTACTAAACAAATTCGCTAAAATAAAAGAAGCAGTAGATGCTGCTAAAACTGCGGGAAAAATAAATGCACCTTCAGGCGGAACATCAAAAGAATTAAACAAACTCTACAGAGAAGCAGGGGTAGAGATTAATGACTGTACAGGAAAATTAACTGTTTTCAAGAACGAGAGCGGGGCACTAATAAAAGTTGCTGAAGGGGCTGGAATACTTGGAGCAGCGCTTACTGCAACAAACAAAACAGTAATTGAACAAAAAGCTGATACTGCACTCAGCGCAATGGAAGAAGTGCTCAGACACGTTGGGCTTGCTGACGCTAAGGATATCCTAATTGAAGTGGATCCACTCGCTGCTCACGAAAAGCAATTCACTGATTTGAAAATGACAAAAATCAAGGACAAGTATTACATTTCAAAAGACGCTTACCAAGCAATAATCACAGGGGTAAATGCTAACAAAGATAAATGCAGCGTGAACGGCACTTCTTGCACAATTAACTGGTGCGGAACTACAGTTGAGTTAACTCCTTTAGCATTCCAGTACCTCTCAGGAAATAAAGCAAGACTAGTGAAAGGAGTAGCTGAAAGCACAGCCGATATGAATGTTTACAAGATAGAA